>C688J18823_10002693_pt1 | contig 11135 bp, 9 predicted proteins | sample HopSoiMetagenom1_FD_18823 | JGI IMG/M metagenome (IMG submission 18823) | reverse complement strand
CCAGACAGCGCCGCTCGCTTCGCTCGCGGCAAGTCGATATGGAGTCGCGCATGCTCCGCGTGCGCTCCTCGGCGTACCGCCAGACAGCGCCGCTCGCTTCGCTCGCGGCAAGTCGATATGGAGTCGCGCACGCTGCGCGCGTGCGCTCCTCGGCGTACCGCCGCGCGAACTCAGCAACTAACGTCCCGACGGTGGCTCGGCCACTATCGCCAGCCAGTGATGGTCCTGGCTCAACGCGAGACGCGAGATGTGTCCGAGTCCGAATTTGCTGAGATCGGCGAGTTGGGACCACCTGCCCGACTTGTCACTCGCCCTCCAGAGCCAGAGCGCTCTTCCGGCGCCCGCGATCGCGACCGCAGGCTGAAGCCAGACGACGTAGTCCGCATCGGGCGGCATGCGCACCAGCGGCATCGCGGTCGTCCGGCGGTCCAGTCCTGAGCCGCGCACATCGACCGCCATCAGCACCCACGAGCTGTCGGCCATTCGCTGGACGAAGGAGAAGCCGCCCCCGCTGGGCAACGGTACGAGCGATCGGCCGACGTCCCGGGCAACGGTGTCGACGCGGCCGCCACGCACATCCGCGACGACGAGCGCGTTGGGGCGACCGAGGAGGAACATCGCCACCGTCGTGGAATCGACCCACGCGTGATAACCCACCGGCTTGATGGCGCCGAACAGCACGCGCGGGTCGCTTCCGTCGAGACGAAAGCTCCAGAGGCGTTGCGTCGAATCGGCCTCGACGCGGATTGCGCTGAATCGCGTGCCATCGCCGTAGACCGTCGCCGAGTACTCACTTTCGGGCGTGCTCGTTATGCGGCTGGTTGCGCGCGTGCGAAGATCGTAGCGGTAGATGTCCGCTTCCGCCTCTTCTCTGACGGAGGTGAAGAGCACCGATCTGGAATCGGGCGTGAACGACGGCTGGTTATCGTAGCCCGGGCGACTGGTGATGTTCACGGGTCGACCAACCACCGGCTTGCCGTTCTGAACCCGGAGCGGCGCGAGAAAGATGTCTGTCGATGGTGGCGCCGCTTGTGCCGAGAGCGCCTCGCCGGCGAGCGAGAGCGCGAGGAGTGCGACGGCCGACGAGACGAGCTTGCTCATCATTCACTCCATCTCGAGGAGCAGCGCGCCCTTCTCCACCGCGGTACCAGGCGCGACGTGAACGCGCTTGACGGTTCCGGCGGCGGCGGCGCGAAGCTCGTTTTCCATCTTCATCGCTTCCATCACGACCAACCCCTCACCGGCCTGCACGGCGTCGCCTTCCCCGACGCTCACGCGAACGATCATCCCCGGCATCGGCGCGACGAGAGGCGCCGGCCCCGTCGGCTTTGCCGTAGCGGCAGAGAGCTCGCGGATGGCTCGCGTTCGCTCGTCGAGCGCTTCGACTTCGAACCGAAAGCCGTCGATCCAGAGCGTGTATCGGCCGCGGCTCTCGCCGGGACGCATCTGCACGCGATGAATCTCCTCGCCGATGGTCAACATGCGCAGCGGCGTCGACGGGCCATCGAGATCGAGTATTCGCGCGCGCGAAGCGATGTCGCCGACCCGCACGGTGTCGGCATCGACCTCGATCTCGTAGCTCTCGCCGTTGACGCTGACGCTGTACTTCATGCCGCTGCCACGAGCTCACAAACAGTTTCAACGTGCGCCGTCTGGGGAAACATGTCGAATGTCTCCACCGACTGAAGTCGATAACTGGGCAGACGAGCGATGTCGCGCGCGAGCGTGGCGGGATCGCAGCTCACGTAGACGATGGCACGCACGCGCCCCCGCTTGGCTTCGAGCGCGCGCGTCACTCGCTCGTGGAGGCCGATGCGGGGTGGATTGAGGATGACGAGATCCGCCGGCAGCGCGTTCGTGATCAGATTCTCCACGCGGCCAACGATGCTGCGCGATCCCGATGGAAGTCGTGAGGCGCAGAGGTTTGCGGCCTCGCGATCAACCTCGATGGCGGTGACGCGGATGCCAACTTCGGCGAGCGCCGCCGCCGTTTCGCCCGTGCCTGCGTAGGCGTCGACTACAGTTCTCGGCGTGTAAGCCGCGACGCGCTCTACCACATGGCGGTGGAGCGCCGCGCCCACGGCTTCATTGACCTGACCAAACGAGGTCCCGGCCGGCGCTGCGCGGCGCTCGAAGAGCAGTGTGGCCCGGCCACCATCAGGCGCCCACCAGAGCGCAGTCGCGCTCGCAAGCTTCTCGAAGAACGCTTCGGATCGCGGCCAGTCGGTGCCCCCCCTAACGAGAACGACAATCTGGTCGCCAGCGAGCCGCACGGTTCCCCGAAGCTCAGCCGCCTCGGGAAGCAGCGAAGACGCTGCCATGACCTCGCGCCACGACGCAACGACGCGCTCGTCGGTGATCGGGCAATCCGCAAGCTGAAAGACGGCTGCCGGATCGTCGTATGGGTGGAGGCCCATCGTCCACCCGTCCGCGTCGCGGCGCATCGCCAGCGTGAGCTTGTTTCGATAACGCCATTGCTTCGCGCTCGGACGGATCGCGGGCAGCTCCACGTTTGTCTTGGCGATACGCTGCAAGGAGTCCCGCACAACGATTCGCTTCGCCTCGAGCTGCGCGTCGTAGCTCATGTGTTGCAGCTGACATCCACCGCACCGGTCCACGACGTAGTGCGCGCACGGCGGCGCCACCCGGTCGGGCGACGGCTCGAGAACGGATTCCACTGTCCCGCGCGCGAAGCGCTTCACGGAGTCGATTCGAACGAGTGCGAGATCGCCGGGGGCCGTGCGGGGAACAAAGACCACCAGACCCTCGCTGCGTCCGACACCATCACCGCCGGCGGCAATTGCGTGAACTCGTAACTGAATGACACCCGCAATCGCCGGCGCGGTCATCGGAGCCCCTCGAGCCGCGCCGCGCGTTTCCACGCGGCCGCGGCTGGTGCGGGCGCGCTTGGCGCGGCGGTGATCGAGCCCCGGGGGGCGCCGCGCTCCCGATCGGCGATCAGCGCCCCAGCGATTGCCGCTATCTGCCGCAATGCCTCTGGTGCCTTCGCCTCGAGCAGTGACGAAAGCCGCCGCTCGAGCCATTGAATCTCGATCGCGCCCCGCCGGAACTCGTCGTCCTCCATCACCCGCAGGTGAAAGTCGCGCGACGTCTCCACTCCCTCGATCACCAGCTCCGAGAGCGCTCGATGCATCCTGGCGATGGCAAGCTCACGCGACGGCGCCCAGACGATGAGCTTCGCCAGCATCGGATCGTAGTACAGCGTGACCTCGCTGCCGCTCTCGATTCCGCCATCCCAGCGGACGCAAGGTCCGCTCGGCAGATGCAGATAGCGAACGCGCCCGGTGGATGGCAGGAAGCCGTTGGCGGGATCTTCACTCGTTATGCGGCACTCCATGGCCCAGCCGCGCGGCACGATCTCCTCCTGCTTGAAGGGCAAGCGCTCGCCGGCAGCGACGCGCAGCTGCCATTGCACGAGATCGAGCCCGGTCACGAGCTCGGTGACCGGGTGCTCCACCTGGAGACGCGTATTCATCTCGAGGAAATAGAATTCGCCATTCGCATCGAGGAGGAACTCGCAGGTACCCGCGTTCACGTAACCGGCTGCACTGGCAGCGCGCACCGCGGTCTCGCCCATGCGTCGCCGCAACTCCCGCGTGACGGCCACGCTTGGCGCTTCCTCGATCATCTTCTGGTGCCGGCGCTGGACCGAGCACTCCCGCTCGTTCAGCGACAACATCGTCCCGTGAGTGTCGCCGAGCACCTGGATCTCGACGTGACGCGGGCCGACGATGTACTTCTCGACGTACACGGCGTCGTCGCCAAAGGCGGCCTTCGCTTCCCGCCGCGCCGTTTCCAGCGACGGGCCTAACGAGGCGGCATCGCGGACGACCCGCATGCCCTTCCCGCCGCCGCCCGCCGCGGCCTTGAGCAGCACCGGATAGCCGAACCGCTCGGCGACGGCGCGCGCGTCCGCTTCGTCGCGAAGGGCCTCTGTCGTTCCCGGCACGACTGGAACGCCAGCCGCGATCGCCAGCTGGCGCGCGGCCGTCTTGCTGCCCATCGCCGCTATCGCCTCCGCCGGTGGACCGATGAAGACGAGTCCCGCTTCGCGCACCGCGCGCGCGAACCATTCACGCTCCGAGAGGAATCCGTAGCCCGGATGAATGGCTTCGGCGCCGACGCGCACCGCGGCTTCGACGATGCGATCGCCCTTGAGGTAGCTCTCCGCCGACGGTGCGGGACCGATATGCACCGCCTCGTCAGCGGCGCGGACGTGTGGCGCGCGCTCATCGGCATCGCTGTACACCGCGACGGCGCGGACGCCGAGCTCGTGGCAGGCGCGAATGACGCGGAGCGCGATCTCGCCGCGATTGGCGATGAGAACTTTGGAGAACATCAGTCAGTGACGAGTGCAACTACAGCGGAATGTTCCCATGCTTCTTCGGCGGGTTCGTGTCACGCTTCGACTGCAGCGTCTCGAGCGCGTCGATGAGTCGCGGGCGGGTGTCGCGAGGGTCGATGATGTCGTCGAGGAATCCGCGGCTCGCGGCGATAAAGGGATGGGCGAACTTCTGCCGGTATTCCTCGATCTTGGCCTCGGTCGCACGCTCCGGGTCGCCGCTGTCGGCGATCTCCTTCCGGAAGAGAATCTCGACCGCGCCCTTGGGACCCATGACCGCTATCTCGGCTGTTGGCCATGCGACGTTGAAGTCGCCGCGAATGTGCTTCGACGACATGACGTCGTACGCGCCGCCGTACGCCTTACGAGTGATCACCGTGAGCTTGGGGACGGTCGCCTCGCAGTAGGCGAAGAGCAGCTTGGCACCGTGCTTGATGATTCCCCCGTGCTCCTGCGCTACGCCGGGTAGGAAGCCCGGCACGTCCTCGAAGGTTACGATGGGGATGTTGAAGGCGTCGCAGAATCGAATGAAGCGAGCGGCCTTGAGCGAGGCATTGATGTCGAGAACGCCGGCGAGCACCGCGGGCTGGTTCGCGACGATGCCGATGCTGTAGCCGCCGAGATGCGCGAAGCCACAGACGATGTTCGCGCCGAATTCGCTCTGCACCTCGTAGAACACGCCGTCGTCGATGACACGCCGGATCACCTCGTGCATGTCGTATGGCTTGTTCGGATTGTCGGGCACGACGTCGAGCAATTGCTCATCGCGGCGATCGCGCGGGTCAGTGGCGGCGCCTCGCGGCGGATCGTCGAGGTTGTTCGAGGGAATGAAGCGGAAGAGCTCCCGCATCGCCTGGAGACAGGCCGGCTCCGAATCGAAGGCGAAGTGCGCGACGCCCGACGTGCGGGAATGCGTATCCGCCCCGCCGAGGTGCTCCATCGTGACGTCCTCGTGCGTCACCGTCTTCACGACGTTCGGTCCCGTCACGAACATGTACGAGCTGCCGCGCACCATGTACGTGAAATCGGTGATCGCGGGCGAGTACACGGCGCCGCCGGCACACGGGCCGAGAATGGCCGAGATCTGCGGCACGACGCCCGAGGCGAGGGTGTTACGAAGGAAGATGTCCGCGTAGCCGCCTAACGAGAGCACGCCCTCCTGGATGCGCGCGCCGCCCGAGTCGTTGAGGCCGATTACCGGCGCCCCGTTCCGCACTGCGAGATCCATGATCTTGCAGATCTTCTCGGCGAAGGTCTCCGAGAGCGAGCCACCGAACACAGTGAAGTCCTGCGAGAACACATAGACGAGCCGGCCGTCGATACGACCGTAACCGGTCACGACGCCGTCGCCGTAGATCTTCTGGTCAGCGAGCCCGAAGTCGTCCGAGCGGTGCACGACGAAGCGGTCGAACTCGACGAACGAGCCGCTGTCGAGCAGGAGATCGATTCGTTCGCGGGCCGAGAGCTTGCCCTTCGCGTGCTGTGCCTTGAGGCGCTCGGCGCCCCCGCCCTGCTCCGATTCCGCGATGCGACGCTCGAGCTGCTCGAGTTTCTCACGCATGGTCATAAGAAAAGGTGCTAGGTCCTAGGTGATAGGTGCTAGAGCAACGCCTAGCACCTAACCCTAGCACCTAGCACCTAACACCCAGCACCTAACTCCATCAGCTCTCGATCGCGGGGATGTCGATGCTGCCGTAGCCGTCGTCGTGCGTGTCGTCCATCGGGATGATCTCCGACGGCTTCTCCGGCCGCGGCGGCTGATCCTCCGGAATGTTCGTCACGGCGAGGACGATGCGACGGTGAATCGGATCGACCTCGAGCACACGCATCTCGAGATTCATCCCCTCGTACACGACGTCCGCCGGACTGGCGACCTGCTTCCCAGTGGTGCTGAGCTGCGAGATCGGCACGAAGCCTTCGATGTCGTTGCCGATATCGACCACGACACCCTTGTCCATCAGGCGCACGACCTTACCGGCGAGATCGGTACCGACCGGGTACGTCTCACCAATGCGCAGCCATGGATCCTCTTCGGCCTGCTTTAGACCAAGCGAGATCCGCTTGTTCTCGGAATCGATGTTGAGAATCACCACGTCGACGGTGTCGCCCTTCTTCACGACCTCCGACGGATGCTGCACGCGCTTCGTCCAGCTCATGTCGGAGATGTGAATCAGACCGTCGATGCCCGGCTCGATCTCCACGAACGCCCCGAAGCTCGTGAGGTTGCGCACCTTCCCGCTGATGCGCGTCCCGACGGGGTACTTGAGCGGCAGCACCATCCACGGATCCTGCTCGGTCTGTTTCATACCGAGCGAGATCTTCTCTTCGTTCGGATCGACCTTGAGCACGACCGCTTCGATCGTCTCACCGATGGAAACGAGCTTCGATGGATGCCGCACGTTCCGAGTCCAGCTCATCTCGCTGATGTGCACCAACCCCTCGATGCCCGGCTCGAGCTCGATGAACGCGCCGTAGTTCGTGATCGAGACGACCTTGCCCGTGACGCGTGTGCCGACCGGGTACTTCTCGGCAACGTCCTTCCACGGATAGCTCTGCAGCTGCTTGAGGCCGAGCGAGATGCGCTCCCGCGTCCAGTCGATGTCCAGGACCTTGACCTCCAGCTCGGCACCGATGGCGACGAGCTCCGAGGGATGCGAGATGCGGCCCCAGGACATGTCCGTGATGTGGAGCAGGCCGTCGACGCCACCGAGGTCGATGAACGCGCCGAAGTCCGTGATGTTCTTCACGACACCTTTGCGCACCTGATCCTTCTGCAGCTCCTTCATGAGCTTCTCGCGCTTGCCCGCACGCTCGTTCTCGAGGATCACGCGGCGGGAAACGACGATGTTGCGACGTCGCTTGTTCAGCTTGATGATCTTGAACTCGAACTTCTGGCCAAGCAGCTCGTCGATGTTCGGCACGCGGCGCAGAGCGATCTGCGAGCCGGGCAAGAACGCGTCGACGCCCATGAGGTCCACCACAACGCCGCCCTTGATCTTCTTGACGAGCGTGCCTTCCACTGGCTGATCGTTCTCGTACGCGAGTCGGATCTTCTCCCACACGCGCATGAAGTCGGCTTTCTTCTTCGAGAGGACGACCGCGCCCTCCTGATCCTCGAGGTGCTCGAGGAGAACCTCGACTTCGTCACCGGGCTTGATCGGCTCGAGATCCTTGAACTCCTCGCGCGCGATGGTGCCTTCGGACTTGAAGCCGATGTCGAGGACGACAGTGGTGTCGGTGACCGACTGAACGCGAGCCTTCACGATCTCGCCTTCGTCGATCGACGCCATGGAGCCCTGATAGAGCTCCATCATGCGCTCGTAGTCGGCGGAGGTGTACTCGTCTTCGTCGTAGAGCTCTGGACGGCGGTTGGCAAGCGGACGAAGCTGGCCGCGGACTGCGTCGCGTCGCTCGCGCTCCGACAGCGTACCGGTTGGGGGATTCGGGGTCTGCAGTTCGGACATACCTGAGGGTGATCTCCTGGAATCGCGGAAGTTCAGGCTCGCCGCGCCGAGGGTTGAGAGTGTTCTAACAATCTCCGTCCCGGCTGAGGAACGGACGAAGTGAACCACGTAAGCTAACCCGGCCCTGAGTCGTCGTCAACGGCAGAAGTTGTGGAGTCACGCTGAGTTACGGCCTTTACCAGGGCCACGATTCGCTCGACCTGCTCCTCCTGCGTGAGATAGGTCGTATCAATGAGGATCGCGTCCTTTGCCTGGACAGTCTGGGTCGCGTCCCGCGCGTCGCGCTGGACGAGCCGACCGGTCTCTTCGGCGATCTCCTCGTCCGTCGGACTGCGACCGAGCTGTTGCACGAGGCGGCGCCGCGCCCGCTCCCATGGGTCCGCCACGAGAAAGACCTTGAGGGTCGCGTCCGGAAAAACCGCCGTGCCCATGTCCCGTCCGTCGACGACGACGTCGTGGTCGCGCGCCGCTTCGCGCACCCGGTCGTTCACCCAATCCCTTACCCGCGGCATCGACGCGACGCGCGAGACGTGCTTCGTGACCTCCAGGCCTCGAAGCTCCTCGTCCACGGACTGCCCATCGATCAGCGGCGTGAACGAGGTGCCGCGCGGAACCAGTCGCACCTTCCGGGCGGCCTCGCAGACCTCCTCCTCTGTCCAGGATTCCTCGCCCGTTCCGCGCCTGAGCTGCGCCGCCGTGGCAGCGCGGTACAGCGCTCCCGAGTCGACGTGGCGGAAAGCCAGTTGCTGCGCGACCCACTGCGCTGTCGACGACTTGCCCGACGCCGCGGGTCCGTCGATCGCAATCACGACGTGTTGGGCGCCGTTCATGATCCGGCGATGGCCGCCAAGTCCGACCAGAAGCTCGGGTACGACACCGCCACGCACTCGCGATCGTCGATGTGAATCTGGTTACCAGGCAGGGCACCGAGTATGCCGAACGACATGGCCAGCCGATGGTCGCCATGCGTCTGGATCGAACCACGCAGCGGCGAGCGCGAGCCGACGATCCGCATCCCATCCTCGAGCTCCGACGCGTCCGCTCCCACGGCGCGCAGATTGGCGACAACGGCTGCAATCCGATCGCTTTCCTTTACCCGAAGCTCCGCCGCGCCCGTGATCACCGTATCGCCTTCGGCGCGCGTTGCGACGCAAGCGAGGAGCGGCAGCTCGTCGATCATCGACGGAACGATCTCGCCACCGATGTGAATCCCGCGCAACGCACCAGGCTTGACGACGATGGGCGAGATCCACTCGCCGCCGCTCAGACGGTCGCGCCTGAACTCGACCTCAGCGCCCATGCCCCGGAGAGTATCGAAGAACCCTGTGCGCGTCTCGTTGACGCAAACGTCCTCGAGCGTGATCTCGCCGTCATCCGCGAGCGCGGCAAGCGCGGCGAAGAACGCAGCGGATGACGGATCGCCGGGCACGATGGTGTCCGCCGCCGCGATGCAGCGATGGGCCGGAGCCAGCTCGATCCGCGTGCCGCGCCTAACGACGTCCACCCCACGCGCACCGAGCATGCGCTCCGTGTGATCGCGCGTAGGCGCAGGCTCGTCGATGGTGACGCGCACGCCGCCGACGACGCCGGCAAGGAGAATCGCGCTCTTCACCTGCGCGCTCGCCACCTCGCTCTCCCAGTCCAGGTCCTTCAAGGCGCCGCCGTAGATGGTCATCGGCAGGCCGCCGTGCGGCGGCAGGTCGACGCGAGCGCCCATCGCCGTCAGTGGCTTGGCAACGCGCCGCATAGGCCGACGGCTGAGGCTCGCGTCGCCGACAAATTGCGCCGTCACGGGGAGCGCCGCGACGACGCCGGCCATCAATCGGGTCGTCGTGCCACTGTTGCCGCAATCGAGCGACTCTGTCGGTGCGCGCAGCCCGCGAAGACCTACCCCGGTCACCGTCATGTCGGCGGCGAGCGCGGGAATGTCCGCTCCGAGCCGCCGGAGCACTGACGCCGTCGAGCGGACGTCATCGGACTCCAGGATTCGCGTGATTCGCGACGTGCCGTCGCCCAACGCGGCGAGCATCAGCGCGCGGTGCGAGATCGACTTATCGCCCGGCACCCGGAGTCTGCCCGCGACGATCATCCGTCCGCCAGCGACTCGATCCCCACTCGCCACGTAGTCGCTCGTTCCCATAATGCCCGCATCGTCTCCCAGTCACGGTTCTCGAGCGCGATTCGCAAACGCTCAACACTCAGCTCGAAGGCTCGGAGCGCGGCCACGGTTTCGCTCGGGGCCCGCTCGAGAATGGGGTACCACATCTCGAATGGACTCATCGCTAGCCGCGTCGTGTCGCGCGCGCCCGGTCCCGGCGACACCCCAATGTCACGCGGATCCGCCGCGGCGAGCGTGTCCGCCAACGCCTTCGACGCGAGCTGCGGCAGATGGCTGATCCACGCCATCGCGGAGTCGTGCTCCGGTGCATTCGCGTACGCGATTCGCTGGGCACCGGCCAGACTCCAGAACAGCTCCGCATCCTCTCGTTGGCGCGCGCTGGCACGGCGCTCGACATACACGACGGCATCGCGAAAGAGGTCCGCGCGCGCCGCGCCGAATCCACTGCGATGACTCCCCGCGATCGGATGCGTGCCGATCAGGCGCGCTGCAACTTCGGGAATCGCGTCGAGCGCCTCGAGGCGCTGCAAACTTCCCGCGTGCAGGATCGTCGCTGTATCTGGCGCGGCGCCGATCACCTCCGACGCCACTGGCGCGATCCGATTCAGAGGCACCGCGATCAGCACCAAGCCAACTTCGCGGACCGCCGCATCGAGTGTCTGCGAGACGACAAGCCCCGCTTCCCGGGCCAGCGCGCAGTCCTGCGCACTCGTGCTGAAGGTGCGCAGCGGCGTCCCACGCTCGCGCACTCGTAGGGCAGCCGAGCCGCCGATGACGCCGAGGCCGATGATGGCCACCTCAGCATCGGGGAGCCGCTGAATCATCTCAGCCACGCTTCGAGGGTCGTCGCCAGATCGGTCTGCTCGTCGCGGTATTTCACGATCACCGGCGTCTGAAGGGACAACTGCTGCTCGCCGGCCCACTCGCCCTTCACCCGCCGGGCGCCCGGTACGACGACCGCTCCGGCTGGAATCTCCAGGGCGCGGTCAGCGCTGCCACGATACACGGTCTCGTTGACCAGATCGTAAACCGGCGTGCCACGCGTGAGCACCACGCCTGCCGCGAGGACCGCCCGCTGTCGAACGACCGTGCCCTCGTACACGCCGCAATTGCCACCGACGAGCACTTCGTCCTCGATGATGACCGGGGCCGCATTCACCGGCTCGAGCACGCCGCCGATCTGCGCGCC
>C688J18823_10002692_pt1 | contig 11137 bp, 10 predicted proteins | sample HopSoiMetagenom1_FD_18823 | JGI IMG/M metagenome (IMG submission 18823) | reverse complement strand
GCCACTGGCGCCTCGACCATCGAGGACGACGTCCCAGACCGCGGCGACCAGGTCGAGGTGATGGCGGCTGAGCTTGCACTCGAGCTGCAGCGTCTCTGCCCGCCAGCCTCACCCTCGGATCAAGCCGCTTTCGACCGATGTCGGCGCGATCTTTTCGGCGACTCGGCGCTGAGGCGTAACCTCGCGCCGAGGCTTCTGTGGGGGCGTCGTCACCAGGATGCCGGAGCGGCGCTCAAAGACACGAATCTCACGCAGTTCGCACCAGATGTGATCGCCGGCCTCTATCTTCCTCTGTTCATGTTCAGCGGCGAGCACAGCACGGAGTACGTGGATCGAGAGGGGATGTACCTCATTCGTCTACGCGCGGGATTCCGTAACCGCCTACCACCAGGGCAGTTCCCATATCCATTCTGGCACGATGAGGCGAAGTGGGGCGTCTACCAAGCAGCGAACTCCGTCCTGCTTTGGGTCGATCCGAAGACGGCAAAGATCGTGATCGGGCAGTTCACCGAACGCGGAAATAACGGCGCACTAGTCTCTACACAGCCCATTCGGCCTAAATTCGACGGCCGATGGATGTGGACGGATAGCGAGGGGCGCATTCAGCCGCGAGTTACGTTGTTCGATGGTCTGTTCCGGCAAGACAATCCGCACCTGCCAAAGCTCGATACCACTTACAGAACAATGGCTCTGCGGATGCGCGACGCTCAGTGCGACAACTGTCACATGCCTCATAATCCCATGCCCATGCGCCGGCTGGTCCTGATGCATACGCCCGCTCACGCGGCAGGCGAGATCTCACGACTGATGCGAGCGGTGCGTGACGAAAGGATGCCGCTCGACGACACCGGCATAGAACAGCCGCTCGAACCGGCGCTAAAGCGCGCCCTGCTTGAGAGCGGCAGTGCTTTCGAGGCGGCGATGACAGCCGCAAAGGAGTGGGAACGTACGCAGCGCGAGTGATTAGCTTTATCCTGACCTGGCGCAAGCCGCTTAGAGCACTGCGCGGGTGAAGTCGCTCAGCGCCAGGGTGCCATTCAAGGTGCTGTGAACGAGCGCGGTGCTGTTACGGGCCCGGTCACCACTGGGAGGTTCTACGAAGAAAGAACATGTCGCTTGGACAAAGCCTGAACCGGCTGCGGGTTTCCTTGAGCGTACAGCGAGATCTCATCAGCACCTTACGCTCGTAGGAATCAATGAGCCTCAGCGTGGTCTCGGTCGCTGCGTAGGCGACAGTCCAGTGGTGACTAGCGCCGCGCGTCATGAGAATGACAACGTGCTCGCCATCGAGCCGCTCGGACATAAGCCGCCAGAGCTTGCGCAGCTCGAAGTTCTTTCTTCCGACCGCAAATTCGACGAGCTCGATTTCGATTCCGAGGTTTTTGCGGACGAACCGCAGGGCGCGCTCCAGGAGGAGGCGCAGGCTGGTCGAACCAATTCCATAGGCGATGATCGGCATCGGTTCCTTAAGCCGCTGCAGCTGGATGTGTCGGGCGAGGTGTCCAAACAGCCCTGAGGCGATGTCTTCGTCGATCTCAGGGCAAAGGGCGCAGAGGGCGTTGATGATGGCGTAGAGACCACAGAGACCATCGAGGTCGCCCTGGCAGTAGGGGTCGACAGGTTTCAACCTCGCCTCCCTCAGTACTCGTCCGCGAGCATGATCGTCATCACGCGGCAGGTGAGGGCGGGATTGGCGGGGTCTGGCGAGAGGTGCAGGAGATCGGCGTCGTAGTAATCGATCTTGAAGAAGATGACCTGCCCGTCGACCGTGACGGCGCCGAAATCGTGCTCGCCGTAAGGGTCGTTGTCGGCAGTGAAGGCGTCGAAGGCGGCAATCGCTTGATCGATCTTGAGGATGGCATCAGCTCCAAGTGCTTGGACGCCGCGGGTGATGACGATCCGTCCGCCGCGATGGTGCTTGCGCAGCTCGTCGTTGAGCGCGCGAACGCGGTCTCGTTCCGAGGTCATGATGGTCTCCATGGAAGGGTAGATCCCGGACAGAGCTCCGCCAGGCTCGGTCCTGCAGAGGACCGCGCTTTGACCGTTCCGAGTTGTCCGAAAGAGGAGGGAGGGGCGTTCGCCCCGACTAGATCAGCGACACCAGCCGGCGCTGGGCCTGAGTGTCGCCATCGATGTAGCGCTGCGTCGTCTCAATTGAGCGATGGCCGGCGAGCAGTTGCACATCGCGCAAGCTGCCGCCGGTCAGAGCGACCTTCCGCGCCGCCTTAGTGATGAAGCTGCGTCGGCCCGAGTGCGATGAGCAGCCCTCGAGACCGAGTTCGGCACACATCGCAACGAACCAGTTGACGATGCTGTTTGGACACATCTCACCACCGCGCTCGGAGCGGATGATCGGCCCAAACCGACCAGTCTCCTGGCTAAGCTCGATCAACGCCCGCCTGAGCTGCGGATGGATAGGGATCCGACGCCCCGAGCGCTTCTTGGCGATTGCATCCCAGACGCTCAGGGACCAGCCAATGCTGCCCTGACCGTCGAGCACCATTGACCACTCCAAACCTGCAATCTCGCAGGCGCGTAGCCCTGCCTTGACCCCGAGCAGCACGATGACGCGGTTTCGTCGTGGGTATCTCGATGTGCGAACGTAGCCGAGCATGCGCCTCAGCATGCCAGGCGTGATCACCTTGGCTTGTCGTCCCGTCATGGGGGAGCTCCATCTGCGTTGGCCGCTCGTCTGAGCGCACGCGCGTTCACGTGGACGGCGGGCGGCAGCATTCGCGCGAGGTTGGAAGGACGCTGTCGAGCGCTGAAGCGTGCTCAGGTGCAAGCGCTTGAGCGAATCGTAAGCTCAAACAGCATAGCGCACGCAAACAATTGTGTCAATATAGTCCTATTAGCAATATATTCGCATCATGCGGCATTTCGCAGCCGTCGTGGAGATTCCGTGGAGGATGAGACAGCCTGCAGCTTGGAGCGCATCCAGGATGAGTCCAGGAGCGGCCGCCGCGCTGACGCGAGCACCTTGTAACGCCTGAGGCCAAGTATCATCGGACGGCCCGCCGCGGTCAGGGCAGATGGGCAGTGCATCGGTCAACTCTAGGGCCTGGCGTGATCCGCTCAACCCGGTGCGTCGGTCATCAATACGCGATTTTGCCAGGCGCGAGGGTGCGCTGGGTTGCCCGGCAGCTTGATGCTGGCGATGGCCCGTGCGGCGGTCACCGTGCGGTCGACGCGGCCCACGCGAACCGTGAGCTTCTGTCCTGCAAGCTTGCCCTTCAGGTGAGCTGGGGACGCGACCTCGAAGTGCCAAACGCCGGTCTCCGGCTTCCTCCAGGGCTGCGGTGCCTCTCCTATGTACCCCGGCGAGAGGCTGAAACCCTTGAGAGACCTCAGCTATCTACAATGAGACAGCTTTCTGAGGGGTTGGTGCCAGGAGAGGACTCGAACGACGCGTAACCTATTGCTGGCGTTTGTGTAAATTATATGGCCTTTCCGCAAGGCCCCCAAAAAGGCCCCCAGCGATCGGTCGTGACAATGGACTCACTTGTCACTTGCGATCGGTCTAGTCCGCGTGGCATTGCGATGAAAGCCGCGATTCTGGTGACGATGCTGGGCCAACGCCTCCAATCAGCTCTTCAACAGTTCTCGGGTCAACTCGACGCGCTTTGAGGGCCCGCTCTTTCGCTCGGCGAGCCAAATGCCGCCGAGCACCAGCACCAGGCCGACCGCGTGGTACCAGCGGAAAGGCTCGCCGAGGATCGCGACGCCGAGGAAGGCGCCGAAGACCGGGACCAGATTGACGAACAGGCCGGCCCGGCTCGGCCCGATGAGCTCGACGCCCCGCATGAAGAAGATCTGCGACAGGAGCGAGGGGAAGAGCGTCACATAGAGGAGGATCGCGAAGCCGCGCAGATCCGGCCAGATGACCTCGCCGGCGGCAATCTCCCAGGCGAGGAGGGGCAGCGAGATCATCAGCGCCGCGAGCGCCAGCACTGAGAAGAACACGAAGCCCGACACCTTCGGCCGGTCGCGCAGCGCCAGCGTGTAGACCGCGTACGACGCGCAGGCGATCAGCATGAACACGTCGCCGATGAGGAAGGAGAAGCTCCCGAGCACCTGAAGGTCGCCGCGGGCTGCGATGGCGCCGACGCCGACGAGCGTCAGCGCCGTGCCGAGCGCCTGCAGGAGGCCGATGCGCGTGCCGAAGGCGACGAGCCCGAAGATCAGCACGAAGACCGGGACCGCGCCTTGGAAGATCGCGATGTTGACCGCGGTCGTGTGGTAGGCGGCGGCGTACATGAGCGCGTTGAAAGCGGTGAAGCCGAGGCCGCCCATGACGAGGATGCGGCGCCAGATCGGCATGAGCACCGGCGCCGCCGCGCGAATCGGACGGATCATGAACGGCGCCAAGAGCGCCACGACGCCGACCCAGCGCAGGGCCGTCAGCGCCATCGGCGAGATGTGGCCGGCCGCAAGCCGGCTCGCGACCGCGTTGCCGGCCCAGGCGAGCGTGGTGAGCGTCAGAAGAAGGTAAGGATGGTGGAAGAGCCAGACCCAGGCCGTTCTCGCGAGCACCGCTCTCGCCATCGTCCCTCTCCTCGCTGCTTGCCTACGTGAATGACCGCCATAACGGCTCCGCTTGGAGGCGAGCACGGAAGTCGGTTTATCTTTTGTTAAGCAAAGGCTTGACCACGGCGGGCCGGGCATCGGTCAAGCGTTCGTTGGGACCTGTGGCATGGAAACGACAGCCGGCGCAACGGATCGAGGTTAGAAAGGCCATGGTCCACGACCATCAAACAACGAGGGTCTCGTCTAATGAAAAAGTTTCTGCTCTCCTCGGTAGCCCTTTTGGGCTTCACCGCCGGAGCGATGGCCGCGGACCTTCCGCGGCGCGCCGCTCCCCAGTACTTCGCTCCCATCCCGGTCTTCACCTGGACCGGCTTCTACGTCGGCGTGAACGCCGGATATGGCTGGAGCTCCGACGACAACAACAATTGCATCGGCTGCTTCGGCGGTACTGTCGTAGCCGTCGACACGACCCCGGGCGGAGCGACGGTTGCTCCGCTGGCGCTGCCCTCCGGCGCGTTGTTGACGGGTAACAATATCGGCGGCGGCGGCAACCGCGACGGCTTCGTCGGTGGTGCCCAGATCGGCGCTAACTACCAGTTCACACCGGGTTCGGGCTTCGTCGTCGGTGTCGAGGCGGACATCCAGTGGCTGGGCGGCGACAATGACAGCAAGACCGCCTTCTTCGGCAACAACTTCTTCAACCATCCTCCCGTGGCGGCGGTTGGCCCGGCGCCGTTCGGAACGCCGGGCGCCGGTATCGTAGCGGTTCCGGCGACGGGATCGAACGTTGCCCTATTCAATCGAGGCGGCTTCGGTGGCAACAACGGCAACGACTGGTTCGCCACCGCTCGCGTCCGGGTCGGCTATGCCTTCGATCGCGTGCTCGTCTACGCCACCGGTGGTCTTGCCTTTACCGACAGTGGCAACAAGAACAACGGCTTCTTCGGGGTGACGAACGGCAGCCAGCTTCCGGCAGCGTTCTACGTCAGTCCTGCGGCGGCCGTGGTCGGATCCACGGTCGGCAGTGGCGCGCTCCTCCGCAATAACAGCAGCAACGACACCGGCTGGGTGCTCGGCGCCGGTGTCGAGTACGCTTGGACCAACAACCTGACCGTCAAGCTCGAAGGGCTGTGGGTCAGCATGGACAAGAACAACAACAATAACTTCGGCTTCGGCAACGGCATCATCGGGGTGTCAAACACCGGTGCTCCGATCCGCAGCAACGCCTTCTTCGGGGGCAACAACAACAACGACAACGAGTTCTTCGTTGCCCGCGTCGGCCTCAACTATAAGTTCGGCTTGTAAGCCGAACTCTAACTCGACTGCTCAGGGCCCGGCGCAAGCCGGGCCCTTTTCAACGATCCGTCTCCAACGATGGTCAGCTATCTCGGTAGCAATCAACGCGTGGTGCTTGCGGCGCTTGGCGACCTGGAGAAGGATTGGGGACCCGGGCCTCATCGGGTCGCCGCCGTGATCGACAGGATTTGGCACCAGCAACGTGCTAAGTTCGGTGATGTAGACGATCCTAGCACGCGCGCCGCGCTTGTCGCCCGTGCCGTCAAGGGAGACCGGTCTGCCGTTCAGGCACTCAGAATTTCCGAAGCCCTACACAGGCGCGCGTCAGCTCGGCTCCGTTCCGACAAGCGACCAAACTCACCTCGCGTATGGGCGAAGGGCATCGACGGCGCTATCAATCCTGCACAGTGTTTTCGGGACCTTGCGAGACGTAAGCTAATCCAGAGAACCATGGACCCCGGCGGGTCTATGGTCGCGCTCACGGAGGCTGGCCGAGAACTGCTGCGAGGGACGGGCGAGTGGTAGGAAGGTCGCGCCGCCGGTCGGAACTTCAGAGCCAGTGAGGACCGGGATAATCGCCGCCTTGACGGCTTGGTACTGCGGCGAGGATGGGTCGAACCGGCGCGGATCGTTGCCGCTTCCCGGGCTCGCGATGCTCAAACGATGGCTGGGTTGGCAAGGCACCGGCGGCTGGTGCACGGAGCGGGCCGAGACCGACGACGCTAGCTGCGACACCCGCCTGATGGGAACGGTCGTGAAGCTGGGCGGCGACAACCGAGACCCTTCCGCACCGCTGCTCACCTCCCCGCCATTCTTCAACAACAGCTTGAGGACGCGCAGTCCGCTGTTTCGCGGCTTCCCCGGCCCTGCGATCATCAGCCACAACTACGCAGTGACCTTCGTCGGCTGCGACACTGAAGGCGCCGTTTTCTGCCGCCAGTACCCGATCGCCGAATCCTCTTGCGTCGACCGCGATTTCTGGACGAAAGATCGGCAACACTCGTTGCCGACTGTTTCGGCCTCACCGACGCCGCTGGGCAGGAGCTGCCGCATCGGATGAGTTTCATCGCTATAGCCACGAGCTTGGGCCGAAGCTCGCGAGCGTCGACCGGCAGGCACTGGCAGCCGCAACCGTGTCTTTTGCAGGCTCGCTCCCGGTGACAACCTTTCGACGCTAAAGAGGACGTTTGCCGTCGATGCGACAAGCCCTCTTGCGACGGGCGGCTGCCAGGTGAAATACGTTGGCGGCGACGTGATCTGCGCTGGAACCGGCTCACCGATCGGCGCTGTTCTCCCCGACGGCAGGTGGTTCGACGTCGAGCTCCCATTCGCCTTTCCTTTCCGACTGTCATTCAGCGCGCAGCCCGTCAATGAGCGACGATGCCTAACGGGAGGTTGCCGGATTTCAATTGCAGACACATGGCCGGAGGTTTCCTGAATCAGCGAAGCCACTGCGCGCAACGTCAGAGTTTTTCAGAAACGTCCCCGTACGCATGGCCCATGTAGCCACTCAAAGCGTTGTGGCGACTGTCGCGTGCGATGACCGGCGAACAAGGCGTGCGAGCCGCGCCGCCACGAAGCGTGGGAGCCGCATCGGCGCGTAGGTTACCAGCCCGCAGCGCGGGCAGCCGGGATCGTTACAGAGCACCGCCCCAGGATCACGGCTAAGGAGCGCATGATCTACGGGATAGGCGTGTGCCGCCTCGGCGAGAATGGCGTAGGTGCGGCCGACCGGCCCCGCGCGCAGGACTCCCGCATCAACATAATGGCCGTAAGCCTTCCAGAAGCCGAGGCTGCAGCCCGGCTCGTGGACCTTGCGATACCATCTGAGCTCCCCCTCGCGGTCGCGGTAATAGGCCCCGATTAGGCCGGAGACGAGAGTCCGGCGTGCGAGCCCGAGCTCCTCCTGCGCATAGTGCAAGGTGCCAAGACCAGGGCTCGTATGAACGTTGCCGATCACAGTGTCCTTTCCGCCGAGTGCGACGAGCCGGCCGATAGGCGCGAAGCACAGCGCCGTCTCGTCGTGATCGGCGAGCATGGTCCTGGCGTTCGGCCCGATGCCGACCCAGGAGTTGGTCGGATGACGGCTTCGCAACGCGCCCGGATGCGCCAGCATGGCAGCAGCAAGCCCGCCGGTGATGTTCGGCGCATCCGCAGTGAAGAAGCGCGAGGCGTCGCGCCGCCACAAATACTGGTCACCGGTATGCGCATAGGCGAGTAGGGTGCCGTCAGGACCGAGGGCCGCCAAGAGCGCCGATAGCAGCTGGCGTGCATGATCGGCCGCGAAGCCGATCGACCTTGCCGCAGCGCGGACGAGGAGCGTGTCGCCTGCGCCGATCCCCAACGCCGAGAGATCGCGAACCACGGTTTCCGGCGTGATCGGATGAGGGGCCTTCTCGATCGGAACGATCATGGCCTCTCCCCAAAACGGTTGCGAAAGGCTTCGACGACGCGCCGCTCGCCGTCCGGTCGCAAGCGCGCGTGAAGGCCAAGGGCTGAGAAATAGCCATCGACCTCGTAACCGCCAGCGCGGCGCTGCGCCTCTGTGGGGAGATAGCCGAAGACGTCGCCGACGCACGATACAGGCCACGCTTCGCGTAGACCGAGGAGCTCGGCATAGGCCGTAGAAGCCTCAGCCGAGAGTGCTACCATGCTCCACCGATTGCCGATCGTAAGGCGCTCGAGCGCAAGCGTCTGCTGCGGCAAGTTTCCTTCCACGAGTTCCTTCAGTGGAATGCCACAGCTCTCGATTTCGAGTGGTCCTTGAAGTGGATTCATGGATGCCGAACGGATGGCAGCGAGCACGGCTTGCGCGATACCATCCGCCCAAGCCGTCCAGCTCTCATGCGTAAAGCGCCCCCACCGCGGTCCTAAAACGAGCGTCTCGGCAATGGTCCGGAAAGAACGGCAGGGGGGGATGTCCGGACAGACGTCGCCTGCAAATCCCTGCAGGAAAACGACAGGCAGATCGGGATCATGGAAGTGTGCTCTCACGGTGGACCGCACGTAACCCACGAACTCCGCCGTCCCCGCCTGCTCACGCGGGTAGAAGACGGGATGGCAAGCATAGTTCCAGATAACCGCGATAGGCGCGCCGCTCGGCGCCTCGAGAACAGCCACCCGCACTCGCGGATCGCGCGGCCCCTTCGGGTTAGGCGCCATGACAATGCGATCGATGCGCCGATTGACCCACCAGAGAAGTGTCGGAAAGGGCCATCGTCGCCGCCGATGCACATTGGCGCTCGCGACGCACGATGCAAGTCCCACGCTCGGGCCAATTTTTGCGACGCGCAGCTCGACAATGACCTGCCGCAGTGCGGCATGCACTGCTGCGACAAAGGCCGGCGCCATTCCTCCGAGCATCGGCCGTGTCGGATCGGTGGAGGGAGCAAAGTGGGTGTGCGACGCTGCAACGAGCGCAACCGTCTCCGGACCGAAGCTGTCGCGCGCTAAAGCGGCGGCAGCAGTTGCCAGATCCGGGCCGGCGATCAGCGTGTCGATCGCGATCAGCAGCGCTGCCTGATTGCCATCCTGGAACGCCACGGCGTTGATCTCAAGCGTTCCGTCCTCGGCCTCGCAAGGCAGGCCCCTTTGCGCCCGGCGCAGAAACCCTGCGAGCGGTAGCCCAATGGGCGAGGGGAGACGGCGGCGGGCTGCGGAAACCGTTAGCATGGACGTCCGCTATTGCAATGCCGTCGTGTCGCAAACGTCAGAATCCATGGCGAGTTCATCGCCCAAAGCCCACCGAAAGGTCAACCAGGCAGCACCGCTGACGGAATGAGCTGGGCGTTCAGCGGAGCAGACTTGTTCCGGACCTCTCCTCAGCTCGCATCCCTTGCCAACGGCTTCGGTCGCAAGATGCTGATGACCCGCGCTGTTCGCTCTTGGGCAACAGGTACTGTGGCGTTAAGCCCTCACCGGCACACAACTTGAAGCCTCCCCATGAGTCCGAACCTTCGCCGATTGCGGAAGCTTGAAACCAGGCGCGGGTCGTGAAGCCGGACCTGCTCTTGAGGACGTGGGGCAAGGGCGATGCCCAGATTGAGCGCGCTATTGCGGACGTTTGCCGTGGGCGTGACGGTATCGTGCTCCGGTGACGTGGCATTATTCGGAAACTGCGGGCGAACCCGCTCTGGTCACTCTTGGAGATCTGAACAGCGGCATCGCCGACGTTGCTCGCGCTGTCAGAACAGCATGGCCAGTGACCCGGCGGCATTTCCCGCCCGCTCGGGGCACCGGAACGGAAAGCCGGCGTGACGGACCTTTCCCGCCTGTCCGACGCGGACTGGAAGCGGGACCTCTCCGCGCGGCTGTTTGGTCTGATAGCGCCGCACGATCCCGATCCCGACGAAAAACGTGGTGAGCGGATCAAGCAGCCGATATCATCGCTCGCCGCGACGTCGATGTGACGGGCTACTATGGGGCACCACAATGAACGCATCCCCTTAGCACTGTCGGTGGTCAATCCACCCGGTGCCGGCCCGAAGGTCGCAATTGTCGCGGCGCCCAGACATGAAGTGCGCTACGTTTGCCGGGCCGTCACCATCCTTCGCTTGCTGAGAGACAACGGCTCCGTTCCCGGTGAACGGGCCGAATAACCCGGCGCATCACCCCATGAGTGTTGTATCTCGACAAGGCGAGTGGGGACACTTTGCTCATGCGTTAGTCACGGCTAGCGCAATGATCGTGATGACCGCTCTTGCGGCCGCCTTTGTCCTGGACCCGTACGACACCGGCCGTTCGGCCCTCGTCGAAAGGCCTGGCGTGCGCCCGCAGGGGCCACGCACGGCCGGCGCGAGCCGCGGTCGTGACCTCGCGTTCAACGCCGCCGTATTTGGCAACTCGCGAATCCAGCTCCTCTCGCCTGAGCGGCTGAACGGGATAACGGGATTGTCCTTCGTTCAGCTTTCCGTTCCGGGCACCGGGCCGAAGGAACAGCTCACCCTGATTCAATGGTTCATGCGGCATCACCCGGATGCGCGCGCGCTCGTCATCGGAGCCGACAAAAATTGGTGCACAGCGGACCCGACAATGCGGAGTGAGCACCCATTCCCGTACTGGCTTTACAGCCCCAATCTCCTTGAATACGCCCGCGGTCTGTTGCGGTCGGATGTGCTTCAGGAAATTCCCCGGCGCCTCGGCTATCTCTTTGCGAAGCGTCCGGCGCGGGCACGTCCGGACGGCTACTGGGATTACGAGCTGAACTACGCCGCCCTCCGCCTTGATCGCGACCCGGCCTGGACCCGCCTAGACCTCGCAAGCCCCACGAATGTGCGGGAGAATACGACTGGACACTTCCCCGCTGCCGAGCGGC
>C688J18823_10002691_pt1 | contig 11138 bp, 18 predicted proteins | sample HopSoiMetagenom1_FD_18823 | JGI IMG/M metagenome (IMG submission 18823) | reverse complement strand
GCAAGAGGCCGCAGCTAGTATACTACTATATCCGCACAGGTAAGCTGAGCCTGGAGAAGTGCATCTGTGGAAGGAACGTCATCGATGTCGAAGCGGCGGACGCATTCTTCAACGCCGGAGCTCACCCCAACGATGAGGAGTAGACGGATCTGTGCCTGCAAGCACAGCCTAGCTGAGCACGAGGAGGTAGCACAGGGCAAGATCGTCTGCCTTCACTTCGAGAAGGGATCGAACGGAATCAACCTGTCAGTCTGCAGCTGCAAGTCCTACCGAGAGGTTCGAGTCGTATGACGTACGTTATGAGGATCGAAGGCGTTGCCGGTTACGGTCCGGGAGCCAGTGTCGCGACGAACTACGTCGGCAGGTACGTCAAGTACTACAACCCGAACGGCAAGGGAGGACGAGGCGACGTCCAAGCCACACCGCACAAGAGGTACGCACAGCAGTTCGACAGCAAGAAGGAGGCATGGGAGTTCTGGAACACGCAGAGCACCGTACTGCCGCTACGACCAGACGGAAAGCCGAACAAGCCACTGACCGCGTTCTCCGTCATGATCGAACCGTTCGACGATGAGCCAGGAGCCTAGATGGAACCCGAGGTTCAGAAAGCGCCGCCGCTTCCAAGGAGCGAGCTGGACGCCGCCTTCGATGTCAGCCGAGCCGGGGGATGGGTGGTGGTGCAAGGCATGCCGACAACGCCACGGGGCTATGACGTGTGGCCTATCGATGGAACGCCTCAGTACATCGGACAGATCTGGATGGAGGCTTCTCTGGTCGTGTCCTAAGACCGGTAACGTGATCCATACGATGGAACCACCTACGAAGGAGGAAGAATGATGTACTGTGTCGTCGTGGGTCAGCCTGACGGCCGCAGTCAGGTCGCAGGGCCCTACACAGCTTTCCACAGGGCCAAGGGAATCTACGACGAGCTGCGCGGTCTCGATCTGCCCGCTGAGCTGGTTGCCATGAGGAACTGGGTCGAAATCAACACCGACATCGGCCGCACCGTGAAGCAAGTACTCGAACACGAACGAGAGATTCAGAGGAGCGAAATCGTATGACCGAACCGCTGAAGCTCTTCGACTTCCAGCAGGAAGCGGTCGACAAGCTGGCGAAGCAGAAGGCACGGCTTCTCGGCGACGACATGGGGCTAGGCAAGACCATCCAGGCCATCAGGATCGACCGAGAGAACCGCAAGGCGTACCAAGCGGAGGCAACCAACCCAGAACGCTCTCGACTGAAGACGCTGATCGTAGCGCCCAAGTCGGTGTTGCCCAGCTGGCAAGCAGCACTAGAACAGGAGGGCGTTGGGCCGGTCTACATCATCGACGCCAAGAACCGAACACCGTTCGAGCGCGCCGCAGCGGACAGTAACAAGCCAGGCTACTTCCTGTGCCACTGGGAGAGCCTACGACTCATGCCGCTGATGAGGAAGACGCACTGGTTCCACATCATCGCCGACGAGGTCCACAAGGCCAAGAGCAGGAAGGCGCAGCAGACCCAGGCACTCAAGATGCTGCATACCGACTACAAGACAGGACTGAGCGGGACACCGGCAGACAACAAGCCGGACGACCTATGGAGCATTCTGCACTGGCTCTGGCCATCGTACTACACGTCATACTGGAACTTCCTTAGACACTACTGCGAGGTCTCACAGGCACCGGGTGGCTACATGAAGGTGACCGGTGTCAAGAACATCGCCAGTCTGCACAAGCAGATGAGGCCCTGGTATGTCCGACGCACCAAGGAGGAGGTGCTCAAGGACCTACCGGACAAGTACTACACCGACCTCTGGGTGGATCTGTCACCCACACAGCGTCGAGCGTACAACCAAATGAAGCAGGAACTCATCGCATGGGTCGGCGAACACGAGGACAAACCACTCGTCGCCCCGGTGGTCATTGCACAGCTGACACGGCTACAGCAGTTCGCCATCGCCAGTGCGGAGATCACAGGCACCACAACGAAGTACACCAAGGACGGCGACCCCTACATCGCCCCTGTGGTGAGAATGACAGAGCCGAGTTCTAAGCTTGATTCTCTCATGGAGCTGCTGGACGACACCGATCTGGACAGCGAGCCAGTCGTTGTGTTCAGTCAGTTCAAGGGCACTATCCGAATGCTGGAGCAGCGATGCCTGAAGGCCGGAATCTCGATCGCGACATTGACAGGGGACACAAAGCAAGCGGACCGAGGCAGGAACATCTCGAATTTCCAGGCTGGGAAGATCCACGTGTTCGCGGGGACAATCGCTGCAGGTGGTGTAGGCATTACGCTGACGCGTGCATCTACCGTGGTGTTTATGGATCGCGCGTGGTCTCCTGCCATGAACCGGCAAGCTGAGGATCGACTCCACCGCATCGGTCAGACGAACGCCGTACAGGTCATCGACATCATGGCAAGGAGTACTATCGACTACGGACGCAGGCAGCGCATCGAACAGAAGTGGGAGTGGCTCAAGCAGATGTTGGGGGACTCATGATCCTACTCGTCATCATGCTGGTGATCAGCATGACCGTGCACATCGTGATGTCGTACTTCGCCTGGAAGCTCGTCAAGCTCTTCCTGGGTGAGAAGGAGAAGGTGCCGCGCCGTATCAACGGAAACGGCTACCACGACGACCGCCTTTCGAACATTGGACTGGGATGAAGTTCAGCCAGGCAAAGACCGTGTTCATCGAACTGACAGAAGAGGAGGCGACGCACCTCAGGAACGTCATCCAGAAGTACCGCGACGGCCTCGTCGAGGTCGGCTACATGACAGGTAACGACGAGGAGGATGAGTTCGTCGGTAAGTTCCTAGGCTACATCAGCGTGGAGGTCAAGTAATGCTTACGGCAATGGAATGGTCAGTTGCACACCACAGCTACGTCCACGACGACACCAAGGTGTCCGTTGACAAGATGCGGCAGGACGCACAGGAGCGAGCCTTCGACAAGCGGCACCCGGAGCACACAGTGATCCACTTCCACAGCTACAGCCCCGACCAAGGCTGGTGCTTCCAGGACGGCGAGCACGAGCAGTACCGAGCAGGGAAGGGGCGGGTAGCATGAAGTACGTAGTCATCGAAGTCGACGACGACTCAGTGGAAGGAGTGATCGATCACGACCTAGAGGACTTCAACGTCGTAGGAGTGTTCAAGGCGCCTACAGTGTACTGTGATAACACCGATGGCCATCGGGGAAAGAAGACCGAAGCAGGATGGACGAGGGGGAAGAAGTACGGTTGGTGGGTGTGTGGCAAGTGCAAGAAGCCGACAGAGACATGGAGCAAGAACCTGAACGCAGTCCTCGGCGCAGCAAAGAATCTCCTGCCGACGGGGCAAGTCTAAGGATCTTGAGTTAGCTCTTGTGTTCCTGTGATAGGTTCATATATAATAGTAGTATAGCTGAAGACCCAGGGGGAACCGTGCCATTAGCCGATACTACCGTACACGAAATCCACACGTCCGAACGCCGTAGCTACCGAGCCTGCCGTCGTCGGTGGGACTGGATCTTCAACCAGAACTACTACCCTGTTATGACGGCCAAGCCGCTCGACTTCGGCGTTGCCTATCACAAGGGCATGGAGACGTTCTACAAGCCGGAGACCTGGGACTTTCCGCCCAACATCAAGACCGAATTGGCCATCAAGGCGTTCGTGGACACGACGAACAAGCAGCGCAAGAAGTACATGGAGGTGGTTGAGGACTGGAAGCTCGAGGAAGACGTTCAGACAGACTTCGACGAACGTGTCGAGCTCGGGAAGGGAATGATCCGCTATCACGCCGAACGAGTCAGCCCAGCAGAGGATGGGCACTGGAAGCCAGTGCGGGTCGAAATCGCATTTCAGATCCCGATCGTTCATCCCGACAACGGACAGCCTCTTACGTGCGTCAATCCTCATTGCAGGCACCCACAAGGTGCACCTGTCGTTTACGCCGGACGGATGGATGCTCTCGGCGAGGATGCCCACGGAGATTATTGGGTCATTGATTGGAAAACTGCTCGAAGCCTCACCGCCAATGACGAGTTCCTTCAGCTTGACGACCAGGTTGGATCCTATGTCTGGGCATGCAACATACTGGGCCTTCCTGTACGGGGATTCATCTACCATGAAATGAAGAAGGGCTTCCCCCAACCTCCGCCAAAGAACAAGGTACAGCGGCTAGGTTGCTGGTTCAGTAAGAACAAGCAGCAGGATACGAACTACGAAATCTACCGCGACACCGTCATGAAGGAAGACTCCAAGGCCTTCGAAGAGGGTCTATATGACGACATGCTCTACTTCCTGCAAGAAGAGGGACCACGCTACTACCAACGGTTTCAGATCAACAAGAGCCCTGCCGAACTGGAACAAATAGGCAGAAACATCGGCTTAGAAGCGCTAGAGATGATCGACCCCGGAACGCGGATCTACCCTAGCCCCGGGAGATTCGGATGCAGCTTCTGTGCATTCCGGCAACCTTGCCTAGGACAGAACAACGGAGAGGACTACACCTACGCACTAGACACACTGTTCGAACGCAGAGAACACTACTACGTCCGCGAAGACGCTAGCACCGAGAGCAAGGGAGCCGAATAACATGGCAAGGGTTCGCGTACTCCGGTTGATGGAGTACACGTACGTCGACGTCGAACAGATGCAGCGGGACATGGAGCGCTGGACAGTTCAGGGTAGTCGCAACTACGGAGCAGTGCATGTGCGTAGCGCGACACTACCGCTCGAAGTCCTGGAGGACGAAGGCGATGGCTGAAGTACTGACGCCCGGTAGCGTGGCCGGGCTGAAGGTCACGAAGGCACAGCAGCGCAGTCCGCACCTGAACATCCTGATCTATGGCGACTACGGAGTCGGCAAGACGGTCCTACTGGGTTCTGCGCAGGCAGTAGAGGCAATGCAGCCCCTGCTCCTGCTCGACTACGAAGGAGGTACGGAGTCCCTTCGTCGTACCTACCCCGACGTCGACGTTCTACGTGTCCAGAACTGGGAGGACATGCAGAGGGTCTACGACGAACTACATCGAACCGGTGGCAACGGGTACAAAACCATCGGGCTGGACTCCCTGAGCGAGATCCAGAAGTTCTCGATGTACGACATCATGGAGAAGAGGTCAGTTGACGCTCTGGCTCGCGGTGATGAAGTCGATCCTGACATCCCTGGTATCCGAGAATGGGGGAAGAACATTGAGCAGACACGGAAGTTCGTGCGTGCATTCCGTGATCTGCCTGTGCACACCATCTTCACTGCGCTCTCCAAGGACGACAAGGATCAACGGACTGGAAAGCGTAAGACGCTCCCGTCTCTTTCTGGGAGAGTCGCACAAGAGGTCCCTGCCTTTCTTGATGTGGTAGTGTACTACTACATGAAGCGGGTAGGGGATGAGGAGAAGCGCATGCTTCTCTGCAACGCGACAGAAGGGAACACTGCCAAGGACAGAACCGGAAGGCTCCCACTGGTTCTCGAAGAGCCTACCATGGCGAAAATCTTCGAGCACATCCTGGGAGGTACCACTACCACTACCGACAACATCGACATCGAAGCACTCACCGAGAGAGCGAGCTGATCATGGCCATCCGAGTCAACTTCACCGACACCGAGAAGTACGGCAAGTCCTCCCTTGGGATGGACCCGCTGCCGACTGGCAAGTACCACGTCGCCATCACCGACGCGGAGATGCGTGAGTCCGGGCCCAACGCCAAGAACCCGGGCTCGGAGTACATCAACTTCGAGTTCACCGTGCAGAGCGGTCAGTACGAGGGACGGCGGTTGTGGACCAACGCCTCGCTACTGCCCCAGGCGCTCTACACGATCAAGGGCATCCTCGAGGCGACCGGCCACGAGACGACCGGCAACGAGCTCGACTTCGAACTGGACGACCTGATCAACGAGGAACTGATCGTTCGTGCAGTCCTGAAGAAGGCCGGCAAGGTCACCTACAACGGTGAAGAGCGTGAGCTCGACGACCGCAACGAGGTGAAGGGTTTCTACAGGCTGACGGACGAGGCCGCGAAGTCCGGGAGCACGAGTGGAGGTTCGCTGCTTCCGTGACACCCTAGAACGACCGGTCGTGCACCCTGACCTTGTGCACGATCGGTCCCTAGAACGACCAGCTGGGGGCGTCAGGGTGGACCGCGCCCCCAGCTGGTCCCTATGACCGCAGGAAGAGGGAGTGGGTGTGGATGTAAGCGAGCTGCAGGAAATGTTCCTGAAACTAGTACTCGGCCAGAACGAAGGCTTCCTATGCCTAGCGTTTGCAGCGCCAGATAAGAGGGTGTTCAACGAGAGGTTCTTCCGGTTCCCAGATCAGATACCCGAGATCCTGTACGCCATCGAGAAGGATAGTCCTGGTGCGAACTCCTACTTCTGCCCCCAGCTGTTCCGCGAGAAGCGACGGCACAAGGAACTTGTCACGTGTACACCCAACGCATGGGCCGATCTTGACACTTGTAAGCCTGACAACCTCCTAGTGACACCGTCCGTCTCCATTCAAACTTCACCAGGTCGCTACCAGGCCTACTGGATCTTCAACGAGGAGACTGATCCGGAAGACGCAGAGGACCTTAGCCGTCGAATTGCATACTACCACTACCAAGAGGGAGCAGACCGAACGGGTTGGGATCTGACGCAGCTTCTGCGTATCCCGTTCACGAGGAACTACAAGCACGGATCCGACGAGGTAGTCATCCTCAAGGCGAATCGGATCAAGTACACCAAGGCCGACTTCGCAGTATACCCGGTACCGCCCGGCTACGTTATGGCCGACGAGCCTCTACCGGAGAAGCTGCCCGAGGAGTCCGCTGAAGACATTCTTGCGTTCTACCGCAGCCAGCTGAACCCGATGGTCTACCGGCTCTATGAAGTGGAGCCAGACGGCGACTGGAGCAAGGCCCTCTGGAACCTTGAGATGGCGCTTTTCGAGAGCGGCCTGACCAAGGAGCAGGTCTTCATCGTTGCCAACGAGGCCGCGTGCAACAAGTACGTTCGTGACAACCGATCGCCTATCCGTCTGTGGAAGGAAGTAGTCAAGGCCGGAGCTCGACACGAACAGAACCTGAAGGCGCCTACGACAGATGCGCTACTGGCAGGCAACCCCAAATCGATACCCCTGCTAACCGAAGAAGAGCGACAACGCACGCAGGAGGACATAACCTTTGTAGAACGGTACATTGAATGGGCGAAGTCACTCGGAGACGCTGCGGCGCAGTACCATCAGGCGGGTGCATTTATTGCTCTTTCGTCAACTCTTTCAGGATCTGTCCGCTTGCCAACCAGCTTCGGGACGATCCAGCCGAATCTATGGTTTATGATCCTCGCAGACACGACCTTGACGCGCAAGACTACGGCAATGGATATTGCAATGGATCTTATTGCCGAGATCGACTCCGACATAATGCTCGCGACAGATGGTTCTATCGAAGGTTTGATGACGGCCTTACAAACTCGTCCTAGGCGTCCGAGCGTTTTCCTACGGGACGAGTTCGCAGGCCTACTGGAGATGATGACTAAGCGCGACTATTACGCAGGCATGCCGGAGCTGTTCACCAAGCTGTACGATGGCAAAGCTCAGAAGCGGCTCCTCCGAAAGGAAGTCATCGAGATCCGGGATCCTTGTCTGCTTGTGTTCGCAGGCGGGATCAAGAGTAGGATCCTAACGCTACTGAAGGAGGAACATGTCGCTTCAGGGTTTATGCCGCGTTTTATCTTCATTACGGCCGAGTCAGATGTTAGTCGCCTACGTCCACTGGGACCTCCGACGACGACTTCTCAAGGCAACCGAGAAGCGATACGAAACGAACTCGCCGACCTCTTCGTCCACTACAACCAACCGCAACAGATCCTCATCCTCGGAGGTGCAGTCAAAACAGAACGGGCACCCGAATTCGTAGGCCGGATGACAACCGACGCTTGGGTGAGATATAACAAGATCGAAGCTGCAATGCTAGAAGCCGGACTTGCTAGTGCGCGGCCAGAGATCATGACACCCACCTTCGACCGGCTCAGCAAGAGCATCCTGAAGTGTGCACTCCTCATCGCAGGATCGCGTCAGCTGTCCGAAGGCGACATCGAGATCAACGAGGCCGACATTATCAAGGCGGCCTACTACGGTGAAGGCTGGCGAGCGTGTGCAATCGACGTCATGGACTTTGTCGGTCGCGGTGCTAACGAACGACAGCTCGAACTGCTGGTCGGAGCTATCAGGAAGCGTGGCAATGCAGGTGTCGAGCGTAGCTTCCTGATGCGAGCGTACCATCTGAACGCACGAGAAATGGAGGAAGCACTGACCACTTTGGAACAACGAGGCGTTATCTCAAGACAACGTATCCCGGGCAGCAAGGGCGAGAGGTTGGTAGCGAATGTCTAAGAAGGACAAGGTGCTCTGCGTGGTCAGCGGTGGACTGGACAGCGTCACGATGACCTACGACATGATGTTCAAGGGTTGGGACGTGTCGGTTATCAGCTTCGACTACGGCCAGAAGCACAACCATCAAGAGCTTGCGTGTGCATCACATCACGCGATCCAGAACGGATGGCAGTACGACTCGATCAACCTGCGTGACATCGGTGGCCGACTGAGGAGCGCACTGATCATCGACGGAGAAATCCCAGAGGGTCACTACGCTGCAGAGAACATGAAAGCAACGATCGTACCAAACCGCAATGCGATCATGCTTTCAGTGGCCTGTGGTATCGCGGTCTCGCGGGGCGTTCGGTACATTGCAACCGCTGTGCACGGTGGCGATCACCCAATCTACCCGGATTGCCGACCGGAGTTCATATCGGGTCTGTCGCTAGCACTGCAGCTAGGCAACGAGGACTTCATGGGTATCCTCGCACCGTACATCCAGAAGGACAAGAACTACATCGCCCAGCGAGCAGTCGACATCGGGTACGACTACAAGAAGACGTGGAGCTGCTACAAGGGAGGGATCAAGCACTGCGGCCGTTGTGGAACATGCGTGGAGCGGATGGAGGCGATCTGGTCGACCTCGTTGTTCGAGGGCAAGTTCCGTGACGAACGAGTCGACCTACTGTTCGATGCAACCCTCTACGAGGATCAGTACTACTTCTTCGAGGCACTGGAAAGCGAGGCGAACCGATGAGCGACATCGTCCTGCGAGTCAGCCATAACGTGGAGATCGCACACAGACTGACCCTGCTCCCCGGCAAGTGTCAGAACATCCACGGGCACAGCCTGATAGTCACTCTGCGACTGAATGCCGAGACCAACGGGAACGGCTACGCACTAGGTACCGACGGTACGCCACTCGAGTTCGGGATGATCAAGAAGACATTCCGAGGCTACCTCGACCGGGAATGGGATCACCACCTACACCTGAACGAGGAAGACCTGTGGACACGAAGCCTGAACCCAGACGCGACTACCCTCGACCGCGACTACTTGCCAGGTCTCGTCACCTGGCCAGGGGATCCATCGACTGAGAACATCGCCAGGTGGATCCACGAGTGGGCCTGCGAGAACTTCAAGGCACTACAGCCCATGATCGATATCCGTGAGACCGGAACTAACGGAGTGGAGTTCTTCGGATGATCGAGCACATCGAGCAGGTGCTAGCGGAGAACGGTTACGACACCGTCGTCAAGGGTGGGAAGAACAAGCCGGCTCCGATCCCGATCCCAGCTTGGGATGGACGCAACGTCCCAGCGGAGGAAGTGAGAAAGCGCAGGGCACGTAACAAGGCTGCTGCGAAGACCAGGAAGAAGAACCGGCGATGAAGGGTGAAGACGTTGTCCGAATCTCCGAGATATATGTCAGTGTCCAGGGTGAAGGTCCTCGGACTGGCCAAGGTACATGTTTTGTTCGGTTCGGCGGATGTAACCTGCGTTGCCCTGGCTGGCCGTGTGATACACTATACGCAGTGGACGTGGCTCACCGAGGAGAGTGGAAGCGACACGGCGACGGCGAAGTCCTTGGCGGCGTACTTCGTGTCTGCGAAGAACTCAACGTTTCGAACGTCTGTCTCACCGGAGGAGAACCTTTTATCCAGCATCACGATTCGCTCCGCCGAATCGTGGAAGGACTTCGTCGAAGCGGTATCGCGGTTGAAGCGTTCACCAATGGTCAGGTTCATTACCCAGAATGGGCCTTCGAACAGGTAAACTTTATCATGGACTGGAAGCTAGGGGGCTCAGGCAACCCAGCTGGAAAGGATCCTGATACGCTCAACCTGATGGTCGAGAACATTGCCTTCCTGAAGGAGACGGACGCGATCAAGTTCGTCATCGGCGACATGTCCGACTTCAACGAGGCACTGGAGTACTACTGCGAGTACGAACATTCCACGCTAGCTCAGTGGTGGGCAGGAGTTGTGTGGGGTCGCGAGAAGATGACGGAGGAACGCCTAGTCACACTGATCCAGTCCGAACGGTTGCCCTGGAGCCTGAACGTGCAGACGCATAAATATATTTGGTCCGCTACCAAGAGAGGCGTGTAAGTGGCCAGAGGGCCAATGAGTGAAGCAACGAAGGCCAGAATCAGCGCAGCGCTAAAAGGGCGCAAGCATGGTCCAATGAGCCCCGAAACGCGCGCAAAGATCAGTGCAGCCAGTAAGGGGCACCGCCACGCCGGATCTCGTCGCCCGAGAGGACCGATGAGTGCGGCGACGCGAGCCAAGATCAGTGCTGCACTGAGAGGCAAGCATCACCGTGGACACCCAATGAGTGCGGCAACACGAGCTAGAATTAGTGCTGCACTGAAAGGACGTAAGCGTGGTCCAATGAGTGACGCGACGAAAGCTAAGATCAGCGCATCGCTACAGGCATACTGGGCAAGAAAGAACGGCTAGGAGGATAACATGGGTCACGACGAGGTCTTGGGGGAAGCTATGGACCAGTTGCACGGAGGCTGGAACAGAGAGGGACCAAGCGCGCAGACGCTGTACAACGGTACGGTGACTCGATCGATCGACTATGTCGATCTGAGAGCACCGCAGCCCGACGAGGACGTCAACGCTCTCATCGTGCGGGAGATGATGGAACTCCTGCAACACATCACAGGGACGAACTTTCTGGAGCACGAGCACATGCAGCGGACGCCAGAGCGGTTCGTCAACATGTTACGCGAGCTGACGACGCCCGAGGTGTTCGAGTTCACGGTCTTCGACAACACACAAGGCCTGGACGAGATGATCACCCTC
>C688J18823_10002690_pt1 | contig 11139 bp, 10 predicted proteins | sample HopSoiMetagenom1_FD_18823 | JGI IMG/M metagenome (IMG submission 18823) | reverse complement strand
GTCCGGGCGGCGCCGGAGCGGGCGGCTCGTCGTCGTCGCCGGGCCACCAGCCGCGCCAGTCCGGGCGATTGTCGTCGTCGAGGAGCAGCGCCCAGACCAGGGCCGCCATGCCGATCACGTGCACGAGCACGGTGAGCGCGAGGGCAAGGACCTCCTTCGTCACGCCCACAAGCCTACCTCCATGCGTGACGCCTGCCACAACCCGTTTGGGGACGAACGTCGCTCCTCCCACGTCACGGCGTGCCAGGGCCCTCGAGGGGCGCTGGCCAGCGGGTCGCTAGTCGGCGCCCAGCTGCTCGCGCAGGCGCGCCAGCGCGAGCACGGCCTCGGCAGCGTGGCGGCCGGAATCGCGCTTGGCGCCGCCCGAGCGCTCCAGCGCCTGCTCCATGGTGTCGACGGTGAGCACCCCGAACGCGCACGGCACGCCGGTGGAGAGCTGGACGTCCTGGATCCCGCGGGCGGCCTCGGCGCAGACCCAGTCGTAGTGGTCGGTCTCACCGCGGATCACGGCGCCCAGGCAGCACACGCCGTCATAGCGCCCCGTCAGCGCCGCGTAGCGCGCCGCGAGGGGCAGCTCGAAGGCTCCGGGCACGTCGAAGACGTCGGCCTCGCCGGCGTCGGCCTCGGCGAAGGCGGTCTGGGCGCCGCCGACGAGCCGGTCGGCCAGATGCTCGTAGAAGCGCGCGACGACGATGGCGAAGCTCAACGCTCGCCCTGCCCCCAGCCGCTGCCGTGGCCCGGGTGCTCGCGCAGGTGGCGCATCTCCTCNTCGAGGTTGAGCCCNTGGTGGTGCAGCATGTGGCCCATGCGCTCGGCCTTGGCGCGCAGGTAGCCCTCGTTGTGCGGGTTGGGCACGTGCTCGATCGGAACCTGCTCGCTGACGCTCAGCCCATAGCCCTGCAGCCCGTGGATCTTCTTGGGGTTGTTGGTGAGGATCCGGATCGAGCTCAGCCCGAGGTCGACGAGGATCTGGGCGCCGATGCCGTACTCGCGCAGGTCGGCGGGCAGGCCGAGCTCGAGGTTGGCGTCGACCGTGTCGAGGCCCTGCTCCTGGAGCTTGTAGGCGCGCAGCTTGTTGAGCAGCCCGATGCCCCGCCCCTCCTGGGCGAGGTAGACGAGGACGCCGCGGCCCTCGCGCTCGATCATCGAGAGCGCCGACTCGAGCTGCTCGCCGCAGTCGCAGCGCAGCGAGTGGAAGACGTCGCCGGTCAGGCACTCCGAGTGCATGCGCACGAGCACGTCCTCGACGCCCGACACCTCGCCCTTGACCAGCGCGACGTGGTGCTTGTCGTCCATCAGCGAGCGGTAGCCGACGACCTCGAAGTCGCCGAAGGAGGTGGGCAGCGTCGTGGCCACGACGCGTTCGATCAGCTTGTCGTTGCGACGGCGGTAGGCGATCAGGTCGGCGATGGTGATCATCCGCAGGCCGTGCTTGAAGCAGTAGGCCCGCAGGTCGCCGACGCGGGCCATCGACCCGTCCTCGTTCATGACCTCGCAGATCACGCCGGCCGGGACGCAGCCGGCCAGCCGCGCGAGGTCGATCGAGGCCTCGGTGTGCCCGGTGCGCTCGAGCACGCCGCCCGGCCGGGCCTTGAGCGGGTTGACGTGGCCGCCCTTGACGATGTCCCGCGGGCCCTTCTCGGGGTCGACGGCGACGCGGATCGTATGCGCCCGGTCGGCCGCGCTGATGCCGGTGGTCACGCCCTCGCGCGCCTCGATGGTGACCGTGAACGGCGTCGCGTGGGCGGTCTCGTTGCGCAGCGACATGAGCTCGAGGTCGAGCTCCTCGCAGCGCTCGCCGGTCAGCGCCAGGCAGATCCAGCCGCGCGCGTGGGTGGCCATGAAGTTGATGTCGTCGGCCGTGACGAACTCGGCCGCCATGACGAGGTCGCCCTCGTTCTCGCGATCCTCGTCGTCGACGACGACGATCATCTTGCCCGCCGCAATGTCCTCCAGCGCCTCCTCGACGGTGGCAAACGGTGTCGTCTCGGTGCTCAACTGGGGTCACGCCTCACGAGCTTCTCCACGTACTTGGCCAGGATGTCGACCTCAAGGTTGACAGGCGTGCCCGGTGCGGCGGTCCCGAGGTTGGTGCGCTCGAGCGTCTCGGGGATGAGCGAGACGTCGAACGAGGCCTCGTCGATGCTCGCCACGGTGAGCGAGACGCCATCCACGGTGATCGAGCCCTTCTCGACCACGTAGCGCAGCAGCTGCGGGTCGGCCTGCACCGTCACCACCCGCGCGAACCCGTCGTCGCGGACGGCCGACACCGCGCCGACGCCGTCGACATGGCCCTGGACGAAGTGGCCGCCCAGGCGCGCGTCGGCCGCCAGCGCCAGCTCGAGGTTGACCTTGGTCCCGCTGCGCACCTCGGCCAGCGAGGAGCGGCGCAGCGTCTCGTTCATCACGTCGGCGCCGAAGCGGTCGCCGCACAGGCCGACGGCGGTCAGGCAGACGCCGTTGACCGCGACCGAGTCGCCCTCGGACAGCTCGCGCGCCAGCGGCGACTCGATGGCCAGGCGAACGCCGTCGGTGGTGGAGTGCACCTCGGCAACCGTCCCGAGGTCGGCGACGAGGCCCGTGAACAACGGCCTACCACTCCCGCAGGCGCGCCGAGAGCAGGACGTCGCCCGCGACCGACTCGCACTGCAGGGTCAGCGCGCGCAGCGCATCGGAGATCGCGTCGACGCCCTCGCCCTCGAGCGGATCTCGCGCCGAGCGGCCGCCGAGCAGCAGCGGAGCGATGAAGAGGCGCAGCTCGTCGATCTCGCCGCCGTCGAGGAAGGCCCCGGCCAGGTGCGGGCCGCCCTCGAGCAGCACGGAGGTGACCGGCGGGTCGAGCGCGCCGAGCTGGTCGAGCGCCGAGCGCACGCGAGCGGGCTCGTTCTCGCCGGTGGCGACGATGACCTCCGCGCCCGCGTTCTCCAGGGCATCGGTGTTCGAGCGCCGCGCGGCGCGCGAGACGACCACGACGAGCGGCACCTCGTGGGCGGCCGAGATCAGCTTCGAGTCCAGGGGCAGGCGCCCGGTGGCGTCGAAGACCACGCGCCGCGGCTGGTGGCGCACGCCGTCGATGCGCGCCGTGAGCTGCGGGTCGTCGGCCAGCGCCGTGCCGATCCCGACCGCCACGGCGTCGCACGAGGCGCGCCAGCGGTGGGCGACGAGCCGGCTGTCCTCGCTGGAGATCCACTTCGAGTCGCCCGTCTTGGTCGCCACCTTGCCGTCCAGGCTCATGGCCGACTTGAAGAGCACCCACGGGCGCCCGGTGCGGGCGTGCTTGCGGAAGGCCTGGTTCTGCTGGCGCGCCCGCGCGGCGAGCTCGCCGCCGGCCAGGTCGACCTGCACGCCCTCGTCGCGCAGGATGCCCAGGCCCCGGCCCGAGGCCTTCTCGGTGGGGTCGTCGCTGGCGACGACGACGCGGCCCATGCCGGCCGCGAGGATCGCCTCGGTGCACGGAGGCTGCTGACCGTGATGGCAGCACGGCTCGAGCGACACGTAGAGGGTGGCGCCCTGCAGGTCGGCGTCGCCGGCGGCGGCGATCGCGTTGACCTCCGCGTGCGGACCGCCGTACTCCTCGTGCCAGCCCTCGCCGACGACTCGGCCGTCCTTGACGACGACCGCGCCGACGACCGGATTGGGGCTCACGCTGCCCACGCCACGCTCGGCGAGCTCGATGGCCCGCGTGAGGTGCTCGTGATCGGTCTCGGTCCGCTGCACTGAGCAGACGAGTCTAGATCAGCCGCATTTGGCGCCCTTAAGGCGGTAGATCTGCATGACGGGCCCAGGGCGCTCGTAGGCCAGCGGGTAGAAGTCGAAGGTCCAGTCGAAGTTGAACTTCACCGGCTTGGCGCCCTTGCGGTAGGGCGAGGCCTCGTAGGCGAGCGTGGAGCGGCGCTCGAGGTCGCGGTAGTAGGCGATCGCCCGCGGGACGACCTCGGGCTGCGCCTCGGCGCGCCCGCGCTGGGTCGAGCCGACCACCACCCAGCAGTAGCCCTTCGCGACGTACCGGTCGATGAGCCCGGGGTAGAGCGTGCGCTCGTAGTCCTCGATGTTGACGATCCGCCCCGGCCCGGGGATGACCGAGCCGTCGTCGGCGATGTTCGAGCGGCTGGTGGGGAACTTCGACCAGCGCGCGCCGTTGGCGGTGCCGCGGTTCGGGCGCCCGACGTCGCTGGCCCAGGCGTCGGGGACGACGGGCTCGACGACGATCCTCGTGTTCGCCGGCACGTGGTCGACCAGCCACTGGCGCGTCGTGTTGCGCGTGTCGGCCTCCGACAGCGTCATCGCGCTGTGCAGCGAGTAGACGATCCCCTGCCCGAGCAGGAGCACGGTGCCCAGCACGGCCAGCGCGGGGCCGAGCGCCGGCACCCGCCGCGAGGCGAGCTGGGTGAGCCGGACGATCGCGTAGGCGGCCAGCAGGCAGGCGATCGGGAAGACGGGCAGCAGCCAGCGCCCGAAGAAGCGCGCCTGCGTGCCCATGTAGAGCACGTAGAGGATCGGCGCGGGGCCGAGGACGAGCAGCGCGCGCCGGTCGTCGACGGCCAGCAGGCCGAGGCCGACCACGCCCGCCACCAGCGGCGCCCAGCCCAGCCCCCAGGTGAAGGTCCACAGGTAGTACAGGTGGCCGGAGCTCTGGGTCAGGCCGAGCTTGCCCAGGGCGTCGTCGGCGGCGTCGGCCTGGTGCTGCAGGCCGTCGCGGAAGGCCGCGAGGTCGAGCACGGCGTAGGGGTTGGCGACGACGAAGGCGCCCAGCGCGACGACGCCGGCCAGCACGAGCCCGCGCGCGGCCGCGTGGCGCCCGGCACCCGGCGCCAGGCGGATCGCGCCCGCCGCGATCAGCGGCAGCAGCACGATCCCGCCGGTGTACTTCGTCGCGCACGCCAGCCCCAGCCCGACGCCGGCGAGCAGGTAGTCGCGCAGGCGCCCCTCGCGCAGCACGCCGGCCGTGCCCCACAGCGACAGGGCGATCGGCGCCAGCGTCGGCACGTCGTTGAGCGCCAGGTGCGAGTAGAAGACGGCCAGGAAGGAGCACGCCAGCAGGGCGGCGGCCAGCAGGCCGACGGCGCGGCCGAAGAGCTTGGCCCCGGCCAGGTACAGCAGCCAGACGGCAAGCGTGCCGACCGCCGCGGCGGTCAGGCGCGCGACGACGAAGACCTCGGTCGGGTTGGTGGCGAGGGCCTTCGACACGCCGGCGCGCCCGCCGAACCAGACGTCGAAGACGACGTGCAGCAGGTAGGTGTAGGCCGGCGGGTTGACGAAGTAGTGCGGGTCCCAGCCGTGGCCGAAGAGGCCGATGGCGTTGGGGACGAAGTGCGCGTTCTCGTCGGCGTTGTAGGCGAACGGCAGGCCCTGCTTGACGCCCCACACGCGCAGGGCGAGCGCGGCGGCGAGCACGAGCGCGAGCCCGATCCACCACGGCCAGCGGCGCTGCGCGACGACCTCGTCCCCGGAGCCCTCCGGCGCCGGCGGGCTCAGGGGCGCCCGCTCAGCAACGGACATAGGCGCTGTAGTACGGCGTGAACGCCACCCGCGTGAACCCCGCCATCGGGATCGAGTTGAAGGTGTCCTGCGTCGACTCGTCGCCCACGGTGAAGCCCGAGCGCAGCAGCGACAGGCGGTTGACGGCGTAGATGGCCACGCCGCGGTCGATGCGCGAGCGCTCGCGCGCGTCGCTGCGGGCGATGACCTTGCTGGCAGACGCGTCGAGCAGCCAGCGCGTGTCGGGGATGAGCTTGTGGTTGGGCGTCGACACCGGGCCGCAGCGCAGCCCGGCGCGCACCTTGGGGTCGTTCAGCAGCGTCCGCAGCGAGGCGTGGGAGTCGCCGCGGAAGGTCAGCTCGTTGGTGAAGGTCGAGAAGTTCACCCGGGTGGCCGTGAAGGCCACGCCGTAGATGATGAGCGCGACGGACGCCGCGGCCCAGACCGTGCGCGCGCGCCCGGCGCGCAGCATCGTCCAGCCCCCGAGCGAGACGCCCGCGAAGACCATGACCAGCAGCGAGGGCACGAGCAGATAGCGGTCGATGACCGACAGCCCGGCCAGGCCGACGAGCACGAAGGTGCCCAGGCCGATGACGAGCAGCGCCAGCGGCATGCGCGCGCGACGCGGCGCGAGCAGCACGGCGATGACCACGCCGAGGATCCCGGCGTAGAAGACGGGGACCTTGTCGAGGTTCTTCAGGAACTTCACGGTCGTGCTGGGAACGGCGGACAGCCCCCCGCTGGTACGCCCGAGCTCCTCGGCCAGGCCGCTGGTGTGGGTCAGCGAGAACTTCGGGTCGCCGGTCGCCCACCAATCGAGCGCCGTCCAGATGACCGGCGGGAGCCCGGTGAGCAGCGAGTAGCGGATGCGCAGCGGCCACGGGGCGGGCCGGATGCACCACAGCCAGTACAGGCCGCTCAGCAGCCATGCCTCCGGGCGCATGAGCCCCGCGCAGGCCAGCAGGACGAAGACGACGGTGCCGCGCCGCGGGCGTTCGGTCTCGAGCGCCGCGGCCCACACGACGAAGGCCAGGTAGGGGATGTCGATGTAGGCGCGCGCGGCCAGGAAGGGGAAGTCGAAGCGCGTGCACAGCAGGGCGCCGGCCGCCAGGCCCACCAGCGTGCCGAACGAGGCCGCCGCCAGGCGGTACAGGCCGGCGGCGAGCACCACGAACGAGGCCAGCGTGGCGCCGACCATGATCCGGTCGGCCGGGTCGCCGACGATCGAGAGCACCATCCCGAAGACCACGGCGAGCGGGTGCTCGGTCGGCGTGCGGTAGCCGTCGAAGGACGGCTTGACCCCGTGCAGCAGCTCGCGGCCCCACAGCAGCGAGTAGTAGCTGTCGTAGTTGGGATAGGTCGGGTAGACGAGGAACCCGATCACGGTGCCCAGCGCGAGGACGATGAGCGCGAGCATCGGCCACGACCGGAGCCGGTTGCGACGCCCGGCAGCAGGGTCCGGGCCCGGGGCCGGCCGGGTGATCGTCGCGCTCGCCATGTGGGATACTGGGGGCCAGCGAGTGTACGGCGTCGACCTCTCTGAACGCCCCGTCGCCCCGACCCGCCCGCATGAAGCTCATCATCCAGATCCCGTGCCTCAACGAGGAGGCGACGCTCCCGGCAACGCTGGCCGACCTCCCGCGCGAGGTGCCGGGCTTCGACGCCGTCGAGTGGCTGGTCATCGACGACGGCTCGACCGATCGCACGATCGAGGTCGCGCGCGAGAACGGCGTCGAGCACATCGTGCGGCTGACCAACAACAAGGGCCTGGCCGCGGGCTTCCAGGCCGGCCTCGACGCCGCGCTGAAGCTCGGCGCCGACGTCATCGTCAACACCGACGCCGACAACCAGTACTCCGGCCAAGACATCCCCAAGCTCGTCGCGCCGATCGTCGAGGGCAACGCCGACATGGTCGTCGGCGACCGCGAGACCGACACCATCGCGCACTTCTCGCCGCTCAAGAAGCGCCTGCAGCGCCTGGGCTCGTGGGTCGTGCGCCAGGCCTCGGACACCGACGTGCCCGACACGACCTCGGGCTTTCGCGCCTACAACCGCGAGGCGGCCATCCAGATGGCCGTCGTCTCCAAGTACACCTACACGCTGGAGACGATCATCCAGGCGGGCAAGCTGCTGGTCGCCACCCAGCACGTCCCCGTCTCGACCAACGCCAAGACGCGCGAGTCGCGCCTGTTCCCGTCGATGGGCTCCTACGTGCGCCGCAACGCCGTGGCCATCGCCCGCGTCTACGCGCAGTACGAGCCGCTGAAGGTCTTCATGCTGATGGCGACGCTCGCGTTCGTCGCGGCGCTCATCCCCTTCGGGCGCTTCGTGGTGGCCTACATCGACGGCGACGGCGCCGGCCACGTGCAGTCGCTGATCTTCGGGGCGGTGCTCTTCAACGCGGCCGTCGTGCTGGCCGCGCTGGGAGTCATCGGGGACCTGCTCTACGGTCAGCGCATGATGTCCCAGCGCATCTTCGAGCGCGTGCGGCGCATCGAGCTGCAGCTCGACGTGCCGCCGTCGCACTACGAGCCGGGCGCCCGGCCGACCGGCCAGCAGGCGACGACCGGCGCGCGGGCGGGCCAGAAGACCGAGGAGCGCGAGGCCTTGAAGCTATGAGCGGCGTCACCGTCGACCGTGAGGGCACGGTCACCGGCAACACCTACGACAAGTACGGCTCGACGAACCCCGTCGTCCGGCGCCTCATGGCCCGCTTCGAGGGCACGCTCGACGAGCTCTTCACGCAGGCCGACCCGCAATCGCTGCTGGACGTGGGCTGCGGCGAGGGCGTGCTGACCCATCAGTGGGCCCAGCGCCTGGGCGACGAGCGCCGCGTGGTCGGCATCGACCTCGACGATCCGGCCCTGCACGCCGAGTGGGCCAAGCGGACGGCGCCCAACCTCGAGTACCGGGTCATGAAGGCCGAGAACCTGCCCTTCGCCGACGGCGAGTTCGACGCCGCGACGGCCATCGAGGTCCTCGAGCACGTGCCCGACGCCGAGCACACGGTGGCCGAGATGGCCCGCGTGGCCAAGCGCTCGCTGCTCGTCTCGGTGCCGCGCGAGCCGCTCTGGCGCGGGCTGAACATGGCCCGCGGCGCGTACTGGAAGGACCTCGGCAACACGCCCGGGCACGTCAACCACTGGTCCAAGCGCTCGTTCGTGGCGCTGCTCTCGCGCCACGGCGAGGTCGTGCAGGCGCGCTCGCCGTTCCCGTGGACGATGCTGCTCGTCCGCCTGCGTGACTGAGACCGCCGTCCCGGGCGCCGACGAGACCGCCGGCGCGCCACAGGCCGACGCCTACGCGCGCGGCGCGCGCATCCTGTCGATCGGGATCGCCTCGACGGGCATCTTCACCTTCGCCTACTTCGCGGTGGCCAGCCACGTGCTGGACGCCGACGCCTACGGCGCCGTCTCGCTGCTGTGGGCGGTCCTGTTCGTCGTCATCTCGGTCATCTACCGCCCGGTCGAGCAGCTGCTGTCGCGAACGATCGCCGACCGCCGCGCGCGTGGCCACCACGGCCGTCACCCGCTGCGCATCCCGCTGCTCGTGCAGGCGGGCTTCGCCGCCGCCTTCCTCGTCGTCGCCCTCGCGCTGAAAGCCCCGATCGAGGACGCCTTCGACTCGGCCACGCTCTACTGGGTCTTCGTCGGCGCGACGCTGGCCTATGCCGCGAGCTACTTCGCCCGCGGCTACCTGGCCGGGCATCAGTGGTTCGCGCTCTACGGCGGCCTGGTGCTCTTCGAGTCGGTGTCGCGCTTCTGCTTCCCGGTGGCCGTCGCGGTGGGCCTCGCCCACGGGCAGTCCGCCGTCGCGTTGGGCATCCTCGCCGCGCCGGTGGCCTCGCTGCTGGTCGTGCCGTGGGCCATCGTCAGGCACTCCGCCGCCGACGCCCCGGCGGCCGTCGACGACCGTGCGCTGACGCTGCGGGCGGGGGCCGGCTTCGCCGCGTCGGTCGCCGCGATCCAGCTCGCCGAGCAGGCGCTGCTCAATGCGTCGGTGCTCACCGTCAGCGCGACGGCGACCACGGCCCTGGCCGGCGTCGTCTTCAACGCGCTGCTCATCACGCGCGCGCCGCTGCAGCTCTTCCAGTCGATCCAGACGTCGCTGCTGCCCCACCTCAGCGGGCTGGAGGCCACCGAGGGTCACGAGGCCTTCGCGCGCGCGATCCGCGTCACGATCCTGGCCATCGCGGCCTTCGCCGGCGCCGTGGCGCTCGGGCTGCTGCTCATCGGCCCGTGGGCGATGGACGTCGTCTTCGGCCACGGCTATCACTACGGGCGCGTCGGGCTGGCCGTCATCGCCCTCGGCATGGGCTTCCACCTGTGCGCGGGCACCTTCAACCAGGCCGCGCTGGCCCGCGGCCACGCCCGCGCCGCCGCCACGATCTGGCTGGTGTGCGCCGCGATCTTCGTCGTGTGGATGGTCGTGCCCGCGATCGACGACGAGCTCGTCCGCGCGGAGATCGGCTACGCGGGAGCGACGGCGCTCCTGTGCGCGCTGCTGTGGGGCCTGTACCGACGGTAGCTGTCGGTCGTCCGCTTTGGTCTGCGGCGCGGCGCGGCGCGAACGGCATCATCGAGGAAAGCGAGTCCCGCGCGGCGCCAGGCCGGGCGCGCGGGGCCGAACGTCGGTCTTCCCACCTCAGGAGGGGGTAGGACCGACGTTCGGCACCCTCCGGCGATCGCTCCAGCCCGAACGTCGGTCGTCCCACCTCAGGAGGGGGCAGGACCGACGTTCGGCGCCTCCCAGCGCCGGGACACCTTCCCTTCGGTGAGGCAGTTTGCGCCACCGCGAGCTGCGCGCGTCGGTGGTGCGCCTGACGCCGGGTGCCTAGGCTTGCCGCATGCCGACCTGGGACGACGTCGTGGCCATCGGCACCCGGCTTCCGGGTGTCGAGGTCACGACGTCGTACGGCACGCCGTCGCTGAAGGTCGCCGGGGGATTCATGTGCCGGCTGCGCAGCGACCCCGACGCCCTGGTGATGCGCGTCGCGGACCTCGGCGAGCGCGAGGCGCTCCTGCAGGGCCAGCCCGACGCCTTCTTCACCACCCCGCACTACGACGGCCACCCGTCGGTCCTCGTCCGCCTCGAGGCCGTCGACCCCGAGGAGCTGGCCGAGCTCCTCGAGGAGGCCTGGCGCCTGCGCGCCCCCAAGCGCGTCATCGCCGCTCACGACGCCGCGCGCTGACCGGCGGAACGGTCCGGCGGTCTCAGGCGAGTCTCAGCGCCCTGACACGGCCCTGCGAGGGTCGCCGCCGATGGTGTTGCCCGTCAAGCAACAGGAAGGAAGTCCCCTCCATGCCCAACACCATCGCCAAGGGCCTCATGGCCGTCTCCGCCGTGGGCGCCCTCGCGCTCGGCGGTTCGGCCCTCGCCGGCGCCGCCGGCCAGAGCACGACCACGCAGGGCTCCACGCCCGCGCAGGGCTATGGCGCCCAGGGCCAGCCGCCCAGCGGCAGCGCGCCGGACCCGAGCCAGGGCGGGCACGTCGGCGCCAACGGCCAGCGTGAGACGCTGCTCACGGGCGACACCGCGGCCAAGGTCAAGGCGGCCGCACTGGCCAAGGTGCCCGGCGCGACCGTCGAGCGCGTCGAGACCGACGCCGACCACGGCTCGCCCTACGAGGCGCACCTGCGCAAGTCCGACGGCACCGAGCTC
>C688J18823_10002689_pt1 | contig 11141 bp, 12 predicted proteins | sample HopSoiMetagenom1_FD_18823 | JGI IMG/M metagenome (IMG submission 18823) | reverse complement strand
CGGCCGTGCCCGAGGCGATCGTCTCCTCGTCCTCGCGGCCCGGCGTTCGCAGATGGACATGCGGGTCGACGAACGCCGGCGCGAGCACGAGGCCCGCACCCTCGACGACGCGGTGCTCGTTCGTGTCGAGGTTCGTCCCGAGCTGCGCGATCGTGCCGCCGTCGACGCGGACGTCGAGGACGGCGTCGACGCCTTCGCCTGCGTCGATCACGCGGGCTCCGCGGACGACGACGTTCTCGTTGCCTTGCTTGCCGAACAGCATCACGCGGCTCCGATCTCGTGGAGGGCCGCGGCCTGGACACCGGCCGGGCCGTGGGTGAGCAGGTCGTAGAGCACGGCCATCCGGACGACGAGGCCCGAGCGCACCTGCTGCTCGATCAGTGCGTCGGCCGCGTCGGCGACTACCCCGTCGATCTCGACGCCGCGGTTCATCGGGCCGGGGTGCATGACCTTCTGACCCGGCCGCAGGCGCTCCGGCGTCACACCCCAGCGAGCTGTGTACTCGCGCAGCGAGGGCACGTAGTTGGCGCCCTCGGCCATTCGCTCCTGCTGCATGCGAAGGACGTAGACGACATCGGCCGCTCCGATCGCGTCGATGTCGTGGGAGATCTCGCAGCCCATTGCCTCGATCCCGCGAGGGATCAGCGGCGGGGGGCCCACCAGAGTCACGCGCGCGCCCATCAGCGCCAGCGCCTGGATGTTCGAGCGCGCGACGCGCGAGTGGAGGACGTCGCCGACGATCGCGACGTGCAGGCCTTCGATCCGGCCGAGCTCGGCGTGGATCGTGTAGAGGTCGAGCAGAGCCTGGGTCGGATGCTGGTGCTTGCCGTCGCCGGCGTTGACGATGTGCGCTTCGGTGAAGCGCGCGACGAGCTGCGGCGCGCCGATCTGCGGGTGCCGGATCACGATCACGTCAGGGTCGTAGGCCCCGAGGGTCAGCGCCGTGTCCTTGAGCGATTCGCCCTTGTCGACCGACGAGCCGGCGGCCTTGATCGACATCGTGTCCGCGGAGAGCCGCTTCGCGGCGAGCTCGAAGCTCGACGATGTCCGCGTCGAGGACTCGTAGAAGACGTTGACGACGGTCTTGCCGCGCAGCGTGGGCAGCTTCTTCAGCTCCCGCTCGAGCGAACGCTCGAAGTTGCGCGCCGTGGCGAGCAGCCGCTCAACGTCCTCGCGCTCGAGATCGCCGATCGAGATCAGATGCCGCCGCGGCGGCTCCTTCGGCGGGAGTAGGTCCTCCCGCATGACGCGGATCTGTGCCATGACGCCTACGGCTCCTTTGTGGACGTGGATGGGATGAGCAGGACCTGGTCGACCTCGTCGACCTCGAGGAGCTGCACCTGGATGCGCTCGTCGCGATGGGTCGGGAAGTTCTTGCCGACGTAGTCGGGGCGGATCGGCAGCTCGCGATGGCCGCGGTCCGCGAGCACGGCGAGCTGGACGCGCGCGGGCCGGCCGTAGGCGAAGAGCGCCTCGACGGCGGCCCGGATCGTGCGGCCGGTGTAGAGGACGTCGTCCACGAGGACACACGTCATCCCGTCGAGCGGGAAGTCGAGCTTCGAGTCGCGGACGAGCGGCTGCGCGTGCTGAGGCGCCTCGCCGCCGCGGACGTGGACGTCGTCGCGGTAGAAGGTGATGTCGAGCTGTCCGAGGGCGATCTCGCGGCCCGTGAACTCGGCGATCCGCCGGCGCAGCCGCTGGGCAAGCGGCACCCCCCGCGTGTGAATGCCGACGAGGGCGACGTGGTCGAGGTCGCGGTTCGCCTCGATGATCTCGTGGGCGATCCTGGAGAGCGTCCGCTCGACGTCGTCGGCGTCGAGAAGCACCTTCTCGCGTTCCGTGGGAGCCACGGTCATGCGCGCGCGGGCAGCCGGACGGGGGCAAGCAGCGTCATACACACTCCTTTCCGGCCTCACGGGACCGGGTTAAAGGGGTTCGTGATCGGGCGGGAGACTAGCGGAGCGGTCGGACGTCTATCCTGCCGCCGTGGAACAGCAGTCCCTGGAACGGCTTGCGGCGCTCGCAGTCGGCTTCGCCTCGAACGTCCAGCCGGGACAGATCCTGTCGATCGAGGCCGAGACCGGAATGGAGCCGATCGTGCGCGCCGTCGCGGACGAGGCGTACCGCCGCGGCGCTCGATTCGTCGAGCCCGTCTACTACGACCCGTATGTCAAGCGGGCCCGGCTCGAGCACGCACCGGAAGACTCGCTCGAGTTCGTCCCGAAGTGGTTCGGCGACCGGATGCTCCAGCTGGGTGACGAGCACGCGGCCCGGATCGTCTTCGTGCCCCGCGTCTCGCCGGGGATCCTCGCCGGCATCGACCCGAAGCGGGCCGGCCGCGACCAGCTCCCGGACTTGAAGGAACGCCTCGGCGTGATCAACAAGCGCCTGATCAACTGGACGATCCTCCCCTACCCCACTCAGCCGTGGGCCGACCTCGTCTACCCGGATCTCGACGGGGACGCTTTCGCGAAGCTGAGCGAGGAGCTCGCGGTCGTCTGCCGGCTCGATGCCGAGGATCCCGAGGCGGCGTGGAAGGAACGGAACGAGCAGCTGCACTCGGCGGCGAAGCGCCTCACCGACTGCCACTTCGACGCGATCAGGCTGCATGGCCCCGGGACCGACCTCACCGTGGGGCTGCTGCCGAGCTCGATCTGGGAGGGCGGCACGACCTCGACCGTCGACGGGGTCGAGCACCTCCCCAACCTCCCCACCGAGGAGGTGTTCACGACCCCGGACCCGGCGCGCGCCGAGGGTCACGTGCGCGCGACGAAGCCACTCGACATCGGGGGGACGATCGTCGACGGGCTCACCGTCCGGTTCGAGGGCGGCCGGGCAGTCGACATCCAGGCCGACACAGGCGCCGAGATCCTGCGGGAGCGCGCTTCGTTCGACCAGGACGCTTCGCGGCTGGGGGAGCTCGCGCTCGTGGACAAGGAGGGCCGCATCGGCCCCCTGGGGACGGTCTTCTACAACACGCTGCTCGACGAGAACGCGGCAAGCCACATCGCGCTCGGCAACGCGTACGAGCTGGCCGTGAGCGAGGAGGATGTGCCGAGGATCAACAAGAGCGGCGTGCACATCGACTTCATGATCGGCGGCGACGACGTCGACGTCACCGGCCTGACCGCGAACGGCGAGGAAGTTCCCGTCCTCCGCGGCGGCTCCTGGCAGATCTAGACGTTTCTAGGGACAGTCCTTAGGACTGTCCCTAGCTCCACACCACGTCGATCGGCCGGTCGAGACCCGGCAGCGGCAGGGACGCGGCCGCGGACTCGACCGCCTCGCGGGCCGCGCGCGGCAGACGCCAGGACTCGATCCGCAACACGTGCTGCGCCCGCCTCCAGGTGCCGAGGATCTCGCCGTCGACGAGCACAGCACCGGGCCAGACGCGCGAAGTCCACAGCCGCTGGCGGTGATCCTCACGCGGTAGCAGTAGCTCCCGCTCGGCCCCGTGGAGCAGGAAGTAGGCATCCCCGCTGGGGAGCAGGCGCGCCGGCGCGGCGGCGGTCTCCCCCATGCGGATCGCCGGCTCGTCGACGGCCAGCAACACCTCGTCACCGAGCGGTGACCGAACGGGCAGAAGCGACTTCTCGAGCGACGCAAACGTCTCGGCTGCCAGGCGCCGCGAGATACCGGCCCAGCGGGCGAACCGCTCCGCCGTCGCCGGACCGAAGCTGTGGAGATAGCGACGGGCGAGCTCGCGACGCGCCTCGGCCGCGTCGATTTTCGGCGCCGCGACAGACCAGACGAGCGGCGCACGCGCACCATCCCAGCGAATGGCGACGGTTCCCGTCGTCGCCGCATACCTGAGCTCGTTGCCGATGCCAAGGGCGCGGCCAGCCTCGCGATCCGTCAGCCGCCTGCCGCCGAGGTAGGCATGCAAGCGCTCGGCCAGCCGCTCCGCCCGCAGGCGCCCCCTTAAATCGACGGGATGCCTGCCTAGCGAGAACACGGCGAAGTCCCGCTTCGCCACGACATATGTGTGGTGGCGAGGACCCCACAGCTGGGCGAGCGAAGGATCCTCCAGCGTTGCGGGCTCGACCGCCCGCACCCGTGCATGCAACGAGAGCAGGGCGGCGCGCGGCATGCTGTCCTGCAGGCCCACCCAGGCGGCGCGCTCCAGCGACTTGGAGCCCTTCGGCAGGCGCTCGTTCAGCGCGCCGGCTTCTCGCCGGAACGCCAGGATCTGGTCCCGGGTAACCCTCAGCCGGCGGTCAGACGTCGCGAATAGCGCCTCGGATCGCGCCGTCGTGCGCCTGGACGTCCGCGTCGGACATCCCGTGCTCGCTCTTCGCGTGCTCGGCCGCCTGGGCCATCACCTCGTCCTCGGTGTCCGCGTTGATCTGCGCGCTGCAGTCAAAGCCCACGTCCGAGCAGTTCAGCTGCTTCGCCATCTCGTCCTCCTCGCGTCGAGTCGCTCGACTCTAACGCTCCGCGATCGCAACCAGCCAGTGGATCTCGTACTCGACGATGTCCGGCAGCTCGCGCTCCACCCGCGCCCGGCCCTCGTCGTACTCCTCGGGGTCGAGCAGGTCGAACGTCGAGATGTGCCGGCCGGCGACCTTCGCCAGAGCCTGGCCGCGGCCGAGCTGATCGCTCTGGCGATGCCGGAGCAGCCTGACCCGCTCGAATCCTGCTTCCCGCAGCTCGGCTTCCAGGCTCTCGGCCGTCGGAAAGCGCGCCCGATCGATCGCTTCGAAGCGGGGGAAGTACCGGTTCAGCCAGTAGTCCGAGAAGTAGGTCGAGTCGAAGGTGACCACGCAGGCGCGACCGCCGGGCGCCAGCAGGCGGTGCGCGGCGCGAAAGGCTTCGGGCCGGTCGAGCAGGTGGACGACCAGCCAGTAGACGACGCGGTCGAACCACCCGGCCTTGAACGGCGGCGCTTCGGCGCGCGCGTGCTTGAGCCGGACGCCCGGCGGCACTCGCTCCCGCGCGACGGCCAGCATTTCGGGAGAGGCGTCGATGCCCCAGACCGACGAGTCCCGCGCCAGCGCCGCGGCCAGGCGCCCGGTTCCGCAGCCCGCGTCGAGCACACGCTGCGCGCGCAGGCCCGCCTCGCGTGAGACAAGCTCGTAGAGCTCCCACCAGTTATCGTCCTGGGGACGCAGCTCGTCGTACGTCGACGCCCGGGCGCCGAAGTCGGGCTGGCGGCCCTCAGGCGTCGGAGGCGAGCTCCTCGGGCATCACGGCACAGCCTCCTCGCGCTCGGGCTCGGCGACCTCGTCGCGGCCGCGGCGGACGCCGCCCTTCACCAGCCGCGGCGATCCCCGCTCCGGGAAGGGCACGTCGATCACGTCGAAGTCTTTCGGCACGACCGTCTCGGGGAAGATCGTACGCGCCTCGCGGGCGACCTCGGGCCCGAAGTAGCGGTTCGACAGGTGTGTAAGCGCGAGCAGCGACACCTCGGCATCCCGGGCCAGCTCCGCAGCCTCGAGTGCCGTCGAATGCGCGGTCTCCTGCGCGCGCTCGCGCTCCTCGTCCAGGAAGGTCGCCTCGTGCACCAGCACCTCGGCGTCGCGCGCCGCCTCGAGTACGACCGGCGAAGGCGCCGTATCACCCGCGAGCACGAGCTTGCGACCCGCCCGCGGCGGCCCGAGCACCGTGTCCGGCGTGATCACCCGCCCGTCCTCGAGCTCGATCGACTCGCCCCGCTGAAGCAGGCCCCGCTCGGGCGGCGAGACGCCGAGGGCGTCGGCGGCGTCGACCTCGAAGCGTCCCGGGCGCGGTTCCTCGATCAGCGCGTAGCCGACGGCGGAGACACCGTGCGCCGGCGCAAAGGTGACGAGGTTGTAGCCGTCGCGCTCGAGCACGTCCCCGGGCTGAAGCTCCTCGAGCTCGATCCGGTAGGTGAGCTTGCCGAAGATCCGCTTCAGTGCGCCAAACAGATCGACCAGGCCGGGCGGCCCGTAGATGGTCAGGTCGAGCTCCCGGCCGCGCAGCGAGAAGGTCTTCAGCATCCCCGGCAGGCCGAGGTAGTGGTCGGCGTGGTAGTGGGTCAGGAAGACCTCACGCAGCTCGACGAGACCGACGGTCGAGCGCAACATCTGCCGCTGTGTCCCCTCCGCGCAGTCAAAGAGGAGGCGCTCGCTCCCACGGCGCACGAGCAGCGCCGAGGGCGCCCGCTGGGCGGTCGGCACGGAGCCGGAGGTCCCGAAGAACACGAGGTCGAGATCCACGGGCGCAAGTGTAGGCTCGCTTCGTGACCGACCTGGGACTGCCGCCTGCCGCGGTCAGCGATCGCGCTCGCGAGCAGCTTGGCCGCCAGGTGGACGCAGCGCTCTACGGCGAGATCCGCGAGCTCTGGAAGCGTCACTCGATCGCCGAAGAGAACCGCGACCTCGCCGGCCTGATCGCAACGCTCACCGAGGACTGTGTCTACGAGATCCCGGCCTGGGAACAGCGCTGGGAAGGCCATGCCGGGGCGACGCAGTTCTACGACGGCCTGCTCACCGCCTTTCCGGACATCCACTTCGCCCTGACCGAGATCGTGATCGGCCCACAGGGCGTCTGCGAGGAGGCTCTCGTGACTGCCACGCACGCCCGCGACTGGCTCGGCGTAGCGGCCACCGGCCGCCACCTGCAGTTCTCAGTCGTCATCTTCTTCCCGTGGGACGCCGAACAGCGCCTCTTCCAGGGCGAGCGCGTGCACGTCTCCGGCCTGACGCCCTAGGGCAGAAAGAGCTTCTGTCCCGGCCGGACGACCGCGCCCGAGAGCCCGTTGCGCTCTTCGAGCCGGTAGATCGCGTCGCGCGGATCGCCACCGTAGTGCGACGTCGCGATCGACCAGAGTGTGTCGTACGGCTTGACCGTGTAGACCTGCGGCTTGCCTGCGCCCGTCGAAGAATGGGCTGCAATCGCCCAGACCATGATGGCTGCGAGCAACACTCCTAGGAACTTAACGAACATATGTTCGCCAGTGTAGAGCGAACACGTGTTCGTGTCAAGGGGCTCGCAGAACCTTCAGTAAAGCGTCCAGGATCTCGCGGCGGCGGCGAAGCGCGGCTTTCCTCGCCTTCGCCTTCGAAGCCTCCTGCCGCTCGTGGTCGCGCTTGCCGCCCATGCCCTCACAGATGCCCCGCCGACGCCAAACCAGCGGGCACCTGACCTCAACCTGACGGATGCGGGCTCGAGCTTCTTCCGTCAGCCGGCGCCGTTCAGAAACCGGCCGTCCCGATAGACGAGCTCGCCGTCGGCGTACACCTCGCTGCCGGAGCGCAGGTCGCAGATCAGATCCCAGTGGAGCGCGGAGCGGTTGAGCCCTCCGGTCTCCGGATACGCCGTGCCGAGCGCGAGGTGGACGGTGCCGCCGATCTTCTCGTCGAAAAGGATGTTGCGGGTGAAGATCCTGACGGCCTCATTGAGGCCGAAGGCGAACTCGCCGACCCGGCGCGAGCCGTCGTCGATGCCGATCATCTCGCGCAGGAAGGCCTGCCCGCGACTCGCCGTGGCGTCGACGACCTCTCCGGCCTCGAAGCGAAGACGCACGTCGTCGACCTCGCGTGCGTTGAAGACCGCGGGGTAGGTGAACGAAATCTCGCCCTCGACGCTGGATTCGAGCGGTGCCGTGAAGACCTCGCCGTCGGGCAAGTTCTCTTCGCCCTTGGCCGGGATCCACGTGCGGTCCTCGATCGACATTCTCAGATCGGTTCCCTCTGCGACGATCCGGAGCTCACGCTTGGTGCCGAGGAAATCGGCGAGCCGCACGAGGCGGTCGCCGAACTCCCGCCAGCGGGCAACCGGATCCGCGTCGTCGAGGAAGGCCGCGCCGTAGACGAAATCCTCGTACTCCGGCAGCGACATCGAGGCGTCTTGCGCCGCGGCCTCGGTCGGAAAAGCGGTCAGCACCCAGCGCAGCTCGCCCGCGGCGGCGCGCTCGAGATAACGGTTGCGAAGCTTCTCGGCCGAGCGCTCCTGCCTGGCGTGGCGCGCCGGGTCGATGTTCGACAGGCGCTTCGTGTTCCCGGGCGCCTCGAGCACGATCCGGACATCGACCGTCTCGATGTCGTCGAAGCGGGCCGGGTTGACCCAGGCGAGCTGCTCGTCGTTGCCGTGCGTGAGCAGGCTTTCGGTCATCCCCTCGAGAGCGATCCGTGGAAGCGGGTGCGCCCCCGCGTCCAGCACTCGCCTGTAGAGCTCCCGCAAAATTGGCGCCGCCAGGCTGGTCGACTCGAGCGTGACGAGGTCGCCTTCGCGCACGCGGGTGCAGAAGTTGACCAGCACATCGGCCATCCGCTCGTGGCGGCTGTCAGACATGCTCGACGGGGCGCGACGGCGCCGGGTCGCGCAAGAAGCGGCCGTCCTGCCAGATCAACTCGCCGTCGGCGTGCACCTCGCCTTCCTCACGGAGGTCGCAGATCAGATCGAGGTGAAGCGCGGACCTGTTCCGGCCGCCCAGGTCCTCGAAGCCCATCCCGAGGGCCAGGTGCATGGTGCCGCCGATCTTCTCGTCGAAGAGGATGTTGCGTGTGAAGCGGTCGATCTCATAGTTGAGGCCGAACGCGAGCTCGCCCACGCCGGCTGCTCCTTCGTCCATCGTGAGGAGCGACTTGAGGTACGCCTGTCCACCGGCGGCCTCGGCTTCGACGACGCGGCCCTGTTCGAACCGAAGCCGGACGTCGTCCATCTCGCGACCGTTGAACACGGCCGGAAAGGCGAACCGGATCGTGCCGTTGACGCCTGTCTCCACCGGGCTGGTGTAGACCTCGCCGTCCGGGACGTTCTGACGCCCGTGAGCCGCGCGCCAGGTCCGGCCTTCGACAAGGACGGAGAGGTCGGTGTCCTCGCCGACGATGTGGAGCTCCCGAACGCCGCCGAGATCGCCGGCCCGCGCCTGCAGCTCCTCCCCGATCCGCCGCCAGTGTCCGACCGGGTCGTCGTCCAAAACGTGGCAGGCCCGGAAGACGAAGTCCTCGTAGTCGCCCAGCGACATCTCGGCGTCCTGGGCGTGCGCGTTCGTCGGGCAAAGGGTCCCACACCAGCGGAGCTCCCCGGTCGTGACGCGGTCGCGGCGCCGGATCGCGACCTGACGCTCCGCGGCCAGCTGCCGCTGGCGCCGTTCGGGGTCGGCACGGGAGAACGAGCGTGTGTTCGTCTCCGACCAGATCGAGATCGCCGCGTCGATCCCGTCCATCTCCCGCAGCTCGATTGGCGAGACGAACTCGAGCTGTTCGTCGGAGCCGTGCTCGACGAGCAGCTCGGTCAGCCCAGAGACGTCGAGGGCGGCATAGGCGTGGGCCCCGCGCTTGATCGCTTCGCGATGCAGCGCCAGGATCAGCGGCGCCGCGACCGCCTCGGCCTCGATGCGGACGACCTCCCCCGGCTTCAGCGCGATCGAATGGTCGAGGACGAGCTCGCCTAGCCGGTCATAGCGAGGGTCACGCACCGAGCTCAGGATAGCCGAGTGTCTATCTGACCCTGAACGGCGGGCTGACCGCGACAAGCGAGCGCTTCGGATTCATCGCAGCCGCAACCTGGATCCCGTAGACGTACCAGCCGGCCCGCTTGAGCCGCTGCTTCGGCAGCGCAACGAGCGTCGTCTTGTAGGCGAGCCCTTGGCCGCGCTTCACGAGCAACGGTCGGGCCCGAGCACCGGCGAGCGTCTTGGCTATCGCCTTCTTCGCCTTCGCCGTGACGCGCCCGGGCGAGACCCGGAAGACCGCTGCCGTGTAGGTCGCGTCCTCCTGCAGCGAGAGGTGGAACCGCCAGAGCTTGTTGCTCCGGACCTTCGCGCGCCCCAGGTAGCCGAACGCAACCTTGGCGCCACTGACGTTGGCGATGTGCGACCAACCAGGCGGCGTCAGCGCGCACTTGCCCTGCGTCTGGGCGATCGACGTCTTCACCGACGTGAACGAAGGGCGCCGCGAGTCGTCTAGGCGCATCAGGCCGCTCTGCCACCGGTCGAGATCCTGTTCGTCGATCAGGTGGAAGAAGCTCAGCGAGCGCACATCCGGATCGCAGCTGACGAAGCGGACGATGTCCGAGTAGTACTGGGCCTGAGTCCCTTCGTCGATCGGGATCACGTTCTCCTTGCCCGTGTAGAGCTTCTGCAGCGCGGCGGGGATCGCCACCTGCCAGCCGGTCTCGTCGAGGTCGAGCTTGAGCGCCTTGGCGGGAGCCCGCTTGCCCCGCTCCGCGAAGATTGGCTGCGCCGTTCCGTTGAACGCGTCCCAGGCGGCCTGCTTGATCCGGTCCAGGTTCGGGATCCCGGCCTTCGGCCACGGGTAGCCCTTCAGGGGCGGGTCGTTGTTCTGGTTCGGATACGGGTGGAAGCCNAGCTCGTCCATCAGCGGCTTGTTTCGCTTGCTGGCGCGGTAAGCGACCCCCAGGTCGCGCAGGAAGCGGACCGGCGAGACCGAGACGTTGTCCTTCGCAAGCGGATTGTCGTTCCCGCGCGGCGAGAGCCCGAGGCCGATCACGTTGATGCTGGGGTCGACCGCCTTGAGGGTGTCGTACGACGCGGCCAGCAGCGGCTCGTACGCGCCGCCGGAGGCGCTGGCGCCCGTAGCCGAGAACTGCGGCTGCCAGAAACGGGGCTGGTTGGGCTCGTTGCCGATCACGTAGTCCTTGACGTTCGGATAAGCCGCCGTCAGCTGGCGGAGGAAGGCGGTGAACTGGCCGACCCGCGACGGCGAGGAGGTGATGTCGCCCGGGTGCGCCGGCGCGATCGCGAAGACCACGCGCACTCCCCGGATCGCAGCCTGCGGGATCCAGAAATCGAGAGCCGACTGGTTCGGGATGGCCGTCGGCTTCGCCGCATCCCAGGAGATCGCGATCCGGTTCTCGGTCGCACCGAGGTCGTTGAGCGTCGTGTAGAAGGCCGACGGGTCGTTGAGCGCCCCGGTGTCCTCGGTGATCCCGAAGGTGACGTTCGCGGCCGCACTCCCCGTCAGGGCGAGCGCGGCGCAAGCGCAACAGGCAATGAGCAAAGTCTTCATCAAGATGCGATCCCTTTCTCCCTCGGCGACGTAGGTTGCCACGCGCGGCGGCGGGCTGCATAGGTCGATCGGTCTATCTTTCGGCGGCACGGGTCCTAGTCCTTAGCCCGATCGCATCCAGAAGCCTCGCCGCGCCGAAGCGGACCGGGTCGTCGGCCGGCAGGCCTGTCTCCCCTTCCGCGGCCTCGATCGCAGCGCGTGCTG
>C688J18823_10002688_pt1 | contig 11146 bp, 10 predicted proteins | sample HopSoiMetagenom1_FD_18823 | JGI IMG/M metagenome (IMG submission 18823) | reverse complement strand
GAATCTAATCGGTGAATCGGAACACTTTGCCATTGTATTTTTAGGTGGAGCAGCTGTGGGTTTGGGTATTGCGATAACAACAAATAAGTTGCATTCATTAATGAATGACCCCTTTTCCGAGACTGCCTTGACCATTGCCTCTGTATTTGGTTCAGTCGTACTTGCCAATTCTCTCGGAGTGTCGGGGTTAGTTGCTGTAGCAGTAGCAGGGCTATATTTTGGAAATATAACTGTCAAGCGTGAAGCATATATGAGCCTCAAAGTTCGTACAACCGTGTTTAATTTCTGGGAGATCATAGCCTTTCTTGCTAACTCTGCAGCGTTTCTTTATTTAGGCGTGAGTATGAATGTCTTAAGCATTGGCCAAAACATCGGATTAATAATTTTAGCATTTGGCATTATATTTTTAGCAAGAGTAATCTCTACATATCCGATTCTGTCTATTGTTAGTAAATTCACACGAGAAAAGATTCCATCCACTTGGAGACACATTGTTGTACTTGGAGGAATGAGAGGAGCACTATCTGTGGCACTAGTTGCATCTTTACCAGATGAAGATATAAGCAGCAATCTGAAAAACCTGATTGCTACTTTAACTTTCGGAGTGGTTCTTCTTTCATTAATCATACAATATATTGGTCTTACAAAATACGTCAAGAAGGTATTTCCTCCAGAGGTCGAATAATGAGGCGGATTAATGATATATAGTTGTATTAGCGCTTTGTTCAGGTTCTCTGGGGAAGTGTAGCGGATGGACACTTGGCCTATGCGAGCAACATTGAAGGAGAATCGTGGTGCAAACAATATCTACCACAGGATTTAGTTGATTTAAATATCTGCATTGAAGACATAGGAATTCATTCTTATTATGTGATTCTGTTCACTAAACTGTAATGTTCATCTAGATAACCCGATAATTTTTTGTTTGTCTATTCTGTTTGTTTGGCATAATTTACCGGCGGAGCCTTTGATGAGTCGCTCTAGTCAGACTATGACGAACAGTAAGAAACCGAAACTCCACATCAAGGAAAATTACTTTATATTGCATAAAATTGAATTAATCGATATTATATTCACGGAAATTATAGTATTAATTCATGGCAATAATACAACAAAACTGTATGCAAAAACAGTGTCATACTCGACAATGGCATACTTGAATAGTATCAGTTACTATAAGTCATTAAGAAATTGTGACAATGAGTTGAAAGTCTTCCAATTGTTATCCATCATACATATTCAAATGTTGGCTACAGACTTAGCGATTATGTGGAGGCAATATGTAGCTGAACCTATTTACTGCGTTAGTCATATGCCGATACCTGAAGACCAAATTCCCAGAAAGGATTACTCTAGAATTTTGGGTTATCATTATATCCAAAACTTACTGTCCCAATGTGGAATTTTCAAATCTTATTATCCTGTTAGGAGAAACACGCCAACTCTATTTTCTATTTACATTTAAAGGTTCTAATCGAATACTTTATGATTCCATGTGATTATCTACATTGTATGGTGAAAGAGAAGCGTCTTACTCTAGTCCATATGGTATACATTTTTGTTACTTTATCTGAGGAGAGAATGTTGAATCAGGTTTAATAGTAAAAAGGATGTAGAAAGAATGGAACATAAATTTAGAATAAAATTAAATTCATAAAATAATATAGAATTAAAACATCTTGTTAAATGAACAGTCAAAGAAACTGAATCAAGCCAACAGCGAAGATGTAAAGCCCAAAATGAATATTAATTTCAAGCATGGAAGAGAACTAATAATAATTCTTTATGAAATCAATATGTGCCGCAATTTAGAAGCTTCCATGTAATTTCTGAAACATTAGAAAGTATCTACAATATTATAACATATATTATGTACCTATATATATCCATGTGCATTTCTATGGTTATTGAATAATAACAATGTCAAATTATGCTAATAGATTGGGCAGAACAGGGAATAAAAAACGTCAAAGATACTGTAAAACGAGCTAAATCTTTTGAAGGTGCAATAGAAAAAGCCGGTGGTAAATCTCTTGGCTTTTATTATACAATCGGAAGGTATGACATGGTAGCAATAGTTCAAGGTCCAACCGATGAGGCAATAGCATCAGTGTTACTCAGCCTTGGAAGTCTAGGCAATGTCCGTACTGAAACACTTAAAGCATTTTCAACAGACGGAGCAGCTAACATAATTGAAAAGCTGTCTTAGTGAATCATAATGTTATGTATTTTCTTTTTGTTTTAGCCATATATGAGAACATCTGCCAAAAAAGTACAGTGACGAATCATACAAAACTACGATGTAGAGATAAATGCAGTAGGAAATAATGCGTTTGTCACATGGTGAGAAAGAGCAAATGCAACCAACAATCAACCTGTCATGAGAGTAAGCAATAATAATGGTAAAAATTTGGACCTTGGATCATGTTGTCGTCATGCAAATAAATAATAAAGTACTATTTCGTTTTTATTATTTCCATATATTAGTAATAGTAGTACTAGTAGTGGTAAGTAGTAATACAAATATACTTTGGATTTAGATAACCAAGCTAACTCAGACCCAGAAATACACCAGTCTTCTGGACGTGCATTATTATACACATTGACAAATTTTGCCTCTTCGTTACCAATATTTTCTACGTCGTGCCAATACCCTCCTGGGATAAAAGCTATCTGTCCCCGGGCTTACAATGAATGTATATTGCTGTACATTAGGACTATATATAGTCATTTTCGCATTTCCAGAAATACAGTAACTTAACCCGGCTGCGTTTGGATGCCAGTAAGGCTCACGTACTTCACTTTTTCCTAGACGAGGTAGAGCTGCCACATCTCAGCTAATATTGGAAAGTTTTCGACATTCATTAACGTTCTACTTCCAGTTGCATTATAGAATTGCGGTTTCGCCTGTTATCCAATACAAAAAACATCGAGCTAGATAAGTTTGCAAAATAACAAAATAAGGTCTTCATGACGACCATTTAATAACTTAGTCGAGCTGTAAACATACAAATGACAAACTGGCATGAAAGTCCACTAATGATCGTAAAGATTCCTGATCCTGTAAAAGATGATGGTGCAAGTTTAAAGAAAAAGCCGGCTGAAATAGAAGCTCTTTTAGCTAATGGTGGACATACTCTAAAATCTGTAATTGAGTGCGACGGTCAGATCTTTGTATTTCTAATTAATGAATCAGAACTAAGAGGATCTAAAACAGTATCGTCTTAATAGTGTGCTAATAACGCTATGAAAATATACAAAATTTCTGCAGTAACGCTGATAGTGGAAAATATGGAAAGGTCTTGCAGATTTTATTCTCAAGTACCAGGCTTTAAGTTAGCTTATGGATCTTCTGATGACACTTTTACTACTTTTGAGATTGAAGAAGAAGAAGAAGAAGAGCATAAATCAAAAATGTGTCTAAATCTAGAATTGGGAATCAATAACAATCGCGAGCCTCCTAATCATATAGCAGAGAACGATAATGGCTGGAAAAGACAACACTTTGGACGAATAATCTTTCATACCGAAGATGTGGATAGATTATATGCTTATTTTAAGAATAATGATAGTATTTCAAATTTAATATCGTTTGAAAATGAACCTACGAATGCTGCATGGGGAGAAAGATATTTTCATATAAGAGAACCGAATGGATACCAGCTTTCATTTGCAGAACCTATTGCTGGCAGTAAGGGATGTATAAACTGAGATACTCTTGAGAATGGATGGGACAGATTATATGATCACAATTAACTTATTCTTCTATAACGTAATTTGTGGGATTTTCATTATCGTCTGAGTCTTTCATTTTATGCTCAATCTTTCTTGAATCACCAATCTCATATTAGAATGTAATTCCATTAAGACATAAAGTGAGGAATATCTAGTCTGGAGTTTATTATTTCTGTTGCTGTGATATGCTTGCATTTTAAACCTCTAATGTTAAAATCCTGACAAGTACATGTTTTTGCTTCTGCATCTACCTCGTAGTACTTGTTCTTGTCTTTACTGCTTCTTATTAGATATAATTTTTGTTCTCGGTCAGTTTCTACAATTACTGGTTCATATGAATTTACTTCCAGTATGTTGTAAGCTTGCTTTATGCGCCTTTTTTCTTCTTCCCCTGTTCCGCCTTCTACTTCGTCAGTCACAGTAGTTCTTCCGCCAAATTTGATGGCCTCTCTAAATATTTGCAAAGTTCTATCATCTCTAGTTTCTGAGATATACACTACATAGATCAATGCTCTACGCTTTCCCTGATATACTCTGACTACTCTTCCTATTCTTTGAATCACTTGATTCATATTTGAAGTAGTAGCTAAAATTATCTCTATTCCTACTTCAGGAACATCATAGCCTATCTCTAAAGTATGTACTGATAATAAAGCATGGAAGTCTTTACCCCAAGATGAAAGAATTTCCTGTCTTTTTATGGAATTGATAGTACTGTCTATTACCATAGATTGTATTCCTTCACCTTCCAAACTGGTCTTCAGCTTGTTGATAGAGTCAAGTGTTTCACTGAAGATCATGATCTTCTGATTTGGATGTTTTTTCGCTATCAGATTTACTGCCCCAGATATTTTGTTTTCAGCACAACTTAACAAAACTCTTCTCTTTCTTACATTCAGAAACCACGCTCTAGCTAGTCCTCCTACAAACCCACCTTTTCTTAAAAGTAGGGACATCGATGTTGCATCATACCTTTTGAAGCGTGAGGAGATATTCCTAATTTTTGTAGAGTACGTATCATAAAGTTCCTGCTCTTCGTCCGTGAACTTTGCTTGCATAGGAATAACAACTGGCTTTGTTAGTCTGCCTTCTTTTACAGCCTCTTTTAGCATGTATTTTTTAACAGGAGGTAGAACTGTGATGATTGTATTGTATCTTGGATCTTGCTCATCTATTGTTGCAGTGAGGCCTAGAAGAGCCTTACTAGAGTCTTCCACAGCTATATCAAATACCTTTCTAAGCACTCTGGATGTGTCACTCACAAGATGCACCTCATCAAAGATTATCATCTTCGATCTTCGTACAAGGTTGGGGTTATAGATTACACTTTGATACGTGCTTATTGTTATTTCCCTTATCTCTTTTCGTTCCCCAAAGTATACGCCTATCTTATCATCTGGTATGCCATAGTTTAACAACCTTTTGAGATGCTGGGCAATTAAGACTATGCGTGGAACTAATAAGAGGATAGCCATGGGATAGTCAGAAGGAGAAGAAGAAGGAACTGAGATAATGTCTGCTGCTCTTCTCGCACACTCAAATGCTATCTCTGTTTTACCAGTTCCGCTGCTGTATATTATGGAACCCCGCAAGCCATTTGAAATCCATGCATCTACTGCTTCAAGCTGATGTCCTTTCAGATGAAATGGGAACTTTAGTTTAGATATTGCAGAAAATTGTGCGAGAATAACTTCATTGTGAGAATCATGCATTACTTAGACATTCCTAGATTCCTGAATAAATCCCTCTTTCAATAGCTAAAATCTAACCAAGATAAATAAGCAGCAGCACTTAAGGTAAAGGGAGAGAGGGTTTATTGGCAAGAATTTTCTCTATGAGCAAAGATAGATTCTAAAGTTAAGATCTCATATATGTGTGGTTGAAATATTTTGTCATTAACTGCTGTCTTCTTTCAGTTTCCTGCAGCCTTATTGATAACGCCATACGCCGTCTGATAACTGATATAGCATCATCTTTTAGCTCGTCACGATTTCTTAGGATTGATTTATTTCCTCTAGTTGCTTACCTTGCTTTATTTATCCGCACCTTGTCTGAGTCAAGTCTGGAAATGGAGAAGAGTCATGCTGGATTCTATTTTGCAAAATATTTCGGCTCTTTCTGAATCTTTTGCGCTAAAATGTAGACCCGGAATATCCGATAAAATATTCGAAATAATTATTAAGACTAAGATGTAATACAGGTTGTTACAAATATTTAAAAGGAGTCTTGCCAGCGGTAAAAGAAACTTATATGTGTGAGGGGCAAATTAAAGGGCACAACTCGCGATATGACCTATACCAAAAAATTATAGAGGAATACATTTACAGAGGCAGTCATTTAACTATAATTAGAGTGGGTGATAGTAAGGGTAAGTGAAGTTAACTAATTTAACTAACTTTTTGCCATTTTTGACCGTTATTTAGTTAACTCAGTAATTGATAAAACTATATAAAGTCTTCATCTGTCCTATTAGATTGTTCTAGACTCGTTTCAGAGCTTAAATACTTTCTCGAAGTTGATTTTTATTGAGGGCTACGTTCAAAATATTTTGTGGCACTGTAGAATTTTACAAGTTATTAATTTTGGGATTGTTTTGCTTTTTTTGCATATATAGATATAGCTTGTCCAAATCCGGGGTATGAAAAATTATTCTCGCTACTTATTTGGGAGAATAAGTATTTTGTACTCTTTGATTTTGAGGCTATTAATTCCAAATTTAGGTACATGATGGGCTTGATTCCACCAATCATAAAGGTATTGAATCGATCGTTATGACTACCACAGTACACAAGAACAAGCCCTGGTAGTTTGGAGTAAAAACTGCAAGACCTTTCCATATCAGTGATCAACAGTGTTACGACAGATATCGTAAATACTTGCAAATTCTGTTCACTGCCTTACTTGACAAATCAAATTGCAGCTTATTACTAATCTACGTCTTTTTTCTTTTATTTATTTTGGATCTTTTTTTGGATTTTGCCTTTTCATTTCGTTTAGATCTATTTGGACCAGCACCTCTTGCTGGCATCCTTTGGAGTCTGGACGAGATTTCCTTATTTACTTTTTTGATTATTTCAGTCGAAATGTTTTTAGACATCTTTTCAATTTGTCGTACTTGCCTTTGTAACTGCCTAACCTGAACTTGAATCTCTCTGCTTAGTTGGGTTTGCTTTTCACTCGAGTGAATGTGCTTTTCGATAGGGCGGATTGCAGATATAACTTTGTCAAGCTTTTGTTCATTTAGATTCAGCCGTTCAGTTATCTGAGTTTGGAAGGCTTGAATAGCTTTATCCTCCGGTTTTGAGGTATCGTACCCTTCTTTAGAGTTCTTGCCTATCAATGTGCCAGTCGATCTGCGTGTCTTTCTTTTATTGCTTCTTTTCCTAGTTCTTGTGACTGGAGGTTCGACCAGTGAATCGTCATCACTGAGATTTTCATTATCTAGTCTCACCTCCTCCATACGCTCTTCTATCGGGAGCTTATCGGAATCGTCCACTTTGTCTACATCCTGGCTCTCTGGTCCTACTGATATCATTTCAAAGCTTTCTTGTACTTGTGGACTATCTTCGACTACTTCGTCAAAGGTGGTAGCTTCTCCTTCAGTGTTCGAATTTGAACTTGCAGCGTTTTCATCCTCAGATATGAATTCATTCTCATCTGACATGGCAATTAGTATATTTGTAGATAGAACACCACCTATATATTAATAGGTCCATTATAAAATACCGCTATTTTTTCAATCGGGATAGCGGCTATCCTTGTGTAGGCTGATAATTCGGCTCATACCCCCTTGAGTGGGGCGTGGCGTGTCTGTGAGAATATATATAATAACTCGTGTGGGGGATAATGCTCTCAACTTATTCACATATCCAATTGTCTCTTTAACTTCTATACATCTGAAGGTGGAATATGAATCCCTTTATCGCAATTTTGTCTTCCTAGTGGTTTAAGTCTTACATTATTGGTACTTAAATCGAGCTCTATGAATCCGCGTTCATCCTTAAGAATTGTCTCAGCGAGATAAGCAACATCAACACTGTCATCAAATGCCCTCGCCGTTTCGGCGAGCTGTGATATCATGCCACCCGGGGTCTCTGTTTCTGCTTCTGTCTTCTTTATCCATTAGGCATAATTGAATAAAGACAATATTTGCCATTATAGCATAACCGCGTCCATCATAGGGATTTTTATCGAGCTCATAGTTTATTCATCTTCTTATATGCCTGTATACATTTCTGAATAATATGGTCATAAGTTTCGTTTTTCTTACCTAAACTAGTCAATTCGTGATAGGTTTCGTCTCTCACCTTAATCTGTTTGGGCACACTCATATCCGTAAACTAGGTTCATTTAAGCTTATGAGTCTTCCGAGTATCACACTTATTCCCAGTAAACTATTTGTTGGTCAACTCGGTATACTATAGTATGAATAAAACAGCGAAAGAAGAAGGTATGGTTGCATTCCTGCAAGACAACCTGTTTATGGGCTTTGTCGAGCCTGCAGGTGCGGAGGTAATCAAAAGCAGTGCAAGAGACGCAGGGTTTGAGATTGAGGACAATGGCTTATATTTCAATGTGGTCTATAGTCCTATTCAGAGGCTCAACGAGGTTGTTGTCAACTGATGGTGGCGGCAGCAGCAGAAGACTAAGTCATTATTGACTGTAGTAGATGTGATAAGAAGGTCAGAATTGTTTTGAGCAAAGATGGATACGATTACATCGTCAATAACATTGATTCTGATTCTTTACATGAGTGTTTTGTAAAGGAGAGATTAACAGATTGAAGTTAAGTAAGTTGGCCCTAGTTGGGTTAGCGAGTGTTTTAGTGACTTCTATGGCTAGTGCTGGTATTGCCGGCGGCATAGGCATAAGCAATCCTTTAGTTTTAGCCAAGAAGTCAGATTCTGGTAGTGGCGACAGTAGAGGTGGGGGCTCAGATAATAGTGGTGGTGATAGTGGTAATAGCGGCGGTAATGGAGATAATAGTGGTTCGGGCAGTGATGGTGGTAGCGGTAGTAATGATGGTGATAACTCTCGCTCTGGCTCTGGTTCCCAGGAACTACCAAAGACAAAGTCAGGTAGTGGAGATGAAGGGGGTAATGAGGGAACAACTCCACCAACCACACCAACTACACCACTAGCTCCAATCATAGGAACGCCAGAAAAACCAGTTGCTCCGTTACTCCCTGATCAACCTCCAATAGCAGGAGCAGTTAAGGACGGTAAAAAGAAGACGCCAGTGTTACCATACTGTGATACACCTGCAGGTAAGAATGCAAAGGCTTGTTTTGATAGAAAGGATTTTGATGATAAGACCGGTTTGTATCCGTGTAATGATGGGACTCAGAAGAAAGATTATAGGGACTGTAAGGATGCTTCTAAATTCAGACNTGGCCCTCCTACCGCTTGTCAAGCTTTAGGTTGTCCAGGAAATCCACCTNATCCAAATAAAGGTTGTTTTGGTAATCAAAGACCAGGAAGGGATGGTTTATGTCATTTTCCACCACATCCACCAGGACCATGTATACACAGAGAGAAATCTGGTATATGTTTTCCATTTCCACCAGGTAATCCATGTTCGCCTGACTTTAGATTCAGACATGACGAATGTATCAAAAAGATAGTCATAGACATCCATACTCACAATAGTGCTGCAGGTAGTAGTGGCTCACAAAGTCTAACCATGACTGCTTTGATGCAATAAAAATAGCGTGGTTGGGGTAAAGTTCAGAGAGGCGATAACAAAGAAGTGGACAAGTTCATAGATAACTGTCTGAATGTGTGATGATTGGATGGCAGTTAATGCCATCATTCATTTAAAAAAATAAACTTATCATTTATCTGCTACGCAAAATACGTCAATAGAAAAATATATGATCATTTCTTAATAACTATTCGGCCAACTTTATTCATTATGGCATACTAGATTCAACTCCTGAATCCCTTATCTCAGATATCGATATGTCAACATCCTTCAGATTAAGATGAGTTCTGCTGATCTCTCTCACCATTCAATTGCTTTAGTCTTCTTACATTTATAGTCGCACGTTCTATAATCTGTCTTAGGGACAAACTATTACCACGAGTACTAGGGCCTGAACGTGTATGTCAATAACTATGCGCAATTTATGAATTTCGTGGGGATTAGGTTATAGCTTGAGTAACAATTCGGAAATTTGTACAGCACAATGTGATATAATCATTCCATCGTTACATTAGCTCGTGTAACAATTGAAATGCTATATTAAGATTAAGGCGCCTTAGAATTTCCAACTTCTCATGAAACTATAATGTTTTTGCAGTCTGTTGGCAAGTGCAAAGGACAAAATATCGGCGAAGGAAGTGGGCAATAAATTGAAGAGTAGATCGTATTCGGTTGGGCACAAATCGTTAACAAACATTTTTTATTCTTAACTGATCTGCTACTCACAAAGCAGCCTTGGGATCTACGCTATTCCTCTTCTCGTATAATTCAAAATCTTTTGAAAGAGACCAACTCAACAGTATTCTTATAGTTACTACGATAGCAAGGGTAACTAATTCATCGATTGAACGGTTAAAGATCGTCTTTAATATATCAGCCGCAATCACAAAATCTAAGGAGATTAGCAACCCTCTCAAAAATCTATAAATCATCTCACGAAGGTTTGTTGAAACTGGTTTCCCCCGAATCCTTGCAACGTATAATTTTGAAAACAAAAAGGAAGTATATAACTATGCCAGTGATAAATATAATCGCAATAACCTCTATCGCGAGTACAATATATTCCACAAGCTGTTCGATAAATAAGCTGTCTGTCATTTTATATTTCTAATAACAGATCCTGATTTATTCTTTATACTTACTGTGCTGGGTTATGTGGTAGCCAGATTCTTGAAAGATTATTCCTTGATTTTGTGGTGTCGGAATCTGGATTAAGCCAGTATAGCCTGCATTGTTTGAGTTTTCTGGAATTCGTAATTGATAATTATGTTGGAGTTAAATACTTATATGTCAAAAAAATTCTCTTGGGAACATATGATATGCGATTGAGTATATATTCTTGGAGAGTCTTCCTCAATTTGTAGATCTACCCTCGTAAGTTTCAGGTGCAATAACGCCTCTGGATCAAACCTATCCTCAGCCGTTTTTGTAATCGGTTAGAAAAAGTAGCGAATTAAAATTAAATCTATTGAGGAGCTAATAATGAGCATAAATTATCATTCAGTTGAGGTTTGGCATGCGTGTTGAGCGTCACACGGAAGAATGTTCATTTTTTTGTCATGCTCACTGTCAGCATTGTTTCCCAACACAGTTTTAGATGTAAATAGTTCCGCTTTCTGCTGAAGATATAGCCCTATATTTATCGACGTGATGTATATAAGGGCAAGGAGAAGAACAGTGCCTACCACACTAGCTACCACAAGTGCT
>C688J18823_10002687_pt1 | contig 11147 bp, 13 predicted proteins | sample HopSoiMetagenom1_FD_18823 | JGI IMG/M metagenome (IMG submission 18823) | reverse complement strand
GCGGAACGCCGTGCCGTCCTCGAACGCCGTCTGGTCGACATCTACAAACGGGGTTCGCTCCACACCTTTCAGGTCTTGCTGGCGGCGGAATCGTTCGGCGATCTGTTGAGCCGATACAAGTATCTGTACCTCACCAGCGAGCAAGACCGGTCGCTGGTCACCGACGTCGAGCAGCTCCGGAACCGGGTGGTCCAGCAGCGCAATAACATTCTCGATGTCCGGGGAGAGCTGGACCGGCGGCGAGAGGAGCGCGAGGCCGAGTTCAGCAAGTACACCGAGCTTGCGTCGGAGCGGGCGGTCAAGCTCCAGAGCCTGCAGCGCTCCGCCCGGAGCACCGAACGCCGACTGAGCCAGCTCCAGAAAGACGAGTCCCGGCTCAATGGGTTACTGGCGTCGCTGGAGCGTTCCCGGCGTGACGAGCTCGCCCGGGGCGCACTTCGAGGGGCGTCGGCGACGCCCGGCTCGATTACTACGGCGGATCTCGGAAAGCTCGACTGGCCGGTCGAGGGAGCAATCGTCTACAAGTTCGGGCGGGACACCTTGCCGAGCGGCGGGATCATTCGGTGGAATGGTGTCGGCATCGCGGCGCCGGTGGGGACCCCGGTCAAGGCGGTAGAATCAGGAAAGGTCCGCCTGGTAGGGCAATTCGGCACCTACGGGCTGACCATCGTTCTCGAGCACGGCAACGGCTACTACTCCGTCTACTCCCATCTCGAAGCCGCGGAGGTCAAGCTGGGCTCTTCAGTGGACAAGGGCAAAGTGATCGGAACGGTGGGCGGCCAGAACTCCGATTACGGCCCCCATCTGCACTTCGAGATCAGGGGAGAAAACCAGATCGCTCTGGACCCGACAACGTGGTTGAGGAGAAGGTAGCTTCCCCGCTTACATTGCTATCCCTACGCGCTCACCCGCCTGTGCCCTGCCCCGCATCAGCGCAGCTTCAGCCATGGCAAAGAGGTCGTCGGTCTGCAGCGCCGCCGGATGGGGAAAGGTGACGATGCCGGCACTGAAGCGGGTCGGCTCCAGCCGGGGATCGCCCTCGAACGGAAGGCTGGTCAGCCGTTCTCGGAGCCGCGCCACCGACTGGCGGGCACCGGCCTCTCCGGTTTCCGGCAGCACGATGGCGAACTCGTCTGGGGAGAACGGCACCACCAGGTCCGGTGCGCGGAGCTCGCGACGGAGCGTTCGAGTGACCTCGATGCGCAGCTTGGAGACCTCGGCTGCCATTCCATGCTCGGAGTTCCTCAGATCGTCGATGCCGAGCAGAATCAGGCTGAAGCTCAGAGAGTACCGACGGGCCCGCTCGAATTCTTCCTTGACCCGCTGCTCCAGAATATCTGAGGAAGACTGATCCAGCGCGCTCCCGGCCAACGGCTCACGATCACCCCTGGTTTCGAGGTCAGGAGCTCCGCCCCGGCGCTCCCGGATCCGGAAGGACAGGCGGGCGCAGAGCTCGGGAAGGTGAATCGGTGCAGCCAACGCATCCGCCGCACCCATGGCCAGTGCCGCGGCGGGCCCGTCGGGATCGTTAGCCGATAGCACTACGACCCGGGGAGGCAGAGCACCGTTCTGACCCGCTCCTCCGATCAGGTCTGCTGCGAACGGCCCACTGATCGCGGAGAGGGTGACCAGAATTGCGTCAGCTTGCGGGCGCAGCTCGGAGCCCTCTTCGTCGATGAGGTGGAACCCGGCCCGGGTGAGGGCCCGCTCCAGCCCGACCGGCCGGGCCGATACATCGCCTGCCAGGAGAACCGTAGGGCGGGCGGAATTCTCGGCGGCTGTTTGGTTCACGTAAGAGAGGCGAGTAGATGCAGCACGGGAGAATCCCTGAGTGTCTGGGTGCGCATGTGTCCGTAAAGGGCGGCGTCCATCGGGCGCCGGTGAGAGGCAGGGCGATCGGCGCCACCGCCATTCAGGTCTTCACCAAAACGCCCGGCCAATGGCGCGAACCGGACATTTCCAGGGAATCGTTCCATACCTTCCGGACCGAGCGCGAACGGCTCGAGCTCACCAGTATAGTGGCGCATGATTCGTACCTTATCAACCTGGCCTCTCCCGACCCCCTCTTAAGTGCACGCTCCGAGGCCTCTTTTATCCAGGAGCTTCGGCGGTGCGAGGCATACGACATCGGTTTTCTGGTGTCGCACCCGGGCAACTATATCGACGACCGGAGCGCGGGTCTCTCCCGGAACGCCGCGGCCTATACCCGTACGCTGCGGGCCGTCCCCGGCCGGGTGAAGGTCCTGCTGGAAACCACAGCCGGCTGCGGTACCGCGCTCGGCAGCACATTCGAGGAGCTGGCAGCGTTGCGGAATCTGATAGCCGATGACGTGCGCCACCGGATCGGGCTTTTGTGCCGACACCTGCCACCTCTACTCGTCGGGCTATGACCTGGTCGGCGACTACGAAGGCGTTTGGCGCCGATGGGATCAGGTGATCGGTCTGCAGCACCTGCACTGTCTCCATTTGAACGACTCCAAGACACCTTTTGCATCCTGCCGCGATCGCCACGAGCTGATCGGGGAGGGGTCGCTGGGTCCTGCTCCATTCCGCCGGATCATGACCGATCCGCGGTTCCACTCGGTGATCAAGATTCTGGAGACCCCGAAAGGGGATGATGAGATCACCTTCGATAGGAAGATGTTGCGCCGGTTGCGCCGCTACGCCACGGCGCGCCCGCGTTGACCACCCCCCTGTCTCTACCCATACTACCCCGGATGCGCGACGCGCTCCTGGCAATACTGATCCTCGGCACACTGACTCAGCCGGCTCAGTCCCAGATGGACTACTACGGCCGCCTGGGAGTCACCTGGTCGACCAAGTTGATGCGTGATGGGCTGGTTCAGGAGATCGAGGTGAAGCCGAGTCTCGCCCCGACCGTAACCCTCGGCGCCTCCCTGCCGATCGCCCCGACATACCGAGCCGGGCTGGAGGCCAGCTTCACCAGCTCGGGATACCACAGCACCGAGCTCGACGTTCAGTCCGACCTGGGCACCCTGCGCACCGGTTCGCTCCTCCTCAATCTGGAGGGACCGGTGGCGGGGCAGCTCTTTTGGCGCGCCGGCGTGGGCCTGATTGGTTACTGGCCCGCAGACGATCAGGGGATCTTCCTTCAGGGTGGCGCCGCCCGGTTTCTGGCCGGCGCCGGAGTGGATTATCGCCCTCCGCTGCTGCGCAACTGGGACCTGATGTTCTCTCTTCGCTATGACTTCCACCGATTTACGACCGATGAGCTCCAGACCCGCGGCTTCACTGGAAGCCAAGGCGTCCAGCGGCTGTCGGCCTCAGTGGGCTTGGCTCGGGCCAGGCGATGAAGATACCAGTGGGGGTGCCGATACTCTTTATCCTGATTGCGGGGCTTTCCTGTGCCGATATCGCCTCGCCCAGCCGCAACGACGCTTATGAGTGGCGGCTCATTCAGGCAACCGGGCCGGGAACTACCGACACCCTGGCGTTTCACTGGCCCCGCTCTCGACTGCCCGTCAAAATCTGGGTCCAGGATACCCTGAACCTCCCCGCCGACGTACAAAGCGGGGTCGACAAGTGGAAAGCAGCATTCTTGTACGGCGAGTTCGATGGTGTGACGGTGGCGGACTCCAACGTGGCAGACGTGGTGGTACGGCTGGGACCCGTCTTGAAGGTGGAGGCGGACGCGATCGATCTCCACGGGGCGGCACCGGAGTGCGAGGGAGGAACCAGTTTTGATTTGCCTCCCGGCAGTAGCGAGCTACAGGTGCCGATTCGGATCTTCATCAACCCGCGATTCGACCCCGCGAGTCCTGGCGTTGACCAGTGTCTGGCGCTGACGGCAACCCACGAGCTCGGGCATGCCCTCGGTATTTTCACGCACTCGCCAAACGCCACTGACATCATGTACTTCGATCCTGCTGTTTCGGAGCTGAGCAGCAGCGATCGGTCCACGGCAGAGCTGGCGTACCACACCGCAGCCGACCTGACAGTGGCCGAGCGCTGAGGTTGCACCGGCTGGTCTAGGCATTGATCTTTCGCAACTCACTCGCGTTCTGGGAGCGTATGACCACCGAAGCCAAGCCCGTCGCCGCTCGAGAAAATCTCACCCTTGTCGAGCACGGCCTCTTCCCCATCCGGATCCACGCCAATCTGACGCCGCCGATGCTGATCGAGCACGCGGTCCGTCGGGGAGAGGGAACCCTGACCAATCACGGTGCTTTCACGGCGGTCACTGCGCCGCATACCGGGCGCTCGGCGAAGGACAAGTTCCTGGTGGATGATCCCGGACTCACCCAGCGGATCTGGTGGGAGAAGAACGTGCGGATGGATCCGGCGAAATTCGATTTGCTTCAGGAAGACGTGCGCGCNCATCTCGATGCCCACGANGTGTTCGTGCAGGATCTCTTTGCCGGCGCCGATCCGGCGTATCGNCTGCCGGTGCGGTTCGTCACNCCCAACGCNTGGCATGCGCTGTTCGTCCGGAACATGTTCATCCGCGCACTGCCCGCCGAGCTTGCCCAGTTCCGTCCCGGCTTCACCGTGTTNCATGCGCCCGATCTCCAGGCCGATCCGGCCCGNCATGGTACCCGCACGGGAACCTTNGTNGTCATCAACTTGGTGAAGCGCGTCGTGTTGATCGGAGGAACCCGNTACGCCGGAGAAATGAAAAANTCGATTTTCAGCGCGCTCAATTATCTGTTGCCNACCCAACACGTGCTGCCGATGCACTGCTCGGCCAACGTGGGTCCTTCGGGTGATTCCGCCGTTTTCTTCGGACTCTCAGGCACCGGGAAGACCACGCTCTCTGCCGATCCGACCCGGCAGCTCATTGGCGACGATGAGCACGGCTGGAGCGACCGTGGTGTTTTCAACTTCGAGGGCGGCTGCTACGCCAAGGTCATCCGGCTTCGCCCCGACACCGAGCCGGAGATCTATGCGGCGACGCAGATGTTCGGGACGGTGCTGGAGAATGTCGTGCTCGATCCCGCGACGCGCGCTGTGAGTTTCGACGCGGATACCATCACCGAGAACACCCGGGCGTGCTACCAGATCGACGCCATTCCCAATCACCTGCCCAGCGGCTCCGGCGGGCATCCCAAAAACATCGTGCTTCTGGCCGCCGACGCCTTCGGGGTCATGCCGCCGATCGCCCGGCTCACCGCCGAGCAGGCGATGTACCACTTCCTCTCCGGCTATACCGCGAAGGTGGCCGGCACCGAGCGTGGAGTCACGGAGCCGAGCGCCACCTTCTCCGCCTGCTTCGGGGCTCCATTCCTGCCGCTTCATCCCGGTGTCTATGCCAAAATGCTGGGCGAGCGGATCGCCAAGCATCGGGTCAAATGCTGGCTGGTGAACACCGGGTGGACCGGCGGTCCCTACGGGGTGGGGTCGCGGATGAAGCTCTCGCACACTCGGGCCATGCTGCGGGCAGCGCTCGCCGGCGCCCTCGACAACGTGTCCTTCAAAAAGGACCCGATCTTCGGCTTCGAGGTGCCGACCTCGGTGCCCGATGTTCCGGTCGAGCTGCTCACTCCTCGGAGTACCTGGTCTGATCCCGCTGCGTATGATGCCCAGGCTCGGAAACTGGCGACAATGTTCCGGGAGAACTTCGAGCAATATCGGTCTGAAGTACCCACATCGGTGGCGGGGGCAGGACCTTCGTGAGCGGTAAGAGCGGTAAGAGCGGTAAGAGCGGCACAGGCGGTAAGATTCATAACGGCCGACGAGCCAGAGACCGCACTCGAAGCGCCGCGGAAAGTCCGAATCCTTGGTCTGGTCTGCGAGAGATTACCCCGCCTTCCGATCGTTCCGCCCCTTCTTCTCCGACCGCCCGCTCCGCCTCCCGTTCAACCGAAGTCATCCGCGATCCCCTCTGGGACAACGTCCGAGTCGACCGGCCGGCACTGCTGGCGCTCGACACACCCACCGTTCAACGGCTCCGCTACATCCGCCAGGTCGGACACAGCTTCCTGGTTTACCCCGGTGCGACCCATACCCGGTTCGAGCATGCTCTCGGCGCGTATCATCTCACCCGCCGAGCCATCGCGTCGCTGGAAGAGCTGGGCGAGTTGGGGCCGGCCACCTCACACGATTGTCTCGCCGTACGGCTGGCGGCGCTGCTCCACGACATTGGTCACTATCCCTTCTCCCATGCGCTGGAGGAAGCCGGCTTCCCCTCCCACGAGGCGCTGGGGGTCGCCAAGCTGTCTCAGGGTGAGCTGGGAGAGCGGCTGGTCGAGATCGGCGGGAAAGATTTTCCCAGCAAAGTGGGAGCGCTCATCTCCGGAATCAGCCGGAGTCCGCTGCAAGGCTTGATCTCCGGCTCCATCGATCTGGACAAGGTGGATTATCTGAGCCGGGACGCCCGGATGTGCGGAGTGCCCTACGGAACGGTCGATGTAGACCGGCTCCTCTCGTCGTTGACATTGGTCGAAGTGGAGCCGGGCCGCTGGGAAGTCGGGGTGCAGGAAAAAGGAGTCAGTGCGCTCGAATCGCTGTTATTCGCCAAGTACCAGATGTACCGAAACGTGTACTGGCACCACGCGGTGCGCTCCGCCACCTGCATGTTCAAGCGGGCGGTTCGCCAGGCAGTCCGCCGGGGCAGCGTGACCGTGGAGCACATCTCCCAGGCAACCGACGATGGGCTCATGGAGTTGATGGTCGATCAGGACCAGAACCAGCTCGCGGCGGCTATTCGCGGTCGCCGGCTGCACAAGCGGGCCTTGGATCTTCCCGCCAGTGATGTTCCCGGAGATGTGCAACCGTGGATTGCGAACGATCCCGACCTCCTCGAGCGAGTGGAGGATGCCATTGCGCCATGGGTAGGACTCGGACCGGGCGAGGTCCTGATCGATTTTCCGGCCCGCTCCTCCATGCTGGGCGTCAACCTTCCGCTCCGCACCCGATCCGGTAGNATCGAGCGGCTCACCGACGCAGGACGCGCCGGCCATCTCGGCCTGCCTCGCGTGGCAGATGAGTTGTACCGCAGCGCCCGACGCCTGCGTATCTTCGTTGCCTCACCGCCGTCCCGCGGGCTCGAGCCGGTGCTGGAGCTCCTGACCTGGCCAGCGGCCAGAGTGGAGCAAACATTGAACGAGGGCAAGTCTCTCCTGTAGAGAGGACGCAATGCCGAGTCGTCGTGAGTTTATGCGGAGCGCTGCCGGGACCATGCTGACAGCAATGTGGACGCGTGAGTTGCCTGTCCAGGCTCCACAGCCGATCACCGTCTACAAGAGCAAGACCTGCGGATGCTGCACCGCGTGGGTGGACCACCTCCGGTCGCACGGATTCTCTCCCGTGGTGCACGATCGAGATCCTATGGATCCGGTCAAGGACCAGCTCAAGGTGCCGGGCGCGGTTCGGTCCTGCCATACCGCGGTGGCCGGCGCATACNTGNTTGAGGGACATGTCCCGGCTGGTGACATCCAGAGACTTCTGAAGGAACGGCCAAAGGTGATGGGACTCGCNGTTCCCGGAATGCCGCCAGGCACCCCTGGGATGGCGCAGTCTGAGGCTGAGATAGGAAACTTCTCGGTGCTTGCGTTCCAGCCGGACGGATCGNCGCGTANCTTCGCGGCGTACTAGCCGCTAGCGCCGGCTCCGGCCGCGAAGGATTGCAGTCACCATCAAGCCGATTCCTACCCCGAGCAGGACGCGGGGAAGCGGGTCGGCCACAGGCGGCGGCAGCGCGACAACACCGTTCTCGTCGAAGATCGCCGGCTGCCGGACATACCGGCCCCCCGACGGCACCGCCAGCTGGTCGAAATTTCGAGCCAGCCGCTGCAGACCCCTCAACATCTCCTCTCCTTCCATCGCGCGACCATGTCCCGTTACTACCCGCCTCGGCTCCAGGGCAGCGAGCTCCTCGACGGATCGACGCGCGGATGCCCAGTCGGGGGTGAAGTACGCCGGCGGACCGTGCAACTCCTGCCGCTGCGTGAGCACCGCCGAGGCAGACTCCTGTTTGGTGGTCACGAAGGCGTCCCCAGCGATCAGCGTGCGATCATCGTCCCGGAAGAGAGAGACATGACCGGGGGTGTGGCCCGGGGTGTGAATCCACCGCCACCCTGGCATCCCGGGAACCGACCCGTCCTCCGGCAGCACTTGCACCCGGGTTCCTAAATCGATCGGTCCCTGCGGGTATACACGGGACATGGCTGCCAGGGCTCCGCCTCCGACCGTCGGATCCGGGGGAGGATAGGACGAGCGGCCGGTGAGGTAGGGCAATTCCAGGCGATGAGCATAGACCGGCACGTCCCAGTGCCGGACCAGCTCACTCAGGGCTCCGACGTGATCGAAGTGTCCATGGGTGAGCACGACTGCTGCCGGACGGGCCCAGGGGCCGATCCACTCCTCAGCGGCATGCATAATACGCCCCGCTGAGCCAGGCAGACCAGCGTCGATGAGAACCCAGGAGCCGCTGGGAGCACCGGGGCGGCCGTAGAGAATCACGTTGACGATGCCGGTCCGGAGATAGGCCACGTCGCTGGTGAGAGTGTGGGGCCAGCCTCCGGTCCGGATTTCGGCTCGAGTGTGCAGCTTCTCCATGATGCTCATTCTCAATCGTCTCCGGCCGCTTAGTAGTCCCGCTCGCCTGGCCCGATTCGCCGTTCCGGTCCGTTATAGTTGGGATCGCGATGGTGCCGCCGCTCGATTGCAGCATCACCCGGCACATCGTCCGGGAGCGGATCCGGCACCCTTGCGGCAGATGCGGGGTGGACACCATGAGCGCCGGCATCGGAGGAGCCGCCCATAGCGGATTCCGGCAGCGCGTCGTCGTCGCGTCGAGCCATAACACCTCCTGGAAGTTGGAGGCAAGCTACCCCCGAGAACGGCAACCCGGTGTGGCGCCGCTCACACCTGATCAGGGCGGAATGGTCAGGGTGACCACGTCTCCTGGTTGTACCAGCATTTCCTCGCTGATGGGCGTACGGGTGCCGCCAATCGGGTCGGCCAGAAATCGGAGCGGGCCGGCGGTCAGCACCAGCGTACTCGGCAGCGTGAAGGATTTGGTGGAGTTACCTGTTGCCAGGCCGAGGCGGACCCGTTGCGAGCCCGAGACCGCGTAGATCACCATATCGGAGAAGCCACGGTTCTCCACTGACAGCACCGCGGGATTGTCGGGTGACGTATCGGCTGTCCGAGATCGCCCCGCGCAGGCCGACAGCGCCGCACCGAGCATCAGGATGGAAGGTATGAAGCGAGCCATAGGGGACGTCCCCAGCGTGGAAGAGCCTGAGGTGAAGGTAGTGCCCTATCGGGAAGAATTCAGGTCGGCATTCGAGCAGCTGAACCGCGAATGGATTGAAACGTATTTCGTGCTGGAGAATCCTGATCGGGAGGTATTTCGGGATCCCGCAGCCAAGATCGTGGATCCCGGTGGCGAGATCTTCTTTGTGGTGGAGCGGGGAACCGTTCAGGGAACCTGCGCCGTGATCCGGCACAACCCGGTGGAGTGTGAGATCGCCAAGATGGCCGTCGCTCCGGCGGCACGGGGCCGCGGATTTGGCGACATCCTGATGGAGGCCGCCGTCGGCTTCGCCCGCTCCCTGGCGGCGCGGCGGATCATCATTGTCTCCAATACCGTACTCGAGCCCGCCATTCGTCTCTACCAGAAGCACGGATTCATCCGCGTACCGCTGGTGGACGATGCCCGCTATCGCCGAGCGAACATCCGCCTGGAGCTGGAGCTTTCGGCTACGGAGCCCGCCGAGCGCCGCGAAGCAGACGGATAATCAGAAGCAACACCACCGCGCCGATGAACGCCACGAAGATCGCGCCGGCGATGCCGCTGAACGGGGTGCTCCACCCCATTCGGCCGAACAGCCAGCCACCGAACAGGGCACCCAGAATTCCGATGATGATGTCACCCAGAATGCCGAAGCCGATTCCTCCCATAACCAGGGAAGCCAGCAGTCCAGCGACCAGCCCGACGATGATCCAGGTCAGTACGTCCATGGGTGCCTCGGGTTTAGGGGAGTCGGCTATCAGCTAACGGCTATTGGCTATTGGCTATTGGCTATTGGACGAGTGGCTACCGCGCTGGAGTATGGTGCGCCAGACTGGAACCAGCTAGAGCAAAAGCCGGCTATTGGCTATTAGCTATTAGGTATTAGCCGTTAGCCAATAGCCAGCAGCCAGTAGCCCACACCCGGAGACCACCACGTGCTCAAAGAAGCGCCCGACCACCACGACGCCGACCTCGTGCTCAAGATCTACGATCTCAGGCGAGAGCCGGTGATGCGAGAATCTCGCGCCGCCATCAACACCAAATACTGGCCTCGAAGTGCCGAGGAAGCGATCGCCGTCACGGCCAGCGATCACCCACTCAACACCGCCTTCCGGCAGATCACAGGGTATTGGGAGATGGTCTACGGAATGGCCCGCCACGGGATCGTGCATGCCGATTTTCTAGTGGAAAACAACGGAGAGGGGCTGTTCGTCTTCGCCCGGGTGGAGCCGTACCTGGCGGCGTTCCGCGCGGCAGCCTCGCCCCGCGCATTCCGCAATACAGAATGGGTGGCGACCAACTGCCCGGCCGGAAAAATGTTGCTGGAGAGTTTTCGGACCCGGATCAAGCGGGCCCTGGAGACTCGGAGCTGATCAGGATCGTTGGGTGGCGACGGCGGAGACGACTGGGTGTTCGCCGGTATCACTGTCCACTGAGTCGATCCGAACCACAATGGCAGTGATGTTGTCCAGCCCACCTCGGCGGTTCGCCTCGGCAACCATTCGATCGACCCACGCCTGGGGCCCGCCGTCCGACCGGAGAATCTGGAGCAGATGCTCGTCCTCCAGCATGCCGGTGAGGCCATCCGACGCGAGCAGCAGAACGTCACCCTTGTCGAGCGTGCCAAAGTAGATATCGGGGGAGACGTCCATCCCCGCGCCGACGCAGCGGGTGATCACGTTGCTATAGGGATGCACCCGTGCCTGGTCCGGCGTCAGCAGGCCGGCGTCCACCTGCTCCTGGACATAGGAGTGATCCTTCGTGAGCTGCTGGAATTGTCCGTCACGAAAGAGATACGCCCGGCTGTCTCCCACCTGCCCAATCAGATAACGCTGGGGCAGCAGCACCAGCACCGTCGCCGTTGTCCCCATCCCCCGCTTGTCCTGCTCCGAGAGCGTTCGCTCGAAAATCGCGTCGTTCGCCGCTCGGATTGCGGTCCGGACCCGCT
>C688J18823_10002686_pt1 | contig 11148 bp, 9 predicted proteins | sample HopSoiMetagenom1_FD_18823 | JGI IMG/M metagenome (IMG submission 18823) | reverse complement strand
TCGAAACCGAGCTGGCCCTTCGGCGGCGTGTAGCCCGCAATCGTCAGGCGCTTCGACTGTTGACTGAGCGGATTGAGGAGCATGTTGTCGATGACGCCCACCGCGCGCACGCCAGGAATCGCGCTGCTCTTCCGCTCGATCTCGTCGAGCAGGAGCAGGGTGCGCGTCGAGTCGTAGCGATCGGCGGGAATCGCGAACCAGACCATCCCTGCGGGTGCCTTCCCGAATCCTGGGTCGACGTGCATCTGCGACTGAAGGCTCCGCAGGAAAAGCGATGCCGTGACGAGGAGCAGCAGCGACACCGCCACCTGGCCGACGACGAGCGCGTTGCGCATGGTCGCTCGACGCCGCGGTCCGCCCCCGGCGTTCTCGTTCTTGATCCACTCGATTACCGATGGCCGCGTCGTCTGGAGCGCAGGGAGAAGCCCGAAGAGCACACCCGCCACGGCGGACGCGCCGATCGCGAAGCCGAGGACCCGCGCGTCGAGGGACACGTCGAGCGTGATCGGGATCGGCAGTGGGAGATCGGCGCCGAGGAGCGCGCCGAGGGCGATGCGCGAGAGGAGGACGCCGGCACATCCGCCGACGAGCGCGAGGAGCAGCGACTCCGTCAGCAATTGCTGAATGAGCGTGCGACGTGTCGCGCCGATGGCCAGGCGAATGGCGACGTCTCGCTGGCGGTCGCGTGCCTGCGCGAGGAGGAAGCTGGCGAGGTTCGCGCAGGCGACGAGCAGCACGAGCCCGACGACGATCATGAGGGCGGTGGCAGCGGGCACGACGACGCCGTCGAGCAGCGGGTTGACCATGATGTCCGACTCCGGCACCACGGTGAGCGACGCCCCCGACCAGTCCGTTGCATAACGACGATGCATGTCGGCGGTGAAGGTCGCCGCGGTGGCGCGCGCCTGAGCCATGGAGACGTTGGGCGCGAGCCGCGCCTTGAGAAAGAGCGAGTGACTGCCGCGTGCCTTCAGCTGATTGCCAAACCCGGCATTGATCTGGTTGATCATCTGGATCGAGCCATAGAACGCCGGGGCGAGCCCGGCCACTGCTCCCGCGTATGACTTCGGCACCACTCCCACGACGGTGTAGTCGCGCCCAGCGAGCCGCAGGCGCTGCCCGACGACGCGCGGATCGCGATTGAAGTAGCGCGTCCAGTAGTCGTAGGAGATCGCGATCACCGGATGCGCACCGGGGGAAACGTCGTCCTCGGGGCCGAGCAAGCGCCCGACGACGGGGCTGATCCCGAGCAGGCGGAAGTAGTCGCCATTGACCAATTCGCCCGTCATCGTCTCGACGTGGTCCCCCATGTCTCGGGCCGCGATGCCGTACTGCGAGATGGACATTTGAGCAAAGACTGAATGCGTCGCGTCGCGGAAATCGTGATAATCCGGGTACGAGAACGGCGCGTACGCGAACTGGGGCTGGTGCTGGTAGATCTCGGCCACCTGTTCCGGGTGCGGAATCGGCGTGCGCCGGAGGAGGATGGCGTCGATGAGACTGAAGATTGCCGTATTCGCGCCGATGCCGAGGGCGAGGGAGAGCACGGCGACCAGCGTGAAGCCCACACGCTTCCGGGAGCGGCGGAGGGCGAGGCGGACGTCGGCGAGAAGGCGATCCATGAGCAGTCCGGGAAGGAGGGGTGAGGCCGGACAGCCGTACGGCTCGAGAACGCGCGGGGATTCGAGCGCTACCGCGCCGAGCGAAGACTGCGAAGATAGTTGATGAGGTTCCAGATCTCCCGATCCGGGATGCGCCCGTCGAATCCCGCCATCATGCTCGGCGGGAGCCCGCGTTTGATCACCCGGAAGATGTCGGCATCGGTCGAACCGTGATCCCATTGCTCATCGGTGAGATCGGGCGGCTGCTTGCCGCGCTGCTCCTCGATGATCGAGATCGTAATCCCAGCCTCGACCGCGCCCTGGGCTCGGTCGCCGTGGCACGCCGCGCAATTGGCGTCGTAGACCCGCTTTCCGGCAGCGATCGACGCGGGCGTGAACGCCACGGGATTTCCTCGAGCGGTCGCGCCTAAGCTCGTGACATCGCGACCAGATGGTGCACTGCGATCGTTCGCCGCCACCGGAGCGGAAGTCCCCGCTCTGACTCCGACGACTCTCCTGATCATGCCGTCGCTCTTCGTCAGCACGTACAGCTCTCCATCCTGATCTTGCGCAAAGCGAAGATCCACGCGGCCCCGTCCCGAGACCACGCCGAAGCCGGGGAGCCCCTGCCCTGCTCCGCCGCGCCTCCGGTACGTGTCCTCCGTGATTCGACGCAGCTCCGATTCGACCTCGTGAATTGGCGCGAGCGTCGTGGGGTCGCCATCGTCCGCCGCGAGCACGTCGGCCATAGTCGCGTACCAGATGCGACCTGTGGTGATGTCGCCGAAGACGAGCTTGTTCCTCAGTAGCGGGATCAGCTTACCGCTGTAGACGAAGCCGCCGGCGATCGCATCTCCACCGCCTTCCCGGCTGTGCGGGTACTGGATCACCGGATACGTTGGCCTCACCTCGCCGCGCCTAACGCTGTCCGAGATCCGGACCGGGATCATGTCGTGTTCGGGCAGTGGACCCATGCCGTTCGCGTCCGACATGCTCTGGGTGCCCTCGCGCAGCGGGTATCCGTAGTTCGCTCCCTTATGAATGACGAGGACGGCTTCCCACGCACTGAGGCCGATGTCGAATGCGAGGAGTGTCGGCGTGCGGAGCGGCGCGGGGCCAACATCCCAGATGAGCCGATGCGGATTCCGCAGGCCATACGCCCAGATCTCCTTGCGAGCGCCGTGGACGTTCCCGAAAGGATTGTCGTTAGGTACGCGGTAGCGGCCGTTCTCGCTGACGGTGCTCGTCGTCGGGTGTGCACTCAGGTCCGGGATGATGCGGAGGATCTTCCCGACGAAGGTGTCGAGCCGCTGCGGGTTGAGTCGGCGGCTGTCGCGCTGCTCGCCGGAGCCGGCGTCGCCGGACCCGAGGTACATGACGCGCCAGTCCGCATCGCCGGGGCGCGCGGCTGGATTGAACGTCATTTCGCCGAGCGGATGAATCGGAAGCGGAAGTTGCAGCCGCAGCAGCTCGCGGGCGGTCCCCTCGAAGGTGTCGTTCGAGGGATCTCGATCCCTCCATTCGATCAGCACGGCTTCGCGCTCGATTCGTCCATTCACCGTCGGGGTCTGGATTGCGGGCGTCGTTGTGTAGCCGCTGAGGTCGAGGCCGGGGACGACGCCACTCTTCGGCGCCGCGGGCGCGTCGATCGCCGGATCCTCGGTGTGGAGGGTGTAGAAGACACCGTTGTGCGCGTAGTCGGGATCGAAGACGAAGTTCGTCAATCCAATGGCAAAGTTCTGCTGGAAGGTGAACTTCGGAAACAATCCCGGCCGCCCGCCGGCGCCGTTGAAATCGAGATAGGTCGTGAAGCTTTTCGTCCGCTTGTCGAGGACATAGAGCGGGCCGTTGAGGTCGTTCACGAAAAAGCGGCGGCCGCCGCCGCCGGGTTCCTCCCGCATGTTGTTGACGCGGGCGAGCTCGGAGCGCGTGTTGCTATTGGTATTGTCGGCGGTGATCGGAAGCGCGGCGTAATCCTCCAGCTCGAGGGCCAAGCTGGGTGGTTCCCGCAAATCGAGCGAGCCCGTCGTTGCCAGTGTCAGGCTCAGTGTCAGTAGCCTCCGAAGGGCCGGCGTCATGAGTGAGCGAATATACGCGGTGCCATCGCGAGCGGGATGGAAAGGGGCGTGATGTACCAACGTCCAACGGTGTCCACCCGTGCGCCGAGCGCATATCTCGGACATGCGGGTCACACTAGCACTTCCAGTCATGCTGCTGTCGAGCGCTGTGATCGGCTGCTATCCAGATCAGATCGCCAGCCTCACAGAGACCGTTTCGGTCACCACGCTCGTCGACAGCCAGTCGGCATTGAAGACGGCGCACACGTTCGCGCTTCCAGACACCATTGTTCATCCGGCACGAGCTCAGGGCGCTGACGTTATCGGTCACGAGCACGATGCGGAGATTCTGAGGACGATTCGCTCGAATCTCGTCGCGCTTGGCTGGCGCGAGATAACCAACCTCGCTGCCGAACGTCCGGATGTCGTTGTGCTGACCTTTGTGCTGGAGCAGACAAATACCGGAGTCGCCTACACAGACTGGTGGGGCGGCTGGAGCTTCTGGCCTGGGTGGCCCGTGTCCTATGGGCCGGACTCGTTCTGGGGATATCCCGGGAACGCCACGACCTTCACCTATGAATCCGGAACACTCGCCATGGTCATGCTCGACCTGCGAAATGGCGATCAGTCGACCAGGCGCATTCCGATTCTCTGGGCCGGCGCGGTGAATGGCGTACTCGCGATCGCCTCCGTTCCGGATGCGCTGACCGGCATCGATCAGGCCTTCATCCAATCGCCATATCTGGAGCGTGAGTAATGAGCATTCGTGTCGCGCTGCTGGGAGTCGCCGTCCTTGGCGCGCCGTTGAGGGCGCAGGGCAATTTCCTGTCGGCCATGGAGTACAGCATTGCCGCACCCATTGGAGAGTCACAGCACTTCGGGCCCGGCAGTTGGAGCGGTGCCAATTGGGAAGGTCGCTGGATGTACCGTGGCCGGACATCATTCGGCGCCCTGCTCGGATTTAACGAGTTCTATCGTCGGGATGCCGGCACGACGTCCTTTCCGGCGGGTGCCGTGACAGGGGATCAGTATCGGCACCTGCTTGTGATTCCGATGCTCGCGACGGCGGCGTGGTACACCGGGAAGTACGACGATCCGCGGTGGTATGTGGGCGGTGGCATCGGCCCGCAGTACACGGAGCAGATCTTTCAGCTCGGATTTGATATGCGGCGAAAGGCGAGCTGGGGTCTGGCGGTGGTCCCGGAAGTGGGCCTCGCATTTCAGGCTTGGTACGGCACAGGTGGCATCGTTGCGCTCCGATACCACCTGCCGACGCAGAGCAGTCCCTTCCTCGGCAGCACCAGGCGGCGCTTTCCCTATGTGAGCCTGTCGATGGGAGTGGGCTATCGTTAGGCCCTACTGCTGACGTGAAGCGCTGCGTGAGCGCTTCACGTCAGCCAGCACTCACTTTGGCGGTGGCGGGGTTGCCGGCGGCGCCGCCGTCTCGGCCGGGGCGCCTGGTGGGCTTTCGACGACGATGTACGTCGTCTCCGTACCCTCGTACTGCGGCGCGTACCATACTCCACCGCAGTGGTTGTAGGTAACGCCACCGTAGACCTGTGCGGGACAGCCTGGTGGCAACGCATACATCATGGAGCCGATTGCCGCGCCAGCGACGAAGCCAGCGGCCGCAGCGCCCCATCCGCCGCCATAGCAGCAGCCGTGGTTGTAATCCCAACGACCGCCGCCACCGGCTACGATGTCGTTGTCCTGGATGTTGATCGGCCGGTTGCTGACATTCGTTCGATCGCCATTGCCAATGTTCGTTCGATCGCCAGCTGTTCGATTGCCTGATCCATTGCCGACGTTGGCGCCGCCGCTCCCAAGGTTGCGGGATGGATTGCCGCTCGGGCGCGTACCCGGCTGAGCGCCGCTGGGCCGATTCGCGACTGGTGTGGAGGGACGCGCGGCAGCGGTAGGCCTGGACGCGCCGCCACTGGGCCGCGAGGTCACGCTCGTGCGCGCGCCCCCGCGCGACATGCCGCCCCCGCCGCCGCGATAGCCGCCCCCTCCCCCGCCTCCACCGCGCATACCGCCGCCGCCACCGCGCCCACCGCCGCCGCCCCGACGCTGCGCGTCGGCGGGGTTTAGCATACTCGCAAGCGTGATGCAGGCGCCGAGAACGATCACTGTGAGTCTTTTCATATGCCCCTTGTCGCGGCTAGTGCCGCTCGGCTTTGGGTGATGGTGATGGTGCCACTCCCGACACCTCGGCGAGCGGAATTCGCTTCGCATCGGCCGGTGCCCGGAAGACGAACGTCTCATCGTCGAACGATGGAGCGAGATTCCAGGTATAGGTCGCGCTGTGCTGAGGCCGCGCGTCGTCGGTGAGCGTCGTGATCACGATGCGACACGGCAGCGGGGCGTCACCGCGCTGGATCCAGAGCTGCCAATCGACGCCCTCCTGCCTGAACGCATACTGCTCGCACGTCACCCCATTGATCGCGCTCGGCCCGAGATCGACGGCCGATGTGAGCGCATCGACGTTGCCTTCCGGTGTCCCCCACCGAAACAGATCGACGAGCGGCAGCTCGATGTCGTACTTGTCTTCGAGCACATCGGCGAGCCCCTCGATGGTCGGGGGCGCCGCGACGGTTGCGAAGAACGTGGTACGCGGCGCGAAGATGGTGAATTGAGCGCCGTCATAGAACAGGAGCCGGCGCTGTCGATCGTTCGTGATCTCCGCGTACAAGCGGTTCGGACGTCGCGCCACGAGATCGACGGCGCGCAGAGTCTGCACTTTCTGCCCATCCGTGCGGACGTCCTCTGTGGTAACGTCCGCCTTGAGCTGGAATGATTTCAGCGTTCGGAGGTACGCGCCCATGCGCTCCAGCTCGGCCAGCGCCGCGCGGTCCAGCTCGGGCACGGTATCGCCCACCTCTCCGCCGGAGACGGCGGTGTGGCTCCCTGCACCTGCACCTGCACCTGCGCCTGGCGAGCGCGATCGCGCCGCGCCTCGTTTCACCACGGTAAAGAATCCAGCGACGGCGACGAGAGCGACGATGACCGCCGCGAGGATCCAACGTGAGCGTTTCATGGATTCTCCGCGAATAGCGACTTCGGAGTATCTGTCGCTCACCAGCGACGACGACATGAGACCTTAGCCGAACGCGCTGCCTATCCGGATCGGGGTGCGGGCGGAGTCGATGGCTCGTCATGGGCGATCGCGATCGCGGGTGCGATGTTCGTGGCTGGCCCAATACGAGAGTACCGAGTGAGGAACGTGTAGAGCATCGCCGCCGCCATCCCGCCGATGAAGCTGACGACGACGGCCGACAGCACCGTCTCGCCAGCGAAGTTGGTTTCCGCGACGAGCAGTGCGAGCCCGGGATGTCGCGTGCTGCACATGTGCGCGAGCTCGGAACGCTCGGAACTGGCGGAGATCCGCGTGAACACGGCGGCAAAGACGGCAACGCTCGGCGCGCAGATCACGACGGCGATGAAGCCAAGGCCGAGCTGCGGCAATGCGGTGAGGGTGTCGGCAACGAGCCGCAGCAGCGCCAACCACAACAACCCCTCGGCGGCGATGATCACGGGCCGGCTCGCGATATCCATCAATCGTGGCTCGAGCCGTCGCAGGGCAGCTCCCAGGCCGAGCGGAAGGAGGAACAGCACTCCAACAAGCTGAGCGACGGCCGTCGGCGCGACCGAGGCGTCGCTCATGAGCAGCCAGCACACGATCGGCAGCCAGAACGGGACGGTGACAATCGAGCTCAGGATGCCAAGGGCCGACGTGCCGAACAGCATGCCCGAATCGGACCGCCGGCCCAGCACGCCCTGTGGGAACGTCAGCACGCCAGGTGAGATCGCGAGCATGATGGCGCCGATGATAGCCGGACGCGGGGCGTGCAGGAATGATAAAACGCTCATGACGGTCATCGGAACCAACAGATCCCGAGCGGCGATCATCCGGCCGATCTTCGCTCGCTCGTGAGGCAGGCTCGCGAGTGCGCTACCTACTCCGCGCAAGCCGAGTCCCAACGCCTGAACGACGATGCTTGCCTGGAGAAGTTCCTGACCCATCTGCATCTGTACCTCTCACGGGTCCGATCGGGGCTCGAGCGGTAGCTCGGAGAGAGAGAGCGGTGATGTGGCTGCCCGGTCGCGCGCCGGCCGCGTGCGGCTCCCCATTGATGGCGGCGTGGTACCGGCGGTCGGCCGCGTGGCGGCGTCGACCTCCAATCGCGGGAACGTGAGCGAGAACGTCGAGCCCTTCTTTACCGTACTCTCAACCACGACCGTGCCGCCGTGCGCATCTATGATTGCCTTGACGATGGTGAGTCCGAGGCCAAGCCCGCGGGAATCTTCTCGTGAGGCTTGCCAGAACCGATCGAAGAGCCGCGGGAGTTGGTCTTCTGGGATGCCTGCGCCGCTGTCGTGGACACTCACGCGGATGGCGATTGAATCCACGTCCACACCGACATGAACGGCACTGCCGTCGGGCGTGAACTTCACCGCATTTCCGACCAGATTCGAGAGCGCCTGCCCCAACCGGTCGCGATCGCCCAGGAGAGGCGGGACGTCTTTGGGGGCGCTGCAGGTGACGGTAATGCGTCGCGTCCGGCCAACGGCCTGAAACATTCCAACGACCTCGTTGACGACCTCCACGATGTTGCACCGACGCTTCGTGACAGGCAGCGGGCCCGATTCCAGACGCGTCACGTCGAGCAGATCGCGCACGAGTCGAGTCATGGTCTCTCCCGCGTGCTTGAGCATATGCAGCTGCGAGCGCAGAGTGCCCTGCGGATCGTCACGCACCATCTCGAGAAGCAGCTCGGCACTCCCGAGGATCGCCATCAGCGGATTCCGCAGATCGTGTGAGACGATCGAGACGACGGCGTCGCGGGTTCGTACCGCTCTCTCCGCTTCGGCACGCGCCTTCTGCTCCTGGTCCAGCGCCTCGGCACGATGCAGCGCGACGGCCGCCAAATCGCCGAGCGCGCGACCGAAGCGTATCGAGGAGTCTCCGAGCCGGCGCCGCCCACCCGCGGAGACGATACCCAGCGCGCCGATCACCTCACCCTTGTGACAGAGCGGCACGACGAGGACGGAGAGTGCCCTTGCCGCGGCGCCACGCTGATACGAGTCGATCGGACCACATGGTCGTTCGGTCGTGAAGATTCGCGGCTGGTCTTTGTCGTTGTTGTCGCGCAGCCACGATGGCATCGGGATACGGCTTCCTGGCTCGGGCGCGAGCGTGCCGCGTCCGGCGACGGTGAGGAGGTCGTCGCCGTCCGCGCGTGTGAGGTATGCACCGCCGATGCGGCTCGACTTCAGCGCGGCCGCCACCGTCAGCTCTCCCACTTCGTCAATGGTGAAGGCGCCACTGAGCGTTGCCGCCAACCGGCGCAGCGACGCTTCTTCCTCGGCCCTGCGCCTGAGGACGACGCGCAGGTGTCGATCTCGCAGTGTGAGAATGAGCACGGCGAAGCAGGCGATGCAGCCGATGGCGACGAACGTGAGCGTGATCGTGAACTCCAGGCTCTCGGCGCTCTCGATCGCCTCACGGCGTGTCTGCATCTCGTGCGAGACGGCGGAGTCGACGCGAACGGTCGCGAGCAACAGGTCCTCGTAGTCGACGCCGTGCTGCAGCGCATCTCGCAGCCGGTCCGCGGCGTCGCTGCGCTCGACGACAGCGGAGATGAGTCGCCAGTGATCGACGCTCTGGCGGAGGCTCGCGAGTGAGGCGCGCGCCGCCACGCCCATTCCGTGCAGCGTCTGGTCGAGTTTCACAAGTATTGAATCGTCGCTCGCCGCCGCGGCGTGATAGGCGAACCACTGGCCGCTCTCGCGTGACAGCGCGAAGCGCTGGGCGAGCGAGAGCTCGTGCGCGAGGCCGACGCGGAGCTCACCGACAAGGAGATGACTGGGCTCCGCGACCATCCGGACGCTGAGGCGCAGCTCGCGGGTGTAGTGCTGAAGCAGGAGCGGGGTGATCGCCAGACCGGCGAGCGAGAGCATGACGAGGGAGAGCGGCACCCAAGCCAGGCGGCGCCGAACATGCGGTTCGGGCAGCCCGCCACCTTCCAGCGCTCGCGCCGCGTCCGTCGACTTCGTTGGCAGCTGCTGGGTCACTCCGTCCTCCTGCTTTGTGCTCTTCGCGCAGGTTGCCATCGTGGCGGATGCCCCCCACAGTGGACCAAAGACCGCACGCGCAACGCGGTGTGCGAGAACGAGCCGAACACGTAAAGCGAAGGTCCAATGGTTCGAGGATCGGTACGGTGGAGCATTGTGCGCCATGCCCACACTTCAGCTCTTGCCGCACCTAACGGTTGCCGCTCCACCCGAGCCGCCCATTGCACGACTCTACGAATTGAAGTGCGCTGTTTTGAGCAGCAAGCCCTGCGAGAGCTCACCCCACTTCGGGGAGCTGCAATGCGTGGTGCGGGCGACCGCGGCCACGCTGCGCGATCAGGGCTGCCGGCCAGAGGAGATGATCGTCGCGCTCAAGGGCGCCACGGGTCGCGGCGTGATGCGCCGCCCTCTCACGTCGCCGGAGGATGATCTTCACTACCGAATGATTCTCTGGAGTGTTCTCGAATACTTTCAGTGCGACTCGTGACGAGCGTGCCGTCATGCGCGACGCGATCGAGCGCGGCACGCATAACGGCGAGACCTGACGGAGTATGCACGACGACATGGTCGATCGTGACGATACTCGTCGGCGCCTCGGGCTCGAGAAGTTCATCGACCGCGCGTACCAGCTCAGCCACGGAGTGCGCGCCCAATTTCGCCATCGCGCGGGCGCGGTGAACCTTGACGGTCTTCTCCGTCGTCCCGATGATGGCCGCGATCTGCTTGTTGAGCCGCCCGGATGCGACCAGTACGCAGACCTGCGCTTCACGAGGAGTGAAGGTGGCAAGGGCCTGCCAGAGTGCGGCGAGGTGCTGCCGCTCCGTACGAAGCTCCTCGCCGACATGAATCGCATGATCGACGGAGTCGAGGAGCACGCGCTCGTCGAGCGGTTTCTCGAGGAGATCGATGGCACCGAGCTTCATCGCCCGAACGACCGTTGCGGTGTCGGCGCGCCCGGTTATAAAGATGGCGGGGCTCTCGACCCCGCCGGCGCGTGACTCACGGAGCATCGTTAGGCCGTCACTCTCGGACAGCCGGATGTCGATGATCAGGCAATCCGGCTCGAGCCATGACTGCTCCGAGAGGTAGCGCTGCGCCGACGGAAATGTTCGTGTGCGAAAGCCACCATTGGTGAGCACCCGTTCGAGCGAGCGGCAGATGCGTTCGTCGTCGTCCACTACGACGACCAGAGGTTCATGCTCCATGGTTCCTCCTGTTGACCTCTTGACGTCGCTTCGACGTCCAAGCCGGAAAGGAGATGACGATCGCGGCCGTTCTCGGTCCGAGCTCGATCGATGCCTTTCCACACGACAGCTCCGCAACCGCACGCGCGCACTCGAGAATCGACTGGATGTCCTCAGGCATGTCGACGCGCTGAATGCCGCCTAACCGCAACTCCGCCTGCTCAGACGTCT
>C688J18823_10002685_pt1 | contig 11148 bp, 13 predicted proteins | sample HopSoiMetagenom1_FD_18823 | JGI IMG/M metagenome (IMG submission 18823) | reverse complement strand
AAGTTGTCGCCGTTGTTGAAGACGCGGATCGCGGGGATGCCGCACTCGGCGGCGGCCTCGCGCCAGGCGTCGAGGATGTCCCAGCGAACGCGCGGGTCCTCGACGCGCACCTCGCCGCCGGCGCCATAGCCGTCGGTCGGGCCGCGCTCGTAGTCTTCCAGGCTCTTGAATATGGGCAGGACGTCGTCCCAGGCCCAGCCGCGGTTACCAAGCCCGGCCCAGTAGTCCCAGTCCTCCTTCTGGCCGCGCATGTAGATCATGGCGTTGATGGAGGAGCAGCCGCCGAGGCCCCGGCCACGGGCGTAGTGGATCGAGCGGTTGGCGAGGTGTTCGTCCGGCTCGGTCTTGTAGCACCAGTCGGTGCGCGGGTTGGCGATGGTGTAGAGGTAGCCGACCGGGATCGGGATCCAGAAGTAGTCGTCCCGGCCGCCGGCCTCGAGGAGAAGGACCTGGACGGCCGGATCCCGGGAAAGACGGTTGGCGAGGAGGCAGCCGGCGCTGCCGGCGCCGACCACTACGTAATCGAAGCTGCCGAACTGGCGCACGATTCTGTATTTTATCGGTCGATGAGCGCAGAGCAGGACCTGCAGGATGCCCTGGCCGCCGTTCGGGCGGCGCATTTCGACGAGCAGGGTGCGGCGCGCGACTATGGCGCGCTCTGCACCTCGCGCGAGCACGCGCGCGTGGTGGGTGCGGTCGGCGGGCTCGCGGACCTGAACTTCAAGCAGCTGCGCATTGCGGCGCAGACCGCGTTCTGGCTGAACGTCTTCAACTCCCTCGTGGTGCGCGACATCGCCGAGCTCGCGCAGTCCGAAACCGTCAAGGAGGTCGAGGCCTTCTTCGAGCGGCCGCGGGTGCGCGTCGCCGGCTTCGGCTATTCGCTCGACGACATCGAGCACGGGCTCCTGCGCGGCAACGTGCCGAAGTTCGGCGCCAAGCGGCCGCCGATGGCGCGCGACGACCCGCGCCTTGCCCACACGCCGCTCGCCTACGACGAGCGCATGCACTTCGGCCTTTTCAGCGCCGGACGCTCGTCGCCAGCGCTGCGCGTGTTCGACGGCGGCCGCGTCGACCAGGACCTGGAGGACGCGACGGCCGATTACCTGCGTGGGGCGGTGCGCGTGGAGCAGGCGGGCGCACTGGTCATCCTGCCGCGCCAGTTCTACTGGTACCGCGAGGACTTCGGCGGCGAGCAGCTGGCGCTCGGCTTCGCGCTCGCGCGCCTGGACGACGAATCGGTTGATAAGGTCGATGCACGGCGCGGCAAGGTAAAGGTGCGCTATGCTGACTTCGACTGGAGTCTGCGCTATTCCTGAGGCATGGGCGTCCTCGACTTTCTGAAAAAGCTGTTTCCGCCCGGCGAGAATCCGATGCTCGGCATGGAACCGCAGTGCGTGCGCTTTCGATGGCTGACGCTGCGCCTGCCGCCAGGCTGGCGCTTTACCGAAGCCGATGGCATGAATTTCAAGGCAGCGGGACCCGGCGATTGCGCCGTCGACGGTTTCCTCGCGGGTGTCCACGGATCCGGAAAGGCGGGCGACTTAGTCCGGCTCATGAGCGAGCATTTCTTCCGCAAAGGCAGCGCGCCGGCAGAAACGGTGCTCGCCAACGGTGTCGTATGGCTGGAGGCCGTGGAAGCGCAGGGGAAGGAGAAGACACTGCGCATCGCCCTCATCAATCCGAAGCCGGGCGAGGGCGGCCGGTTGCCGCCTGTTCTCCAAGTGACCTGCACCCTGCCCGGGACCTCGGCTGCCGAGGCGCTGCGAGCGGCGCTGAGAAGCGCGCAGTGGAACTGACCTCCCGCGGATGAAGCAGCAGATTCGGTTCTGCAAGAGCTTCGACGGCACGCGCATCGCCTACGCCACGAGCGGCGACGGGCCGCCGCTGGTGCGCGCGCCCCACTGGCTGACCCACCTGGAATACGAAGGCGAGAGCCCGCTGTGGCGTCCGTGGATCGAAAAGCTCTCGGACGGCCGCACGCTGGTGCGCATGGATGCGCGCGCTTGCGGCCTGTCGGACTGGAACGTGCGCGAGTGCAGCCTCGAGCACTACGTCAACGATCTGGAAGCGGTCATCGACGCCGCCGGATTCGAGCGCTTCGGGCTCTTCGGCCACTCGCAGGGCGGGGCGATCGCGATCGAATATGCGGCGCGCTATCCGCAGCGCGTCACGCATCTCGTGCTGCTCGGCGCCTACGCGCGCGGCTCCGGCAAGCGCGGCTTGCCGCCGCAGTTCATGGCGGAGCTCGAGGCGCAGCTGAAGCTGGTGGAGGTGGGCTGGGGCCGTGAGGATGCCGCGTATCGCGCCATGTTTTCCACGCAGTTCGTTCCCGGCGCCACCCTCGAGGAGCTGAACTCGCTTTCCGAGCTGCAGCGAAAGTCGGCGTCCCCCGAGAACGCGGTGCGCCTCATCCGCTCGTTCTTCGCCATAGACGTCAGCGAGGCGGCGCAGCGCGTGCGCTGCCCGACGCTCGCCTTCCACGCGCGCGACGACAGGCGCGTGCCTTTCGATTCGGGCCGGCAGCTCGCCTCGCTGATCCCCGGTGCGCGCTTCGTGCCCTCGATACGTCGAACCACATCCTGCTCCAGCACGAACCATCGGCGCGTGTGTTCTTCGACGAGCTGCGCGCCTTCCTGCCCGGCAAGCGCGCGGCCACGCTCACCGGCCTCACCGCGCGCGAGACGGAGATCGTCGAGCGCATCGCGCGCGGGCTGGATAACAACGAGATCGCGGCGCAGCTCGGCCTTTCGGAGAAGACCGTGCGCAACCACATCACGCACATCTTCGACAAGCTCGGCGTGCAGACGCGCGCGCAGGCCATCGTGCTTGCCCGCGACGCCGGTGTGGGGCCGCAGTCCCGGCTTTCCTAGAAGTTTCCGCCGTCCCCGGGACACCCGCCTCATGCGCGCCCTCGCCGGCGGCGGCAGCATGCGCCATAGAAAGGACACACAACCATGGGCGCAATCGCTTTCCTGTACGGCCTCGTTTCCTACGCCATCTTCCTGCTGGTTTTCCTCTACGCGATCGGCTTCGTCGGCGGCTTCCTGGTGCCAAAGACGGTCGATTCGGGCCCAGCCGGCCCGGCGGGCCTCGCCCTCGCCGTGGATGTGCTGCTCCTCGGCCTCTTCGCCGTGCAGCACAGCGTCATGGCGAGGCCGGGCTTCAAGCGTTGGTGGACGCAGCTCGTGCCGCGCTCGGTGGAGCGCAGCACTTACGTGCTGACGGCGAGCCTGATCCTCGCGCTCCTCTTCTGGCAGTGGCGCCCGATCGCGGGCACGATCTGGCAGGTGCAGGGCGCCGGCGCAGCCGTGCTCTGGACGCTATACGGCGCGGGCTGGGTGATCGTGCTGCTCGCCACCTTCATGATCAACCACTTCGACCTCTTCGGGCTGCGGCAGGTCTACCTGCGGCTCACCGGGTCCGCTTATACCAACGTGGAGTTCAAGACGGTGGCGTTCTACAAGTTCGTGCGGCACCCGATCATGCTGGGGTTCCTCATCGCCTTCTGGGCGACGCCGCACATGACGATGGGGCATCTCCTCTTCGCCATCGCCACCACGGGCTACATCTTCATCGGCATCTTCCTCGAAGAGCGCGACCTGTCGGCGGCGCATGGCGAGAGCTTCGCGCGCTATCGCGCTGCAGTGCCGATGATCGTGCCGCGCGTCTCGGCCAAGGCCTCGCCGGCTAGCGAGGTTGCAGAGGCGTAGCAGTCCTACGACGCGCGAGCAGCTCGTCGGTGAAGGCGCCGAGGGCGCGCGTGAGTTCGGCCGCCACCTGCGACAGGCGCTCGGCGCGCCGCTGCCAGGTATAGAGGGCATCGGTGGCCGGCAGGATGCGATAGCCGCCCACGGCGGCCTTGGCCTCGGTGGAGGCGGCGTCGTAGCGAATTTTCAGGAAGTCCACGGTCCACGCATCGCTGTCGAAGATCGCGCATTCCGCAAGTTTTTGCGAGCGTTTGCGCTGCGCGTCTACGGATCCAGCGTTGATGAAGTAGAGGCGCTCGTTGTCGAGCGCCGCCTCAAGGGGCAGCTCCTGCACCTCGCCGGTCGCGTCGTACACCTTCTGCTCGTGGCTGTGGCCGAAGAAGCACACGCGCGCCGTCGGGAAGTCGGTGCGCAGGTGCTCGGCGTTGGCGCCGATGTGCTCGCGCGTCGTCATGTAGAGCTGCACGTCGCGCACGCCGCCGTGCACGAGCGCGATCGAACTCTCGACGAGCCGGCTCGCGGGCAGAGCTCGCAGCCAGGCCACGGTATCGGATCGCAGCTCCTTGCGCGTCCGCGCGAGGGAGTAGCGCGCCTTGTTCGAGCAACGCTCGAAGCCGAGGAGTCCCGTGCCGATCAGGTCGTGGTTGCCGGCGATGACCAGCGCCTTACGCGCGCGCAGCAGCGCGCTGCATTCATCGGGGTCGGCGTTGTAGCCGACGACGTCGCCGACGCAGAGGATCTTCTGCACGCCGCGCGCGTCGAAAGCCGCGAGGACCGCGCGAAGCGCTTCGAGGTTGCCGTGGATGTCGCCTAGGATGCCGTAGATAGCCATTGGATCATTCGCCGCCGGATGCGCGGCAGGTAGTGGTGGAGATCGACGAAGAAAGGCAGCGGATCGTTCCACGCCCACAGGTCGTAGACCTTGGGTGCGGCAAAGAGCGATGCGATCCACTGCGTGGTTTTCAGCTCGCCGCGCCGCCAGGCGCGCGAATCGAGCTTGAACGAGAGCCAGCGGTAGCGAGTTGCCGCCTCGGCGTGGCGGGGGCGGATGCCGCGAGTCAGGTAGTCATACGCCACCTGCGCGAGATTCACGCCGTTCACGGCGCCGAGGTAATGCCACAGGTTGAAGCGCGCATTGACCTCGAGCAGGTAGTAGCGGCCCGTCGTCTCGTGGCGCTTGTAGTCCATCTTGAAGATGCCGCGCAGCCCGAGGCGGCGCACCGCGTCGCGCCCGATCTCGGCGAGCGCGGGGTTCGGCGCGAGCTCGAGATAGGTGCTGTCGCCCGTCAATGCCGGGTGCGTGCGGACCTTGCGGCCGACGAAGCACTCGATGAGCTCGCTCTTCTCGTCGGCGAAGCCGTGGAACGACCAGAGCGCGCGGTCGTCGCCCGGCACGTATTCCTGGAACTGGAGCGACTCGCGCATCGAGCGCACCAGCGGGTCGCCCGCCGCTGCGCGTCCATCGGCGAAGATGCGTGCTTTGCCGGCGTGGGAGAAGAGCTGGTGATAGACCGGCGAGCCCTCCCAGTCGGTCTTGACCACGGGCTTGGCGAGCACGGCGCCGGCTTCCTCGCCAAGCTCAACAAAGTCGAGGCGGCGAGGCACGGGGAGGCTGCCGGCCTCGCCAAGCGCCTGGAACAGGGCCTTGCTGTGCAGCGCGCGCGAGAGGGCGGGTGAATTGAGGAGCAGCAGGAAGCGAGTCGAAAGCTGCGATGCGAATTCCTGCACGAGGCCCAGGTAGTCGTCATCGCCGTAGAAGAGCGGCAGCGGCGCGCCGAACTCGCGCATCAGCTCGTCGCCGACTCGCAGCAGGCGCGCGAGCACTGCCTTACGCTGGGCGAGGGGCGGCAGGATCAGGCGGCGGCTGCAATAGCGCGATGCCATCGCGGGGGTGAACGCCTCCGGCGAGGCGACGATCACCGGAATGCCGGCGAGCCCGAGCGCGCGCACGAGGTTGAGGCCGCCGAGGAGGAGGACGGGCAGGCGGTTCATACCTTGAGCTTCGGCGCCGGGCGGCGATAAAGGCGCGCCTTGAGCAGCGGCAGCCAGACGCGCCGCAGGCGATAGGCGAGTCCGCCTGGCGTCGCGCGGAACACCCGCACGCAGGTCGTGGTGCGATGGCCGGTGGCGAGCTGCTCCTTGTAGCGGTGCTCGCCGCGCAGGAAGTCGAAGACGAAGTTGCCTTCGCCGATGGCGTGCTCGAGGGCGTGACCGAGCAGCACCTTGCCCGGGTTGCACTTCGCCCGCGCGGGGTCGAAGCCCGCCTGCATGAGATAGACGCGGTTCCTGAAGCGGTAGCAGTAGGTGACGGCGACGAGCGCGGCGTCGAGCTCGAGGCAGTAGAGCCGCAGCCAGCCGCGTGGGAGGGACGCCTTGATGATCCGGCGATGAAATTCGACGTATTGCTCGGACTGGAACGATTCGCTTTCGCCTGACTCGCGCCAGCGGCTGCGATGCAGCTCGACCAGACGGTCTACGGCGCGATCGAGGCTCGCGGCGTCGTCCCACAAGAAGAAACGCACGGCATGCGAGGCCGCCACTTTCTTACGCGCGCTGCGCAGCCGCGTGCGGCGATCGGACGTCAGGGACTTGAGAAACTCGGACCATGTCGGGGGCAGGTCGACGTAGGCGATGCGCTCACACGGGGTTACCAGGATTTCCCGACGCGCCGCGGCGGCCGCCGTCTGCAGCGCCTGCGGGAAGCGGGAGCGCGGGTCCATGTCGGAGAGCGCGAGCACGTCGGCCTCCGAGATGCGCAGCGCCGCCCGCGCGAGCTTGAGCGCGATCTCGTCCTCGCGCTCGGCGGCGAGGACCGGGCCGAGGTCGTCCGGGTGCGTGTCGGCGCCGCTGCCGACGAACCGCGCCAAGCGCACCGGCAGGCCCATCACCTTGATCGTCTGGATATAGAGGGCGAGGATGCCCACCGGCCGGCCGCCCTCGAGCGCGACCAGCAGGCGCAGCGGCTGGGCGGCGCCGTAGACCTGCCACCACTGGAACTGCCAGATCCAGGAGGTGAAGACGCTCGCCGTAGCGGCCTCGTCGTGCAGCCGGTTCCAATGCGGCGCGAGCTGCGCGAAAGCGTCCGCACCGGTGAGGAACTGCACGACAATCTCCGGCTGTGGGGCCGGCGGCAGCTCGAAGGGTTGCGCAATGTTCTGCGCCGAACGTTGAAGCACGACGACGAGGGTCGCGCAAAAGCATCGGCCGGGCTATCAGCCGTACGAGCCGATGGGCGGAGCCGATGGGGCCATGCCGCGCATGGAATTTTTCACGGCGCTGTGGCGTGCACAATGCGCGACGGTGGACCACGGACTACTACATGACGAAGATCGGCGTTGACGTCGGCGGCACCAAGATCGAGGCGCTGGCGCTCGACGCGCAGGGCCGCGAGGTATTCAGGAAGCGCGTGCTGACGCCTCGCGGCGATTACGACGCCACCGTGCGGACCATCGCTACGCTTGTCGCCGAATGCGGCCAGGGCACCGTTGGCGTCGGTATTCCCGGCGCGCTCTCGAAGCTCACCGGTCTCGTGAAGAACGCCAACTCCACCTGGCTCATCGGCAGGCCGCTCAAGCGCGACCTGGAGCTCGCCATCGAGCGCGAGGTGCGCATCGAGAACGACGCCAACTGCTTCGCCCTCTCGGAGGCGCTCGACGGCGCGGCCGAGGGCGCGCGCGTGGTCTTCGGCGTGATCCTCGGCACCGGCGTCGGCGGCGGCATCGTCGTCAACGGCAACCTGGTCGGCGGCGCCAACGCGGTCGCGGGCGAATGGGGCCACAACGCGCTGCCGCGCCCCGGCGAGACCGACCTGCCGCTGCCGGCCTGCTATTGCGGCCGCGTCGGCTGCATCGAGACGTACCTCTCGGGTCCGGCGCTCGAGCGCGAGCACGAGCGCCTGAGCGGGGAGCACCTGCCGGTAAAGGATCTCGCCTGGCGGGGCGGCACGGCGATGGAGCGATACGTGGAGCGCCTGGCGCGCGCGCTCGCCGCCGTAATCAACTTGCTTGATCCTGACGTCATCGTGCTCGGCGGCGGACTCTCCAACATCGAGCGCCTCTATCGCGATGTGCCGCGCNTATGGACGCGGCACGTCTTCTCCGATCATGTCGCCACCCGGCTCGTGCGCCANAAGCACGGCGATTCGAGCGGCGTGCGCGGCGCCGCAGGGTTATGGGACGATAGAGCTTAAGGGGGGCGCAATGCCGGACTTGGACNCGCTGGTGCAGNTNATGCAGGTGACGCTGTTGTTCATCCTCGTCACNCAGAACTTCGGGATCCGCAGGCGGCTGAAGGCTATCGAGGCGAAGCTCGCCCGCTAGTCATTTTCCGATGATGATTCGGGCGTAGCGCTGGTAGGTCCAGTACGACCACGCCCATTCGGTCATCACCACCAGGCGGTTGCGGAAGTTGATGAGGAAGTAGATGTGCGCGAGCAACCACAGGAGCCACGCCGGATAGCCCGAGAAGCGAAGCTTGCCCAGCATTGCCACGGCGGCGTTGCGGCCGATGGTGGCGAGCTGGCCGTAGTCGCGGTAGCGAAAGGGCAGGCGCGTCTTCCCTTCGAGTGTGCGGCGGATATTGAGCGCCGTGTGCCGCCCCATCTGCTTGGCCGCCGGCGCGATCCCCGGCACGCCTTGCAGCGCGGCGAGATCGCCGATCACGAAGATCTCCGGATGGCCGGGCACCGAAAGATCGGGCGCCACGGCGACGCGACCCCCGCGATCGACCGGCACTCCTAGCGTGCGCGCAAGGGGCGAGCTCGTCACGCCGGCCGCCCAGATCACCGTCTTCGCCTCCAGGCGCTCGCCGCCCATCGTCACGCCGTCCGCGTCGACCGACGTGACGCGGCGCCCGAGCCAGACCGTGACGCCGAGGCGCTCGAGCTGGCGGCGCGCCTTCTCCGAGAGCTCCGGCGTGTAGGGCGGCAGCACGCGATCGCTGCCTTCGACGAGCACCACGCGCGCGCTGGCCGGATCGATATTGCGGAACTCGCCACGCAGCGTGTGGCGCGCGATCTCGGCCAGCGTGCCGGCGAGCTCGACGCCGGTCGCGCCGCCGCCGATCACGATGAAGGTGAGCCACGCCGCGCGGCTTTTCGGATCGCTTGCCCGCTCGGCCTGCTCGTAGGCATTCAGGATGCGCGTGCGGATGTCGATCGCATCCGCAAGGGTTTTGAGGCCGGGGGCGTGCCGCGCCCACTCGTCGTGGCCGAAATAATGATTCACCGAGCCGGCGGCGAGCACCAGGAAGTCGTAGGGCACTTCCCCGCCATCGTCGAGTACGACGGCGCGCTTCGCCGCATCGACGCGCGTCACTTCCGCCATCAGCATGGTGGCGTTCTTCTGCGCGCCCAGGATGTGGCGGATCGGCGCCGAGATGTCGGGCGCGGAGAGTCCGGCGGTCGCGACCTGGTAGAGGAGCGGCGTGAAGAGGTGATGATTCGTGCGATCGATCACGCTCAGCGCGACCGGCGCCTTTCGCAGACCTTGCGCGGCCCACAGGCCGCCGAAGCCGCAGCCGACGACGACAACGCGGGAGCCCGACATGCCGGCCGATGATACAAGTTGTTACGCAAAAGGCGCGCGGCCGCGTCGACGCCGCGTAACCGGCGTGCGTTTGAATAAGCTCCCAACATCAGGAGCTAGACGTGAAATTTTCCACCACTACCGCCGCCGCGCTCAGCCTTGCGTTCTGCGGCGCCGCCTTCGCTCAGGCCGGGACCGTGCAGCGCGACGTCAACCAGCAGCAAAGAATCGAGCAAGGCCTGCAGTCCGGCAGCCTCAATACGCGCGAAGCGGCGCGGCTCGAGCAGGAAGAGTCGCGCGTGCAGCGCGACCAGGCGCGCGCGATGCAGGACGGCAAGCTTTCGCCGGCCGAGAAAGCGCGACTCGCGCGCGAGCAGAACCAGGTGAGCCGCGACATCTACCGCGAGAAGCATGACGCGCAGACCGGCAACCCGAATTCCGCGTCCTCGCAGCGCATGCAGGCGGACGTGCAGCGCAATGTCAACCAGCAGCAGCGCATCGAGCAGGGCGTGCAATCGGGCAGCGTCACCCCGCGCGAGGCGGCTCGCCTCGAGCGCGGCCAGGCGCGCGATACGCATCTCGAGGCGCGCGCCGGCGCCGACGGCAAGGTCGGCGCGCACGAACAGGCGCGCATCCAGCGAAACGAAAACCGGCAGAGCAACCGCATCCATCGCGAAAAGCACGACGCGCAGAAGAAATAGCTAACATGGCCGCGTGACAGCGGCCGATTTCTCGAAGCTTCGCCCCGGACTGCGGGGCGAAGCTTCGCTCATCGTCGCAGATGAGCACACGGCGCCGCGCGTTGGCAGCGGCGCGGTGCGCGTCCTCGCCACGCCGGTGATGATCAACCTCTTCGAGGCCGCGGCGCTCGCCGCGATAGAGGCGCTACTCCCCGCGGGTCACCAGAGCCTCGGCACCATCCTCAACGTGCGCCACATCGCCGCCACGCCGGTTGGCATGCGCGTCATCGCGACGGCGACGGTCGAGAAAGTCGACGGCCGTACGGTTCACTTCCGGGTGGAGGCGCACGACGAGCGCGACCTGATCGGCGATGGGACCCACGAGCGCGTGGTGGTGAACGTGGCCAAGTTCGACGCCCGGGTGCAAGCGAAGCTTAGTCGGCCTTGATGTTGCCCTTCTTGATGACCGCCCCCCAGCGCGCGTACTCGTCACGGAAGAGCTTGCGAAATTCGGCTGGCGTGCTCGCCTTGGGATCGACGCCCTGCGCGTGGATGCTGTCGCGAACCTTCGGATCGTCGATGGCCTTCTTCATCTCGAGCGCCAGGCGATCGAGCGCGGCGCCCTGCAGGTTGGCCGGCGCGAAGAGGCCGTACCACGTGCCGCTCTCGTAGTCCGGCAGTCCCTGCTCGGCGATGGTCGGAAGATCGGGCGCACTGCGATGGCGCTCCATCGAGCCGACGCCGAGGATCTTGAGCTTGCCCGCCTTCGCGAGCGGCAGGAGCGGCGGCAGCGCGGAGAAGATCATGTCGACCTGCCCGCCCATCACGTCGGTGAGGGCCGGGGCGTTGCCCTTGTACGAGACGTGGATGAGGTCGATGTCGGCTTCCATGGCGAAGAGCACCGCCGCCAGGTGCAGGGTCGTGCCGTTTCCCGATGAAGCGTAGGTCATGAGCCGCGGGCGCGTCTTCGCGTATTCGATGAGCTCGCGTACGTCGTTCACCTGCAGCGTCGGGCGCACGACGAGCGCATTCGGTGTCGAGCCGACGAGCGCGACCGGCGTGAAGGCGTTGAGCGCGTCGTAGTGCAGCCGCGTGAGGTGCGGCGCCATCGTCTGCGTGCCGGTGGAGCCGAGCATCAGCGTGTAGCCGTCGGGCGCGGCCTTGGCGAGCATCTCGCCCGCGAGGAGGCCCGCCGCTCCCGGGCGATTCTCGACCACCACCGGCTGTCCCATGCTG
>C688J18823_10002684_pt1 | contig 11149 bp, 13 predicted proteins | sample HopSoiMetagenom1_FD_18823 | JGI IMG/M metagenome (IMG submission 18823) | reverse complement strand
GTTTTCGATTTCGGCCGAACATCGAGATTTTGTCTGCACAATGACCGCTTTAACCGCTCATTGTGCTTTGCGCTGCCTTTCCATTAGAGCGAGTACGCCTTTTGAAGTGAACTGATTTAGCACTCAAGTGTGATGCCGCATCTCAGCAACTCCGAAGCATTGCGCAGGATGAGCGGCTTAGCGCACAATTTGCGCATTCGTTTGGAACAGGTGCACTGTTCAAAATGAGAGCCGGTTAGGCATGAGCACACCGGGTCCAGAGATTCGCGGCGCGCCGAACGAAACGAACTAGACTAAAAGGGTGTCCCGACTCTTTTGCATTGCCGGTCCAACCGGTGTCGGAAAGTCCGAATTGGCGGTTGACGTTGCGCTCGACCTTGGCGCGGAAGTCATCAGCGCCGATGCATTCCAGATTTACGAAGGGTTCGATGTTCTTTCCGGGAAACCGAGCCCCGATCTTTTGCGGAAAGTGCCCCATCATTTGATCGGCACGGTGCCGGTGAGGGAGCCGATGAACGCGGCCAGATTTCGTGAGCTGGCGGTGCCGGTACTCGACGACATCAGCCGGCGCGGGAAGGTGCCGCTCCTCGTGGGCGGAAGCGGCCTATATATTAAGAGCGTCACCGAGGGGCTGGCGGATTTACCGCCAGCCGATCCCGAACTTCGACAGCAGCTGACCGAACTCGACATCGAGGAGTTGAGCACAAAGCTCCACAGCCTCGATCCGCAAGCTGCAGCCCGAGTAGATACAAAAAATCGCCGGAGATTGATTCGGGCGATTGAAATCGTCATGGCGCAGGGGCGTGGCATTGGCGGCGCATTCGCCAGTGGTCAAGGTTACAAAGAGGGCTCGCCAGCGCTCGCCTCCCCGTCACGCCCGACCGGTGTGTTCGTTTTTCGCGACCGCGACGAGCTTTACGAACGTATCAACCAACGGGTGGAAGGGATGCTGAGAAACGGCGCAATCGAGGAAGTAAAAAACGCGCCGGATTTGAGCTCGACTGCGGAGCAAATGATCGGTGTAGGGGATATGCGAAAACACCTGTCCGGCCAGATCTCGTTAGCCGAATGCACCGCCGCCATCCAGCAGGCCACCCGCCGTTATGCCAAAAGACAGTTGACCTGGTTCCGGCATCAAACTACCTTTGAGTCGCTGAATCTATCGCTTCTGAATCGCAACGAAGCAGTCAAATGGGTTATCCGCCAGGCACTCGGCCGGACGCACGGTGAATGATTGAGATTCGTCCGAAGAATACACCTGAGCGCGCGCTTCTGATTGGGCTCGAAAAAGAAGGAGTCTCGAAGTGGGACTTGCGCGATTCGATGGAAGAACTGCGCGAACTGGCCAGTTCAGCCGGCGCGGAGGTAGTCGATACGGTTACCCAAAAATTGCAGCGGCCGACTGCTCCGTATTACATCGGCAAAGGCAAAGCGGAGTTGATCAAGGATTCTTTCCAACATCGGCAAGTCACCTCAGTCATTTTCGACGACGAGCTTTCGCCGGCTCAAGGCCGAAACCTTGAGAATTTATTGTCCCGTAAAGTGCTCGATCGAACGCAGCTGATCTTGGACATCTTTGCTCAGCGGGCCCGAAGCCGTGAAGGTCGCTTGCAGATCGAGCTGGCGCAGCTCCAGTATCTTCTGCCTCGCCTAACGAGAATGTGGCATCACTTGTCGCGCCAGACCGGTGGGATCGGAACACGCGGGCCAGGCGAAACGCAGCTGGAGGTCGACCGACGGAGGGTGCAGGAACGAATCGCCCGATTGGAGCGCGAACTCGAAGAAGTTCGAAAGACTCGGGCCGTGCAGCGCCAGGGGCGGAAACGACATCAATGGCCAGTGGCAGCCGTCGTCGGATACACCAATGCCGGCAAATCGACCTTGCTGAACCTTCTCACCGGCGCCGACGTCGTGACCGAGGACCGGCTATTTGCGACGCTTGATCCGACGACCCGCAGTTTCGCTCTGCCTAACAAGCAGCGGGTCTTGCTCACGGATACGGTCGGCTTTCTCCGCAAGCTGCCGCACACACTCATTGAATCCTTCAAAGCGACGCTTGAGGAAGTGAGTGAAGCGGATCTGCTGATCCATGTTGTCGATTTAAGCCACGCCCGTATCGACGAACACATGATGGCCGTCGATGCCGTGATCAAAGAATTGGACGCTTTCGGAAAACAAACGGTGATNGTGTTCAACAAAGTCGATGCCGCGGAAAATCCGGAGCACATCCAATCTTATCTCAGAAGGTTCCCGGGTAGCGTTGCGATCTCGGCTCGAACCGGTACCGGCGTGGGCAATCTGGTCCGCGCCCTGCAGGATGCACTTGGCGCGTGGAGGCTGCGCTCGCGATTTCGGATTCCGATGAGCGAATCAGCACTGATCGCGGAAATTCATCGGGTAGGGCACGTATTGGAACTGCGCTATGAAGGCGATCATGCTGTTCTCGTCGCCCACGTTCCGCCGCAGCTTGAATCCAAGCTGGCGCACTACGCTGAGTAAATAGAACCGCATGGCAGCCGGGTCATTGACTGGTTCCTTCGCAGAAGCAATTGCGTACCCGTAGAGTTTTCTCGATGGTGCTGACGTGAATCCGCTGAGGAGATTCTTCCGGCGTGTGGGGTTGGACCAGCTTCATCCCGTCATTCGCCGGAGTTTGGTTGCGCTGGTCGGCACAACAATTGTGCTGATCGGATTGCTGCTGGTTTTCCTTCCGGGACCGGGAGCACTGGTAGTTCTACTTGGCCTGGCGGTTCTCGGGACCGAATTCGTCTGGGCGCAGCGGCTGATTCGTCGAGCGCGGGAGTTAGGCAAACAGGGACAGCAGTACGTTAAATCGTTAGTCAGCAAGCCATGACCGTCCGGGAGCGGGCGAGCGAGCTGGTGCAAGTTCTCCCGGAAGTTTATCCCGGAGCTCACACCGAACTCAATTTCAAGACGCCGCTTGAGTTGCTCGTCGCGACCATCCTGTCTGCGCAGTGCACTGACAAACGGGTGAACCTGGTGACCCCGGCGTTGTTCAAGCGATATCGCCGGGCGATCGACTATGCCAAAGCGCCCAAGGCGGAACTCGAGAAAGCCATTCAATCGACCGGTTTTTTTCGGAACAAGACAAAAAGCATCCGGGCGGCGACAGCGGTGATTGCCGAAAAGTATGGTGGGCACGTGCCCGACACGATGGAAGAGCTGCGCGAGCTGCCAGGAGTTGGGCGGAAAACCGCGAACGTGGTTCTGGGAAATGCGTTCGGAAAAAACGAGGGCATCGTCGTTGATACCCACGTCACCAGAGTTTCACAACGACTGCGCCTAACGAAGCATACCGATCCGGAAAAGATCGAGCAGGATCTGATCAAACTCCTGCCGGAGAAGGTTTGGACGGACTGGAGCCATTGGCTGATCTGGCATGGGCGCCGGCGATGCTTTGCTCGCAAGCCTGATTGCACCCAATGCGAAATATTCCGCCTCTGCCCGAGCGGCAAAATTTTTATCCGAACCGGCGAAGCCCGGAAACCGGAGCCGGAAGCCGCCTAATCAGCAGCATCCGAGGCGATCTCGCTGACCGCGCTGGCGGCGCGGTTGGCGTGTTTGTGTATGCGTTCGAACTCTTCTTCCAGCTTCTTCAGCTCATCGTCAGACAGCTTTTCCAAATCGACCAGCGCGTTCCGAGCGCCCTTCACGGCTCGAATCAGCTCGTCCAATTTAAGGTGAACCGCCTTGGCGTCGCGGTTCTGCGTGTTCTGAATCAGGAAGACCATAAGAAACGTAACGATCGTCGTACCGGTATTAATAATGAGCTGCCAGGTGTCCGAAAAGTGGAACATCGGGCCAGTGATCGCCCAGGTGATGATAATCGCGATCGCGATGATGAACGACCAGGCGGTGCCAAGAACGTTCGACGACTGTCGCGCGAAGACATGGAAGGCGTCGCGGACCTTGCAGATTAACGAGTCATTGTTCGCCGGTTGATCCGACGTGTTGTTGCGGCCGTTACTCATCACTTTTGTTCGTAGCAGAGTTTGACGTTACGCGCATCAGGTCATTCAAACCATTGTCGGGTCGAGCCTTACCCAGCGATTGATTTTTTGCGTGAAGTAAGGAACACTTGGCCGGATTCCATGCAGGTCGTTTCCGCCTTTTCTCGTCCCCAGACCGTCCCGCCCGTTCCTCAGAGCGTTCCAAAGCGGAACCTCTGGATTCTCAGCAGCTGGCGGGATCTGATTCTTTATGTCGGCACGCCGCTGCTGATTGTGCCAATGTTCGCCCTGGCGCAGGCCCGGTGGAGCGCCCAGGACATTTACCTGTTTGTCGCGGCGTTTGGCGCCATGGGCCATCACTTGCCCGGGATGATTCGCGCTTACGGCGATCGTGCGTTGTTCGAGCGGTTTCGTTACCGATTTATTTTTGCGCCGATTTTTCTGCTGGTGGTCTGCGTTGCTTTCACCTGGTGGGACCTGAAAGGCATCATCCTGATCGTGTTCTTCTGGGGTGTCTGGCACGGTATGATGCAGACCTATGGGTTCTGTCGTATTTACGATGCAAAGGCGGGCTCGTTCGCGGCGTTCACCCGCCGATTAGACTTCGCGCTGTGTGCCATCTGGTTTGCTGCCGCCGTGCTGTTGTCGCCGCAGCGCCTAACCGACACGCTGGAAACCTATTACGCCAGTGGAGGTCCTTTCATAGCACCCGGCGTGTTACACGGCATTCAGCAAACCGCACTCGTCCTCGCTATCGGTGTTTCGATCCTGTTTTTGGCGAACTTCGCCTGGGGCTGGAGTAGAGGCCAGCGTCCAAACCCGGTGAAGCTGGCGTTGCTCGGCACCAGCATCGCATTTTGGTGGTATTGCAATAACTGGGTAGACAACATTCTTGTCGGTATCGCGTTGTTTGAGGTCTTCCACGACGTCCAATACCTCTCGATCGTCTGGATTTACAACCGTAACCGGGTGGAGAAGGACAGCTCGATCACCGGTTTCATGCGGTTCATTTTCCGGCGGAGCGGCTCGCTTCTTGGCTTGTATGTCGGCCTCGTGCTGGCCTACGGGGCGCTCGGCTTTTTCAAGGAAGTTCAGATCGATGTGGTCAAGCGAGCCCTAACCGGTCTGGTCGCGGCTTCCGGTCTGCTTCATTTCTACTATGATGGTTTCATCTGGAAGGTCCGGGAGAAGGCGACACGGGAACATCTCGGTCTGACCGGCGGCGCGACTGCAGCAGCCACTGTGTCGAATCTCATTCCCGGTTGGCTGGTTCACGGACTGAAGTGGGTGGCCGTCTTCGTGATACCGCTGACGGCATTGTGGGCCGGACAGGCCAGAAGCAAAATTCCGGAGCCTGAGCGATTGTCCTGGATCACTACTGGTCTGCCTGACAGCGCCCGCGCCCACTACAAGTACGGCTGGTCGTTGCACGATGCTAATCAGCTTGATCAGGCAGCAGAACAATTTAGAGCGGGACTGCAACTCACGCCGAAGGCGTCCGAACTTCACTACAGTCTCGGGCATGTCCTGCTGAGTCAGGGACGTTATACCGAAGCGGCAACGGAATTGGAACAGGCGCTTAAGAAGGAACCACGGAATGCCGACTTTCACTCCGATTACGGTTTTGTGCTGGAGCGCGTCGGTCGCAAAGATGAGGCGGCAGCCGAATTCGGAACTGCGGTGCGCCTGAATGCGAAGTCCGCTCGCGCCCATTTCAATTACGCGAGGTTTCTCGCCGAGAACAATCAGTCAGATGCCGCAATCAGCGAGTTTGAAAAATGTTTAAAGGAGAATCCGAAGTCCGGCGAAGCGCACTACTATCTCGGACGCGTTTACTTCGTCAAAGGCGATATGCCAAACGCCAGGATGCATTACGAAGCAACAGCTCGCCTCGATCCGGCAGCGCCTGTTCATAACAGTTTGGGAGTCGTTTACATGCGCCTGGGGCAAACATCACAAGCCGTCGCTCAATTCAATGAGGCGCTGCGAATGCATCCCGATGATCAATCCGCGGCGGAAAACCTCCGTTTTGCATTGAGTGGTAACAACCCGGCTGGTTCTACCCCGCGATAACTTTGCCGGCGGCAGTGCATTTCGATCTGGACGGCGCCTGGTCGGGTAACGGCGTTGTCCAGGAGCGAGTGGATCTTGCAGCGTGGGGTTCCAGGCTTCGCTTTTCCGCGCCCGGCCGGGTGATCGAACAATTTTTTTCCGAGATTGCGTCGGAATTGCCGACATTTCTGCTCTACGGCTCCGGCGATTTTCATCATCTGACCAGTTTATGGATCAGACGACTGGACGAGCCATTCGTGCTGCTATCTTTCGATAACCACCCCGATTGGGACATCCGACCCCCAAAATGGGCGTGTGGCGGCTGGGTTAACCGAGCCCTGGATTTGCCACCGGTTGAGAAGGTCAGCGTGTGGGGTTGCGGCAATTTCGAATGCTGGTGGCCTCGGCAACTCTTTGGGAATCGTCGAGCGGAGCGCGAGGGCCGACTGGAAGTGCATCCGTGGGCCGACGGTCGGCCAGTGGCCGATCAACAGCGACGGGGCGCGATTCTACAAAGCAATTGGCGCGACCGATTCCAAGAGTTCGTCTCTAAGATCGCCGGGAAACGCGTTTACATAACGATCGATCTCGATTGCCTGGCGCGAACTGAGGCGGTGACGAACTGGGAGAACGGAAGGTTCAAAATTGCCGATTTGGATTGGGCGATTCATCAGGTGCGTGCGCAATGTAAGATTGCCGGCGGTGACATTTGCGGAGGTTATTCCGAGCCACGATATGCGCGCTGGAAACAGCGGTTCGCATCTGAGATGGACCATCCCAAAATGGTGGTGCCGACGCCGGAAGATATTCGGGCGGTTAACTTCACCACGTTAGGGAAAGTTTGGCCGTTGTTGACTGGGAACTAGGCCCGAGCGGTGGAGAACTGTTGTAGAGGTGGTTGTGCCAACCACCTGTTTAGTTAGTAGTCAGGCCGTTGGCACAACCGCCTCTACAACTGACGTTTTCCAGTCTCGCTAACTCATCGAGACCAGAATGACTCCCACGCTGATGAACAGGGCGCCGATGATCAGCTGAAGCGTGAGCTTCTCTTTCAACACCACGCCACCCATCACGCTCACAATGATCACGCTGAGTCCTTGGAACGGATAAATATAGCTAAGATCAAATCGTTGGAGCAGGCCTAACGTCAAAAAGAAAGATATGGTCATGCACGCGATGGCCGGCACGAAGAATTTCGCAAAATGGCGATCGAATCCGGTGTGCGACGTCTCCATCGCGTGTTTGAATAGCAGTTGCCCGGTCACAAACGTGACCAATGAGCAGAGGATGAGAAAGAGCGGGAGGAGATTCATAGTTTCTCCTCAATTTTTGCCACCGGTTTGGCAACGATGATCAACCCGATCAGCACCAGGCTGATGCCCCACCAACGCTTCATGCCGATGAGTTCTCCGAGGAATAACCACGAGGCAAGGGGAACCAGCACATGTACCACGTTGGATAAGGGAAAAGCGATCGAGAGAGGAACCTTGCGCAGAATGTAGAGCCAGCTCACAAGGCTCAGAATCACGCAGACAATGCCCAGCCATGTCCAAACCGATAACAGGCCGGTAACTCCAGTCCAATTCCACTGCTTAGTGACGTTAGCCGTTTCCCGGGCGCCGAGTTTCAGAAAGATTTCGGAAACGGTAACGATGAGGGCGTTCAGTCCCAACTGCAGCCATGGGTTTCCGAACCAACGTAACACGAGCATCCAGTTGGTTGCACGCGGCATCGATCTGCGCAAGACGATCGCTGGTTGCTCCAGTCAGTTCAGCATCGCGGCAGCGTTAGGGAATTGCTGCAGGACCGGATCGTGGCGCGTCGGCTCCAGATATTTGGCGGCGCGACCAAAGATGGGGTTAACCAGGCGGCCGGTGTGACGCACATACAAGTCGAGCGGAACCAGGTCGCATTTCAGATGCAGCTTTGGATCGTAGTTTAACGGAGTGCTGCAGTAGTAACGCAGCCGCTGTCCGATGGCCCATGAGATGATGTCGCGGAGCGTGTAAAAATAAAGGTGAAGGTCCAAAGCCACCCGGTAATCCATCCCCAGGTATTCGTCGTAGATAGAGTCACGATGAACAAAGCACAGGCTGAACGCGATGATCCTGCCGTCTTTTCGCCACAAGAAAAATCGGCTTCGATCGGACATATCGCGGCTCAAGCGATAGAAATATTCTTTGGTCAACGTTTCGAACTTCAAAGACGAGCGTTCGTGCACCTGCAAATAAAGCGGGTAGATCTCATCGACGTGCGGCGTGATATCGGTAAGGATCTCCAGGTCGATCTTGCCAGATTGTTCGGCGTCTCTGAATTTTCGTCGAAGATTTTTTCGGGTGGCTTTGCCTAACGTCGCAAAGTATTCGTCGAAACTGCTGAAGTTGAGTTCGAGCCGGGTGAGGGGCATGCTCGGTATCCGGGTGTAACCGTTCCCGGAAAATGGCTGGAAGAACTCGCGATAACGTCTCGGAAAATCCTTCAGAACGATCAGTGAGGCTTTGTTCTGTCGGGCAATTGCCTGGAGAGTGGAGTGAAGCGCTTTCGTTAGTCTTGACCTGTCCTCAACATTGGCGGCGCCCAGGTGACCTTCGCCCGCCGCGCAGCCAACCATCAAAATCCGCATCGTCAGAAATCGCGGAAACCTTTTCCGAATCAGCTCCACCAATGACCTTATTTTGCCGCGGAGACCTTCAACCAGGTTCTGCCGCACCAGGAACAATGGCTGCACGCCGCGAACGGTGCCATCAGAAGCGCGCAGCACGAAATAATGGTGCTCGAATCCGCTATCCAACGTCTGCTCGACGATCTCGTAATACCGATGGTCTTTGTAGGCGTCGGCGAAAACGGATTTCCATTCAGGATAGTTTTGCAGCTCCCGGCCGGAGATGACTTCGACCTGGCCGTCAGCGATTGAGAGCGTGGGCTGCACCTTCATGATGAGAAGAGGCCTGTGGCAGGACAAGCCGCCAAAGGAGGGACAACCTCTTAGCAGCTGTTGGCTAATTTCTCAAGTTACTGCCCGTTGAAGTCGCGAGTCGGATCGCGCCCGGCGTCGCTTGGCTGGCCATTCAGCTGCTCGAGCTTCAAAACGCCGCTGCGAATGTGGAGGTCGCGTTGCGGATTCGGAATTTCGATCCCGGCGGCACGCAGTTGCCTCTCGATCGCAAAATTGAGATCGCTGCGATATCGCCGCGGCCGAGAGCTCATCTCCCGGCTCCAGACCACCAGCTCGAAATTGATCGAGCTGTCGCCGAATTTGTCGAGAAACACGCTTGGCGCGGGATCGCTAAGCGTGTTCGGATTCTCCCGTGCCGCTGCTAACAAGGCCTGGCGGACTTTTTCCGGGTCGCTGCCGTAGGCCACTCCCACCGGAACGCGGAAACGCACCCGCGGATCCCCGTAGGTCCAATTCGTCACGGTCGAGTCGATAAACTCTTTGTTTGGCACGATCATCGCGATGTTGTCATTCGTCAGGATGACGGTGCTTCGCGCGCGGATCTGTTGCACCTGACCGGCGACACCTGAAACTTCGATCCGATCGCCAATGCTGATCGGCCGTTCCGCCAGGATAACGAGTCCGCTGATGAAATTGCTGGCGATATTCTGCAGGCCGAATCCAACACCGACGCCGGCGGCCCCAGCAAAGACCGTTAGGGCGCCAAGGTGAATCCCGGTGTTTTCCAGGACAACAAAAATGCCAACAATCACTACCGCGTTGCTGACGATCTGGGCGATGGCGTACTGCAGGGAACGGTCTAATCCCGTGTCCTTCAAAAAACGTTCGAACAGAAGGCGCTTGGTCCGGGCTGCCAGCCAAAACACGGCGATCAGCAGGCCGACCAGCATGAAGATTTGAATGAGGCTAAGATTGATGCCGGGCAGTCCCGCACTCCAGGACAGGGGAATTCCGGCGGCGTTCACCGCGCTGACGGTAAAGAAGATCAGCGCGACGACACTGAGTACAGTGGTCGCGATGGCGATCAGATTGGATTCGATCCGAGCTTTTCTGAGGATCCGGCGGACCCACTGACTCTGCAGGATCCTCACGGCAATCAGTCCGCCGATGAACCAGGCGACGAAGGCGATGATGCCCAGAGCCGAGATATGGTGGCCCGCCAGGTCAAATAGCGGCCGTTGGAGCAGGGTCACCTCTGCGCCGGAAATTCCAGGAATGCTCGAATCAGCCACGCATTAACAACGTTTCTGACAGCACGACTGGGCGCGTGGCCGCCGCACAGTTCCGGTCCGCCTGTGCTGATTGGTAGCGGCGATTGACCTCAATCGCGATGGCGGTTCGGTGAACCGCCTCTACCATTACGAACAATGGAGGGACGAGCTTGTCTCGTCCCATGAATTGCAGGCGCTCAGCATTTCAACACGGACAAAAGTAAATGGGACGAGACCAGCTCGTCCCTCCGTCTGCCTGCATCGTTTCCGCGCTCTTAGCGGACCCCGTCTTGTTCGAGCGCAGCCTAGCTCTGCTGCTGCTTGGCCCGCTCTTCGATGTACTTAATGACGTCGCCGACGGTCTGGAGCTTTTCCGCGTCCTCGTCGGGAACTTCCACCGAAAATTCTTCCTCAAACGCCATCACCAATTCAACGATGTCGAGCGAATCGGCACCCAAATCTTCAATGAAAGACGCTGTTGGCGTGACTTGCTCGGGATTCACTCCGAGCTGTTCGACGATGATGTCCTTTACCTTCTCTTCAATTGATTTGTCAGCCATAAAAGCGGGTTCGGTTGGGTTGGATGCGAGAAGGGTTTTTAAACTGCTTCCAGCAAGCATGGCAAGTAAATGAATTAGCCCCGTTGTCAATCAATTTCGGGTCACAATTGCGTCGCAAAACTTTCTGAACGGCGAAAGGTTGTGATTGCCTGCGAACAGGCATCGGCTCGCGCGAATTTGGGCCGATTGCCTGTTTTACTTCGGCATCACATGGGGTAGTAGAGGACGATGTCTGCTCCCTCGGTCGATCCAGGCGATTTATTGGATCTAAAATTAATGCCGGCGTGGGTGAAAGAGCCTTCGGCTCGTGAGGATTACGCGGACTATCAAGGGGAAGAAACACAGGCCCGCGGCCCGCAGCGTGACCGTGAGCGCGGGCCAGGCCACAACCGCGGATTT
>C688J18823_10002683_pt1 | contig 11151 bp, 10 predicted proteins | sample HopSoiMetagenom1_FD_18823 | JGI IMG/M metagenome (IMG submission 18823) | reverse complement strand
CCTGCTGCAGCTTACGTATGCAGCTGCAGGGGGGCCCTTGGGCTCAAGGCCGGGGGGTTGCCCGGGCAGACCGATGGCCTGCCATTGGGCAACCGGGTCAGGGTCGGCCAGAAACCAGAAAGCCAACTCCAATAGGAGTAACCAGCTCAACAAAGTTAGCAGTAGTACTTTGCGGGTCTTACCATCAATAGTAGTGTACTAGATTAAACTGTTCGTGAAGAAGAGGCAGAGTAAAGGCAGTGGATTAGGTAGAATAGGGGGGAATTGGTGGAGACTTAGAAGGTGTAGAGGAGTACTTCGTACCTAAATCAGAGAGTGTGTTTTCAATCAGACCAAGTATAGGAACCAACAATACAAAGTATGCAAAGTAAAAGGCTGCACAAACCTGGCGGGCTAGTGAAATGTAAGGAGGCTCGGGATGTTGAGCTCCTAACCACATAAGGAGTAAGAAATTTGCAGCAAAAGATCAGAAGGCAAGGCGCATAAAAGGTCGAAAAGCGTAAGAACGTACTCGGGGAGTACCTAGGGAAGGTAAGGCGGAGAGTATGAGGATAGATCCTAGCATTGCTATAACTCCTAATAACTTATTAGGGATAGCACGGAGGATGGCATAAAAAGGTAGAAGGTAAAATTCAGGCACTATTGAAATAGGAGTAGAAAGAGGGTTAGCAGGCAGGTAATTATATCCTTACTTCAGGGACCCGTGCATATATTCTTGCAAGAGTTGCTCAGAAGGTGTATCCCAAATGTTCTTGACCGCTAATTTGTTCTCCTCAAGGCTGATAAAAGTCCATAGATTTATAACCATACAAAGGGTGATTATCAAAGAAGGGGATTATTTTCCCTTTTAACTCTTCTTTATTGGAAGTAGTTATGGGATACCACTTTTAACCCCGAAATATTAACACGCTCAAAGGAACGCTCCCATTTAAGCCCAAATTGCTCTTTGATCTCTACCATAAGAGGGGTATTATTGATATGCTGCCCTATACTAAACCGCGTTTGGCCAAAGCCTTTGATACTATTTAGCTTAGTAGCTAACAGTAAAGCAGCCATCTCCATTTGTCAAACCAGCTATGTAATTAGGGTCAATAGGAAGAAAATCAGGATGGGAAGATGTTACATGAAGGGGCAAATATTCCTTAGGTATAACCCTATTGGTATTCATTTGGTCAATAATAATCCTAGAGAACCTATTCCTTGTTCTGTCAGGTGCTGAGCTTTGCTTATGAGGAAGAAGGCCTCTTTAAAGGAAAGAAAATCTAGATACTTGGTTCCTCTTAGGGGATACTTCAGAAAGAAAGGAATAATAACGTAATTTAAGTGGTCAACACTTCTTACGTGGTACACCATGAATTTACCTTCCTTCTCGTATCGTATACACCCACAATTAAAGAACTTATGGATCAATTTTACCAAGATTTCATCCTTGCTATTGAGAAAAATTCATAAGAGAGGTATCCCAAATGTTGAAATTCCAAACTGAGAAGTATCCCTAATGTAGAAAGTACTCTATATTGACCTGTAGGTAATTCTTCCTCGTCTTTGCGTGGTGAGATAAAAATCTTAAAGCAACCCTCCGCTTCTGCAAATCCTCCCGTCCACCAGGGTGAGATAGTCTTAAAGACAGAATCGACATAGCTGTTTATGCTTTCACTATAAGCCTCTGTTGAAAAGGAACGTCTCTGGAAGCTAAGCAAAGACATAGGGGACCAGACCTGGGGGGAATTTTTAGATGTGTGAATAGTACCAAGATCAGAGAGTGTGTTTTCAATAAGACCTATGAGCGGGATTAAAATTAAGAAATAAGAGAAGTAGAAGGCCGTACAAAGTTGTCCCAAGAGGATGTAAGGAGGCTCGGGGTGTTGAGACCCTATCCACATTAGGAGTAAGAAGTTTGAAACAAATAGCCAAAAGAAAAAACGCATAAAGGGTCGGAAAGCAGAAGATCGAACTCGAGAACTTTCAAGAATAGGAAGTAGGAAAAGAATTAAAATTGAAGCTAACATAGCAACTACACCTAGGAGCTTATTAGGGATCGCTCTCAAGATGGCATAGAAAGGTAAGAGGTAGAATTCTGGCACAATAGAGATAGGGGTTTGCATAGGATTGGCTGGTATTGAGTTGTCTGGGTGCCCCAGAGCATTAGGGAAAAAGAAAACAAAGATAGATAGAATGAGGAAGAAAGCGAAAAAGCCCACCAGGTCTTTGAACACGTAATAAGGATAGAAAGGGACACGGTCCAGCTTAGAACTCACTCCCATAGGATTATTGGAAGCATTTTGGTGAAGTGCAATAAGGTGCATAAAGGCTAATGCCGCTAACACGAAGGGTAATAAAAAGTGTAAACTGAAGAAACGGGTAAGAGTAGCATTACTTCAATTATGTTGGTAACTCCGGTAGTTTAATAAAACTACTTCTCTTTACACGCAGTTATTCTCATAACTGTTCGGATTATATCACGATCTTGTATTTATTTGAAGGAATAAAATGGTTAAATAGAATATTAGTATATATCAGGGATATGAAATTTATTGGCATATCTAGGAATATTACGAAGTTCTTTAAGCCATAATAGATATTGTAATTTTTTATAGCCCATGAATTTTAATGGAGCTTTTTGTATATATTTTACTACATTTTCTACAGCTCTTACACTAGAAACTTTCAATTTAAATGCATTAGTTTTATCTTGATATACATTAGGAGTTAAAGAGAATTCTTTTTTAATTGCTTCAATTAAGATAGATCCATTTGTTTGAGATATATCAAAACTAGCCACTTTTGAATTATCTTTAATTGGTTTATAAACGCTAAAACAACCTTCAGCCTCAATGAATCCAATTAACCAAGGTTTAAAATATGGTTTATCTAAAATTGTTTCAATTGAATTATTGGGTTCAATTGGTCTAATATAATCAGGTAAATCTTTAGAAAAATTGACTTCATTTAAGAGTAATTCTTTAAACATTAAATAATCATATTGTTTATTAGAAAACATAGGATATTTATCAAAAATTGGTAATACAATTGATCTTAGATGAGATTTATTTCTAATTCTATAGCGAACCATTTTTGTTTGATCTCTTTGTCTAATATCAATTTTACCTACTCCTAAAATACCTTTGATTTTATATAATAATTGAACATCTCTAATATCCATTTCAATTCCAAATTCATATCTAACATACTTACCATTTTTGGTAACTGAAAACCATCCATCTCCTTCAATTAATCCTACCAAATAGGCAAATACAAGATCTCCTGCGTTTAATCTCTGGATAGCTTCAAAATTAGTCATATTTGAATAAATTTTAACCACTGCTGATGATCCTCTTGTTGTTGGCTTTTTCACGTTTTGATAATTAAGATTAGGAACGTATCCACTCCTAAAATAGAGGATGTTCCAGCAATAAGCAGGATTTGCGACAAGATATCACTATCTTGTGGTGCCAATAAGACACTGAAGCCCCCCCATATAACATGATTATTACCGATATAGCATTTAACTACATCTTCTTACTATCACTAGTAAGATTAGACTATGTCATCTACCAGAATACGTTAGCTGGCGGTAGGGCGCTCGTGTCCGGATTATTGCTAGTGCGGCTCACCGATTAGTCGTTGAACGTTCGTACATCTGTTAAAGCACTGATATACGCTTCGCTGCAAGTTGTCTCTGTACTCAGAGAGGTCCTTGCAATTCACCCTATTTGCGATTAAGCCTCTCAGCTTAATGGAACTCGTTTGTATCTACAATTATCTTTTTTACCTATTCAGCTATGTGGACGGGTGGGGGATAAAATTGGATTACTTAGGTAGTCGAAGGTGGCAGTCTCGGGGGCTTTGCCGAAGATCGTTAATCCACTTATTGTATTGTGTGAGCTTGTGACCCATAAGAGGATGTAGATCTGAGAATGAGAAGAAATCAACTACAGTTTGGATATCCTTAACTGAACTAACAACAAACTTAGAGTAACCTCCACTCTCTTTGCCCTTAGTATTTGTATTGAATACAATCTTAAATGCAGCAAAGAGTAGTAGATGTGTTCGTTGTCATAGTGAAAAGCAAATATCTTGATTTTCCTTACAGAAAAAGGACCCTTCTGCAATAGTAAACCCAACAATCCAGTTTAGGAAAAAGGGCAGCCTTCGGCCCCGAGGCCTAGGTTGAGTGTAACCTAGTGCTGTTGTAGGTAGACTATTCCAAGCCGGAATAACTGTAGGTAGTTGTGAGAATAGATTAAGGTTACGTCTGTACGAATGTACATTGCTCGATCAAATTGTGCTTGACGTACGTTAGTTAGAAAAGAATAGACCATGCTGAATCTTCAGTGGGAATACTACCTCCTGTAGATCTGTTCGGGAGATAATGTACTTCACTGTGTTGATAGCTGGGTATGTGTTAATTCGACCAACCTTAAGTACGGATTGAATGTACTTAACCATATCTAGCTCTCACATATCCTTAGAGAGGATAAGCTGAATACGAATAAAACTACCTGGTGTTTGAGTAATAGAAGTATATCCATCCCCATCAATTACGACCTACTAGTAAGGATAGGAAGTCTAAGGGATATTTAATGCATATCGCTTATCATTCTCAGTACGAGGTAGAGCTCCACGTAGAACCTTAGAACGTACAGTTCCAATAGTAGGTAGAATAGCTAGAATAAATAGAGAGATAAGTAGTAGATGTGAGAATTCTACGAGGTCCGTGCCAACCCAAGGTATAGCCGAAAGGAGATTCGTTATAACTGTTGCCAAATCTCTTATTTCTACTATTTCCCTCATTCTAAATATGTAAATAAGTAAATTGCTTCGCTAGAAACAGGCTTTGTTTGAATGAAAAGAAAAGCGAAATACCTGTATTCTCTTTATTTATAGAATCTACAAATTGATCTTTATCAAGATCTAAAGAGAACCTTGGAGCAAACGCAGAGATTCCGACTGTACATTAAGCAGCATTTAAGCCACCCACCGATGAACCAGTCTGTAGCGATGATACACATCACCGACGGTCTTGAATATCATTAGACTAAAGGACTATTTTTTGACCGTTTTCATCAGTATCGCTAAGAGTCATATACTACTCGTTTTCTGTGTAAATTGCCGAGTAATTGACATTCTTAACTATGATGTTTCTCTTACTTACCAAATTGATATTTCATACTAGGATGTAAATAAGGCTTTACTATTTCATAGAAATCTTCTAAAGAAGATTTGCTAATGTAAATAACATATTGATTGATACCACCTGTCTTATTTATAGATGTTTTTAATCCGTATTTTTCTCTTAAGATAGAAGATAAGAATTCTACATCTTTATAGACAAAACCGTTTGTACATAATTGTATTCCACTAGATACTTTGGCCCCATCATCCATAACCCATATAGCTAAGGCTAATGGAGATAAAGATTCTTGAAGAAAAATAGGTACTACTTTCTTACCTTCTGGATAAAATGCCTCTTGTATCCAGTTAAAGCTTCGGAATGTATAAGTTTTAAATCGTAAAACATATCTTAATTTTCCTTTTTTACTTAAGCGTCTTGATAATACAGGTATTTTCTCATTACAATAACCTAAATTAGATACAGTACTATGTAACCAAAATAAATAAGCTGAACGGTTGTCTTCTTGTTGAAAACAAATTCTTGTTCCTAATCCATGTTTTTCAGCATAGGCATCCCCTAATAATGAACCTATTATAATACTTAGAATATCTATATTATGAGGGCCTATACGTTTTATAGCTCTTGTTCTTGGAGAAGTAAACATAAGTGGTAAATTAGCATTTGGTTTCATTTGGTAAGAAAAGAAATCACCATTTTGGGCAAAAGAAAGATCACCCCAATAGGACATTTGCCCCCAAGGTAACACGTACAATTTTTCCGAAGATAAGCACAAACATACTATCCTTATATTCACTTCTAGCTTATCTCCCCTGTACCTCATCAGCTTATTGATCCCCGAGTTTTACTCTTTCTAATAAACATCTCTTGAGGCCTTGTGAGCAAAGGGGCAAAGTTTTGCTGGAAAATCCGACTGTACATTAAGCATCATAGGCACTAAAATAAACCGAGGAAAAATTCCCCAAACCCACCCTCGCTGAAATTATTGACGCTAACCTAAAAAGTAATCAATAACAAATAAACTAAAGCCATAATTTATATAGCATTTTAGAATCCATATGTTCTAAAACAATAGATCGTAGCAAGGGCATAGATTCAGCCTTGATATAGATTCGTGAGTATTTCCCTATCATTTGGAGAGTAACATTTAGAGAGTATTTTACCATAAGAACATTTATTAACCGAGGACATTCAGGAATTGTAAAAGAGTCAGTGCATAAAAGTAATCCCCCATGGCTAAACGTGCCGTCCCCACAAATCCAATGAGCAAGAGCTACAGGAGTTAATAAATCAAAAATCTGTGAAGGAATTACCTTAACACCATTTAAGTAGAATAGATTACGTGGTAGAAAATCAATCAGCTCAGTAAAACAAGGAAGGGATCTAGTTGCCAAACCAAGCACATAATAAGATTTACCCTTTAATACACGAGTTGAGAAATATGGTAATCTTTTACAATAATGGGATAATTTAGTAAATACATGCCAAAATTGTTCACGAAGTAATAACTGATCTTTTGTACATAGCTCAACAACTTTAAAAAGAAAGAGAAACAGACCGTATTTAGCCAGAGCATACTGCAAGTGCACATTTGAACTGCCATTTAAAAATGATCTGCCAGTCGTGCACCAAGGTCTGTCGATGAGCCGATATACATCTGTCCAGTATCCTTATTTAAAATACAATAAACGTAGATAAACCAGATGAACCTTTGATACTCTTAACCGCGTTCGAAAGGTTTTCAGTCAGATGTAAATTATCGAACTACATAATAGTAGGTAATGTTAACATGATTTTAATAGATAAATGTTTACTTCTTAAGTATGGTACTTTCATATATTTTTCTTGTTACTTATATTATAGAGATTTCACTTTTCTTAGTATGAAGATTTTCTCGGTATATTTCAGGCAGCAGACACCCATCAGTGACCCAGTCTGTAGCGATGATACACATCACCGACGGTCTGGAGGAAGAAGTATCCTTTTTAACCGTTTTCACTAATGTCGCCAGAGAGGTCTAGAACCTCTCCAATACCTTTGTCAAGGTATTCTACCTTACTGGATTGTTTTTCTGTGTAGATTACAAAATCCTCCAGGTAAGACTATGATTAAATGTGATCAGCTCTGGAAGGCTAGCAGGAATCAATCATATTTTCTCCCCGAAAGATCTCTAGGAGAACGAGTTTGAAAAAATGACTGTCATCCAACTTCACATATAATGCATCTTGAATAAACTTTGGTTTGATTGCCTTATTATTATTCTTATGGTCGCGCTTGAAATGTTTAGCCATAACTCTTATCCCAGGAATGAAGCAAAAAACTGTACCGTCTTGTTTATACACAGTAACTGATTTAGATGAAGCCAATCAATACTTATTCTTGACCTCCTCAGTTTTGTGGAGGGCTTTATCTCTCAGCTGAGCTTTCACTATGTCCGAAAGAGATCTTCCTTTGCTGATTGAGCCTATTTGCTCTTTCCGTTCTTCAGAATAGTTATCTTTCATTCTTTGCTTAGCATCTTCCGTATGCTTATACCCCCAAAAAGCTTCCTGCCTCAAATAAGACGTTATATGAAGGTAAGCCTTTTTTTTTCCAGCTAGTTTCTAAAACCATTAGATCCTCGTTATTTTTTATACAACCCTTGGTCCCCGGAGCTGCTGCAGCTTACGTATGCAGCTGCAGAGGGCCCGTAGGGCTCAAGGCCGGGGGTTTCCTTGGTCGAAGCAGGCTCCGCCTACGGAAACCAAAGCTCTTCTGGAAAACAATCCAAGGTTACGAAGGCAAAGCTTTCAAGCCCTATTTCTTAACGTTATTAGCAACGTTTTTGCTTCCAAGCCCTTCAATTAGATGTCTGTAAAACCTGCAGTAAATCTATTAGATAGCACTGCCTATGTAAAATCACCTGTGTTAAGGTTAAAGATTCCATAAACACCAGCTTTTTTTTTTTTGGTCTCAGATTTATTTGCTCCTTAACTTCATCTTTAGGAAGATCCTCATAAACAGCAACAGGGTTAATAACAATACGATCTAACGAAAATCCAAGTTTAGGCGACATTTCTCAACCAGCTGCATCGTTATTCAATGTGAACTAATCATATTTAACCATTTTAGGCACGTCTCTGTGGTACCTAGGAAGGCTGTTATTATCATAACTAAAAAAATAACTACCCCTATTGACCATAGCAGGACTCTAGGGGCTCTGTATGAGCCGTAGTATAAGGCTTTAGCTATGTGGATGTAAACGAAGATGAAAAAGAACCCGGCACCGTTGCTATGTAAATACCGAATCAGCCAACCTGAGTTTACATTACGCATTATCATTAATGTTATAAACATCTATTCGTCCGAAGTTACAAGTATTTAACTCCGAGGGGATTTAGGGAAAGAATAAAAGGTATATCGACCTCCTACCACTTTACCTGTATCAATTGTTTGACGACCTGCTACACTAGTAGGAGAGTGTCCAATAGCTTGCATTTGCTGAAGCAAAAGTTGTAAACGGTTTGTCGTTAACTAATACTCCATTGTCATAAACCCAAATGTTACGAGTAGAAATTGCACGTGCAAATTTTTGTGCTAAGTCAACATGTAACATTTCAGGAGTTATGGTTACAGGTAAAGTTAAGGATAGAACATTGTTAATAGTTTCAATTGAAGGTGCAATAGTTTTGTCGGGATTGTTAGAGTATCGACCTTTATTGATGTAATTAGCAATATTCGCTGTTAGAGATCGGCCTTCTGAGAGATAGAAATAACCTAATTTATGCATATGAAGAACTAGACACCAATAATAAAATTCTTCTCCTTTTCGAGTCTGGAATGGCATATCAAGTAAAAAGAACATTAAGTAATCATATAATGCATCAATATTTCTGATAGATAGAACTGAAACAGAAGTACGTTTATTTAATGTCATGCCAATAACAGGAGAAGAAGTGTTTACACTGAATGTGAAACCTTTTACTAAAGATTTTAGATATAGAGCAATGGCTTCCAGAAGGATGAGGTTTCTTGAGTGTTGGGCTAATTGGAAATAAGGTGAAAGAGTTTTAAGTCCAAATGTACCCTCTGCTTCAATAAAGCCTAGTAACCAGAAAGGATTAATAGTGATAGTTGGCATTAGACTACTATTAATAACAGTTCGACCCGAGTTCATACCATTAATAATAGCACTGGCCCATGCTAATTTATCAGCAGAAAGTCGACTTGATCCGGTTGTATATAAGTAATTTACTACCGATTTGAAATCTAGATAGTCTAGCCATTTGCTTGTTAATAAGTTGTATTCATCTAATAATGGTAATAATACAGTTTTTAAACTGTATAGATCGCCAATTGTATAAAGACAGTTACTTCCATGAATAGTTACATAACCTACCCCTAGAAACTCTTTAATTTTATAGAGAGTAGCAATGTCATCGATATGTAATCTAATACGGAAAACAGCTCTTAAATAATTACGATCCATAAAAACTTGAAAATTACCTTCACCATNGATAAAACCCGATAACCAGCGTTAAAATTGTTTTCTGTCCATTTGATCTGGAATTGTTTTCTTCATTAAGCCATAAATTAGGGGTAAAATACCCATTTGACTCATAGATGTTAGCAAATACTTTCATATTTGATCGGACTATATCATCTTTTAGCTGCGATTAGACTAAGAGCTTCGCGTGTAGTCTCTGAGGATCCTACTATTACACTGGCGGTGTAATTTGGTTTCCTGCTGAGCTGATTGCCCAATCTTTCGGATTTTCACTAGTTTATCTGCAATTACAATATATATTGGTTTTACAGAGTTTCTAGTACCGTAAAGCTCTAAGGGTGTTCCAGCATATAGTGAAGTTTAACGAACACAATGCGGTTAACTTTCATGTTCTACAGAAGAGAAAGCAAGGTCAACTGACCCAATATAGTGCATCGCAAGTGTCACCCCTGTTATGATCTGTAGGGCTAGGCAGGTTCCTAACAGTGAACCGAAATTCCAAAGATAGCTTAGATTAGAGGGTGCGGGAGAGTCGATAAGATAGCTATTAACTAAGGCGATTAAAGGGTGCCTTTTTACCAGCTTCATAGCTGTAATGATGAGCTTAGGTGTTATAAAGATACTCGCCACTCTTAAGAGGCGAAAGAAAAACCCAACCTTTGACCTGATTCCTATAACCGCCTCTAAGGCCAATTTTTTCCACGGACCCATAAAGGGCCATCAGTCCTTAGGGACAAGGTAGGCTTACCAAAGCGGCTATTGTAAATATAGTAATAGAATATTCCAGATCGCTGCGGATTTCTAAAAGAATTAGAAAACAAAAAAGTAGAACTTCTAAAGACAGATACAAAAAAGGGATAATTGGATTTTATGGGTGGTGGGGTGTGTTTTTTGGCTCAATATCCAAGTAAATTTGAATAAGTGTCCTTTCCTATTTTAGCTGGTATGATTTTAACCCCTGTTTCATTATAGAACAAAGTACGGTAGTGACCAAAACAAGGAAAATAGAGAGTATGTAGATTACACCAGGAATAGGTTTTCTTTGTACGAGGGTCTAGGCTAGAACTTAAAAATAGAGGCTGCACAACAAAAGCTTCAAAAAGCTCGTTGATATGCTGAAGATAGTCAAATTGGTCCATTGAATGACGAATGGTAAGACGATAACCTCCTAATTTTGAGATAGTAGCTGGAATACTGCAATCCCCAAGAAGAATTCCTACTAAGAGTTCAGCTTGGAATGGTGTTAGGGTCTGATTGATTTTATATTTAGAAGTATATTTTGGATTACCCTTATCACGTTTGCGCTTTCCTTCCACTGTTAGTCCTGAGGAGTTATCAGAAGAGGTAGAATAAGAGCGTATTCCGTTAGGGACCTTACCACTGGGGAAATTTTTAGTAGAATTTTTTCCAGAACTCTCTAGCGGCATAGGTACGCCTAAGAGACCATAGAGGAAGAAGTAGTTCTAGGCGAAGCGTAATCAAGAGCACCTGAAGCTAATTCAAAAATAAAGCTAATAGCAAGAAGAAGGAT
>C688J18823_10002681_pt1 | contig 11153 bp, 13 predicted proteins | sample HopSoiMetagenom1_FD_18823 | JGI IMG/M metagenome (IMG submission 18823) | reverse complement strand
TGCAGTTTGTAGGCCGTCCACTCGGTGGCGCCCCACAGAGTGAAGACCATCATCAGGAAAGCACCCAGGACGGAGGAGACATTCCAACCGCCTTGCCAGCGCGGCCGCCGTGGCAGGACATAGCCTGGGGGAGTTGCTCGTTTCTTAGCCATCGTTTCGTTTTCTATTCTTTTTTTTGCAATATATCATTCAATACTTGTAGGAAAACACCTACAACTCCCTCTCTTTGTCCCGGTTCTTAACTGCTCTCGAAAACTGGCCCAACCAGCCCTTCTCGGTCTCGCTGACAGCCAAGTTCATCGTCCTCATCCGGCGTAATACCTTGTCCAGACTGACCGGATCATTCAGAATGCCTTCGTCCTCACCCAACACGGAGGCATATAACCGCTCCGGGTCTCGCTTCAGTGAATCAATGGCAACGATGTTCCCTGGTTTTAGATCGCCTCTCTGCCAAGCGCCGCGCAGGGGAGCATCATGCCGAATAATCGTAATCTTGCCGTCGATCGTTTCGAATGCCGTCTGGAAGTCCCCGCTGAACTCGTCCTCGCTGTTCAGGAGCACACGGCCAATCAGCTTCCGCGAGCGGGAGATTGCCTCCATGGGTGCGTGGGGATCGCTGATAGCTACCCCGCTTTGGAAGAGTGTTCTGGCTCTGTCCTGGAGATCTTTCATTCCCTGCAACTGCGTCTGAAAATCAGAACGTAAGGTCCAGGCGCCCTCACCCTCTTGTGCCAGCCCGATTTCCCGAAGCGTTTTTAACCGTTCCACCTCATGACGGCTCTGGGGTTCTATAGGCGTGTAGCCCTGCTGCGTTCGATCAAGCTGTCTGCCGAGCTTTCGGTCGAGGGAGGTGACTCGAATAGCACTTACTTCTTCGTCGCGCTCGCGTTCGAGATCGTCCAAGCTGCGGAATCCCAATTGGCGGGTTAAGGAGTCCTGTACAGACCCACGAAGGTGTGTGCGAACGACCTCACGCGGGATGCGTAACTCGTGTCCTGATTCGGTTTTCCCCCGGATCATCAGATGTGCGTGTGAATGGTCTGTATTGCGGTGAACGATACCGGCCCACTCGATCCGGGAACCTGTCCTTCTCTCTAGCTCAGCAACCAGATCAGAGGCTGTTTTCTCAAAATTCGCTTGTTTCCCATCTTCGGGTGAAATGATGATCTTAAAAAGTCGCTTGTCTCCGTCTTCCTGCCACTTCCGCCCTATCTCGTCGAGCTTTTGATTCTTCGCTAGCCCTAGTCGATCTTCCGGAGCTGGACCTTCCTGGCCGGCGGCACTCTCTCGCTCGAGATACCGTCCATGCGCTTTCCAGCCGCCTTTGGTTCGATTGGAGGAGTAACGAACATTCACAATGGCCCGACGCTTTAGTCGCGCACTAAATCCTGTTGCCTTATGCTTTGCTGACGTTGCATGACTTGGAGGAGTTCGGCTTACCAGTCGAGACAACCGTAAAAGGCGTTGAACGCTGCCAGTTGTGGCAAATCCGCTCGTTCGCCTCGCACGTCCCGGACGCAGCCGTCCCTCTCGTTCCTTCGTTTCCCGTCGTGTCCGACCTAAATCCCCATCGCGATTCTCAGTCATCCTTTCCGGACTCCTCTGCTTGTGGGATCACGAGATTGTCCAAGTCATAAGCGTCGGACTGCCTCCGACGATGGAATTCACGAACAGCGGTCAGCATGATTCGTTGATAAGCCTGATTTCCTCGAAACCGGGCAGCATCCCTGAGGGCAGCAGGAACCTCAGGCAACGTGGAAGCAGCGAACTTGATGAAGGTATCGGTCAGCGCCACATTCAGTTGAACTACGGTGTTGAGTGATCGCAGCTTTCGGTCAAAGCCCTCTTCCAAGCGATCAATCAGGCTGTATACCAGGTCCTGCTGCTCATTGGCTGAAGACACACCTAGAGTGACAAGGTAGTCGAAGACATCGCTTTGGCTCTTGAGATTGAGCCTTTTCTTCAGATCCTCAAAACGGTTTGCTTGATCTGCACTCAGCCGAAGTGTGAACTGAACATTTTGCTCACGCTTCTTAGGACGCATAACGTCTCCTTAGCGGTGAATCAGAAACCAACGACAGGACGGCAAACTGACTCAACGCTAAAGCACTGACTCTGCTCGAACAACCCCAAGAAAAAAGAAGAAAACGAATCGACTCTTTATGTTCCACTACGCTTCTCCCAAACAGATAACGACTGCTTCGCAGTCCTCCCCATAGCGCCTCAAGGGCGCAAAAAGTGCGGCTTCGCCGCGCCACCTTAAGAAGCCAGCCAGACCGCAGTCGTGCGTCTTTGCGCTAATTCGCGTCACTGTCTAATCGCACTCCGAAAGGCCAACTATCGAAGCGCTATTTCGCGCAACCACGCGGGTACGGTTCTTGGTCTCGGCTCGTAACTTCCCGAAATTTGCGCAGCTTCGCGCGGATGAGCGTTTTCCTGCCTTGACACCGAAGTAGAGAGCCTGCACAATCATTTGTATTGAAGTATATCTTTCAATACGATGAGGCGCTAGCGATTTCTTGCGCTACTTTGCGCGATTGCTTCTTTGAGGAATACAGCGATCTATGACAGACCCCAGACAATCTGCCTTGGACATTTTGATGAAGCGCTTTGTAGAACTCGGCGGCGCTGGTCAGAGATCTTTATTTCTCCGCTGTCTTTCCTCGGAGCTGCGATGGTGCTTCTCCGTCGGTGTCACACGAGTTCGAATGTGGCAAGGTCTTCAGGCCAGTGGCTACAGCGGCAGCTACGCTCAGTTCGCTCGTGCATTTCGGAATGTCGTGGCGGAGAAAGAACCTCAACCTCCCACGCCCTCCCACCAGTCTTCTTTGAGGACGTTCCAACAAGATGATGACGTCCTAGCCCAGCAGATACGCCTGGAACGGGCGCGGCAGAAAGCAGACGCCATGAGAGCGGCCTCTGTTCCACCCCCGAAGAAATTCGAGTACAACCCCTAACCACAAAGCAAAGGAAAGTCATGGCCACCACAGCACAAGGCGCACAAAGCACTCCCAAAGGCACTCCCACAGTTTTAAAGCGAGTGATCTTTTCGATGGGCGGCAAAGGAGGCGTTGGAAAGTCCACCGTCATAGCCGGCATCGCGGAATATTTGCAATCGCTCGAAATATCGACAGAGCTCTTGGATCTGGACTGGGAGAACAAGCGGGAAGGATCCCTTACCAGTTGGTTTCCGGAGGCCACCAAGATCGATATTCGAAAAGCGAATGCCTACGACATTTTGATTGATCGAGCCTTTCGAACCAAGACGGACGTTGTTCTTGCTGATCTGGGGGCATCTCAAGGCTATCGGCTTTTCGAGTGGTTCGACACCGTGTACGCCAGTGCCTTACAGCTGCAATTACCTTTGCGGTTTACGGCCGTAGGCATTGTCACCTCGGACCCTGCCTCCCAGTCCAGCATCTTAGAGTGGGCCGAACACATGCAGGATCGTGTGGATTACCTAATTGTGAAAAACAAGCACCGGTTGGATGACATGATCGCTTGGAACTCCTCCCCTACTAGTCCGACCGGTCAATTTGAACAGACGTTTTCTCCTGTGCAGATTGAAGTTAATCCGCGGGATTCAGAGATTGAACAGAAGTTGCGGGTTGGAGGGAGGACTTTGACAAGTGTTGTCAATGCAGGCATGAATCCTGAGGATTCAAACCTCGGTGATCCCGCCACCTACATTCGGGTCTTTGGCTATCGTGATCAACTCTTCAATCAATTGACCCAGGCTCACCGGGTACTCTTGCCATGAACACCGAAGCCCTTCCTGTCGCCGGCATGGAAAAGATTGAATGGCTTCAGGATGTACTCACATGCCTTCCGGATGAAGCCACTCGGCAACGGTTCTTATTACGCCTGAACAGCTTTACCAACGTGAGCCCCAAAGATCCACTCTTTGGAACTTTGGATGCAATGGGATTGCTAACCCTGGCATTCCGTAATCTCGTGACGAGTTTCGGAAGCACCACGGCAGAGTTCCGGGGCGTGCAGGCGCGGGTTCGTGAATCGGTCGATATTGCAGAACGAAATCTGAAATCTATCTTGTCTGCTGCCGGTCACGAAACGCAGCAATTGTTAGAGGATGTTCGCAAGGAATTGCGGGAGTCGATCTCGAGCGAAGCCATCGTCAAAGCCTACGACGAAGAAACTCGTAAGCAGTTCGGGCTCGTAATTCAGGTTCTGATGCAAAAACAGCTCGAGACGGCTACCGGCCTAATCACGGCTCAGATGGAGAAGTGGGTTGAAGAGAATGTCCAACGCTCAGTGCAACAGGTGAATGTGGCCCTGACGGCAGCAACCAAAGACTTTCGCGTTCGGCTCTATGGTGCCTGGTCCGGTCTGCTCTGGGCAATGCTCGGCGGTGGCGTCATTGCAGCACTCGGGTTGTTTTTCTGCGGCTATTGGCTCGGTCGCCATTGAGGAGGATAGATGTTCTGGCTTTGTTATTTGATTGGTGCTTTCTTGATGGCGTGCTTTCTCGGCGTCATCAAGCTTCTACAGCTTGCCCTTCGCCTATTGGGACTGACTGTTCCACCTGTTCGGAGAACGGTTCCGCGAACATTCCACAACAGGGTTTAATAGCGCGCGGCGTAGCGTTCGCCGCGCGTCCGATTTTAGGCATATGCCTCAACGGGTTTTGCCGTGTCGTCGCTGGGCTTTGATTCAACGGCCTCCAGAATCGTTTTCACTGTGGTGCTGATCGTTTCTAAAGCACTTCGAAGCTGTTCTCCGCTCACGGCGTAGGTGGCCAGATACAAGGCTGCAACGTGCTGGATTCCAAAATGGTGCATCACGACATAGGCGGTAGCCTCTGCCTCCAGTTCCCGCTGCGCCCTCGACTTCTTCAGAGCTTCCGGTCTGTTGTCGTTCTGGTGTAACAATTAGTGGGCCACTTCGTGAACCAGAACGGCACACTTGGCAGCGTCCGAAAGGCTTTTCCGCACGACGATCCGACCACCCACAGAGTAACCCTGCAGGCCCGGCTGATTCGGCTCTTCGTAGCTCAAAGAAATGCTCAGCTTAGCCGTTGCGATCTCCAAGAGAGGAAGGAGATCTTCGCCACCCTCGCTGGCACTCGTCACCAGGGAAGGAAGCCTCTCCCCATCAGTCTGATCGATGTCAAACACAAAAACAGTTCGGAAGCCTGACAGCCGTTTGACTATTATCGTTTCGTTTTCTTCTTCCACCGTGCGGCGATACAGACAGGGAGCCAGAATCGCAATTCCTTTCTCGCCCCTTTTTACGTTCCGCCCCTCGTCCCGCTCCTTATGTGTTTGTTCGCAGCCGCACACGCCAATGCGCAGAGCACTGGGGCATGCTTGCCTTGGCCGACAACGGCCGTGCCGTTCGACTCTGTGTATTACGTCTCGGGCAGGAGTGTGACCGGCGACCGGCTTGTCATAGGGAACATGTCGATGAGCACGTATAACGATCTGCGCTCGCAACTGCCGCCCCCGAGTTTCGTAGACCAGGAATTCTGTGGGTCGGTAAAGCTCGCCTCGGGCGTCTACGCGAGAGCATATGTCCCTACGGCAGCCGAATGGAACGGTAATTTCAGCAGTACCCCGGGCGTGTTGCGAGATCCGTTGACCGTCACCGTTCCTAGTCCTACGAATGGCTCTTTTTTCATTGGCAGCATTATTCCTCCGTCAAGAATTCCTGCCACTTTTGCCTGGAGAATCGACGGCCATGGTCCAAGGCTTTGGGTAACTCCAACGCCGGCCTTGCGCTTCGTCCCGGTGACTCCCTGCCGCGTTGTCGACACCCGCGAAGCCATTGGCGTCTTCGGCACACCTCAACTGCCCGCTCAGTCGACCCGCGATTTTGTCATTCCTGATTCGCCCTGCGGAATTCCACAGACTGCTCAAGCGTATTCATTAAATGTCACGGTGGTTCCAGAAACCAAACTCGACTACATCACCGTATTCCCGAGCGGACAGACCCGCCCGTTGGCGTCATTGCTGAACTCGTACGACGGACGCACGAAAGCAAACGCAGCGATCATACCGGCTGGTACGAACGGGGCGATCAGCGTCTTTGCAACCGATCCGACGCATCTCGTGATCGACATCAATGGGTATTTCGTGCCGGATTCCGACATGGCAGCTCTCGCCTTCTATCCGATAACCCCATGTCGGGTTGTTGATACTCGAGGCGGTAACGGCATGCTCGGGGCGCCACTCTTGCCTGCGGGGCAGGAGCGCCGCTTCCCCGTCTTGTCCAGTGGTTGCGATATTCCGTCGGAAGCTCAGGCGTATTCGCTGAACTATACCGTCATTCCAAACGGACATCTGGATTATCTGACCACGTGGCCGAGCGGCCGCGTACGTCCTGTCGTCTCTACTTTGAATGCGACTACGGGTGCGATTACTGCTAATTCCGCTATCGTTCCGGCAGGGGACGGCGGCGATGTCTCGGTGTTCGTTACTGGAGAAACACAATTCATTCTCGACATCAACGGGTATTTTGCGCCTCAGACGAGTAGTGGCCTTTCGCTGTATACCATCGCTCCTTGCAGAATCTATGACTCGCGTTCGCTGGCCAGCGGTTCGCCATGGACCGGTACAACTCTGATTCAAGCTGCCAATACCGGGTGCGGCATTTTTTTCACGGCGAAATCGTTGGTGTTGAACTCGACAGTGGTCCCCCCGGGTTCGCTGCTGTACCTGTCCTTGTGGGGAGACGGAGGAGCTCCCAGACCTAATACGTCGGTGCTCAACGCTCCTGATGGCGTCGTGACCTCCAATATGGCCTTAGTACCGACTACTAATGGCTCTGTAAACGCGTTCGCCTCCGAATCGACGCACCTGATTCTTGATCTTTCGGGCTATTTCGCCCCGTAAATAGCACCGCCTATAGGCGAAGGCGGGGCAAACCTCACCTTGAACGCTCCCGCTGTTCGTAGCACGTGAAGTTGTCCGCTTCAAACAGAACTGAAATGTCCGGTTTTGGGTTTCGCTTGGATTCCCAGGGACGGCTTACGCCCAGCCATCAATTACCGGTGCTCAAATTCTACCCCGAATGTCCACTGATCACACGGCAAACGCTGCCCGACGGAACTCATTATCAACCCAAAGCCTCGGACGACATCTTCATACAGAGACTCACAAGGTCGGACATACAACAACGTCCCGTAGGGCCACCGGATGCAAACGTCAGGGTTCTCGAAATCAACGACGCCGGCGCGGGGTTTCGGTACGTACTCGATGCAGACAGTGAGTTGGTACATCGGACCGCTCCGTTTCCAGACTCGAATTAGTCACGACCGCCTAGCCGAGTACTCGATAAGGGTCTGGCTTGTCGTTGATGATTTGGAGGAGTGGCTGTTCCGGGCGGATTCTCGGCAGTCCGGAAACTAGGATTCCGAACGTGTAGTCGCCAGGGTCACAACTCTTCGAAGACAGCGTGAACTTTCATTAGTGCTGATATTTCAGTCCCCTAGCCGTCCAGCTCACGAGGTTTTCAGATATCGATGTACGATCTTGCTTTGTCTAGGGTTCGTTGGATATATGCGTCGCGCCTGGACGTGTTGGGATCGCTCGAGAGGTACTCCGCCTGAAGGTCTGCTGCAATCTCGACCTCCGATAAACCAACAGCCAAATGGAACACAGCAAAAGCCATGTCTGCTTGCGCCGGTTGTCGATCGTATTTGGGCAAACCACGGAAGTACGACAGAGGCTTCCGAACTGACCTCCCACGCCCTGCGTGAGAAAGTTTCTGTCGAGCTTGCCGTGCTTCCTCTCGCTCGTGCTCGAGTAGCTCGAATTGAGAAGCCGTTTCGAGATAAAAGCGCTGGCACGCCGGGAACGGATCCTCGCTGGTTTTGTGAAGCAGGACAAATGGATACGTTCCATCCGGCTTGACGTACTTTGGTTTGCGATTGGTAAAGCCGGGAAGTCGGCCAAAGTGTCGCCAGTCTGCGGAGCTGGGATCGCCTCCGAAGCGGCTGGCCAGAACCTTTGCGGCAAATGTGCAGAGACGTTTCGGCAACATCTGGCAGTGCTTGACCCAGACTTGATAATTTCCGGGACTGGTCTCGACCACAGCACTCGGGTGGAAGTCCTCTTTGGAGAGAGACTCCATAGCCGCTTTTGTCAGATCATCGATAAGGGTGAGGTTGTGCTCCCCAAAGGGACGAATGTAGATATGAGCACCTTGCGAGTTCTTGAACCCAAGCAGTCCCAGCATATTCATGATCTGTAGCTCTGACTTTCTTTGCAGTACCATCTCGTCCCCGGTGAGGACACCGATTTCGTAGACCGGTGCACTCAGGGCGGCAAGCATACCCCGGACAGCTCGAATGGTTTTTGGATTCGCTCCCACTTTCCTTCCTATTTCACTACTGGCTCGCTCAATCTGCTGCCCAGCACCCTTTATTGATTGTTATATTGCAACACGTCTATTGAATGATATTATTCATTCTTAGATGTTGCAAACAGCTCCTGAACTCGAGAAGCGGCGACGGCTCGAAGAGAAGCTACGCCGTGAACTCGGGCAATCCGTGGTCGATTTATTGGACAGCCAAGGCACTGTGGAGGACATTCTTCTAAATGCAGATGGCCGTCTCTGGGTGAAGCAGACCGGATTGAGCTATGAGCCATTCGGCACTATGACCCCAACCCAGGCCCGGAGTCTGCTCTCCACTGTTGCGTCCATGCGCAATACGGAGGTTACTCGTCACTCCCCCATTCTCGAAGCGGAGCTTCCGATCTGGGGCGCTCGGTTTCAGGGCTTGATCGAGCCGGTCGTGCGCGACCCAGTGTTTGCCATTCGCCAGCGTGCCTTGCGAATTTTCACACTCGCAGAATACGAGCGCGATGGCATCTTGCGCGCCCAGGAAAGCGGAACAGCCGAGGGGGAGAGGCGCGAGGATTTTCTGGCGGCCATCTCCGGTCTCACCCATCGCGAGGTAATCGAGGCAGCCATCTTGCTGCGGAAGAACATCCTCGTAGTCGGCGCTACCGGGAGCGGAAAGACAACTTTTTTGAACGCGATCTTGCATGAGGTCGCGATGGCTACTCCCGATGACCGCCTGGTGGTAATCGAAGATACTCCGGAGCTGCAGGTTCATTCCGAGAACAGCGTTTCGTTACTCGCCGTTGGCGCTGTATCGATGCTGGATTGTCTCCGGGCTACCTTACGCCTCCGCCCGACGCGGATTGTTGTCGGCGAAGTGCGCGGACGCGAGGCGCTCACTCTCTTGAAAGCATGGAATACCGGGCACCCCGGTGGAGTCGCGAGTATCCACGCTAATGACGCAGCAGCCGGCCTCATCCGGTTAGAGGCCCTGATTGCGGAAGACGGTTCGGCACCACAACCTCGGCTGATTGCGGAGGCGGTGGACCTCATTGTTTCGATTTCGGCAGATGCTGCCGAGGGTCGGAGAGTGCGAGAACTGGCAGTGGTCCTCGGTTATGGAGATTGCCGCTATCAAATCGTACGTGTGTAGTTGCGGCCATCGCTTGGTGGCTTTGAGTCGGGTATCGGGCGTGTTCCATTGACACCGCCTGCGTTGAATAGCTATTTGAAACAGGAGAATCATGAGAAACAAAAACTTGCTCAGAGCTGGCTCTCGGATTGGGTCCGTCGCAGCCTTGCTGCTGCTGTCCAATATCGGTGCTTTTGCTGCACAAACCGGCGGCAACCTTCCGTGGGAGGGACCGCTACAAACGCTGGTCACGTCGTTGACCGGACCGGTTGCCTACGCCATCTCCGTGGTGGCGATCGTCGCGCTCGGGGCAGGTCTCGCCTTCGGTGGCGAAATGAATGAAACGATGCGTCGTCTGTTGCAAGTCGGTTTGGCTGTTTGTTGCGTAGTTTTTGCTGCTCAGGTGATGGCCAGCTGGATTGGAACCGGCGCTGAAATCGCCGGTCTCGTCCAGCCCCTTCAGATTGCAATTACGGCAATGGGGTAAGTCAGCAAGCTGAATGGGGCGGGCTTATAGACCCGCCCCTCTCTTCAGCAATCAGGTGTTCCTATGAATGACCAACCCGTGCTGACTCCGATGCGCGCTTCGCTGAACCGCCCGCAGCTCCTGATGGGAGCCGACCGGGAACTCGTTTTGCTAACGGGACTCTTCTGCTCATTGCTTGCGGTGAGTGTCATGAGCATGGCGGCGTTTCTCATTGCTGGGCTTTCTTTTTCTTCCGTCGTGGTCATACTGGCCCGAATCGGCAAGGCGGATCCACTGATGCGGAAGATCTATGTCCGCCACGTTCGATACCGGGGCTTCTATCCGGCCAAGAGTGGTCGTGAGATCACCGGCATTCCAACCAAGATGAGCTGGAGGTAAGGGTGGGAATTCTCATTGGCTTTGCATTCGTGGTGGGGGTCGCAGTGTACCTGCTGTTGTCGCCACGGAGCGGTTCACCTGCTTATGAACGCCGGAAAGAGACCAAGGGCCTTGCCGATCTCTTGCTCTGGTACGGCCTGGTCGAGGACGGCGTGCTTCTGCAAAATGACGGCTCTCTTCTTGCCGTGTGGAAGTATCGTGGTCCGGATCTCGGATCGGCCACGCACAGCGAAATGAACGCAGTGGCTTCGCGCCTCAACTCCATTCTTCGCTTAGGCTCCGGCTGGATGATTCAGGTGGACGCTATCCGTTCGATGTCGAACGACTACGCCTCTCGCGCTTCCTTCCCGGACCCTGTCACGGCTTTAGTTGATGAAGAGCGTCGCGTGCAGTTCGAATCGGAAGGAACGCACTTTGAAACCGAATACTTCCTCACGCTGACCTATCTGCCTCCCCTGGCGACCTCCGAACGCATTCAGGGCTACATGATCGCCGGAAAAGGGAAAGAGAATACCGGTGTCGCACAAGCAGCACTGGCGCACTTCGAAGTACGCATTCGGCAATTCGAAGATGTGTTTTCCTCTCAGTTTCCGGTAGAACGTCTTCGGGCCGTGCGAGCGAAGGAACCCGGTGAGTTCGTTCGTGTTCACGATGAGCTTCTCTCCTGCTTGCGACGTTCACTCACGTCTCTTAAAGCTCCCGTAATGCTCCCCGAGATCCCGGTGTTCCTGAACGACTTACTCGCGATGGAAGACTTCCTGGGCGGCATGGAGCCAAAGATGGGAGACCGGCATATCCGCGTGTTATCGATCGACGGCTTCCCTCGCAGCAGCTGGCCTGGTGCGTTAGCTG
>C688J18823_10002680_pt1 | contig 11153 bp, 8 predicted proteins | sample HopSoiMetagenom1_FD_18823 | JGI IMG/M metagenome (IMG submission 18823) | reverse complement strand
CCAAAACAGCGGATCGGCGGGTGAGGTAAGTAAATCACGCATGGTTCCACCAACCCATGCATGTACATCAGCATGAGGACTTTTTAGATTCATAGTAAATTCTTTATACGTTGGCTTCTTTAAACAATCTTTGATTTTATTTTCTGTAGGAAGGGAAAATTCTCCATCTTGTCCAGGAGGAGGAGTTCTACTAACATCGACGGGATCCACATAAGAGGGTTCAGGAGGGATTGATTCTGTATTTGGTATATTGACATGGGGTTTAAAGTTTGCAACCAGTTTGGAACGTCCCGGTCTACAGTCCAATCCCAGTATGGTATATAAAAATTCTGATAATTCGGAATACTACTTACCCAAAATTTTAAGACTGATAGATAAACCCTATGCCATGTCAAGAACCTTTGTGTCCCAACATCTCCATCTGCAGAATGAAACTTATGCTGGTGGCGATGAATAGCCACTAACGTGCCATAGGTTCCACCAATCTCTCCGCCAGAAGTAGTGAGTGAATTAAAAGCATTAATTCCGTTAATGAAAGTATTTTTAACTGCTTGGTCGCGTATTTCGGCTTGATTCTTTCGCTGTACTACTGGTGAGTTTTTAATGGCACAAATCGGATTAAGATGCTATTCTATTTATGAATTACCTTCGCAGGGGATATAAGTAAAGGGTTTTCAAATCTTTTCTCAAATAATACTTTCCTTTCCAGATATTGGAAAGAACTACGCGTATTTCCCACATTCTATACATGTCCCCCGTGCAAATTTTTTGTAGTAACTCATAACAACAGTGTAGATGCATCAATTTCTTTTATGATATCGCTTGGGAAATTGTACAAATTAAGGATCTGTGTGATGTCGAAACGCCCCTTGGTAGTACCATCGAAGTCGATTCTCCAGGGTTCAGAATATTTGAATCCACTGATTACATACACTAGTGTATTGCATCCCGCCTACTAGGGGAATGACTTTTCGAATATCGATTCAAAGGTCAGAATCACTTAAATACTTCGCAGCATTTACAGGGTCGTGCCAAGTCACGGACTTGTTAGGAAAGTCTATCTAGTCGTTATTGCTGTCGTATCTACTCTTGTTATCTCAATCTCATCAATTAGTAACAATGGTTATTTTGACATGACTAAAGTAGTATATGGTCAACTAGATTCAAACCAAATGAGTTCCAATACTACGAATTCGCTAAACTTACAAAATATCCCGTTAAAAAAAGTCCACGTTGGAGACATTGATGTTGCGTACAAGATGTCTGGCAAAGGCGACCCTATTTTGCTTATTCAGGGTCTTGGTGGGTCTATGGATGACTGGGAACCATCTATTTTAAAAGAACTTTCGTCAAATCATACTGTAATAATATTTAATAATCGTGGAGTTGGAAATACAACAACTGGTACAAAACAATTCTCAATTCAGCAATTTGCAAATGACACTGCTGGTTTGCTTGACGGCCTGAAGATTCAAAAAGCAGATGTTATGGGACATTCTATGGGCTCATTTATGGCTCAGCAGCTTGCTCTAACTCATCCAGAAAAGGTGAATAGACTTCTACTTGTTAGTTCATCCTGTGGTGGGAAAGAAAGTATACCTCCAAGCCCTGAAGTCTTAAAACTGGCTAAAAAGTTAACAAGTAGTATTGTAAATAACACTCAAATAGAACCACAGGAAATGAAAACGGGTTTATCTCTCTCATACGGACCAACATGGATCAAACTTCATCCCAATTTCCTTGAAACCCTTCCAACAAACCCCAAAGATTTGATACCTTCTACTATGACTCCTAATACTTATATGCAGCAGAATAATGCAGTACTAAACTGGAGGTCAACCAACTGGAGTGGTGTATGCAGTCAGCTTCCAAATATATCCAAACCTACCTTGGTAATAACTGGAACTGAAGATGGTTCTATACAAGCTGCTAATTCTTTAATCATTGCGGGAAAAATCCCAGGAGCATGGCTTGTACAAATCCCAGCAGCCGGTCATTCATTAATGGATCAATATCCAGATAAATTCAATAAAATATTACAAACATTTCTTACAACAACATCATAAGGTTGATGAACATGAATAAAGATGAAACTGGAAAAGCAACAACTACAAACACAGTTTTTTAAAGTTTTAGATATGAATCAAATCGTACCATAGATCCCCATGCTTTTCATTTCTACCAGAGCCGAGTGACAAAATTGAGTCAAATTTGTCTTGCATTCCACCGAACCCGGACCAACGACTTCCTGATAGTTTCAAGGTTAATGACTTTATTGCTATCGGTTAGGGACATAAAATCATGTCAAATTTGATTTACAAACCACTAGCCCAAATAATTATATGGGTTCAATTTCGTAGACTAATATCAGATACGTGGAAAGTAACGAAAGGCGGATCTAGTTCATAGCAATACTGAAAATAACAAACGAAATAATAAAGAAGTAGTAAAAGACGTTGTGTACATGTTTAGTTACATAAGATCTGATATCATTTTACAAATCTTGCCTAACTATGATATCTGTGTCAGTATCTTCTCGAACAGATCTAGGTCTCTTCATTCGCTCAGGAGTGACAGAAGAGGAAAAATATTGTCATTCTTATCGTCGTCTATCTTCCCTAATGGAGTCTCACAGAAGTGACCTTCTTCTATATTAAGTCTCATTGGTTCGACCATTGTCTGCTGCGTGTCTCTGAAAAAGAAGCATTGTGGGTATCAAAGGTAATTTGTAGGACTTTGTATTGATCCTATTTTAGTTTACTTATTCTGTTGTGTAATAAAATCATTTTCTTGTTTATGCTACTGGTGTGAGAGACTTCTGCCTCTGATTTCGAAGGTGATGCTGACCTAATGTTATTAAACACAGATATCCTTATTTCATATTTAGCTATATGCTTTTGATTGTTATTTTCAAAGTCTTTTGCAGTAAATGTTTACTTAATACCAGCCCCAATGACAACGTCATCTTCTTCTTTAACAGTAAGAAATATTGGCCTTCCTTCTGGTCCATCGGCGGCAAGTAGCATTCCATTTGAAACTATACCACCGATTTTTTTAGGTTCTAGATTTGTACAAACCACTACTACTTTGCCAACTAATTCTTCTGGTTTGTAAAATAGCGCAGCGCCGACAACCAAATCCCTTTGACCTGCTCCAATGTCAACCCTTATCTTAAATACCTTTTTCATACCCGACACACCTTCTGCTTGGATAACTTTACCAATTTTCAAGTGTACCTTTGAAAACTCCTCGTATGAAATGTAATCTTCTTGTTCTTCTTGTTCTTCTTGTTTTGGCTCGGACCTACTCACAAGTTGAAGTCCAATTAGCAGCCAGTTAAAATCGTTTGTGTGACTTTATGGGACTATAAGTTACGCACTTACTTCTTCTGCTTGTAATACTTTTGGTCTTCATTCTTATATACGCCTTTTATATAGCTCGACTTTGAAGTTTTATTATTTTGAGGAAAGCAGCGATGACAGGCATTGATTGATTCTTAAAAGAAAGGTCATCCTCATTAGGTAATTATAAAAAGAAGAGTAATTGAATAAATCAAAGACTGAATTTTGACTTCTGATCGCAAGGGTTTTGATTTTGGTATATTGATACATGGGGGAGCAGGCGTTGAAAAAATAAAAAGAACAAATGATATCACCGGGTCTCTTCAGTCTGCCGTTTCTTATGGTTTCGATTTGCTAAAGAGAAGTAGTAGTAACGCAGTCGATTCGGTAGAAGCAGCAGTAGCAAGCATGGAGGATAGTGGCGTATTCGACGCTGGCGTTGGCTCTTACCTTACAATTGACAAGACAATAGAGATGGACGCCTCAATTATGGATGGAAGAGATATATCAGCAGGTTCTGTAGGAATGGCCATGGGTATCAAGAATCCCATAAAGTTAGCAAGAAAAATAATGGAGCGCACTGATCATGTGATGATGGTCTCTGATGGAGTAACCAGACTTTCAAAGTTCTTTGGCAATACTGTTGAAGAATATCCTCAAGAGCTAAATAAGAAAATATTAAATGAATACAATAAACTTATGAAGAATGTTAGAATAAAATGGAAAAAGAATAACAAGTTGATGATGCTCTCATCTGCGGCATCGCAGGAAAAAAGTCATCACCATTATTCTACTGTAGGAGCAGTTGCAATTGACAAAGATGGAAACGTTGCTTCAGCTGTATCAACTGGTGGGATATGGCTTAAGATGCATGGAAGAATAGGTGATTCTGCAATAATCGGTTCTGGAATCTATGCAGACAATAAATCAGGAGCTGCATGCGCTACTGGCTATGGAGAGTATATTATGAGGCTGTGTTTATGTAAATACGCCTGTGACCAGATGCAATCAAGAAACAGTGCACATTTATCAAGCAAAAAATCAATTGATGTGTTAACTGAAAGATTTGGGGAGAATACAGGCGGAATAATAACAGTCGATCTCAAAGGAAGATTTGGAAGAGCATGCAATACGAGGTTTATGCCAACAGCTATAATTACTAACAAAAGTCAAAAACCCGTTATAGCCTTCGGATCTGGTTAATAGTCCTAAGTCAGCAAACAATGATAATAACACCTTATATATTACGGTATACGACTATGATATCTTAAAACGGTTCTCTATATAATGCTTTAAATGATTGGATATAGGTTGACAATAAAGAAGAACTGCTTACCACTATTATAAGATCTAGGCAAACACTTTTGACTATATCTTTGAGAAAAGGAATTATCTCAACAAGAATTGATCATTATTTAATATCATTGCTGATTATTACATCGGTGCAACAACTATGGTACGGTATTGGCGGATAATCTGGTTGATAGAAATAAAATATCACGAAGCGGTAGAAGAACTGAACTTTCTATATACCAGAAAAATGGTTTTCTTCTAAACGTTGAGTTTATTATGTCGAACATATTATATCATTCTCTCTATTTGTAGGCGATGAAGTTAATACAAATTTCAAAATCAAAGACAATTACAATAACTCTAGTCTCACTGCAATTACTATTATTAGCGTCAATATTTGTTGCTCCTGTACTTGGAAATGAATCCTTATCTGATGGTAATAAAAGAATAAATAAGAATGTAAAGTCCTTATCAGAGACTGAATTTTTTCCAAATAATAATACTACAGGTACTGTCAGTCCTTTCACCAATCAAACAACTATGCCTATAACAAACTTTGGAATGTGGGCACCCTATCAACTACCTCTTGAATCCATCAAAAACATAACTGAGCAAAAAAATGCAGTAAATGCTATTCTAAAGCGAGGATACAGTGAATATTATTTTACTATGGCTGATTTCAGGTCTAAAGCAGCTAGATCATTGACAGAAAATCTATTACAGTCAGCAGATGGAACCAAACTGAAGATAATAATTATATTGCTTCCACCTTCAGAAGTCGGTCCCAAAGGAAACTTCGATTGGAATGGTTGGATTAATTATCTCAATTTACTTAAAACAAAATACCCATCATCACTTGATGGGTTTGTTATAGATGACTTCAATCTATCTAATGACAGTGCACATGCAAATAAAGGTAAGGGAAATAATGACAATAGTCACAACCATTCCAAAGACAGCAACAATGAGAATAACAGAGCTCCAAAAGAAAATGTTAGTTTTATGCTTAAATCTAAACTTGAAGAAGCATTACAGAAAAAAAGAAAAGACTTGCATTTTTATCCCGTTCTTTACTTTGATGGATTCAAGACAAATGATGTAAAAAGACATTTTTATAATAATACGGATGGTATAGTTTTGGCAAGTACTAATTACTATAATGTAACAGATCTAGATCACAATCTAAAAGTTTTCTCAAAAGTGTTTAATGATAAACCTATTAGATACGTTGTTTATTCTGCTAGAACATCGAACTATATTGATAATAGTCCGCCCTCTGACCGTCTCATATTATCTACATTATCAATAGCAAATGAGTCAGATCTTGTTAAAGGCGTAATAATATGGCGCAATACGAATAGTCCTGTTATACGTGATTATCTTTCTAACATGAATAATAAAGAGTACATTTCAGTTGTATCTATGATGGAAAAACTACAGTTAAAGGATGAAAATAGCAGTAATGCATACGGGCTATACACTCCGCCACCTATCTCTCCCAAACTAAAAGAAGAACAGCAAAATCTGAAGAATAGCAGTAACCAGGACAGGAATGACGAAAATAATAGTGATCATAATAAAATTAAGTCATCACCATCATCACAACTATCATCTTCTATTCCTTCTACTCCCAGACTTGGGATTAGTACTTTTGATTTAACTCCCAGCATAGCTGAAGATATGAAGTTGCCAATAAAGAGCAAAGGAGCTGTAGTACAAGCAGTTGTTCCTGGAAGCCCTGCCTACAATGCTGGTCTCAAAGGTTCAATCTTAGATGTAGATAAAAGTGGATATTTAATAAGAAGAGGCGATGTGATTATATCTGTAGACGGGCATAAGGTCAATGAGGCTATTGATATAGTTAAACAAATGAAAAAGAAACATCTAGGCGACTTGTTAAATCTAGTTGTTGATAGAAATGGTCAAATATTGAATATGGTGACCAGACTATAAAGAATCTAATAGGTATAGTGATAGACTGAGTGGCAAGCTGGTGATTCCACAATAGATTTTATCTCATCTTTATTCATTAACTTTTCTTGTCCTATGGAAGTGCTAATCTTTCCTTGGGTGTCTGATATTAATCATTCTTGGGTGGCAAAATTGAGTCAAATATGGTTCATAAACCACTGGTCGTGCGAATTAGAGCACTAAATGAACGCGTGGAACGGATAGAAATAGATAGCAGATAAATACATGAAAGTGCATAATCTAGGTAAGGAGATCGATAATCTTCACAACAATATTGTCGACGTCGAAAGCAAAAGAGGCACTAAGACGGCTGATAAAAGTTATGGTGATAGCGCTACCACTTCCAACCTAGCAGACGCAAATGAACAGAAGCGTAGGATAGACGATTTTAATTTGGAACTGGGCCGCAGGGCATATAAATACCGGATGCTAGTCTCAGGTAAATATCGCAATACACGCGACAAGGAAAAGGTAATTGCTGAATGGGATAAATATCGCAGCAGATTAGTAGAGGCAGCCAAACATGATAGCCGTATTCCAAAGATGGGATTGGAGTTAGCACCTGAGCAATATGTTAATCTGTCAATCAAATACTGTAAATCGCTATATATTTACACATACCTAATCCGACCTTGGTTAGACAAAACTCCAGAACAACGCTACAAAGTCAAAAAGCGGGAGTGGATGAGCCATGATTGCAGTGTTTGGCAAAGATATAGTAATACCCATGAATTACCACCCGATAAACTTGGTTGTACTGCTGAAAAATGCGTGATTGAATGTCCTTACTATGATAGCGGCGGCATCATAACAGACAAGCAAGTTCATGCCTGGTATGAAGATGAATATGAGCGCCTTACCACTGAAGAGGTTAGGATGTTAGACGCTTTAGAATAGCTTTCGGACTAATATCTTTGCGAGTTAGACACATGATCCCGTTATAGTAAATCATTTAGTTCTTTTTTGGGCAGACATTGACAGATATATTAGTCAATTGATGACAGCAGAAGAAATAGATTATAACAAGTTCGCTATACCATTCGGCGGTCGCAAGAGTCACCCAAGAAAAAGGCCGCAATACCACCTTCCTCCTATTGACGGAAACATAGTGTTACCAATCTTGCCCTCTATGTATTTCCGGCTGAAGATGGTAATGAATCTTAGTCTCATGTATTGTACCGGGGCTATAAAATGATCATAGCAATACGATACTGCCGACGCAGTAGCAATATGTCAGCAAGATTGGTATTTTGCCCAAGCACGTTATCGTAGTGGCATTCCCTGGGATTGTTTGTATATTATCTTTCGGATAAGCAGGAAATGTGCTAAACTCATTCACTGTCTCATCCGTATTATTAGATATCATTTTTTTGACTGAATATTATATTTACAAATGGAACGAGAGAGAATATTTTCTTCCGATAGGACTAGATGTTTCTCTCCCCAATACAGTTTACCGCCAATTCACGGGTATTCTAGTCCTTAAGGCTAGCCTCTCTGAGACAGTAATTACAGAAGATCCAACGCTATATCGTTTTGCTCCTATAATATTTCTCCAACTTTATTACAATTGCAGTCGCTACCCCTCGTCAGTGTTTAGGATAAGAATTTGCAGCTCTTACAATTAACCTCTACATTTGTTTCCGAAATGCCACCTTCGACGAGCCTCAAGGTTTTTGTTATGCAGCTAGATTTGATTTACTAGCAATTGCGCAGGTATATGGGAGAAATTAAACCTGGAAATATATTCTGAAAAAAGGATACTTTCAGAGAATGGGTTGAAGGAGCCTTTAACTGGCTGGATTGCATATATATACTCGATACGAATGCATATAATCGACACAAAGGGAAAAAAAACAAGCCAGCCACCTGGTACAGCCGCTGATTCTAATGCAGAATATGTTTACATAATTGAGGATCAGGAGGTTTGGTTTATAGACTATATTATTGGAATCGCATTTAAGACACCTGTAGGTTTTAGGACTAACAGACACAATATCGGCTTAATGGAATCAGGAAGATCCTATACTGAACTCTATGATATCAAAGATTTTCAAGACTATATGGAAGAAAAGGTCGGCCAAGAAATTGAGATAGAGTCCTCAATAGACCAGGTAACAAAGCTAGAGAAAGATGATAAAAGGATAATCTTTCAGCCTCACAAAAAATGTTTCTAAGAATTAGGTAAAAAGACCTCTAATTATAAATCAAATTGTGAAGTTTTACATTCAATTGTTTCCTACCCGGCTTTTCGGTTGATTTCTATCTCCTTCGTTAATTCCCTATGTGCTTATCTGATCCCATATCTCTTACATTTTATCTCGTTCCCTGGTACCGTCATCACAAAATAGATATAATCCCCATAACAGGATCATAAAAATATAATTGTATAGCTGAACCCATATACCGAGGACTGTGAAATCCCACTCGCCCCAGCTGGAACATTGTTTCTTAAATAGGATTTTCTTAAAAGTGAAAGAAGGGAAATGCAGGCCAAATGGCAGATACAACGGCATGAAGTATCACGTCCGTATGCGCTTTTCTTATATGCATTGAGGTAGCGGGTTACAATAGATTACTATCTCATAAGGCTATGCGCCCTCATAAGCTATATCGATCACTGAACAGTTACTGGGATCTCCTTGTTATATCCAAGCTTCACATGTAGAAACATCATTGTTCCTCTAGCAGGTTCCAATATCGATTGAAAATGTTAACGTATTTTCAGTTTTATCAAAATCTATCTTTTTGTATTGTCCTAATTCTTCGAACAGGAATTGAAATAAACTAGAGATATATTGACGCTTTGATTCCCATATCATGTTGTATGACATATGAGTGCTTGTTCTGATCATCATACATCTCCTCCGCGTGTCTGTATGGAAAATCAGATATTTTTATCCAAGATTCTAATAGATCTAGAGCTGACTTTATAGTGTATTCATTTTTCATAAGTAGTACAGAATCCTTATTTGTTGTCTTTGCCACGTATTCAGCTAGAGAAATAATTTCTTGTTCCGGTAGATATTTTATGAGCCTTGAAACAAACGGTCTTCTGAGCGATATAAAACCAGCCTTTGCTGCAGTAGAATGCCAATTTAGGTGATCTTTTATTGATTTATTCACCAACATGTTGGTACTAATATCTTTTTGTTGAGCTTCTCGTCGCAATTTCTTTAATACTCTAGACTCAATTCTAAATGTAACACTCTCAGTTTTTTCCCTTCTTGTGGCTGCGGTCAGCCTTTTCTCACTAGTCGATGAGGATTTTCCTATCAATAAATATATAAAAGTTCGGTTTTCTGTCTATATAAAGATTAATTAATTTGCAAATTGTTCTGAATAAAATGCTAAACTTCTAGTATGCGTAGTTAAATATAGAAATAAGTCAGAAACTGCAATAATGTAGTTGCAATGTACCTTTCTAGCTATTTATCAAAAACAATGACATAAAAAAATCCTAGTATTTTAATGCATGATTCATGGGGGTGAAATGATAACGATTCAAGTTGGGAAGCGAATTAATTATAAGCAAAATGAAGAGGATTTTAGTTGTAGATGATGAAGAAGACATCTGTATAACCTTCACGAATGTTCTGGAAGACAACGGATTTGTAGTTGATACGTTTGACGATCCTGGTTTAGCATTGGAGTATTTTAAGAAGGATCGGTATGATCTTTTACTCATAGATATCAAACTAAAAAAAATGAGTGGCTTTGAATTATTTAGAGAACTCAAAAAAATCGATAATAAAGCTAAGGTATGCTTTCTAACAGCTGGCCGATTTAACAGTAGAGAATTTATAGATATGGTTAGTGAACTAAAGGAAAATCAATGTATTAGAAAGCCAATTGAAAATGAAGAGCTGATAAAAAACATAAATGAAATAACAAGTTAAAACATTACTATACCACAGAAAGTTAAAATATATAAGACTATTGAATTCCCTCCTTGAGTAAATTGCGCATTGTATGGTTATCCAACCATCAAAATAATGTCCCAAATACTCCAAGCTCCTTCTTAGTTGGCCTATGTGCTACACCATGATTGCAGTGCTATTGCTGATACATGATGCCACTTAGCCAGTATTATACGTGTTCAATTCCAAGATTTTGCCAAAGATCGAGNCAGCAAGTTTAGTATTCAATTATTGAAACATGAAGGTCCAGAAAAATGATAAAAAGGTTTGATGTCTCCTACCGCCTAATATTTGATATCATTGACATCGATTACCTAGCCTTTAAATCTCGGAGAAAAGCCAAAACATTAGTTGCATTCCTATCAGGTATCTGGGCTAATTCATTCTTTTAGTTTCACAGTCCCCTATGCTGAAAAAATGTTGAATCTGTGTCTAGCTGTGGTCTCTAGCATTACAAAATGAAAATTACACAATGCGTTCAGTAGACTCTAAAGACAATAAAATAACTCTATTCAGATCAGGATCTAGTAGAGATTGGATATCTTTGGACCGTCCTCTGAAGGGTGTCAAATAGTCAAACATAATAAGTTCTCTATTGACATATTTAGATAATACATGAAGGATTTAC
>C688J18823_10002679_pt1 | contig 11154 bp, 12 predicted proteins | sample HopSoiMetagenom1_FD_18823 | JGI IMG/M metagenome (IMG submission 18823) | reverse complement strand
CGGCTGCAAACCGCCGCGCACCAGGACTTGCAGGCCTTCCTGCGCGAGAAGAACGAGCGGCTGTCGAGCACCGGGCGCGTCGACGACACACATGTGCACATCCCGATCAAGCAGGCGATGCGCATCCTCGCCAAGGGTCGAGAGCGATGAGGCCCGCGCTCGCCCTGCTGCTCTTCCTCGTCGCAGCGCCGGCGATCGCCCAGCTGGATATTTCGTTCGATCCACATCCGGGCGCGCAGGTACCCGGGCTCGATGATTACTACGGCGGCCCGCCCGTCGTCCTCGTGCTCGGGTATCTCGGCTGCGTCAACCTGTGCGGCACCACGCTGAATGGCGTTTCGGAAGCGCTGCGCGAGACGAAGCTCGTCCCCGAGCGCGATTACCGCGCGCTCTTCGTCAGCATCGATCCGCGCGACGAGAAGGCACCGCGCGAGCGCCGTCCCGGGTGGCACTTCGTCACCGGCGCAGCCAATGCATCGAAGGTGGCGAGCGCGGTGGGCTTTCGCTACCGCTACGAGGAAGCGAGCGGACAGTTCGCCCATCCGGCCGGCTTCGTGGTGCTGACGCCGCAGGGCCGCATCGCACGTTACTTCGAGGGCGTGCGCTTCGACGATGTGCAGCTGAGGAACGCGATCACCGATGCAAGGCAGGGGCAGGTACAGAGCGCATGGGAGCGGCTGGTGCTCGTCTGCTTCCACGACCCGCTTGGCGCAAAGAACACCGCGACGGTAATGATGGCGGTGCGCATCGCGATGCTGCTGCTCATCGCCGCGGCCGGATTCTTCGCCTGGAGGCGGTTGCGATGACATGGCTGCCCGTGGCGGCGTCGGACATGGCGGAGCGGGTGGATCTGCTTTTCTATTCGCTGCTCGTCCTGACGGGCCTGGTCGCGCTCGGCATCTTCGTCCTGATGGTGTTTTTCGGCGTGCGCTACCGCGCGGGATCGAGCGCCGACCGCTCCAACCCCCCGGCGCAGAAAAAGTGGCTCGAGCTCGGCTGGATCTTCACGCCGCTCGCCATCTTTATCGGCATCTTCATCTGGGCGGCGTTCGTTTATGCCGGCTTCTACCGCGGCGGCGTGGACGATGCGATGACGGTATTCGTGGTCGGCAAGCAGTGGATGTGGAAGGCCGAGCACGCCAACGGCCGCCGCGAGATCGACGAGCTGCACCTGCCGGTCGGGCAGCCGGTGCGCGTGGTGCTCTCCACCGAGGACGTGATCCACAGCTTCTACATACCCGCCTTCCGCATCAAGCAGGACGCCGTGCCCGGGCGCTACACGACGATTCGCTTCACGCCCACGCGGCAAGGCGAGTACTGGCTGCATTGCGCCGAGTACTGCGGCACCGACCACGCCCGCATGGGCGGCCGCGTGGTCGTGATGGCGCCGGACGCCTTTGCGCAGTGGCTCGAGCGCGGCAACCAGAATCCGTCGCTCGCCGCACGCGGCTTCGAGCTCTTCCGCCAGCTCGGCTGCAGCGGCTGCCACGTCAACTCGACGGTCCACGCGCCCGACCTCGCCGGCGTCTATGGCCGCGTGGTGCACCTCTCCGATGGCAGGACCGTGGTGGCGGACGAGGCGTACCTGCGCGACTCCATCCTGCTGCCCAAGCGCGATGTCGTCGCGGGCTACGAGCCGATCATGCCGAGCTTCCAGGGACAGGTCGATGAGGGGCAGCTTTCGGCGCTGATTACTTATCTGAAGGAAAACAAATAATGTCGACGCCGTCCCCGAACGGGTGGGGATACCTGGGCGAGGGTTACACGCTGCGCTCGTGGCTGACGACCCACGACCACAAGCGCATCGCCATTCTGTACATGGTCGCCATCACGGCGTTCTTCTTTCTCGGCGGCGCGGCGGCGGCGCTGATGCGGCTCGAGCTCGCCACGCCCGCCGGCGACGTGGTTAGCGCGACGACGTACAACAAGCTCTTCACGATCCATGGCGTGATCATGGTGTGGTTCTTCCTGATCCCGTCGATCCCCTCGGTGCTCGGCAACTTCCTCGTGCCGCTCATGATCGGCGCGCGCGACATGGCGTTCCCGCGCCTGAACCTCGCGTCCTGGTACTTCTACGTGGTGGGCGGGCTCTTCACCCTCGGCGCGCTGGTCGCGGGCGGCGTCGACACTGGCTGGACGTTCTACACGCCCTACTCCACGAGGTTCTCGGATACGAACGTACTGCTCGTCCTCGTCGGCGTGTTCATCGTCGGCTTCTCCTCCATCCTCACGGGCCTCAACATCGTCGTCACGGTGCACAAGCTGCGCGCGCCGGGGCTCACCTGGTTTCGCCTGCCGCTCTTCATCTGGGCGAACTATGCGACGAGCCTGATCCTGCTCCTGGCAACACCGGTGCTAGCAATGACTTTGACCCTCGTCGCGCTCGAGCGCTTGTTCAAGGTGGGGATCTTCGATCCGGCGCTCGGCGGCGATCCGCTCCTCTTCCAGCACCTCTTCTGGTTCTACTCGCACCCCGCGGTGTACATCATGATCCTGCCGGCGATGGGCGTGGCGAGCGAGATCATCCCCTGCTTCGCGCGCCGCACGGTGTTCGGCTATCGCTTCATGGCCTATGCGATCCTCGGCATCGCGAGCATCGGTTTTCTCGTCTGGGGCCACCACATGTTCGTCTCCGGGCAGTCGATGTATGCCGGCATGGTGTTCTCGCTGCTCTCGTTCCTGGTCGCGATTCCGTCGGCGATCAAGGTCTTCAACTGGACCGCGACGCTCTACAAGGGCTCCATCTACTTCAGCGCGCCGATGCTCTACGCGCTCGGCTTCGTCGGCCTGTTCACCATCGGCGGGCTGACGGGGCTTTTTCTCGCATCCCTGGCGCTCGACGTGCATCTCACCGACACGTACTTCGTCATCGCGCATTTCCACTACATCATGGTCGGCGGCTCGGTGATGGCCTACCTCGGCGCCATCCATTTCTGGTGGCCGAAGATTTCGGGACGAATGTACCCGGAGACGATGGGGCGCATCGCCGCGCTGACCATCTTCTTCGGCTTCAACCTCACCTTCTTCCCGCAATACCTGCTCGGCTGGCTCGGCATGCCGCGGCGCTACCACGAGTATCCGCCGGAGCTCCAGGTGCTGAACCTCTTCTCGTCCGCGGGCGCCGCGGTTCTGGCGATCGGCTATCTCCTGCCGCTTCTCTATCTCGGCTGGTCGCTCTTCTTCGGCCGGCGTGCACCGGACAACCCGTGGCAGGCGACCGGGCTCGAGTGGCAGACGAGCTCGCCGCCGCCGCAGCACAACTTCGAGCAGCAGCCTCGGGTCGAGCGCGGGCCTTATGACTACCAGCCCGTTCGATAGCACACTCGAGCGCCGGGAAGCGGCGACCCTCGGCATGTGGGCGTTCCTCGCCACCGAGGTGCTGTTCTTCGGTCCGCTCTTCTTCGGCTACGTGCACGGCCGGCTGGCGAGCCCGGACGCATTCGTCGCCGGCAGCCACCACATGCACATCGTGCTTGGCACGCTGAACACGGCGATCCTGATGACAAGCAGCCTGACCATGGCGCTCGGCGTGCGCGCCGCGAGGACCGGCTCCGGCTCGCTCAAGACCATGCTGACGCTGACCGCGCTGCTCGGTCTCACGTTCCTCGGCGTAAAGGGCAGCGAGTACTGGATGGAGGCGAAGGAAGTAGCCAACGCCTCAGGCGCCGAGCTGCAGTTCTACTTCCTTTACTTCGCGATGACCGGGCTGCACGCGCTGCACATGACCATCGGGCTCGGCGTAATCGCGTGGCTCTGGCGGCACGCGCGCGGATTCGGGCGCCACTACCACGCGCCGGTCGAGGTGAGCGGCCTCTATTGGCACTTCGTCGACATCGTGTGGGTGTTCCTGTATCCGATGTTCTACCTGCTGGAGCGCTACAGCGCATGAGCTACGTCCTCACCTGGCTCGGCCTCATGATCCTGCTCGCCCTCACGTTCGCGAGCTCCTACCTCCCAATGGGGGCGTGGAACACGGTCGCGAATACCGGCATCTCGTGCGCCAAGGCGCTGCTGATCGCGCTGTTTTTCATGCATCTCAGGAACGCCGGGGCGTTGCTGCGCATCGTGGCGCTCGCGGGCCTTCTATGGCTCACCCTGCTCTTCGGCTTGTCGTGGACCGACTTCGGCACGCGAACCCTTTCGCCGGCGCCGTGGTCATCGAGATAGGAGGATTTGAATGGCTCGTCCCATTGTCGTCATCACCGGCGCATCCGCCGGCATCGGTCGCGCCACCGCGCGCCATTTCGGCGAAAAAGGCTGGCGCGTGGCGCTCGTCGCGCGCGGCGTGGACGGACTCGAGGCGGCAGAGCGCGAGATCGAGCAGGCGGGCGGCGAAGCCATGGTGCTGCCGACCGACGTCGCCGACGAGCACGCAGTCGATGAGGCCGCCGAACGCGTCGAGCAGGACTGGGGACCGATCGACGTGTGGGTCAACGACGCGATGGCGACGATCTATTGCGAGTTCATGCAGATCCCGCCCGAGGACTTTCGCCGCGCCACCGAGGTCACTTATCTCGGCGCCGTCTGGGGCACGCGAGCCGCGCTGAAGCGCATGCTGCCGCGCGACCACGGCGCCATCGTGCAGGTCGGCTCGGCGCTCGCCTACCGCTCGATTCCACTGCAGGCGCCGTACTGCGGCGCCAAGAGCGCGCTGCGCGGCTTCACCGATTCGCTGCGCTCGGAGCTCATGCATCGCAAAAGCCGCGTGCACCTCACGATGGTGCAGCTCTCCGCCTTCAACACGCCGCAATTCGACTGGGGCCGCACCTGCATGGCGAAGCAGCCGCAGCCGCTGCCGCCGATCTTCCAGCCCGAGGTCGCCGCACGCGGCATCTACTTCGCCGCCACGCACCGACGGCGGGAGGTGTGGGTCGGCTGGCCGGCGATCAAGGCAATCGTGGGTACGCGGCTTTTGCCCGGCCTGGGCGACTGGATCCTCGCGCGCGAGGCCTATGGCGGCCAGCACACCGACGAGGCCGTGCCGCCCGGGCGCAAAGACAATCTCTATGAACCGGTTCGAGGCGACCACGGCGCGCATGGCCGCTTCGACTCGCGCGCCAAGTGCTCGAGCAAGCAGCTGTGGCTCACCATGCATCGCGGCGCGCTGCTCGCCGGCGCCGGGCTAGCGCTCGCGGGCGCGGCGCTGCTGCGGCGGCGCTAGCCCTTCTTCACGTAGGCAATGCACCAGCCGGCCGGATTGATGGACCCCTCGACCACCTTGCAGCCACCCGGGGCGCCGTTCTTCTCCGGCGGGATGAACTGCACGCACTGGTCGCAGCGCTGGCCGTCCTTCGGCTGGTCCTGGTACTTCATCGCCTGCTTGGTCGCCTTCGACTGGGCGAGTGCAGTGCGCGCCAGCAACGGCACGGCGGCTGCCGCGGCGACGTACTTAAGCATGATGCGGCGAGAGGGTTTCATGGCAATGCTCCTTTGCTATGGAGCGCATTGCCGCAACGGCCATGCCCGCGCGCGGCCCGCCCGCCGATGACCTGGCCATCGATCGGGGATTACGCGTTGATCGGCAACTGCCGCACGGCGGCGCTCGTCTGCCGCGACGGCAGCCTCGAGTGGCTGTGCCTGCCGACCTTCTCGAGTCCGTCGCTCTTCGGCGCGATCCTGGACCGCCGCGCCGGCCACTTCGCCATCCGGCCGCGCGGCCGGTTCAAGAGCGAGCGCCGCTATCTCGAGCGCAGCAACGTGCTCGAGACGACCTTCCGTTGCGAAGGCGGTAGCGTGCTTCGCCTGACCGACTGCATGCCGCTGCCGGCCGAGGCGAGCGGTGAGATGAACACCGAGCGCGAGCTGGATCCCGAGCACGAAGTGCTGCGCAAGGTGGCCTGCGTGGAGGGCGAGGTGGAGGTCGAGCTCGAGTTCGCGCCGCGGCCCCGCTACGGCGCAACCCGCACCGGCTTTCGCGATTGCGGCAAGCTGGGCTGGCAGCTCACCGGCTGCCCGTTCGGCGCGTTCCTCGGCACGGACATCGCGGTCGAGGCCGACGGCACGCAAGCCGTGCTGCGCGGCACGGCACGGCTGCGTGCGGGCGACGTGCGATGGTGCTCGCTTGCCTATGACCAGGCGGAGGCGAGCGTGCTGCCGCCGCTCGGCAAATGGGCCGAGCGCCGGCTGCAGGAGACGGCCGGCTGGTGGCGATGGTGGACGGGGCGCTGCCACTACGAAGGCGAATACGGGGAACAGGTGCTGCGCAGCGCGCTCGCGCTGAAGATGCTCGCCAGCGCGACGAGCGGCGCGGTGCTCGCCGCGCCGACCACGTCGCTGCCGGAGGCGTTGGGAGGCGAGCGCAACTGGGACTACCGCTTCTGCTGGATCCGCGACAGCGCGCTGGTGCTGCACGCTTTCCTCAGCCTCGGCTTCGTCGAGGAAGGCGAAGGCTTCCTCGGCTGGCTGCTGCACGCCACCCGCCTTACATGGCCGCGTTTGCAGGTGATGTACGACCTCTACGGTGAGACGCGCCTGAAGGAAAGGGAGCTCGATCACCTCTCCGGCTATCGGGGCTCGCGGCCGGTGCGCGTCGGCAACGCGGCGCACGAGCAGCTCCAGCTCGACATCTATGGCGAGCTGATCGCCACCGTCGCGCAATATGTCGACTCGGGCGGCGAGCTCGACGCCACCGAGCGGCGCCTAGTGCAGGGACTCGGCCGCAGCGTATGCGAGCTATGGCGAAAGCCCGACCAGGGCATCTGGGAGACGCGCGGCCCGGCGCGCCACCACACTTATTCGAAGGCGATGTGCTGGGTCGCGCTCGATCGCCTGGTGCATCTCGGGCTCGGCGACGATCGCACCGAGCGCGAGCGCGACGCGGTTCGCGAAGAGATCGAGAAGCGCGGGTTCAACCAGCGCCTGGACGCCTACGTCGGCTACTACGAGGGCGAAGAGCCCGACGCCGCCCTCCTCCTCCTCGGCCGCCACGGCTACCAGCCGCCGGCGCACCCGCGCATGCAGGGCACATGGCGTTTCATTCGCAAGCGGCTCTCGCGCGACGGCCTTCTGCAGCGCTATCCGCAAGGCACCGGGTACGACGGCGTGCCGGGCAGCGAAAACGCCTTCGCGCCGTGCACGTTCTGGGCGGCCGAGTACCTCGCGAACCTCGGGCGGCGCGACGAAGCGCGCGAGATCTTCGAGCGCCTGCTCCGCTGCGCGAACGACGTCGGCCTGTATGCGGAGGAGATCGTGCCGGGCACCGGCGAGCCGGTGGGCAATTTCCCGCAGGCCTTCACGCACGTGAGCATGATCTCGGCGGCAACCGCGCTGACGGTGGAGAAAACGGCGTGACGAACGAGCTCTCCATCGCCATCCTGCACGTGCTGCTGTGGGGATTGGTCGCTACCGCGGCGTTGAGCGCGGTCCTCTTCACGAGCCAGCGCCTCGGCTACTCGCGCCTGAGCCTGCCGTTCCTCGTCGGCACGCTCTTCACCGGCCAGCGCTCGGCAGCGAACGTCGCCGGGCTCGTCTTCTACCTGCTGGGCGGATGGCTCTTCGCCTTCGTCTATTACTTCATCTTCGCAGCACTGCACCGGGCGGGCTGGCTGCTCGGCGCCGCGGTCGGGTCGGTGCACGCGCTCGTGCTGCTCGCGATGCTCTTCCCGCTGCTGCCGCACCTGCATCCGCGCATGGCGACCGAGTACGACGGTCCGACCTACCGGCGGCGGCTGCAGCCGCCGGGATTCCTCGGCCTTAACTACGGCTATCGCACGCCGCTCGCCACCATCCTAGGCCACGCGCTCTACGGGGCGATCCTGGGTGCGACCCTTTTCATCCCCTAACTCGGCGCGGGAGCGCTTGACGTGCAGCCGGCGCTCGATCCACTCGATCGCCGTCACGTCCGACGGCGCGACGAGCACGCGGCGTCCGGGGAACCACAATCCGGTGTCGACCTCCAGCGAAATGACGCGCCAGGGGTTCGCCTCGGCGCGCAGGTCCTTCAGGTGTCCTGCGACGCCGTCCGTCGCAACGACCGCGTAGCCGGAAAGAACCTCCATCGAGCGCAGGTGCGGGTCGCCGCGGTAGGGGTGGCTGGCCGCGTCGTGCTGCAGGTAGAGCGGCGGATCTTCCTCCACCTCGCGGCAGCGCCCGAGCTCAGCGCGCGTGAGACTGCTCCCCAGCTCGGTCGAAAGCGCCGCGGGCGGCACGAGCACCCGGCGCTGCGGCATCGGCTTGCCCGGATCGAACACGAAATAGCGCACCGTCCAGTCGCGGTCGTCGACATAAACGTCGACGATCGCGCCGATGGCGCCGTCGCGCGCCGCAATCGGATGTCCGCGCAGCGATTTCAAGCTCGACATGGTCAGGCCCGTACGCTCGCCCACATCTGCTTGGCGGAGGCCTTGATCACCTCGATCGCGTCCGGATCGCCCTTGATCAGCGCCTCGAGGTAGGACTTCGCCTGCTTGGCGGTGATGTGCGGCGGCAGCGGCGGCACGTTCGGATCGGTGACCATCTCCAGCACCACGGGGCGCGAGGACGCCAGCGCCTCGTCCCATGCTTTGCCGACGTCCTCCGCGCGCTCGACGCGAATGCCGTGCAGGCCGAGCATGTCCGCATAGCGGGCGTATGGGAAGTCGGGCACGTCCTGCGAGCCGGAGAACTTCGGATCGCCTTCCATCGCGCGCTGCTCCCACGTCACCTGGTTCAGGTCGCCGTTGTTGAGCACCATGAAGACCAGCGTCGGGTTCGACCAGCGCTTCCAGTACTTCGCCGCCGTGACGAGGCCGCTGATGCCGTTCATCTGCATTGCACCGTCGCCGACCATGGCGATCACCGGCCGGTCGGGGTGCACGAACTTCGCCGCGATCGCGTAAGGCACGCCGGGCCCCATGGTGGCGAGGCCGCCGGAAAGCGAGGCCATCATGCCGCGCCGGATCTTCACGTCACGCGCGTACCAGTTCGCCGCGGAGCCGGAGTCGCAGGTGAGGATCGCCCCCTCCGGAAGCCGCGGTGACAATTCCCAGAACACGCGCTGCGGGTTGATGGGATGCGCCTGCGCCATGGCGCGCGCCTCGAGCACGCGCCACCACTGGGCCACGTTCTTCTCGATGGTCTCGCGCCATTTGCGCTCGGTTTTCTTCTTCAGCAACGGCAACAACGCGCGCAACGTTTCCTTGGCATCGCCGACCAGATTGAGCTCCATCGGGTAGCGCAGGCTGAGCATGCGGCCGTCGATGTCGATCTGCACGCCGCGCGCCTGCCCTTCCTTCGGCAGGAACTCGGAATAGGGGAAGGCGGAGCCGACCATCAGCAGCGTGTCGCATTCGGTCATCATTTCCCACGACGGCTCGGTGCCGAGGAGGCCGATCGATCCGGTGACGAATGGCAGATCGTCGGGCACCGCGGCCTTGCCGAGCAGCGCCTTCGCGATGCCCGCACCGAGAAGCTCGGCCGTCTCGATCAGCTCGTCGGTGGCGCGCAGCGCGCCGGCGCCGGCGAGGATCGCGACGCGCTTGCCCGCATTGAGGATCTCGGCCGCGTCGCGCAGCTCCGACTCGTGCGGCACGAGCGAGTGGCCGGCGCGGCCGATACCGCTGTGCACCGTGCCATGCTCGCGCGGCGGCGCGGCGACCGCCTCCATATCCTGCACGTCGTTCGGAAACACGATGCAGGTGACGGTGCGGTGCTCGAGGGCGATGCGCACCGCGCGATCGACCAGGTGGCGAACCTGGGCCGGCGTCGTCGCCATGTGCACATATTCGGAAGCCACGTCCTTGAAGAGCGAGAGGAGATCCACCTCCTGCTGGTAATCACCGCCGAGTCCGGCGCGCTTCTGCTGGCCGACGATCGCGACCACCGGCTGGTGATCCATCTTCGCGTCATAGAGGCCGTTCAGGAGGTGGATGGCGCCAGGCCCCGACGTCGCGAGGCAGACGCCCACCTCGCCGGAGAACTTGGCGTGCGCGCATGCCATGAACGCGGCGAGCTCCTCGTGGCGCGCCTGCACGAACTCGAGATCCTGCGTGCGTCCGAACGCGCCCATGATGCCGTTGATGCCGTCGCCGGGATAGCCGTAGACGCGCTTCACGCCCCACTGCGAAAGCCGCTGCAAGAGAAAATCGCCGACCGTGTGTGCCATCTGGGACCTCCGGATATCGATGGACAGCGCCGATGCGATGCTCGTTCCCGTTAAGCTCCGCTTAAGGGAATGCGCTTTGCAGGAGGCAGGTAGACGCGCGCGTTAAGCAGCTGTTAATCGGGCAAGCGCATGCTTGCCCCCAATGAATCGCCCATCCGTTATTCCGACGCGCGCCGAAATGGTGCAGCTTCTGCGGCGGGAAGACTGGCCCGAAAGGCCGGGACACCGTCCGCGCGAGCGCAGGAGCGCATTGCATCGCCTGCGCCAGATCCGCAGCGGGAGCACGCCGCACCGGCACATCCGCTAGCGCGCGTTCCGCTGTAGCCGCGTCTCCAAATGCCGCCGCACGTCCGGCCATTCCGACGCGAGGATGCTGTACATCACCGTGTCGCGGATGGTGCCGTCGCGGCGCACAGCATGGCGGCGAATGACCCCGTCCTTTTTCGCGCCGAGCGCTTCGATCGCCCGCTGCGAGGCGAAGTTGAAGTGGTCGGTGCGCAGCCCCACGACGCCGCACCCGAGCTCGTCGAACGCGTGGGCGAGGAGGATCAGCTTGCACGCCGTGTTCACGTGGCTTTTCTGCCAACGCTTCGCATACCAGGTGTAGCCGATCTCGACGCGGTCGGCCGGTCTTACGATGTCGTGGTAGCGCGTGCTGCCGACGATCGCTCCGCTCGAGAGCTCGCGCACGGCGAAGGGCAGCATGTGGCCGGCCTCCTGTCCCCCGAGCGCGTGCGCGAGGTAGGTGTCGGTCTCGCCGGGCGCAGGAACGGAAGTTACCCACAGGTTCCATAGCTCACCGTCAGCCGCCGCCTTGGCGATCGCGTCGCGATGCTCGCGCGTGAGCGGCTCCAAGCGCACACCGTGCTTTTCGAGCGTGACCGGCTTCGGCTCTTTCATGGGCCGATAATAAGCGAAGCATGGACAAGGAAAAGACGAAGCAGGCAATCGACAAGGTGTTCCGCGACATGGCCGGCGCGATGACCGCGGGCATGGCGTACGTCGGAACGCGCACCGGACTTTTTCGCGCCATGGCTGGCAAGGGGCCGCTCTCGCTCGACCAGGTCGTGGCG
>C688J18823_10002678_pt1 | contig 11154 bp, 11 predicted proteins | sample HopSoiMetagenom1_FD_18823 | JGI IMG/M metagenome (IMG submission 18823) | reverse complement strand
GGCGGCACGCTCAGCCTGATGGTGCTCGGTGCCGCGTTGCTGTCGCTGGTGTGGACGCCGTGGTCAGCCTATGAAATCGACGTGGCCTCCAAGCTGCGGCCGCCGTCGGCCGCGCACTGGCTCGGCACCGACGTGCTCGGCCGCGATATCGTCTCGTTGCTGCTGGTCGGCGCCCGCTCCACCATCATGGTGGGCGTCATCGCCGTCAGCATCGGGCTCACCTTCGGCGTGTGTCTCGGGCTGATCGCCGCCGCGCGCAAGGGCTGGACCGAAGAACTCATCATGCGGATGAGCGATTTCACGTTTGCGTTTCCCGCGGTGCTCTCGGCCATCATGCTGGCGGCCGTCGCCGGCCCGGGCATGGTGACCTCGATCATTGCCATCGGCATCTTCCAGATTCCAACCCTGGTTCGGCTCACCCGTGGATCGGCCAATGCGATCTGGGCGCGGGAGTTCGTGCTGGCTGCGCGCGCTTCCGGCAAGGGCGGCTTCCGCATCACCATCGAGCACGTGCTGCCGAACGTCCTGCCGATCCTGATCGTGCAGGGAACCATCCAGTTCGCACTCGCGATCCTGGCCGAAGCGGCGCTGTCCTATCTCGGGCTCGGCACGCAGCCGCCGCAGCCGTCCTGGGGGCGGATGCTGAACGACGCGCAGACGCTGCTGTTTCAGTCGCCGATGCTCGCGGTCTATCCGGGGGCCGCGATCGCCGTCGCGGTGCTTGGTCTCAATCTGCTCGGCGACGGGTTGCGCGACCTGCTCGATCCGCGGCTGGCGCGGGAGCGTTGAACATGAGCGTATCAGCCAACGCACCTTTGATCGAAGTCAGGGATCTCGGCGTCCGGCTCAACACCAGCCGTGGTCCCGCGCAGGCCGTTCGCGGCGTCAGTTTCGCGCTGAAGCGCGGCGAGACCCTCGGCCTCGTCGGCGAATCCGGCTGCGGCAAATCCGTCACCGCGCTCGCGCTGATGGGTCTGTTGCCCGACAGCGCCGTCATCAGCGGCAGCATCCGCCTCGACGGCAGCGAACTGGTGGGCCTGCCTGATGCAGATTATTGCAAGCTGCGCGGCAATCGCATCAGCATGATCTTTCAGGAGCCGATGACCGCGCTCAATCCGATGCACACGATCGGTCATCAGGTGGCCGAGCCGTTGCGACGTCACACCAATTGTTCGGCGGCAGAGGCACGCAAAGAAGCCATCGCCTTGCTCGACCGTGTCGGGCTTCCCGATGCGGCGAAACGTGTCGATGCCTATCCGCACCAGTTTTCCGGCGGCCAGCGCCAGCGCGTCACCATCGCTATGGCGCTCGCCTGCCAGCCCGACGTGCTGATCGCCGATGAGCCGACCACGGCGCTTGATGTCACCATCCAGGGGCAGATCCTCGATCTGATCGCCGACCTCGTTGCCGAGCGCGGCATGTCGATGATTCTGATCTCGCATGATCTCGGCGTCATTGCCGAGAATGTGCAGCGCATGATGGTGATGTATGGCGGTACCGTGGTCGAAAGCGGCGCGACGAATGCCGTGTTCACGCGGATGGGGCATCCCTATACGCAGGGCCTGTTTCGCGCTCGCCCGCGCCTTGGTGCGCGGAAGGGCACAAGGCTGCAGACCATCGCCGGCACCGTGCCTGAGCTTGCCGATCTGCCCGCGGGCTGCACCTTCGCCGACCGCTGCGCGATCGTCGAGGATCGTTGCCGCGTGGCATTGCCGCTCGCGGTAGATGTCGGCGCAGGCCATGGCGTGCGCTGTGTCAGGACGGATGTTTCGATGGCTGAGGCGGTCGGAGTTCTGGGCGCATGACCACGCTTGAGCCGACGCCGCCACCCGTCGAGCACCCGCTGCTCGATGTAAAGGATCTGATGCAGCGCTACACGCTGCCGCGCGAAAGCATGTTCAAGCCGGCCGGGCAGGTGCATGCGCTCAACGGCGTCACCGCGCAGGTGATGGCAGGCCGAAGCCTCGGCGTGGTCGGCGAGTCCGGATCGGGCAAGTCGACCTTCGCAAGGCTGGTGATGGCGCTGGAAGCGCCGTCGTCGGGGTCGGTGTCGCTGATGGGCCGCGACCTGCACCGGATGCCGGCTGACGAGTTGCGCCGCGCCCGGCGCGATTTCCAGATGGTGTTTCAGGATCCCTATGGCTCGCTGGACCCGCGCCAGACCGTTGCGCGCATCGTTGCGGAGCCATTGACTGCGCTCGGACGCTTGGATCGCGCCACGTTGCGCCAACGCGTTGCCGGCGTGCTGCGGCAGGTCGGGTTGCGCGACGCCGACATGGACAAGTTCCCGCATGAATTCTCCGGCGGCCAGCGCCAGCGCATCGCGATCGCGCGTGCGCTGATCACCCAGCCGAAACTGATTGTCGCCGACGAGCCGGTCAGCGCGCTCGACGTCTCCGTGCAGGCGCAGGTGCTCAATCTGCTGCAAGACCTGCAGGATCAGTTCGGGTTGAGTTACATCCTGATCAGCCACGATCTCGCGGTCGTGGATTATCTCTGCGACGAGATCGCGGTGATGTATCTCGGCCGGATCGTCGAGCAGGGGAGTCCTGAGGATCTATTCGCGCATTGCGCCCATCCCTATACGCGGGCGTTGCTCGAGGCCGTGCCGCGCGCCCGCGCCGGAGGGGTGCGCCGCCGCCGCGGCGCCCAGTCAATCGCTTCCCAGTCGACCGGCGCGACAGGATGTGCCTACGCATCGCGTTGCCCACTGGCCGACCAGCATTGCCGCGACACCGCGCCGGCGCTGCGTAACATTGGCCCAGCGCACCTAGCCGCATGCCACCACGCCGAGGCCGTGATGGCGCTGCCGCCGGTGGCGGCGGAGAGTTAGCGTTTTACACGGGACTGCACTAGATTGTCCGAGAGATTTCGGGGGAGCAAATATGCTGAAGAAACTGACCGTCGTCGCGGTGGCCGCTGCGTTCGCCGCAATGCCGCTGCCGAGCCTGGCGCAAGGCAAGAAGGACAGCGTCGTCATGGGCATGACGCTGGAGCCGCCGGGGCTCGATCCCACCAATGCAGCCGCTGCGGCAATTGCCGAGGTCACGCTCTATAACCTCTATGAGACGTTGACAAAGGTCAACGAGGACGGTTCGGTATCGCCCTTGCTCGCCGAGAGCTGGCAGGCGTCGGCCGACCTCAAGACCTATACATTCAAGCTCCGCAAGGGCGTCAAATTCCACAACGGCGAGCCGTTCGATTCCGCGGCCGTAAAGTTCTCCTATGATCGCAACGCGGCGCCGACCAGCACCAACAAGGACAAGAGCCTGTACCAGGCCTTTGAATCAGTCACCGCACCCGATGCGGAGACAGTCGTCGTCGCGGTGAAATATTCCGAACCGAACCTGCCGTTCCTGCTCGGTCAGGCAAGCGGCTCGATCGTCGAGCCGAAGAGCGCGCCGACCAATGCGACGCAGCCGGTCGGCACGGGACCCTACACGCTCGGCGCTTGGGCCAAGGGATCGTCGATCACCCTGAACAAGTGGTCGGACTATCGCAACGCCGCCGCGATCAAGCTTTCCAAGGTAACCATCCGCTTCATCGGCGATCCGGCAGCACAGGTCGCGGCGCTGCTGTCGGGCGACGTCGATGCGTATCCGCGGGTTGCCGCGGCGCGCAGCCTGGCGCAGTTCAAGGCCGATCCGCGCTTCAATGTGCTGATCGGCGGCTCCAGGGCCAAGACCATCGTCGGCATCAACGAACGGAAGAAGCCGCTCGACGATGTGCGGGTTCGCCGCGCCATCCTCGCCGCCATCGATCGCAAGGCGATGGTCGACGGCGCCGTCGACGGCTTTGGTGCGCCGATCGGCAGCTTCTATACACCGGGATCGCTGGGCTATGTCGACACCACAGGCATCAATCCCTACGATCCCGAAAAGGCCAAGAAACTGCTCGCGGAGGCCGGCGTGAAGACGCCGCTTGAGCTCAGCCTCAAGCTGCCGCCGCCGCCCTACGCGCGGCAGGGCGGNGAAATCCTGGCAGCCCAGCTCGCCAAGGTCGGCATCATCGCCAAGATCGAAAACGTGGAATGGGCGCAGTGGCTGTCGCAGGTGTTTGCCGGCAACGGACCGCACAATTTCGATCTCACCATCGTCTCCCATGTCGAGCCGTTCGATCTCGTGAAGATAACCGAGTCCGACTATTACCTCGGCTATAACAACGAGGCCTTCAACGCGCTCTACCAGCAGATCAGGGCAACGCCGGGCGAGGCCGAGCGCGCCAAGCTGCTCGGCGATGCACAGCGCATGCTGGCAACCGACGCGGTCGCCGGCTTCCTGTTCCAGCCGCAATGGATCACCATTGCGAGCAAGAAGCTGAAGGGCGTGTGGAAGGAAGTGCCGCAATTCGAGAACGACTTCTCCGCCTGGTCCTGGGATTAGCTGCGGGCGGGTACGACGAGCCGCCGCTGCTTTGGCGTCCATCGCACGGCCCAATCGTGGCACTGCATGAGTTCAGCCGGTCATGCCGCGAACCAGAGCGCTGACGCGGGATCACCTTGCGCAGCCGTGCCGTTGCACCGTCGTGGTTGATCATCCCGACGGAATATGAGGGCAGGCGCTGGATCGTGGCCTTCTCCCGCGCTTGTCGATCGGTACGTTGCAATTGTCGATCCGTTGCTCATCCATCCACTTCCTGCCCATGCGTTCTTTTCCGGTTAGTGATGGGCCGTTGGCGGGCACAGCGGTCTCGGTGTTTGGGGCAGTTTGGTCAGGCTTCCTGTCCTGCGCAAAAGCCCCCGATGCAAAGCACATCGCTAAAAGAAAACTGATCAAGCCTCGGTGAATCGGTTCCATCGGCTGTCCTCACAAGAAATCCTGACATCAGATTAATCATGTCGAGATTCACGCAGCCACCCGGAACCTGCAAGCAATGGGTCGGTTGCCTCTCACACCTCGTGCGTGCTTCGCGATAACAGGAGAGACAGATGAAAATGAAACAGCTCGTTATTGCCGGTTGCTCCATCTTGGTTTTGAGCACCGGTGCAGCATTGGCGGGTCCCTGTGACACAGGCCGCTCGGCCAGCCTGAAGGATGCAGGCTCCGGGCCGGCCAAGACAGGCGACAGCCAGACAACCGGCACGGCTGCCACCACCGGTCAACATCCGCCGACCGGCGCGATGAATCGAACCACGGGAGACGTTGCCGCATCTTCGCAGGATACGCAGCGGCAGATGCAAGGCGAGCCGACCGCTGCGCAGCAGTCCGAAGGCGCCAAAGCTAACAGCAAGACCGCAGACAAGGATTGCTGAAGCTGCGACGCTAAAGCGATGACGAAGTTTCGTCGCTTCGGCCGGCGCTCCGGCATCGCGACCGAAGTCTTCGTCTGCGACGGACGGCTTCGGCAGGCGACCGAATTCGCGACCCCGTGACCGACGCGACACATGCGTCGATCCGTCGCTTTCACTTGTTCGCTTTGTCCGAGAGTGAAGTGGCTTTGACCAAGAGGGAAGTTTCTGGCGTCGGAGGCGTCGGTATGTCGTCAACATCGGATGTTCCGTGCTTGCGCTACGTTCGTGGTCAACCTAGTTTTGATGCCGGTACGAACGTCGTGCCAACACTGCTTGGGAGAAACCCTGATGAGTTGGAAAACTCCGAAGATTGTGGAAGTGCCGGTGGGCATGGAAATCAACATGTACGCCTGCGCGGCGCGTCAATAGACGCGTCGAAACGGTCTGCCCGGCTCCGGCAACACCTTGTTGCTGCGGGCCGGGCAAGCTGTGCGATTCCCCGGGAAGTTCTCCGGCCTCCAGCGAGAGCAGGGCGCGGATCCTGCCAAAGCGGACAGAGCCCCGTAGATGGCCGCCGGAGGGCACTCTGGTCCTGCTGATTCTTCTCTCTCCTACCTATCCACCCGTTCCCATGGCTCGCCGCCGGTCCCCGCATCATGCTAGGGTATATTTCCGGCCGACTCCTATGGATTTACCGTTCAACCCGGTGACCCGCTGAATGCGAATGCCTCCGCGTACAAAGATTTTCCAGGCGGCGGTGGTATCTCTTGCGGCGCTGCTGCCGGCTTGCGTCCATGCCGAGGGCATCGATACCGAGCATCTGTTCGGCTTCATGATCGGTGCCGATGTCGGCAATGTCGGCGAACGGGAGTTTCAAAGCGAGACGACCGGACGCTTCGGCAAGAACGGCGGCCGTTATCGGGCCTTCGGCCAGGAGTTCGAACTGGAGTTTGTTCCTGTTGAGAATTTTCGTATCGAAATCGGAAGCACGTTTGCGTCGCACCTGATCAGTGGCGTGCCGGGTCTTGACGACCAGCGCCGGCTGTCGTGGCAGGGCGGGTCGGTCGATCTGCGTTATCGCTTTCTGGATCGGGAAACGGCCCCATTCGGGCTCACTTTCGCGACAGAAGTGCACGCGCATCGGGTCGATGAGACGACGGCCGAAGCGGTCAGAAGTTTCGGAACGGAGTTCAGGCTGGCGTTCGACCGTGAGATCGTGCCGAACCGCGTCATCGCGGCGTTCAACCTGCTCTACGAGCCGGAGTGGACGCGCGTTATCGGCAGCGGCGTAATGGAGCGGGAATCCACGGCGGGGGCGGCGCTTGGATTGATGGCGCAGTTGCGCCCCGGTTTCCTGTTCGGCGGTGAAGCGCGTTACTTGCGGAAATATGAGGGGACCGGCCTGGAGGAATTGGCAGGACAGGCACTGTTTGTCGGTCCGACCGCGTATTTCCAATTATCGAAACGCTCGCGGCTGACTGCAAGCTGGAGCGTTCAGGCGTGGGGGCGGCCGGCAGGGTCTACTGCCAGCCTTGACCTCGTCAATTTCGAACGCCATCAGGCCCGGCTGGTATTTGGCGTTAATTTTTAGGGCTGGCAGCAACGCCTGGAGCTGGCGGGGCGCGCGACCGGTTCCGGCTTTTCACGGGGTAGTGAAACTTCAGGCCATCCGTTACCGTAGCTTTTTGCGTTACTGTTCGGGAGCCATTCAAGGGATATCAGCCATGACTGCGATAGATTTGATCGTGACCGTCTGTGCGGTGCTCTCACCGACTACCTGCGAGGAAACCCATCTGGTGTTTTCTTCGGACGTGTCGTTACGGCAGTGCGTCATGGCTGCGCAGCCCTACATCGCGCAGTGGGTTGGCGAGCATCCGAAATGGACCGCGGTCAAATGGCGTTGCGAATATCCGCGGAACAACCAAAAGGCCTCGGGTGAGGCAGTGTCGTCGGCGGGCTGACCGATCGTCTGCCAGTGCCGGCTACTTGTTGCAGTCTTTCAAATCCTTGTCCGCGATCGAAAACACGGCGTCGGCCTTGATCTCGATGCCGCGCACAAAGCAATATTTCGCGCCGCGGTAGCCGACCTTGGCGTCATAACGACCCGGCTCCACGCCCGTGATGCGCAGGCGTTCGTCGTGGTCGACTTCCTTGTCCTTGTCGTTCAGGGTCTGGTTGGGGCCCCAATCGGTCTTTCCGGTCGGCGAAAGCTGAAACTCCGAAATGGTCGCGGTGGTCAGATTCCACAATCGGATGCCTTTTCCCTGCGCGGCCACTTCATTGGCGCTCGCTGACAAGAGGGCCACCAAAGCCAGGGTCCATCGCATCGGGTCATCCTTTCATCGCGGAGTTCAGAACCGTCATTGCTTGATCAGACGGTCTCGATTTTTGGCTTTGTCAAAATTTCTCGCCCGGTCGAGGCCGATTGGGGCGATCAACCGGGCTGAATCAAGATCGGCGCCATCGAAATCGGTATCGATGACGGTGATACCGGTCAAGTCGGCGCCTCCGAGCTGGGCTCCCTTGAGAGAAGCGTCCGTGAGGTCACCGCCCTTCAGTACGGCAAATTCGAGATCGACACGCGACAGGTCGGCGCCGCGTGCGTTCAACCCTTGCAGATTGGCGGATTTCAGGATTGCGCGCATCAGGCCCATCGACTGGTTGCGCATGTCGGCGCCCAAATTTGCTTCCGCGATCGAAGCTCCGACGAGGCTCGCGCTGGTGAGATCGGCAGCGATGCGCGCGCCTGTGAGATCAGCGCCGTCGAGGCGGGCGCGAACCATTTGCGCGGCGAACAGGTTTGCGCCCCTGAGAGTTGCGCCGGTCAGGTCCGCTTCGAGCAGCCACGCCTGGTCGAGGATGGCACGGTCCAGTCTGGCGCCGGCGAGCTTTGTCTTGTTGAGCCGTGCCGCGCGGAAAATCGCGCCGGACAAATTGAGCCCGGAGAGGTCGAGGCCGGACAATTTCTTTCCGGTAAAATCAGCGGGCGCAGCGGTGGTCGCCGAAGCGAGCGCGGCCTCGACGTCTCCGCGGGTCATCTCGGCCGAGACCATGTCGGGTGACGACAGGTCGATGTGACGCATCATGTCCTGCGCCGTTGCCGTCATGGTCATAAGAGCAAGACCGAGCGCTGCGGTTCCGATCGAGCGTTTCATCGTCAACCTCGTCGATGATGCATCCTAGCACCGGCCTCAAGTACTGCCTATGCGCTTTCCCGCTTGGACGGGTCGCCGTTGATCCGCCGCATAACTTCCAGCTTGATCGCGGCAATCTCGGCATCTCCGCGCGCGCCGCGTGGTGTGCGGATCGGCAGCTCCGCGAGAACCCGGGCCGGGCGCGGCGACAGCAGGAACAGGCGGTCGCCGAGGCGAACCGCGTCGTCCACGTCATGGGTAACCAGCAGCGTTATCATGGAGCGGTTGTCCATCAACATGGCAATCTGATCGCGCATACGGGCGGCGAGGGCGGCATCGAGCGAGGCCAGCGGCTCGTCGAGGATGAGGAACGCCGGCTCGACGGCGAACGCACGGGCGAGCGCCACGCGCCGGGCCAGACCGAGCGATAGTTCGCCGGGAAAATGATTGCGATGCGCGTCCAATTCCAGAATCTCGAACAGCGCTGAAAGCTTCGCTTCATCAGCCTGGGGCGCAACAAGCCGCACATTTTCTTCGACCGATCGCCAGGGCAGCAGCCGCGGGTCCTGAAACACGAAGCCGATCGGCGCGCCGGTGGGACGCGAGACGCGCCCCTGAAAGTCGGGGTCGAGGCCGGTGAGAATCCTGAGCATCGTGCTCTTGCCGCAGCCGGACGGGCCGACCAGGACGCCGACTTCTCCGGCATCAAGCGCAAAGGAGACCCCGGCGATCACGTCGTGCTGTTCGCCTGCCGCATTCCTGAACGTCTTGCTGGCGATATCGACCTCAAGCCGCACGGGGACGCCACCGGGATAACCGGGCCTCGAATGGCTGCACCAGCGCGGTTTCAATGAGGAGTACGACTGCCGCGAAACTCAGCGAATAGGCGAGCAATCGTGGAATGTCGAACAGCTGGAACGCCACGCCGATCTCGAAGCCAACCCCGTTCGGGCGTCCGAGTAATTCCGCTACAAGGACGATCTTCCAGACCAGGGAAAGCCCCGATCGCGCGGCGGCTGCGATATAGGGCGACAGTTGCGGCAGAACGACGTGCCGGAATTTCTTCCAGCGCGGCAGCGCAAATACCGTCGCCATTTCGTCGAGCGCCGCGTCGAGGGCACGCGCGCCCTCGCGCAGCGTAACGACAGCGGTCGGGAGCTTGTTGATGGCGATTGCCGCAATGGCGGCGACTTCNGTCAATCCGGCCCAGATATAGGCGAGCACGATGACCACGAGCGCCGGCAGGTTGAGCAGCAGGATCAGCCAGGGGTCGCCCAGCCGGTCGGCAAGCCGCACCCGGCCCATCAGGTATCCGATCGCCGCGCCCAGCGACATCGCCAGTGTGAAGGCGAGCGCAACACGCGCCAATGTCACGCCGAGATGGAAGAACAAGTCGCCCGACCTGGCTTCCGCGATCATGGCCGTGAGCACGGTGGGAGGAGGCGGCAGCTTCGCGTCACCGGCAAGCAGCGAGCCGATCCACCAGGTGGCGAGCAGCACCGCGAATGACAGCAGGCGCGGCACCTCAGCCTCCCGGGATCGCGCGATAGAATGTCCCGGCATCGAGTTCAGGCGCCGGCCCGACAAGTTCGCGGCCGCCGATTTCGGCCAACACGCGGTAGAGAATGCGCGCGTCGGCTTCTTCGTCCGCGACCGGACGGCGCGGAATTCCCTCCCGATAGCGATCGCGATAGGCGCGCAACGTTGCGTCGTTGGCAGCGCCGGTCAGCGGTGCAATTTTCTCCCACTCCGCATCCGAGGTCGACAGGATCTCTTTCGCCGCACGGGTCATAGCGATGAAGCGGGCGATTTTGTCCTGGTTTGCGTTCGCCCATTTTTCGTCGAAGACGTAGCCGATCATCGCGGTGCGGCCTTTGGCGCCGAGTTTCGGCAGTAGATCCTCGATGCCGGCGACGCGGCGAAAACCCTTCGCTTCCAGTCCGGCGCAAAAATTCCAGTAGTTCAAGGTCGCATCCATCTCCCCGCTGAGCGTTTTCGCCGCCAAGAGCGGCGGCGCGCCGTAAGCGATTGTCGCCTCCGACTTCAGGTCGATGCCGCCCTGCTTCAACCACGCCAGCAGCAATAGCCAGCTCTTGTCGATCGGGCCTCCCGCAACGGCGAGCTTGCGACCCCTGAGGTCGTCCAGGGTCTTTATCGGTGATGAAGCGGGTACCATCACGGCGCCGAGCGCGCTTGAATAAGGATAGAATGTCAGTTTGGCGCCAAGCCCGCGTTCGCGCGACACCCAAAGCCAGTCGGTGACCACGATGTCGGCATTGCCGGCGCGAAGCGCGATCTTGCCCGCCTCGGGGCTCGCCAGTTCGAGAACATCGACCGAAAGATTGGCCTGCTTGTCGAGGCCGTGCGCGCGAATCACGGCGAGTTCCCAAGCGAATGTTCCGGTCTTTTGCACCGCAACGCGCAAAACCTCGGCGCTGCAGCACGTGCCGAGCGGGACCGAAACAATCGTAGCGAGCAGCATGCGAATAAAAAACTTCATGGTGCCTTGAGCCGTTTCCTCGAACATCCGCTTTTCTGTGGGACAGTCATAGCATAGCTTCCACAATTACTAGCGGGAGGAAGACGATGATGCTTGTCGGATCGGTACGGCCTATTGTCGCCGCGTTGACGGCGCTGTCGACGATGACAGCGATCGCGCGCGCCCAGGACCTCAACGATTATCCGACGTCGGCGCGCGTCGAATACGCGTTTGGCTGCCTGAAAGCAAATGGCGAGACGCGGCAGGCGATCGAGCAATGCTCCTGTTCGATCGATGTTATCGCTTCGCTC
>C688J18823_10002677_pt1 | contig 11159 bp, 12 predicted proteins | sample HopSoiMetagenom1_FD_18823 | JGI IMG/M metagenome (IMG submission 18823) | reverse complement strand
TGGAGAAGCAGGCGCTGAAGCCGATCTTCCTCACCGGCAAGGACATGCTCAAGTTCCTGGAAGAGGATGACGCGCTCAACAAGAGCCTGATGACCGAGGCGGGCTTCGTCGCCCACTGATGTCCGCGCCCGAGGAGCAGCAGCCGGCATCGCCGGTCGTCGCGACCAGCCGCACCATCGACATCGCGACTTCGCTGGTCCTACTCGCGTTTGCGGCGCTGCTCGCGTACGACAACTGGCGCACCGGCATGTCGTGGGACGCGACCGGCCCGCAGGCCGGCTATTTCCCGTTCTATCTGTCACTGGTCCTCGCGGGCGCGAGCGTCTACGGCATCGTCAAGGAGATCATCGCCCGCCGCGCGGCGAGTGAACCGTTCGTGCGCCGCGAGCAGCTGCATCGCGTGCTGCAGGTGCTCGCACCGACGGTGGCTTTTTGCGTGCTCATGCAGTGGCTCGGCCTGTACCTGGCCAGCTTCGTGCTGATCGCCGGCTTCATGGTGTTCGTCGGCCGTATCGCCTGGTGGAAGTCGCTCCTCACGTCGTTTGTCTTCTCCGCGGCGATGTTCATGACCTTCGAAATCGCCTTCGACGTCCTCATGCCGAAGGGCCCGCTGGAAGCGCTGTTCGGCTTCTAGCCCCGCGCCGATGGAGGCATTCCAGCTCCTCGCCTACGGCTTCGGCGTCCTCCTCACGTGGAAAACGCTGGCGCTGATGATGTTGGGACTGGTGCTCGGCATCTTCGTCGGCGTGCTGCCGGGACTGGGCGGGCCGAACGGCGTGGCGATCCTCCTGCCGCTCACCTTCACGATGGACCCGACCTCGGCCATCGTCATGCTGTCCTGCATCTACTGGGGCGCGCTTTTCGGCGGCGCGATTACCTCGATCCTGTTCAACATCCCCGGTGAAGCCTGGTCGGTGGCGACCACCTTCGACGGCTATCCCATGGCCCAGCAGGGAAAGGCCGCCGAGGCGCTGACCGCGGCCTTTACCTCGTCGTTCATCGGCTCGCTGGTCGCGGTGCTGCTCATCACCTTTCTCGCGCCCGGCATCGCGTCATTTGCGCTGCGCTTCGGCCCGCCTGAATTTTTCTCCGTCTATCTGCTCACCTTCTGCTCGTTCGTCGGCCTGGGGCGCGAGGAAAAGCACAAGACGCTGATCTCGATGTCGCTCGGCCTGCTGCTCGCCGGGGTCGGCATGGATACCGTATCCGGCCAGCTGCGCATGACGTTCGGCTGGAGCGAGCTTTTCCGCGGCATCAACTTCCTTGTCGCGGTGATCGGCCTCTTCGGCATCAGCGAGATCCTGCTGACGATGGAGGAGCGCCTGGCGCTGCGCGGCCATGCCGCGNCGATCAGCCTGCGGGTGGTGCTGAAGGTGTGGAAGGAGATGCCGCGCTACTGGATGACGCTGCTGCGCTCCTCCGCCATCGGTTGCTGGCTCGGCATCACGCCGGGCGGTGCGATCGCCGCTTCCTTCATGGGCTACAACCTCGCCAAGCGCTTCTCCAAGGACAAGGACTCCTTCGGCAAAGGCCGGATCGAGGGCGTCTTCGCTCCGGAGACGGCGGCACATGCTTCAGGAACTTCCGCGCTGCTGCCGATGCTCGCGCTCGGCATCCCCGGCTCGGGCACGGCGGCGATCCTGCTGGGCGGGCTGATGGTGTGGGGACTCAACCCCGGGCCACTGCTGTTCGTCGAGCACAAGAATTTCGTATGGGGACTGATCGCGTCGATGTATCTCGGCAACGTCGTCGGCCTCGTCCTGGTGCTAAGCACGGTGCCGATATTCGCTTCCGTGCTGCGCGTGCCGTTCGCGGCCATCGCGCCGATGATCGTGGTCTCGTGCGCGATCGGCGCCTATGCCATTCAGAACGCGATGTTCGACGTCTGGCTGATGCTGGTCTTCGGCGCGGTTGGTTACGTGTTCAAGAAGATCGGCATTCCGCTCGCCCCGTTCACGCTCGCGCTGGTGCTCGGCAATCGCGCCGAGGATGCCTTCCGCCTGTCGATGATCGGCGCCGGCGGCGACCTGCGCGTCTTCTGGTCGAATGGCTGGTCGGCTCCATCACGACGCTGGCACTGGTCCTGCTCTTCTGGCCGCTCATCTCCGCCGGCTGGGAGCGCGTGCGAGTGAAGCTATTTGGTGCGCACCGGGCCCATTAGCGTATCGGGCAGCCAAGTCGCGATGTCCGGAAAGAGGCACAGGATGATGATCGCGAGGAACATGCAGAGCACGTAAGGCACCGTGCCCCAGATGACCTTCATCAGCGGCACGTCGGGGGCAATGGAATTGACGATGTAGATGTTGAGACCGACCGGCGGGTGGATAAGCCCGATCTCCATATTGATGGTGACGATGACGCCGAACCACACCGGATCGAAGCCGGCCGCCCTGATGATCGGCAACAGGATCGGGCTGGTCATCAGGATGATCGCCGCGGGCGGGATGAAAAAGCCCGATACCAGCAGAAACAGGTTGATCAGCCCCATCAGCACCCAGCGATTGACGTGCATTTCGGCGATGGCCTGAGCGAGTGTCTGCGTCAGGTAGAGCGACGTCAGCATGTAGCCGAAGAGCACCGCCGCGCCGATGATCATCAGAATCATCAGCGACTCGCGGGTCGTGTCGCGCAAGATCTGCCACCAGTCGCGCGGCTGCCACATGCGGTAGATCAGCACTGCAAGAATTACGCACAGCGCCGCGCCAACCCCCGCGGCCTCTGATGGCGTGGCGACGCCGCCGTAAAGTACGTACATGACGCCGACGATGATGGCGATGAACGGCGCGACCTTCGGCACCGACTGCCACTTCTCGCGCCAGCTATAGCGGAAATCGATGGCGTGCGAGCGGAAGCCGCGGCGCCACAGCGCGAACATGGTCCACAGCATGAAGAGACCGGTGAGCAGTAACCCCGGCATGACGCCGGCGAGGAACAGCCGGCCGATCGACGTCTCGGTCGCGATGCCATAAAGGATGAAGGTGATGGAAGGCGGTATCAGGATGCCGAGCGTGCCGCCGGCGCAGATCGAACCGGTGGCGATCTCGTCCGGGTAGCCGCGCTTGCGCATCTCGGGGATGCCCATCTTGCCGATCGCCGCGCAGCAGGCGGGCGAAGAGCCGGTGAGCGCGGCGAACACCGCGCAGGCGCCGATATTGGACAGCGCGAGGCCCCCAGGAAGCCGATAGAGCCAGCGATCGAGCGCCTCGTAGAGATCCTTGCCGGCCGGTGACGAGCCGATCGCCGCCCCCATCATGACGAACATCGGTATCGAGACGAGCGTGAAGTCGTTGAGGCCAGCGTAGAACGTCTCGGCGACCACCTGCATCGAATCGAAGCCTTGGAAGAGCAGCAGAAAGACGATCGACAGCGCGCCCAGGCCGAAGGCCACCGGCGCCCCGGAAAGGAGCACGATCAGCGTTGCTATCAGCACGATGGCGCCCTGCGTCGTCGGGCTCATGCTTTGATCCCGAAGGGCGGCTCGCGACCGGCGAGCAGCGAATACAGATCCGCGATGTATTGCAGCACCAGGATGCCAAGGCCGATCGGCATCGAGCTGTAGGGTATCCACAGCCGCGCGCGCCACATCGTGTCGGACACCCAGCGCTGCTCCCACGCTTCAAGCCACAGGCGCGAGGTAAGAACGGCGAGCACCACGGCAAAGGCGAGCGACATCATGATGGAGGCGAGGGCGAGCCACCAGCGTGCGCGGTAGCCGAGATACTGCGGCAGCACGTCGACGTTCACGTGCCCGCGCGAGAGCAGGAGGTACGGGCTGCCCACAAACGTGGCGGCGACCAGGCTCCAAGTGACGAAGTCGGTCTGCCAGATGGTGTTCTGATTCAGCACATAGCGCACGAACACCATCTCGCAGACCACCAGCACGCCGAGCGCGATCAGCGTCGCGGCGACGATGCCGCAGAGCTGCGACAGCCGCCTAACGACGCGAACGTAGGCGTCCAGGGGTTACTTGACGCTTAGCGCTTCGTCGATCAGCTTCTTGCCGTTCGGCACGTCCTTCGAGAACTCGGCGTAGGAGCTTTTTTCCGCCACCTTGAGCCACAGGTCGTATTCCTGCGGCGTTAGCGTAACGACTTCCACGTTGTGGTCCTTGAACACCTTGACCATCTCATCGTCGAGGCCCTTCGCTTTGTCGGCGAAGAATTGCTGCGACTTCTTGCCGGCCTGCAGCAGCACCTCCTGCTGCTTCTTGTTGAGGCGAGTGAAGCTCTTCTTCGACATGAGCACCGGCTCGTACATGAACCAGAGCGCGTTGTCGCCTGGCGCGGTCAGGCACTTCACCTGCTCGTAGATGCGGAAGGAGACGAAGCTCCCGGAGCTGGTGTCGGTGGCATCCGCCACACCGGTCTGCAACGCGTTGTACACCTCGTTGGACGGGATCGAGACGATCGAGGCGCCGGCCGCCTGCCACATGGAAGCAAACGTCGGCCCGGCCGAGCGGACCTTCAGGCCCTTAATGTCATCGGGCTTGCGGATGCAGCCTTTCTTGGAGGCGATGGCGCCGGCGAGCCAGGCATCGGCGAGCACGACGACGCCTGCCTTGTCGATCTGTGCCTTTATGTCCTTCATGAAGGGCGAGTCGTTCATGCGCTGCGCGCGCTCGTGGCTGCGCACGAGTCCCGGCATCAGCGTGGCGCCGAAGGCGCGCTGCTTGCCGCTCGCGTAGTCGAGCGGGAAGGACGAGATGTCGAGCTGTCCGTTGACCAGCGCGTTCCACTGCTCGTTCGGCTTGAAGAGCGACGCGCCGGGATAGACCTGGATTTCAAGCTCGACGTTCGCTGCCTTCGCGTCGCGCGCCACGATCTGCACCATCTCATCGCGCACGTCGCCGCGTCCGCCGGGAAACTGGTGCGACGCCCGCAGCGTCGTCGGGGCAGCGAAGGCGCTCCCGCTCAATGCGGCCGCCAGCGCTCCGACAAGCAGTACCCGTAGGTTGCAGTTCATAACCTCCTCCTCGTTGTGAATATCCTATATCACCTTCGCCGAGCGCAGCCGCGCGATGTCTTCCGCGCTCCTTTTGAGCAGCGTGCGCAGCACCTCGTCGGTGTGCTGCCCGAGCACCGGCGGCGCCTGGCGGTACTCGACCGGCGTCTCGGAAAAACGCATCGGGCTGGCTACCAGCGGCACGTTGCCGCCCGCGGCGTGCGGCAGCTCCATGCGTATGCCGCGCGCCTTCACCTGCGCCTCCTCGTAGACCTGCGCCACATCGTTGATCGGGCCGTTCGGCACGCCGGCCGCCTCGAGCAGCTCCAGCCATTCGCTTTTGCTGCGCTTCTTGAACACCGCGGCGAGGAGCCGCGTCAGCTCGGCGCGGTTCTCGACGCGCTTCGCGTTCGTGGCGAAGCGCGCGTCGCCGGCGAGCTCGGCACAGCCAGCCGCCTCGCAGAACTTGCGGTAGAGGTTGTCGTTGCCGCAGGCGAGAATCACCTCGCCGTCGGCGCAGCGAAACGGCTGATAGGGGACGATGTTCGGGTGCAGGTTGCCGATGCGCCTGGGAGGCACGCCGGTCGCGAAGTAGTTGCTGTTCTGGTAGGCCAGCAGCGCAATCTGCGAATCGAGCAGCGCGAGATCGAGGTGCTGGCCCTTTCCCGAGCGCTCGCGGTGCGCAAGCGCGGCGCAGATCGCGATCGACGCGTACATGCCGGTGATGATGTCGGCGATTGGCACGCCGGCGCGCTGCGGGCCGCCGCCCGGCGCGTCGTCCGGCTCGCCCGTGACGCTCATCATGCCGCCCATGCCCTGGATCATGAAGTCGTAGCCCGGCCGCTCGCGGTAAGGCCCGCTCTGCCCAAATCCGGTCACCGAGCAATAGACGATGCGTGGATTCAACTCGCGCACATCTTCGTAGGCGAGCCCGTAGCGCGCGAGGTCGCCGTACTTGTAGTTCTCGATCAGCACGTCGGCCGTCCTGGCGAGCTCGCGCGCGATCGCCTGTCCTTCCGGCACGGCGATATTCAGCGTCACCGATTTCTTGCCGCGGTTTGCGGAGCTGAAGTACGCCGAGTCGCGCGTGTCGCGTCCGTCGCCGTCCTTGATCCAAGGCGGACCGAAGGAGCGCGAATCGTCGCCGTTTCCCGGGCGCTCGAGCTTGATGACCTCGGCGCCGAGGTCGGCGAGGTTCTGGCTCGCCCACGGACCGGCGAGCACGCGCGAAAGGTCGAGAACGCGGATATGCGAAAGAGGACCGGCCACGGCTTGCGCTCGAATGGAAAGTGGCGGAGTTTAGCGCGATGGTGCGACATATCGTGCTGTGGCGGCTGAAAGCGCGCGATGCTGACTTCGCGACGATCCGCCAGGCGCTCGAGCGCCAGGTCGGCCGTATCCCCGGCTTGCTACGCGTCGAGGTCGGCCGGGCATTCAACGAAGGACGGCGCGCCGTCGATTTCGCGCTGGTGTGCGACTTCGCGAGCCGCGAGGCGCTCGCCGCGTACCACCGGCATGGCGCCCACCTGGAGACGCGCGCCGCGGTCGATCCGCTGATCGCCGAACACTGGCTGGCCGACTACGACTTACCAGATACCGACGAGCATGCGGGCCGCAAAGAAGTAAAGGAGGAAGGCGAATAGCATGCGCAGCCGTTTGACCGGGAGCCGGTGCGCCAGGCGGGCGCCGAAGGGCGCGGTCAGCATGCTGGTCGCGACGAGCAGCGCGAGCGCCGGCAGGTAGACGAAGCCGAGGCTTGGGTAGGGCAGGCCGCTGGCGCGCAGCCCGTGCAGCACATAGCCCGCGGTCCCGGCGAGCGCGATCGGTAGGCCGTTCGCGGCCGCCGTGCCGATGGCGCGACGCAGTGGCACCTTGCACCAGGTGAGAAACGGGATGCTCATGAACGCGCCGCCGACGGCGGCAAGGCTCGAGACGGCGCCGATCGCCGCGCCCGCCGCAAAGATGCCGGCGGACCCGGGAAGCTCGCGAGTCGAGCGCGGCTTGAGATCGAGCAACATCTGCGTCGCGGCATAGAACACGAGCAGCGCGAACATCACGGCGAGCGGCCGCGTCGGCATCAGGCCGGCGACCAGCGCAGCGCAGAAGGACCCGAGCAGCATTCCGGGCGACATGGCGCGTGCGATTCGCCAGTCCACCGCGCCGTGCGCGTGATGCGCGCGCATGCTGGCGATGGAAGTGAACACCATGGCCGCCATCGCCGTGCCGAGTGCGAGATGCAGCACGTGCTCGGCAGGGAGCTGCTGGCCGGCGAACACCAGGGCGAGAAGCGGCACCATGACCACGCCGCCGCCGATGCCGAGCAGTCCGGCAGCGAAGCCCACGAGGACGCCGATGCCGAGGTAGGCGAGCCACGGCGTCATGAGGCGAGCAGGCGGGCGACCACCTCCGCGAATCCGGCGCCGCAACTCGCACGGCTCACGTACTTCGGCGGCGTGGCGATGAGGCCGGCAAAGCGCGCGATATTGGCGACGCCGACCGAGCGCGGGAAGAAGTCGAACATAGGCGCGTCGTTGGGCGAGTCGCCGACATACACCACGGCATCGCGATCACGATCGAGCTCAAGCTTGAACTCGCTCGCAAAGAGCCGGCGGCTCATCGCCAGCTTGTCGTAGTCGCCGAACCAGCCGTTCACATGGATCGAGCTGAGCTTGGCGTGCAACCCCGCCGCACGCATGAGCTCGGCAATGCGCTCCGCTTGAGCCAGCGGCAGGGCGGGCACGTCCTCGCAGTAATCGATGGCGAGGTCGGTCTCGCGGTAGGGCTGGTCCGCCGCGAGTGCACACCCCGGCACCGCAGCAACGATGCGTGCCGTGATGGCTGCGAGCCGCTCCCGGTTGCGAGCGCGCGCATCAGCCGAGTCCCAATAGACCTTGTGCAGGCGCCCGGCGTGATAGCGGAAATAGAAGGCGCCGTTTTCGCCCACGACTGCATCTACCGGCCACATGCGCGCGATGTGGTCGCACCAGCCTGCCGGTCGCCCGGTTACGGCGACAGTGAGCCTGCCGATGCGCTGCACGCGTTCGAGCGCGGCGTAGGCCTCGGCCGTGAGCTTGCCGTCGGTCGTCAGGGTGTCGTCGATGTCGAAGAGCAGCGCCCGCGTAGCGGCCGCCGGCAGCTCGGCGAGCGGCTTCATCGGCCGATGACCTGGGCGACGCGATGCCGTTGCGCCTCGCTCATGTGCAGGCCGCACTTCGTGCGCCGCCAGAGCACGTCCTCGGCCGAGCTCGCCCACTCGTGCTCCATCAAGTAACGCAGCTCGCGCTCTGTCAACCCGGCGCCATAGTGTTCGCCCAGCTCACCGTCGCCGAGCACGCCCGGTGCCTCGACGCCGTGGCGGCGGAAAACGCCGCGCACGATGAGCTCAGGCAGCTGACGATAGCGCTCGAGCACCTCGTGCCGCGCGGTGGCGCGCCGGGCAAATTCGCTCCCTGGCAGCTCGACTCCGGCGGTCCATGGCGGCTTCATGGCCGGAAAGTGCGGCGCGAGCTTCTCGAGGGCGTGCTCGGCGAGCCGACGATAGGTGGTGATCTTGCCGCCGATGACCGAAAGCACGGGCGCTGCACCGGGCGGGGCGTCCACCCGCAGGACGTAGTCGCGCGTGATGGAGGACGGGTCGGCGCTACCGTCGTCATAGAGCGGGCGCACCCCGGCATAGCGCCAGCGCACCGCGGTCGGCGCGACCGGCCGCGCCAGATAACGACTCGCCGCGGCGCATAGATAGCGCACCTCGTCCTCCGTGACCTGCGGCGATTGCGCGCTCTCGACCGGTACGTCGGTGGTGCCGATGAGCGTGAAATCGTCTTCGAACGGAATGATGAAGACCACGCGCCGGTCGTCGTTCTGCAGTATGAAGGCGTGGTCGCCGTCATAAAGACGCGGCACGACGACATGGCTTCCCTTCACCAGCCGCACGGCGTCGCGACTGGGCTCGCCGAGCTCCTCGTTCAGCACCTGTTTGACCCACGGTCCCGCGGCATTGACCACCGCCCGGGCATGCACTTCATCGCCGGAGGAGAGCGTGACGCGCCAGAGATCGCCCTTGCGCTCCCCGCGGACGCACCCGGTGCGCACGCGAATGCGGGCGCCACGGCGATGGGCGTCGACAGCATTGGCGACGACTAGCCGGGAGTCGTCCACGCGGCAATCGGAATACACGAAGCCGTGCTTGAGCCGGGGCTGCAGTCCGGAGGAATAAGGCGGGGCGTCGAGCCGCACTGCCTGCGAGCCGGGAAGCAGCGAGCGCCGCGCGAGATGGTCGTAAAGGAAAAGACCGGTGCGAATCACCCAGCGCGGCCGCAATTCCGGCACGTGCGGCATGACGAAGCGCGTCGGCCATGCCAGATGCCCGGCAACGCGCAGCAGGATCTCGCGCTCGGCCAGCGCTTCGGCCACCAGGCGGAATTCGAGCTGCTCGAGGTAGCGCAGCCCGCCGTGAATCAGCTTCGATGAGGCCGACGAGGTGGCGCCGGCGAGGTCGCCGCGCTCCACCAGCACAGTCGTGAGCCCTCGTCCGGCGGCATCGCGAGCGATACCGGCGCCGTTGATGCCCCCGCCGATGACGAGTAGATCGTAGATCACCGCGCGGCGCACTATAGCGGAAGTGCGCCGGCGGGCCGGACGGCGCTAGCTGGTGCTCGCCTTTTTCAACTGGTCCAGCTTCAGGACCCTGACCTGCGATTCGGGATGCACCTTGGCCTGGCGGTCCTTCGCCTGCTGCTGCTCCTTGGCGTGGATCTGCTGCCGGCGGATCTTCTCAAACGTCTTCTTCACGTCCGTATCGAAGCTCGGGCGGTAGCGGAAATCGGAATCGAGAATGTGTTTCATGCGGTCTCCTGCTGGGGATTGCAGCGATTTTTACAAACGCCGGAGCGCTCTTTGCAGGAACCCGCGTGGTCCCGCCGGACTATCGGGGCGCAGCGACACGCAACGCTCCCGTAAGATTTGCGACTACAGCCGTCGTTGCAGCTCCGACCCGGCGGCTGCCGCTAGGCTTTTTTGCGCAGCCGGCGAATCGCGGCGAGTTGCGCCGCAAGCATCGCCAGCTCGCCTTCCACGGTCGCGATTTCCTGCTTGTCCGTGGCGTTGCGGCGCGCCTCCTCGGCACGGTTGAGCGCTTCGGTCGCCTTAGCTTCGTCGAGGTCGGCGCCGCGAATGGCGGTATCGGCGAGCACCGTGATGACCTTCGGCTGCACCTCGAGGATGCCGCCGGCGACGAAAATCAGCTGCTCGGCGCCACCGCCGGCGGGCGTGATGCGCACCGCGCCGGGCTTGATGCGCGTGATGAGCGGCGTGTGGCGCGGATAGATGCCGAGCTCGCCCGCCTCGCCCGGCAGGACCACGAACTCCGCCTCGCCGGAGAAGATCGCCTCCTCGGCGCTGACCACGTCGACATGGATTGTGGCGTTCGCCATCAGAGCTTCTTCGCCTTCTCCTGCGCTTCCTCGATCGTGCCGACCATGTAGAAGGCCTGCTCGGGCAGCGCGTCGCAGGCGCCGTTGACGATCATGTTGAAGCCCTTGATCGAGTCCTTCAGCGTCACGTACTTGCCCGGCGAGCCGGTGAAGTTCTGCGCCACGGTGAAGGGCTGCGACAGGAAGCGCTGGATCTTGCGCGCGCGGGCCACCGCCAGCTTGTCCTCCGGTGAAAGCTCGTCCATGCCGAGGATGGCGATGATGTCACGCAGCTCCTTGTAGCGCTGCAGGGTCGCCTGCACCGCGCGCGTGGTGTTGTAGTGCTCGTCACCGATCACGTTCGGATCGACCTGGCGTGAGGTCGAATCGAGCGGATCGACCGCCGGATAGATGCCGAGCGCCGCGATATCGCGCGAAAGCACGACGGTCGCGTCGAGGTGACCGAACGTGGTCGCGGGCGAGGGGTCGGTGAGGTCGTCCGCCGGCACATACACCGCCTGGATCGACGTAATGGAGCCCGTCTTGGTCGATGTGATGCGCTCCTGCAGGCGGCCCATTTCCTCGGCGAGCGTAGGCTGGTAGCCGACCGCGGAGGGCATGCGGCCGAGGAGCGCCGACACTTCGGTGCCGGCGAGCGTGAAGCGGTAGATGTTGTCGATGAAGAGCAGGATGTCGCGCCCTTCGTCGCGGAAGGCTTCCGCCATGGTGAGGCCGCTCAGTCCCACGCGCAGGCGGTTGCCGGGCGGCTCGTTCATCTGCCCGAACACCATCGCGACCTTGGACTCC
>C688J18823_10002676_pt1 | contig 11161 bp, 12 predicted proteins | sample HopSoiMetagenom1_FD_18823 | JGI IMG/M metagenome (IMG submission 18823) | reverse complement strand
TTGATGAGCTCGGGACTGTTCTTCATGGTCCTGATGCACTAGGACCGAACAGGAAAGAGATTCGAATCAAGACTAAGGCCTATGTGTATGGCGTGGGCTATGGACGATCGGCATACGACATTGCGAGAGACTTCCGTATTCCTGAGAGGGAAGCTCAACAGGGTATTGATACGTATTTTAGATTGGCTAGTCGATTGGACGAGTGGCGCAGGGAGTTAATGAACCAGATCCTAGATGACAACGCTCCTGACCTGACTACGGTGTTTGGTCGCAAGCGTCGCTTCTGGCTGATCACAAGGGACAACCAACAGGATGTACTTAAGCAGGGTTTGGCATTCATCCCGCAATCAACCGCATCGGATATCAACCTTCTTGCTGCAACTCGACTACGACTTGATTATGGTCTGGACGTTCGGATTCTCGTACATGACTCAACACTGGTCGAGTGCAAAGAAGAAGAAGCAGAAAGCATCTCGGCACTGATGTGCAGTGTGATGTCAGCAACTGCAACTGAGATCATGGGTGACAGTATGCCATTCATCGTCGAGCCCGAGATCGGAACCAACTGGGGATTCGTATGACTTTGGTTGTACTAAAGACGTTCGTATCTAAGGAAGAAGTAATCAATTCATCCATTGAGATCCTGCCTTGGGTTGAGAAGCGACTCAAGTCTGAGATGTTTCACAAATGGCCTGTTAAGAACGAACGTGTAGACCTTTCGGAGAACTTTAAGTTGAACGGATTTGAAGTGAGCATTATTGGCCAATGGAAGGAACCTGTTCAATGAGTCGAGGCAAGCCGTCAAAGGTGGGTGACACTAAAGTCTCACCTAACGGCTATCACTACACGCGTATGCCTGGTGGGTGGGAACTCACTGGCAGAGTTATTGGAGCACAGAAGTTAGGCAGGGCACTCAAGTCGACGGAGCGAGTCAAGTTCCTAGATGGTGATCAACTGAATCTCGATCCGTCTAACATCGAGGTTCGGGAGACCAAAGTATCCAATGGCAGTAAGAAGGCAAGGCTCGAAGCACGCATAGAAGAACTGCAAGCACAACTTGCGGAGCTCGAAGAAGCTAGCTCGTGAGAAGCTAGTGAATCATTGAGTCTAACCTAGTTAGAGTTCTATTAGACTCGATTGACAGCGCTCGCGAGTATAGTACCCGTGGGATTTAGACTCAAGTTAAACTCGGTTAGAATTCTATTAGACTCATATGGTTTCTACGTAGACACCGTGCCTATGACTATAGAAACCCCACAGGGAGTGATGGATGAGGTTGATCAGTTTCGATCCAGGCGGAACTACAGGTGTAGCAGTGTACGATACCAGTAAGGAAAAGGAAGACGAACCTCTATCTGTCTGGGAGCGCTTCGAGCTAGGACCTGGAGATCACCATGAGGATCTCTGGTCATTGCTTGTTCTGGAGAATGAGATCGTCTACGAGACATTCGACTACCAGCGGCGGGATGTGGAGTTCGGAGTCTCACTGGAACTAGTCAGTCGTGAGTACATCGGCATCCTCAAGCTGCACCAGCAAATGGGTACGTACGATGAGATGCCTGTTAACCTGTATCCGCAGAAGCCGGCACAACGCATGTTCTGGACTGACGAGAAACTTAAGCAGCTCGGTCTGTGGGTTTCTTCGGAACATGAGCGCGATGCTACCAGGCACTTGCTCTATCACCTGTGCTTCACGTTGAATGACAAGAGATATTTGTACGCTCTCCAACCTTAATTTCAAACAGCGAAAAGGCCCCCCGTCTTCTGCCCAGGATAGACGAGGGGCCTTTTCTTATTTACGCACCTGGGAGATGCGAACTAGATGGTCGAGGGGGAATCTACGGGACCGACGGGAGCAGAAACGATGCTCGTGAGAATGGACAGACCAAAGGCAAGTGCACCAGTGGTCAGAGTCTTAGACCAGTCGGCCTCCCAGAGGTTGAGTACACCATCGGCCAGGGGCCACACCAGGATCATGGCCTGAGCAAAGCTCTTGATGGCACGATCGAGGGCAGCCCGCCAGAAGGCGCGACCGAAGGTTGACAAGCCAGACGGATTTGATTCAGCCATGATTACCTCGGTGGTTGAAAGTCGGAGTTCGCATCGCAGATAGCGAAAGCATCATCGCGCAGATCGTTAGCTCCTTTGAGCAGTTCGATCTTGATACGCATCTGCCTTACGATCTCCTTCACATCCTGATTAGGATCTTTCTCTGCGGATGTTACCAATGCATCCCACCCTTGACTGTCACGATCATCACGTAGCCGCTCTGCATACGTAACGATTCTACCACGACAGTTCATTGCCTCCATGTCTTGGTTACGCAAGTACATGAGATAGCCCCACAGGACGATAGCTAGAAATGCCATAAAGCCTACAGCGATATTGGCAGTAACTGAAACCTTTCGCAGGCTCTTGTACTGTGCTAGTACTCTAGCTTCCTGTGCACTATCCATCTCGTTTGACCTCACGTTCAAGCATCTCGATCCGGATCTCAGCCCTTGTGGCCTTATCTTCGGCTATTTGAACTCGCCGCTCGAGATGCTCTACACGTTCGTCTCTAATGGCGATTATCGCCTCGAGCCGAGTGATCTGCCGATCCTTCTCGGATATGGAGGATTCGTGTGCTTGTCTTTCACTATTCAAAAGCGATTCCCAATGCGCTTGTTGAGAACCTGCTTGTTCCTGTGTCTTAAGAATGCCGCGAGTCAAAACGCCTAACAGAGTGGCAAAGCCTCCTCCTACTAAAACGCCAACAAGTGCGAGGACGACCTGAGCTTCGCCACTCATAGGGTTCAACCGTCTAGCGTGAAGACAGGCTTCGCAGTGAGCTTGTCGTTCGGGATCAAAGTCTTCGAACGGAACCACTTGCTGTCCTGGAACCCCATGTCAACGATGGTCGGCTCCCAACCCTCGACGGGGTCGTTCTGGTTAGCGACAGCCTCCACATAGCGGAGAGCGTCCAGCAGGTCCTTGTTCTCAGCCGTCAGAAGACGAATCCACGGCTGACCTTCAATGGTCTCCCAGGCAGCGAGTCCAGCCCAAGGATGATCCCAGCCACCCTCGAGGCCACTGACATCGAAGCCGATGCTCTCGAGCCAGTCACGGTTGTTCTTGGACGTAGCCATAATTACAGTCTTCACGCGCTTTGCCTTCTTTCTGGGCGTTGGTGCAGGCGCTCCTGGGAGCCAGCCGAGCTTCTGAGCTTCGCCTGACATCAGGATACCATTGTGATCACTTGTATCAGCCAGAACGTAACCGATGTCCTGGAACATGCATGAGTATCGGGACACGCGACGATTGGTTCCGTCACCGCAAAGGTAAGAGCCTCCGGAGCCAGATCCATATCCCGACCAGCCAGCTGTCTGCCAGCCACACGGGAATAGGCCCAACTCCCCACAGAGGATCTCCATGGTGTCGTAGGATCCGTAAGGGAGATGAGGACGCTTCGAGTTCCGAGCGAAACCCTTTGCGTAGTCAGCAATCGGTCCACGAAGCTGTTCAGGCGTAGCACCGAAGTCGACTGTCGTTCCAATGATAGGAACATCGTTCGGTACACCGAGCTGATCGGCCCACTTGTTCGCTTCAGGTCCATCGGCAGCTCCACCTGGGAAGCCGCTCAGAACGCGATTAGCTGCCTGCTCCCAAATGAAGAAGACACGCAGACCCACTTGGTGGTAAGAGTCCATCTCAGACTTGCTGAGGTTCCTACCATTAGCAGGATCTCCCAGGTATCGACCTACGCCCAGGTAACCCGCGTTACGGATATTCTGAGCACCAGGTCTACCCCATGAACAGTCTGTGTATGCTGGGAATAGCTTTGCCATATTACCTCCTGGGCAGGTTAAAGGTCAGCCTGTTTGATGACTGACAAGTAGGTATTGCCTTGGCCTAGTGTCATGCCAATGACGCCACCAACATTCTGGAAGTACGCAAGTTCGATATAAGTTCCAGCTCCACACAGTAGATGAAGGGTAATTCCAACAGTAGTATCGAATACACCCCCAGGAGTATTCTCCCATACTGTCTTTATGATGTTACCGTTCACATAAAGGGATACGCCTCGAATACCAAGCGCATTAGCCTGGAACGTAACAGCTCCGTCGATGGCATAGATACCACCAGGAACAGTGAATCGAGAACTGTTCGAAGCTGGGTTATGTATGTTAGCGGTATCGTACTCTTCAACGAAGTTGCCCGAGTTGTCCCAGTTGATAATGGTAACAGCGTTATTGACACAAAGGCCAGCATTGACCAAGAAGCTCTTGGCTGCAGGAGTCTTTGACAACGGAGCACCAATAGCAAATGGTTGCGACCCAGGCTGAGGCGTCATGATCCAAACGAATTCGCCCACCGCGGGCATCATGGATCCCCACCCCACAGGAACAACGTTTGGGAAGGTCGTAGAAGTTCCGATCTTCCTACACGTCAGCTTACCGCCTGTGACAGCAGTTACCTCTACCAGTTCAAGATCAGGCTTACCAGCAACTTCACGATACAGGTCAGTTATCCGTCGTGTCACTGGAGATGTATTGACACTGGGGAGAGCTAGGATAGGCTGACTAGAAGGTACGTCAGAAGGCATCGATCAGGAACCTCTCACGAGTATCACATTCCATTGCACGAGTAGCCGTCAAAGGAATAGTGATATTGTCCAAGCTGTAATACGCATCAAGCTTAGACTTGGCTCGTTTAACCTGGATGATATCGTTAGGCTCAAGACAGGGGTTCACAAGGCTATTGAAGTGAACGTGCTCGGTATGTCCTGCATGTTGATACAGTAGTGATTGTGCGACGATCTCACACTGATCAGACGAAGTGAACATGTTCGAGCTGTAGAAGAACGGAATATCACCCATCGGACCGAAGATCGACAACGGGTGCTCATTGTCTACAATCCCAGCTTCACCTGATACTGGAGTCGTACCATTCGTAGGCTGCGAGTAACAGATGACGTGGTTGTATGTATTATCCGCAGTGAGATCCTTACGGAACGAGAGCGCAGGCATTTGCTGCCCCTCGATCACCTTCCATCTCACATCGTCAGGCCTCGGGTTACCTGCAGGCATCAAACGAAGATCGCACTTACCCTGATAGTTGAAGAACAGGTCAAGGCCAGCATCTCGTGCCCACTTAGTCAGAACTTCCCAAGTATCAGAACCTCTATCAACTACACCCTCAGGGGCAAGGATCCAAGGTCGGATAGTTGTGAAGTCGACAGCGTACTTAACCGGAGGATATCTGTTGTCCAGTACGTTCTTGATTACCTGACCCATAGGTTGACCAGTAGTCACAACGAACGGTTCCTGGAACCTTGATCGAGCAACTGCCAAACTACGGTCGTACAACTTAACAGATATAGAAAGGTCTTCACCCGAATCCAGGATCTCAGCGTCCTTGATCTTGAACGCTCCGAGCTGGATATATTCCTCTGCGCCCAGTGCTGGGACGTAGGCACCTCTGTACAGCCACACCTCGTTACCCGAGAGTGGATGCAACAAGTCCGTCAGCTCGTTAGGCACCAACGTCCCTGTGGGGTCACTGAGCTTTACACTGGCCGTGCGCCTGTGTTTGTTCGTATAATCGACCTTAACATTACCATCCACAATGGCAAGTGTAAAGGTAGGGTTGTCAGCAGTCATGATAACTGCCTTAGTAACAACCTTATGCGTCTCGCGAATGATCTGCTGGAACTGAGAAGAGGAAGGAATCATGTGATTGCCGGCCTATCCACTTCAACAGCCTTAATCGATACGATAGCGTAACCATTTGCAATAGTGTACCTATCGTCATTCCAGTCGAGGAATGCGAGGTATCGTGCAAGTACCTTACCACTAGCAAGCACCCATACAACTTGTTGCGATTCGTAGATGGCACGAAGTGCATCGTATTCTGCTTGGCTAAAGCATTCGACCTTGAGATCGATCTCAGCACCAGATGTACCGTCAGAGACAACTACCTTGCGCGTGCGTCCAAGAGGCATGAACGCTGCAGCATTGGCAGGCTTATGTGCATCCCAGCTACCTGGAAGAAGGCTAAACGCCTTATTCAGAGTAGGATCGAGTACGACCTTAAACCACCAGATATAGTTGCCATCTGTAGTAAGTCCTGAAGCGAGACCAACACCAGACGCAGATGCCACAGGAGAACCTGCAGCAAGTGTAACCGACTTAGCCAGATAGAATCGTGCAGAACCCTGAGGCTCTTCATAGTCGTATCGACGAATGAACCCGAAGCTCTGGAAGGTGTTCGCTCGGTTGATGGTCCAGGTCTTGCCTGTACTATCTACGAACGACGTAACTCCGAAAGACAATCCACGGAAGTCAGGATTAGCAACTGTAGCAGCAGTAGAAGAAAGACCGTTCTTGATTTCAGCATAATAGATTCGGTATGCCGAAGCAAGAGTACCGCTCGTACGGTTAATCTCTACTGTAGAGTTCAACGAGGTTGTAACGCCCGAACCAGTTCCTGCGAAGTTGCTCAGGTTCGTATAAGTAACTGCTGAGGGGCTCGTATCCGAAGAGTCGAGCGAGTAGTAGAAGTCAGCATGCCAGTTGGAAGCTGTAGCATGATTGACCCTAAGCCAGATTGGAGTCTTGTCAGCAGGCCATGGGATAGCGGTCGACGTAGCTGTCTGGAGCGATGCACCGTTCCACCACTGAAACACCATCTGGTTGGATGCATTGATCCAGAACACATACATCGAACCGAACGTAGCATCAGCCTTGCTGACTAGATAGTGACCATTGACAGGTACAGTTCCATCCTTGGCCATACAGACACTGATCTGCTTGTCACCAGTAATACGAAGGGAAGCATGATCAGGCGTAACGATATCATTACCAGCATCAGACCCAGTAAGCAATGCAGTCATCTTGCTGACATTGATACCGCCACGAATGTACTCTTGTACACCCGCATCAGTTAGTTTGTAGATATCAATGTAACTGGGATAGGGTGTAGCTGACCAACTGCCTTGACGTACTTCAACAATGTTCCGCTGATTAGTATTGTCAGAGACAGGGTTGCCAATGAACAGTGGCGTAGAAGGAGGAGTACCATTAACCTGGAAGACAGCAGAGGCGACATAACTAGATGCCATCTCATTGCCTTGGTTAGGTGCATGCCACACCTTAACGTAGGCATAGTAACTGGAGAGGTTATCTAGACCTTGAGGTGTAACAGTTCTGGTGTTAGTAGCACCAGGAACGATCCCACTGTCGTAGGCCTTGACTCCCGCCTTCTCAGGATTGAAGTTAGTCGTGCCTGCAAGGTTGCCCAGGTTGTCCGCAGCGTCATTCTTGACAACGATGACTCGGGACTGTGACTGAACATTACCTTCGGTGTCAGAGTACGTCCATGTGATGGTAGGCGTAGTAGTAAACGTCTGACCAGCAGAAAGATCCTGAGGCTGAACACCAGAGAGCGTAGGAGGCGAATCATAGAAGATTCGCAGGAAGCACTTATGCAGACGGTTCGAGCCAGCTGAGGTAGCAGGTGTATGATAACCGATCAGCATACGAATGCTGGTCAGATCAACCTGGTTCCAGGTTAGCTGATCCCATGCATAGAAGCCGTTGTTGTACTGGAACGTAGGGTTGTACTGAACAACGTAGTCGTTGATCGAAAGGTCATATGGTGATGCGAAGAACCAGGTACCGACATCAGCACCGAGAGGCGTTGCAGCTAGTGCATAAGGATCGGGACCATAAGGTGAGAAGTACGCAGGCTTCGGGAAAGCTTGTACACCAAAGCTGAAGGTATCATTGGGATAAAAGTGCGCTCCACGAGCATGGAGTTCAGCACCAGTAATAACAGCACCAGCAGGGATACCTGCAGGGTTAGCGAACCCAATGATATCGATGCCGTCAATATCACTTGCAGTTTCCTGTTTGACGTAAGTCGCATCGCTACCATCAGACAGAGCTTGCCAACGAGTAGCAGCACCAACTACTGTAGTCAGTAGTGGATAGCCACCGAGGTCAGCATCTGGTTGAATGTCGACAAAGCCCATTAAGGAGCACCTGTGTTAAATCCGGCCCAATCGTCAGCGAGCTGACTAATTGCTGCCTGAATGCTTTCCTGGACAACCTGCCTTGTGTCTTCCGTTGCATTGTCGATATGGAAGACGAACGCCCCTTCAGAGATCGTAATGCCTCCAGATGGCGCACCACCGGTCCCTGTCCTACCATTCCCCACAGGACCGTTAGCACTGGATCCGACCTGAACAGATCCCTGGATAGTTGCGTTGTAACCTTCGAGCTGCTTCTCTACACCCTTCCAGCCTCGATCAAGACCGACACCGAGAGAGTCCATGATCAGGTTACCGTTATCGATCAGGAGCTTCGCATCCTTGGAAGGCGGACCCTTATGATCCGAGATCCAGCCTGCAATGCCTCCGATGAAGTTCTTGACGCTTTCGAAGCCACTCTTCAGGCCTCCAAGGAAGCTCTCCATGATACGCTGACCGACAGCACCCAGGTCGACATGCAGTACATCCGTGATCCTGCCAGGGAAGCCTGTCAGGAAGCTGAACACCTGGTTGACAACATCGTTGATGGAGTTACGGAAGCTGTTCCAAGCATCACGCGTCTTGTTGACAACACCATCCCAGGCGCTGTTGATAACCGCCCAGATAGACTGCATGATGCCCTTGATGAAGTCCCAGATCGTAGTCAGGACACCACTAATGGTTGCCCAAATGATTCCGAGAGCGCCTTCGATGATTGCCCAGATAGCGTTCCAAACGCCCTGCGCAACGTTCTTAATACCATCCCAAACCTTACCCCAGTCGCCCGAGATGAGGCCTGTCACGATCTGGATGATGCCTTGAATAGCTTGCAGGATGCCTTCGATGAAGCCCTTGATGGCATTCCAGACCGACTGAATCACGTTCCAGATGGTGGACAAGAGTCCAGCAATCACACTGTAGATAGCGTTCCAGATACCTTCAGTGGATGCAATGATCGTGCCACCGACAGCACTCCAGATGTTCTGGATGACATCCCAGCCCACCTGAATGATGTTCCAAAGCTGTGCCCATCCTTCGGAGAACTTCTGAGTAATAGCATCCCAGAGTTCTTGCAGCGCCTGGATGATCGGACCGATGTGCTCACTCCACCAGGCCTGGAACATGTTCCACTGTTCCAAGACACTTGCGACGAAAGCTTGGATAGCAGGTACTGCGCTGTTGTTGATCCAGTCAGTGAACTGCTGAATCTTCTCTTGGATGAAGCTCCAAGCCTGTAGAGCCAGATCCTTGGCTGCCTGGAACTTCGGACCAATCATATCGTTCAGCAATTGCCAGTTCGAGATAACCAGGTACACTCCGGCTACCAAGAGGGCAAAGCTGGCGATGATTGCAGCGATAACACCAGCAACCACCAGGAGTGGAACTCCAGCGGCTGCGGCAGCACCAGCAAAGATCAGGAACACACCTACTGCAGCAATCACCGCACCAGCAACGATGGCGACGATACCAGCAAGTGCACCGATCTTGACAATCAGATCTTGTGTCTCGGGACTAAGACCTTCCCAGACATTCATCAGCTTGTCGAAAGCCTCAGCAAGGCGCTCGACGAAGGGCATCAAGCGCTCGCCGATATTGACCTTGATGATATCGAATCTGTTGTTCAGTTCCTGAAGTCGAGCAGCTGTGGTATTCGACATGGTGTCATAGGCTTCGCCCATAGCACCAGCGGAGTCTGACATATCACCTGTCAGACTCTTCAACTGCTCGAAGTTCGGAATAGCTAGGTCGAAGAAACGCCTAGCCTGAATCGACCCTGTACCGAAGGTATCTTCGAAGGCCTGCTTGAGCTGAGGACCTGTAAGCTTGCCCCAGCCCTTACCATACACCAGCTGGCTAAGGATATCGTTCATCTGGAGGAAGTTACCAGATGCGTCCTTAGTCTTGACACCAATCTTTTCCAGAGCAGCTGTAGTGTCTGGTTTGGTTAGCAGCTCCATAGCACGAGCTGCTGACGTAGAAGCCATTGCGGTGCTCAAGCCGTTCCGGGTAAGGAAGGCGAGCATGCCTGCCATAGACTCGATCGACTGCCCGGCTGCAACAGCTGCAGGAGTTACTCGACCGATGACTTCTGCGAACTCTCCGTAGGTACCGACACCCTTCCTAACCAACTGGAACTGGATGTCCATAATACGGTTGACTTGATCAACAGGAACCTTGTACGAGTTCATCAGTGCGATGGTAGCTCGTGCAGCATCCTGGATATCAACCTGACCTGCAACAGCTGCCTTCGAGAAGGCCGTCAGAAGAACTTCAGCCTGCTGTGTATTGACATTCATCGAGGAGAAGATGTCATACAGAGAGGTCTGCATCTGATCAAACGGTGCAGGTACTTCTCTTGCAACTCGCTTGGCAATATCGCCAATGTCACTAAGCTTTACACCAACTTGGTCAACCTGCGTAAGAGTCAGAGCACTTTGCCGCTCATACTCTACCGCACCACTAACTGCATCAGCGAAGAACGACTCAGCAGCTGCACCAGCGGCAATGAATCCGATACCTACAGCGGTGAGGCCGACTCCCAACATCTGCATATTCTGCGCAGATGTACGGGAGCCGTCCCCCATCGCACTAAGCATTCGACCGACATCACGGAGTACGCTGTCCGCCTCGTTACGGGCGCGCACCACCAACATGATGTCCCTAGCGCCTAGCGGCATTCGCGTCTCTTTCGCTTCTCTCGGACTTAATCTGCATCACTAGCCCCATGGCCTGTATCAACAGAAAGTCCTGATCTAGAATACCGCCGGCTTGAGGTAGCTGACCAAAAGCCTCACATAGATCAGTTACACGTATGAGCTCCAGGGTGTCGCGCGATACTTTATGATTTCTCATCAGTATCACCGACCGGAGCTCATTGGCTAGTTTCCCTCATCCTCCTCCGTGAAGGGCTTATGCAACTCATCGATCAGTTCACCGATCTCGTTGCCGACCTTAGGATCAAGACGATCGAGGGTACGCCTGTTCGACAGGTCAAGAGGCTTGTCATTCTCATCGGTCAGGTTATGATCGACGATGCAGCGACTGAACTCGTAGGCCGTCACTACCTGATTCTGAAGCTTCATGTCAGCGGTACGGCTCGATGCCTTACCCCGTTGCTTCTTCTCCTCCATCTCGACCTGCATCAGCATG
>C688J18823_10002675_pt1 | contig 11161 bp, 10 predicted proteins | sample HopSoiMetagenom1_FD_18823 | JGI IMG/M metagenome (IMG submission 18823) | reverse complement strand
AGCTGCCGGTCATGAAGACCCGGAACATGTGCAGCCAGATGAAGATGACCATGCCGTGCGCCGACCAGCGGTGCATGTTGCGCATGATCATTCCGAAGGGGACGTCGAAGTCGAGGTACTTGACGTCCCAGTACGCGTACTCGCCGGTGGGCCGGTAGTAGAACATCAGCACCACGCCGGTGACCACGGTGCACAGATAGAGCAGGAAGGTGAGCCCGCCCGCGCACCAGGTGTGCCGGTAGCGGATGCCATGCCGGCGCATCTTGCTCGGGTGGAGGTGCATCCAGACGTTGGCGCTGACTTGCAGCACGCGGTTGCGCGGCGTGTCCGCGTAGCCGTGCCGGAAGATCGAGCGCCAGACGTAGTTGTTGGTCAGCACCTCGCCGATGGAGCTCTTGCGCTTCTCGGTCTCGGGCACGTTTACGCCCCTCCGGTGAACTTCACGAATGCGGTCGGGTCGTCCCACTGCCCGAGCTCGTAGCGATAGCGGAAGGCCTTGTCGACCACCAGCTGGCCGTCGTCGGCGAGGGTGATCTTCACCCGCTCCAGCGGCCGCGGCGTGGGCCCTTCGAAGTTGATGCCGTCCTTGGTGTACCCCGAGCCGTGGCAAGGGCACTTGAACTTGTTCTCCGGACCCAGCCAGCGCGGGGTGCAGCCGAGATGCGTGCAGATCCCCAAGAGCGCGTAGATGGTGTTGCCGGTGCGCACGATCCAGACGCGCTGCGACTTCATCCACTTCTCCGAGACGTCGCCCACCGTGTACTCGGTGGGGTAGCCCGCCTTGAAGCTGGTGGGCGGCTCGAAGAGGACGCGAGGGAACAGCAGTCTCAGGATCGCGCCCCCGCTGGCCGCGAAACACGCAAGGATTGCGCCCCACCCCGCCAGAGAAACGACATCGCGGCGCGACCAGATGAAGTTGCCGCTCTCCGCCTCGGGGATGCCGGGATTGCCGCCAGGCATGATTTCCCTCGTTGCTTCCGCCGTGAAGACGCACTTACCTGACACGAAGGGTGGAGGCGGTCAAGCAGACTGGAGGCGGCTGCGGCAGATCGTCGCGCGTTGACGCGCACCATTTGCTCCGCTAATTGTGCCCCGTGCGCCAGCTGATGAACTTCTGGGCGATCGTGTCGGTTCCCGACAACATCCCCATCGTCTTCATGCTGCTTTTGGTGGGCTACTTCACGTACCTCAGCTTCGACGAGGCGCGGAAGAACGACCGGCTCATCCGCGAAGGCCGCAAGGAGCAGATCCTCCGCCGCATGCAGGAGTGACTCAGCGCGTCTCGAACGCGCGCTCCAACGCCGCCAGCTCCACCTCGCGCGAGCCGCCCGTCACGGCGCGCATCCGCTCCAGCGCCGCGTGAACGCCTTCACGGCCTCCGCCATCCGCGTAGAGGCCCAGCACCGCGCGCGCCCCCACCCCGAACAGCTCGCCCCGGGTCCGCGAGAGCCGCTGCTCCATCTCCACCAGCAGCGCGTCGGCCTTCTGCTTCTGTCCGGTCCGGCGGTAGTGGCGCACCGTCAGGGTGAAGCCGGTCCAGTACTCCTCCTTCATCTCGCGGATCGCGCCCTCCTTCTCGGCGTCGGCGTACCAGTCGAAGAGCCGCATGCGCAGCAGGCGCGCCTCGTCTGCCTGCAGCGCGCGCCCCACCTCCTCCGAAGAGGCGGAGGCGGGAGGGTGCTCGAAGAGCGCGCTGCGCGCGGGCAGCGGCGCGGGACGCGGCGCCAGCGTTCCGCCGGGGCAGGTAGCCAGGAAACGGGAGCGCTCCGCGGCTTCGCCCGCCGCGTCCGCGAAGGCGGCGCTGCCGTAGATCTCCGCCAGCGTGCGGTGCGCCGGCGCGAAGTCAGGATCGGTCTTCGAGACTTCCTTCATCGCGGCGATGGCGCGGCGCGTGCCTCGGCCCAGCGCCGAGCGGCCCCAAAGGTAGAGGAAGCGGACGTCGCCATCGTGGATGGCACGCAGCCGGGCGTACTCGGCCTGCATCGCCTTCAGCTCGCCCTCCACGCCGTGCGCGGTCACCACGTCCTGGTAGCGCTCGTGCGCGAACACGTCTTCGGGAAACTGCTCGCGCAGCGCCCGCGCCGGGCCGGCGACCTCCGCCAGGGTAGCGGCCCGGCTTTCCGGTGGAAGCGCTGCGAGCGCGCGCTGCACCGCCGCGCCCGGCTCGCAAAGGGGCACGGCGGTCAGCAAAGCGGCCACGGCGGTCAGCACGCAGGTCATTCCAACTGGAGGCCGCGGGCAGCGTCAAGCGCGCCCGCGGCCCCCTCCCCCTCAGAGAGATCGCAGGAAGTTGAGGATGTCCTGCTTCTGCCCCGCCGTGAGCGAGTTGAAGTTCGCGATCACGCCGTTGGCTTCCGAGCGGCACGCCACGCCATCGGCGGTGAAGTTCTGGCCGGCCACGCAGTTGGGGTTCGTGCTGGCGTGTTGTGAGATCGCCCGCAGCAGCCCGCCGTTGGCCGGACCCGCGCGGCCGTCATGCAGGAAGAAGATCCGCTGGCCCACGCCCCACAGCGGAGCGGTGCGGAACTCGTCCGCCCCGGCAGCGCCCTGCGACACGAAGTCCGCCAACCGTTGCCCCATGTGGTGGATGGCGAAGTCGCTGAACGGGTGGTAAGCGACCTCGGTCTGGCCGGTGAAGATCGACTCCTCGCTGACCAGGGTCTGCGTGTGGCAGAGGTTGCAGCCGATGGCGTTGAAGAGCGACCTGCCGTTGCGCTCCGAGATGGTGTCGGTGGTGTCCCTGGGCGCCGCCGACAGCCGCATGAAGTTGGCGAAGTTCACCGCGTCATTCGACATCTCGGTGAGCGTACCTCTGAGCGAGCCCGCCGGACTGCGGATGTGGCTGTGGTCTTCGGGGGTGGGGTTGGCCTCGCAGGACTCGATGCCGCCGCGCTCGTTGGGGAAGACCTCGTTGCTCACGCCCTGCTCGACGTTGTAGGCCTCGCCGGCGAAGATGAGCAGCGACTTGTTCTGCGCCTTCCAGCCGAAGCGGGTGATGCTGCCGTCGTTCCCGTTGCGGTTGAAGCGCCCGGCGATGCCCAGCCTGGCGCGATCGGTGGCGGTGCTGTTGAAGACGCCGATCAGCTGCTCCTCCGAGGTGTTCTCCACCAGGCCCAGCCCGAAGGTGGGCGTGGGGATGCGGAAGATGACATTTCCCCTGGCGAGCTCGCCGGCGAAGTCGGGCTGCGCCAGCGTGCAGGAGGCGGGCGCATCGACGCGGCCGGCAATGGTGAAGAGGCCGTGCACGCCTCCGTCATTGCTGCCGTCCGGGTTCTTGATGAAGCGCGCCTCGCGCACCGGCCCGTCGAGTGCGATGAAGGACGGGACCACCTGGTTCCTGCCGGCGAGGCGATCGAGGGTGGCGAGCGCCACCTGCGGGTTGTTGACGAGGACCTGCCCGAGCCGGGGGTGCGGACTGGATCCGCCCGTCGCCGGCTGTGCATGGCAGGACGAGCAGCTGTTGGAGTTGAAGGTGGGGCCGAGGCCCACGCCGTCCTCGCCGGCCACCCCGCCGGAGACCGAGTCGATCTCCTCGAACGTGTCCTTCGCGGCGTTGAAGACGCCCACCTCGTCGGCGTTCAGTCCGGGAAGCGGACCTCCCGCGCTTGCGGCTCCTCCCCGTGGCCCAGGATCGCTCTGGGCGAGCGCTGCTCCGGCTCCGATTGCTGCAACGATTGCGACAAATGTGCTCCAGGTATGCACGCGCATTGCAGGACCCTCCTCCTCAATGGCTGGTGCTTCGGGGAGCCCGGACGCACGATGCGGCCGCAACCGCTCCCACGAAATCCGCGGTACCCTTCCGCGCTCGGGGCTGTCAAGGAAACGGGAAATCCGTCGCGAATTCAATGAGAACCTAATGCGTTCAGAATTACGTCGAGCTCGGATCCAGAGGGAGCCAGCTCGAATCCGGCATATATTTCGGCGGGTATTTTTCCGATCAGGAAACCCCGAGGTTTGAATGAGGGAAAACGAATGCCGCGCTTGATCGACTCGCGTTTGAACGATCGGATCGACGCGCTCGAGGCGCGCTACGGCCGCGCCCGCCTGGTGCGCGAGATCGGAGCCGCGGTGCTGCGCATGCGGTTGACGTCGCGCCTGCTGCAGTCGGAGCTGGGCGAGAAGGTGCGAACCAGCCAGGCGTCCATCTCCAAGCTCGAGCGCGGCGCCACCGCCTTGCCGCACTGGGACGCGCTGGAGATCATCGCCAACAACCTGCGCTGGGAAGTGGTGCTGAATCCCGGACCGAAGCCGGTGCAGGTGCGCAAGCGGCGCTGAACCGGCGCGCTCAGACCTTTCGCTGCGCGAAGGCCTGCGGCATGTGCTTGCGCATCAGCCGCGACAGCTCGTCGCCGTCGACCAGATCGATGGGGTTGCCGCGGGCCGCGTCGCGCGCGTCGGAGGTGAAGGTCCCGAGCGTCACCAGCACGCCCTTGCCCACGAACTCCGCCCGGGCGGTGTCGATCATGTTGCGTACCTCGTCGGCGTCGGTGGCCACCCCGGGCGCGCCGAAGAGGCCGTGCACGTATAGCCGGCCTCCGCGGATGGGCGTGGGATCGTTGGCGAAGAGATCCACGGTGGCGGCGCCCCGCTCGCTGCGCTCGGGATGGAAGCCCATCTCGGTGAAGAGGGTGAGCAGCAGCCGCTGGAAACCCTCGACGCCGAACCCTCGCACCCACGACAGCTCGCCGTGACCCAGGCGCGCCAGGTTCTCGGGCGCGGCCGGCGACACCGGCTGGCCGCGGCCGATGAGAAAGATGAGGAGGAACCCCACCGCCGTGGCCACCACCGCCACCACCAGGATGCCCATCCGTCCTCGTCTCCCGCGCGCCTGCCCGGGAGTCAAGCTGTCCTTGACATGCCGGGGAAGAGGACGGTACAAGCCCCCTCCCTCTCGGGCGGATCTCCCCCGGCCGACGAGGTTTTTCCAGCACGACGTGGGCCTGTAGCTCAGCTGGGAGAGCGCTAGAATCGCACTCTAGAGGTCTCCGGTTCGATCCCGGACAGGTCCACCACCCGTGCTCGCGCACGGGTGGTGGTCTCCCGTGACTGCGGGTGAGTTCAAACCGCTGACCGCTCTGCTTTTCCCGCGACGCTCTTCGATCACACCAGGGGGCGACTCGCGTGTGGCCAGTGACCGCGCGTGAGTTCAAACCGCTGACCGCTCTGCTTCCGCGAGCCGCTCTCCGATCACACCAGGGGGCGACTCGCGTCTCCCCCTGGACCCCCACGCGTTCTGGACCCGCACCCACACCCGAACGGGGGAAAAATCGCGAGAGGTGGCTGGTTACTGGTACTTAACCCCTCGTGGATCCGGTCCAGAAGCTCCGAGCGGAGACCCAGCGCCGGCGCACCTTCGCCATCATCTCGCATCCCGATGCGGGCAAGACGACCCTCACCGAAAAGCTGCTCCTGCACGGCGGCGCCATCCACCTCGCGGGGGCGGTGAAGGCGCGTGGCGCCCAGCGCCACGTCACCTCGGACTGGATGGAGTTGGAGCGCCAGCGCGGCATCTCCGTCACCAGCTCTGTGCTCCAGTTCGAGCACCAGGGCTTCCGCATCAACCTGCTCGACACCCCGGGCCACCAGGACTTCTCCGAGGACACCTACCGCACGCTGGCCGCCGCAGACGCGGCCGTCATGCTGATCGACAGCGCCAAGGGCGTGGAGGCCCAGACCCGCAAGCTCTTCCAGGTCTGCCGGCGCCGCGGCATCCCCATCTTCACCTTCGTCAACAAGATGGACCGCCTGGGACGGGAGCCGTTCGACAACCTGCACGAGGTGGAAGAGGTGCTGGGCATCCGCACCTGTCCCATCACCTGGCCTCTGGGGCAAGGCACCGACTTCAAAGGCGTTTTCCAACTTTTCGACGCGTCGTGGCAGCGACGGCCCGTGGCCGGGGACCTCCCGCCGCGGGTCCGCGAAGAGATCGAGCTCCTGGAGGCCGCGGGGGACCCCTTCGACGAGGATCGGGTACTGCGCGGCGAGCTGTCGCCCGCGTTCTTCGGATCGGCGATGACGGAGGTCGGCGTGGACGAGTTCCTCGACGCGTTCGTCCGGTTGGCGCCTGCGCCCGGCCCCCGTGTGCGCGTGGACGGCGCCAAGGTCGAGCCCGAGGAGCCCCGGTTCTCCGGCTTCGTCTTCAAGATCCAGGCGAACATGGACCCCGCGCACCGCGATCGGCTCGCGTTTTTACGCGTCTGCTCCGGCCGGTTCTACCGGGGGATGGACGCGCGCCTGCCCCGGGAGGAGAAGCCGATCCGCCTCTCCATGCCCCACCAGCTGTTCGGTGCCGAACGCCACGTCATCGAGGAGGCCTGGCCCGGCGACGTGATCGGCCTCTTCGACACCGGGGCGCTGCGCATCGGCGACACCCTCTGCGAAGGGCAGGCCTTCGAATACGCGGAACTGCCCCGTTTCTCTCCCGAAATCTTCGCCCGGGTGCGCGCCAGGGACGCCCTCAAGCGCAAGCAGTTCGAGAAGGGCCTCGACCAACTCTCGCAGGAGGGCGCCATCCAGATCTTCCACCAGCGCGGCGGCGGCATGCGCGACCCGATCGTGGGCGCCGTGGGAGCGCTGCAGCTGGAAGTGCTGCAATATCGCCTTCTCCACGAATACAACGCCGATCTGCTGCTGGACCGGCTGCCCTACCAGGTGGCCCGCTGGGTCGCAGGCGAAGGCTTCGACCCGGCCCGGTTCGAGACCGAGGTGGACGCGCTCTGCGTCGAGGACCGCGACCAGAACCCCATCGCACTGTTCAAGAGTGAATGGAACCTGAACTACGCGATGGGCCGCCATCCGGCCTGGACCTGGTCGCCAACCGCTCCCGTCGTTCCCTTGTCCAAACGTAAATAGGTGGGAGCTGAACGCACTTCTCCGAGCACACCCGCTGTCTACCTTGAGAGCTGATGAAATCCCGCAACCTCGCCATCGTGTTCGCCGGCCTCTGCGGGTACGCGGAGCGGCTCGGGGCGCAGACGTGGGAGGAATCCCAGCGCATGCTGCGCCTGCACGAGGCGTTGGTGGATCCGGCCTTCCGCAAGTTCAGCGGGCGGCGCGTGAAGCAGATCGGCGGCACTTTTCTGGTGGCGTTCGATTCGCCCACCCAGGCCGTCCTCTGCGCGGCGGCGCTGCGCGAGCGGGTGCGCCGGTTCGACGAGGTCCTGCCGCCCGAGCGGCGCATCCAGGCGCGCGTCGGCATCCACCTGGGCGAGGTGCGGCTCGACCGCGGCGACGTCTTCGGCGAGCCGGTGAACATCGCCTCCCGCATCGAGGCGCTGGCCGGCCCCGGCGAGGTCCTGCTCGGCGAATCGGTGTGGCTGTCGATGAGCCGCGCCGAGGTGCGCTGCGAGGACGCCGGCGAACGTCTGCTCAAGGGCGTGCCCGAGCCGGTGCGCGTTTTCCGCCTGGTCGGCGCGCTCTCGCCCCTGCCCGACCTGGGTCCGCTGCCCTCGCCTGACGGCGCCGAGGTCCCCGGCGAGGTCTCCCGCCACCTGCTGGCCGCGGCCGATGCCGCCGCGCGCCACGCCCAGGAAGTGCTGCCGCGGCTGCCCGACAAGGTCCGCGTCTTCGTCGGCGCGGGGCTCGCGGCCATGCTCGCGGTGGCGGCGGCCTTCTTCGCGCTGGCCCGCCTGGGGGTGTTGCCGTGAGGCGTCCCCCGCGCAACCTGGTCCTGCTGCTCTCGGACATGAAGGGCTTCACGGCCCGGACCAGCAGCCAGACGCGCGATCAGAACGCGCGCATGCTGGCGCTGCACGACGCCCTGCTCCTGCCCATCGTGCGCGGCTACAACGGCCGCAAGGTGAAGAGCATGGGCGACGCGCTGCTGGCCGCCTTCCTCTCCCCCACCGACGCCGCGCTCTGCGCCATGGCCATGCAGGACCGGCTGGCGTCCTGGAACGCGCTGGCCGAGCCCGGTGAGCGCATCGAGATCCGCATCGCCCTCAGCCAGGGCGAGGTGCGCAGGTCGCGCGGCGATCTCCACGGCGAGGCGATGGGGCTCGCGGTGGCGGCGGAGGCGCGGGCGGACGCCGGCGAGGTGGTGCTGACCGACGCCGTCTACCTCTCCATGAACAAGAGCGAGGCGCCCACGGAGATCGTCGGCGAGGCGCCGCTCAGCGGCGGCGGCCGCATCCGCCTGCGGCGCGCGCTGCGCAGCTCCGACCCGCTCTCNCCCTACGGCGGCTTCGCGCTCTCCAGGCTGGGGAAGCTGCCCGACCCCGCGCGGGCAGTGCGCCTGCGCATGGCGGTGGACCGCACCCTGGACTTCGCCCGCCGGCGGGTGGTCTGGGCCGCAGCAGGCCTGGTGCTGATCGCCGCCGCGGCCGGCGAGAAGGAGCTGCGACCGCCCATGGATCCGGTGGCGCGCGCGGCGGAGATGGTGGAGCGCCGTCAGCCGTTGGCGGCGCTGTCGCAGCTGGATGCGCTGGCCGACTCGCCCCGCGCCAACGACGCGGCGGTGCAGGTGATCCGCGGCAAGGCCGAGCACGCGCTGGGACAGCTGGGTCCTGCCTTCGCGGACTTCGCGGCCGCGGCGCGGCAGGATCCGCGGGTGATCGATCAGGGCGCCATCGACGCGCTGGTCGACGAGCTCGACGCCGAAACCTTCCCCAAGGTGTGGCGGCCGGCGCTGATCCGTCTGTTGGGCGAGCGCATCGGCCGGCCGGCCGCGCCCGCGGTGCGCCGGCTGTTGCGATCGCAGCGGGCGGCCTCGCGCGAGGACGCATTGTTGGTATTGGAGCTGCAAGGCACCGCCACCGACGACGACCGCCTGGTCATCGCCCGCGCCGACCTGGGCGATGCCCACGCTTCCTGCGCCGCGCGCAAGGCGGCGGCGCGGCGGCTGGCGTTGGTCAGCGACCCGCAGGCGGAAGCGCTGCTCACGCGCACCGCCGCGAGCCGAAAGAGCTGCGGTTCCGCGGAAGCGCGCGATGCGCTGCGCCGGCGGCGCCACGCGCGGCTCGCCGAAGCCCGCTGAGATCGCTCGCGCGTGTGAAGGCGCTGGAGGAGCTCACCGCCGCCGGCCCCGGAGGTAGGCGGCCAGCGGCCAGGCGCCGGCATTCCAGCGGCCGTCGCGAAGCTCGACGAGCCTTGCCTTGGTCTCCGGCGCCGGCATGATCCAGGTCATCGCTCCCGCGGATGCCAGCGAAAGTGCCGCCGCCCCGACGAACACCGGCCGCAAAGGCCGCCAGCGTGGAAACCGCTGCAGCGCCGCTGCGAGGCCCAGCCCGAGGAAGGGAACGGCGTCGGAGAGCATGCGGGGGCCGGCACACCATCCGCCTTCCCAGGCCCACCAGCACGCCATCAAGAGCGAGTGCGCCAGCACGCCGAGACCGAGGACGCGCAGCTCGCGCCGGCGAAGCAACTCCAGCAGGGCGAAGGCGAGCACGGGGTAGACCACGACCATGCCCCGGCCCGGGCTGAACCAGAGCCCGAGGAGGCCTTCCGCTCCGTCGGGCCAGGGTGGCCGCCATCCGATGCTCGCCTCGGCGCCGTATCCGGACTGGAGCCAGCCCCCGAACACCGCCCGCTGGTAGACCAGCGTCAGGGCGACGGGGACGGCAGCGCCGGCGGCGGCTGCAAAGAGCCGCCTGCGGTCGAGCGCTACCAGCGCCAGGGCCAGCGGCAGGTCCGGCGGCCGGCAGGCGACGGCAAGCCCGGCGCAGAACCCCACCAGCGCGGCGCGGCCCGCCCCTTCACGCAGGCCCAGCGCGGCCAGGCCCCCGGCCAGCGCCAGCGCGGCGCCGGTGTGCTGCCAGAGAGCCTGGCCGAGAATGGGCAGCGCCGGCGTCGCCAGGAGCGTGAGCGCGGCGGCGATGGCGGCGGCGCGCTCGCCCGCGAGCCTGCGCTGGGCAAGGAAGAGCAGCGCCAGCATAGAGGCGCACAGGGCGCTGGCAGCGGTCTTTTCCGCCACGTTGCGAAGCTCGACGGTGAGCGGCGCACGCCCGAGCGCAGCGGGAAGCTCGAAGGGCAAGGCGAGGAGCGCCGTGGCCACCGGATACTTCGAGGCCGCCCTGCCGCCGGCAAGCGGCACCAGCCAGTTCTGCCGCGCGCCGGGCAGGGTCAGCGTGCCCTCGCGCATCAGCGCGAAGGGAATCTCCGCCGCGGCGACGGTGTCCTGGGAACCGATCAGCCGCGTGTTGGCCATCGGCGCGGCGAAACCGAGCAGCAGCACCAGCAACGGCAGAGGGCCGCGGCGCAGCGCGACGCCGGCGGCACCCAGCAGCGCCGAGAGGCAGGAGGCCAGCAGCATGGCGCGCACCGGCAGCGCAATCTTGGTGGCCGGATTGGCCATCGAAACGGCAACCCACGCGCCGCCCAGCACCGCCAGGAGGCACGCTGCGCGCGACAGCCATGCGCGCGCCCTGGACACGGGGACAGGCGCGTAGAGATCGGCATGCATCCGCCGCGCAGTGTAGAACGGCCGGCGCATCCTCGAAGCAACTCCCTCGGCAGCCGCCTTGATCTCGCCGACGGAGATTGCGAGAACCTTGCCGTGCGCCGCCTCGCCGTCGCTGCCCTCGTGATGGTCGCCGGCTTCTTTGCCGGGCGCGCCGTGCTGCTCCATCGGCTGGAGAAGGGGCTGATCCATACGCACCCCCAGGGCCCGCGCACGCCACAGGCGCGCGGGCTCGCCTACGACTCCATCGACGTCCGCTCGGGCGACCGGGTGCTGCGCTCGTTCTACGTGCCCGCCGACGGTCCGGGGCTGCTCATCTTCCACGGCAACGGCGAGGCCATCTCCGGCTGGGTGGACGCGCTCAAGCTGCTCCACGACGGCGGCGTCGCCGCCATGGTCTTCGACTACACCGGCTTCGGAAACTCACAGGGAGAACCGACGCTCGCGCACTTCCACGAGGACGGCCTCGCCGCCTGGCATGCGTTCCGCACCAGGCTGCCCGCCGGCACCCGCGCCTGTGCCTACGGCCTCTCGCTGGGGACCGGCGTCCTGCTCGAGGTTGCCGGTGAGCTGGACCCGCCTCCCGACTGCGTGGCGATCTCCGGGGCCTTCCTCTCCCTGCGCGAGGTGGCCGTGCGGCGCGCCGCCGTGCCGCGCTGGGCGTCGTTCCTGCTTCCCGACGCGCTGGACAATCTGGAGAATGCCGCCCGCCTGCGGGCGCCGCTGCTGGTCGAGCACGGCGCGGAGGACCAGCTGTTTCCCACC
>C688J18823_10002673_pt1 | contig 11162 bp, 8 predicted proteins | sample HopSoiMetagenom1_FD_18823 | JGI IMG/M metagenome (IMG submission 18823) | reverse complement strand
GACAGGGCTCCTGCCGCTGAAACACGAAGCTTCCATGCGATCGACGGGCAACTCCGCTTGCGGTGTCCGATGGACTGAACCAGGCCTTCCGTTGCCGATTTTGCCACTTTCCCTACTCTCACGACGGAGTTCCAGAGGCGCGCATGCCGACCCGCAACATCAACCTGACGGATCACCTCGACGACTTCATCGAAGGCGGCGTCGCGTCGGGGCGGTACAAGAACGCAAGCGAGGTGGTCCCCGACGGGCTGCGCCTCCTCGAGCAGCGCCAGGCCGAGGACGCGCTCAAGCTCGAGCGCCTAGAGGAAGCCGTTCGAGTCGCCGAGGCGGCGCTGCAGCGCGGCGAGTTCGAGGATGTCGGGCCCGATGATCTGGATTCGTATCTGGCTGCGCTCGGAGCGACGCGCCGGCATAGCCCTCATGGCATCACCAAATCTGGCCCACCCTGGCCCTCGTAGCTATGTCAGTTCCTACTCCATCCAAGCCGGGAAACAAATTTCGTCTATCAATTCCAAGCGCGAGAAGCGTTTGATATAGCCATCGTTTAACGCCAGAGTGTATAATTATCTTTGCAAACCCCCGAACTCTTTCGTTACCGGTCGGGCCAACGGCGATTATATTACCGATATCCGTGCGTTCATCCAAAGGGAGAAATGGTCTATCTGGCGGACCGTACTGATGGAAGGTGAATACGGATTTCTGAGCCGGAATACGACGGTCGATAGCGGGAGGCTCAAGCTCAATCGCGTTATGTGGACCCAAACGGCGGACGTCTTCGGGCCGATGCTTGGCATCGGGCAGGATCATAAAGAGTGCCGCATTCTCGCTTGATTGCCAGTTCTCTACCGCAAAAAAGGCTGCCACTAAAGGATCACGGCTCCAATCCAACAATCGCGTAGGCACTCCAAAGTGCTGTGCCAAGATCCTGTCGTTGGAGTATGATCTTTGAATTGGCGGCAGATACGGCAATCCTTCATTGAAGAACCTTTCAATGCACCTCTCCTCGAAAACATCATAGTTTGCCTCGAGGGTTCCGCCCCCACGTTGATCGTGTTTCTGTACAGTGTCGGTACGAGTCCCCACTGTGCATTTGCCTGTCCCCGGAACACATGTCGATAGTCACCGGGCTGGCTCTCAATTAAAGCAAATAGAGACGAGATTCGATGATCTTTTAGCTCCAGATTATTCATAGCGAACCCCCATCGCGGAGCGGGCGTCGGACTGAGATGCAGCCATTAAGGCGGGGTTAGCCGGAGGCGTAACCCGCCATCTCGTTGCATGAAACTGGCGACTACAATTTCGATAATCCGCCGTGCGCGTTCGCGCCTTGTGAACCGCAGGGACGCCTAACGCCTGCCCATACGCCAGTCTGCGGCGTTGTCCATGCGCCCTTCGATCCAGTCGGCGAGCTTCTCCACGTGCTCAACCGCAGCGAAAAGGGCCTCGCGTGTTATTTCCACACTTGGCATCAAGAGCCATGAAGCTGCGGTTTCGGGGTCTTGCATCCAAGACTCGCGCTCGTGCTCGTTCACAAAGAACGGGCGCGGATATTTTTTCAGCGTGCGCTGATCGTGAGACACGCGGAAGGAGGTCAGATCGCCGCCGTGCTGACCACGGTTGCGGACCAGGACTACTTGTTCAATGATCGTGAGATCGGCGGGACAATCGGACCAATCAGTATCCAGGATGTGACCCAGAACCCCCGTGTAGGCAGCTACGAACCCCTTCTTGAACGCGTTCTTCTCCCTCTCTTTATTGCCAAAGCCGAAGCCGATGACCCGATGTTGCAGGCTGGCGAAATACAGCTTCAAAGAGTCGGACAACAGTGAGACGCATGACAACCCGGCGATATGAATGCCGGTGTCCGCGTCCATCCATTTGTCCAAATATGGCGGCTCGGGGTCCTCGCTGTATGGAGGGTCATCGAACGGCGGCAGGTGATTTTCGATCTGACGCTTGATCTTCGCGAACGGGACGACGCATTGGTCATAGTAGAAGCGGATGAAGTTCGTCCGCCCTTTCAGAAAATAGACGACATCCATGCGAAACCGCTCCCGCAACTGAGAACAGCTGACCTCCGGTCCCTCCTACCAGACCCCTTGCGCCATCGACACAGGACATGGCGCGGCGCGTTCGACGTTGACTGGAATTTCGCGGAAGGATGGAAGACTAAACAGCCGTAGCGCCGTGCAGGCCTTGGCGCGGGCCGCGACGCGGCGCCGGTCGAGCTCGGTCTGCTTGGCTCTGGTCAGGTCGGGCATGACGGGTGCTCTGGCGGGAGCACCTCGATCATAATGACAGTGCGGCGTCCTTCATCATCATAAGCGCGCTTTCCCGAGGGGAGAGCGTGCCGGTCATGATGAGAGTGCGCATACCCTAGCGGTTGCAATCACGCCAGACAACCACGCAGCGCGTGCATACCCCCCGCCCCTCACGCGCTCATCGCCTCCCTGGCCCGCTCCGCCCTCTTCCTGTCGTTCGGATCAAGAATCGCCTTCCTCAGCCGGATCGATTTCGGGGTCACCTCGACGAGCTCGTCGTCCTGGACCCAGGCGAGGGAGCGCTCGAGGGTCATGCGGATCGGGGGGGTGAGGCGCACCGCCTCGTCCTTCGAGGTGGTGCGGATGTTGGTCAGCTTCTTGCCCTTGAGGACGTTGACCTCGAGGTCGTTCTCGCGCGTGTGCTCGCCGACGATCATGCCCTGGTAGACCTTCCAGCCGGGCTCGATCATCATCGGGCCGCGGTCCTCCAGATTCCACAGCGCGTAGGCGACCGCCTCGCCGGAATCGTTCGAGATCAGCACGCCGTTGCGGCGCCCCGCGATCTCGCCCTTCCACGGCGCGTAGGCGTAGAAGAGGCGGTTCATGATCGCCGTGCCGCGGGTGTCGGTCATGAGCTCGCCCTGGTAGCCGATGAGGCCGCGCGTCGGAGCGTGGAAGACGAGGCGCAGGCGATGGCCGCCGGAGGGGCGCATCTCGAGCATGTCGGCCTTCCGCTCCGACATCTTCTGCACGACGATGCCGGAATGCTCCTCGTCGACGTCGATCACCACCTCCTCGATCGGCTCGAAGAGCTCGCCCGTCGCGGGGTCGGTCTTCATCACGACGCGCGGCCGCGACACCGCGACCTCGAAGCCCTCGCGGCGCATGGTCTCGATCAGGATCGCGAGCTGCAGCTCGCCGCGCCCCGAGACGTGGAACGAATCCTTGTCGGCCGATTCCTCGATCTTGAGCGTGACGTTGCCCTCGCCCTCGCGGAACAGGCGGTCGCGGATCATGCGGCTCGTGACCTTGTCGCCCTCGGTGCCGGCGAGCGGTGAATCGTTGACGATGAACGACATGGTGACGGTCGGCGGGTCGATCGGCTGCGCCTGGATCGGCGTCTCGACCTCGGGCGCGCAGAAGGTGTCGGCGACCGAGCCCTTCTCCAGGCCGGCGATCGAGACGATGTCGCCGGCCTCGCCGAGCTCGATCGGCTGGCGCTCGAGGCCGCGGAAGGCGAGAATCTTCGAGACGCGGCCGTTCTCGACGAGGCGGCCCTCGCGGTCGATGACCTTGATGGTCTGGTTCGGGCGGACGGTGCCCGAGGCGATGCGGCCGGTGATGATGCGGCCGAGGAACGGGTTCGCCTCCAACAGCGTGCCGAGCATGCGGAACGGGCCCTCCTCGGTGCGGGCCTGCGGCACGTGCGACAGCACGAGGTCGAAGAGCGGCGCGAGCCCTTGGTCCTTCGGCCCCTCGGGCGAGGCCGCCATCCAGCCGTTGCGGCCGGAGCCGTAGAGGATCGGGAAATCGAGCTGCGCGTCGGTCGCGTCGAGCGCCGCGAAGAGGTCGAAGACCTCGTTGATGACCTCCTGCGGCCGCGCGTCCGGCCGGTCGACCTTGTTGACCGCGACGATCGGGCGAAGGCCGATCTTCAGCGCCTTCGAGACCACGAACTTGGTCTGCGGCATCGGCCCTTCGGCGGCGTCGACGAGCACGATGACGCCGTCGACCATCGACAGGATGCGCTCGACCTCGCCGCCGAAATCGGCGTGGCCGGGCGTGTCGACGATGTTGATGCGGGTGTCCTTCCAGACCACCGAGGTCGCCTTGGCGAGGATGGTGATGCCGCGCTCCTTCTCGAGGTCGTTCGAATCCATGGCGCGCTCCTCGACGCGCTGGTTGGCGCGGAACGAGCCCGACTGCGACAGGAGCTTGTCGACGAGCGTCGTCTTGCCGTGGTCGACGTGGGCGATGATGGCGATATTGCGTAAGCGCATGGGGCACCGAAAAAGCGAATCTGCCCGACTCGGGGGACGAGCCGGGCAGGGTCATTCTGCTGCGAGGCATATAGGCGAGAAGGCTCGGGCGAGAAAGGGCTGTGGCCGGCCTCAAGCCTTGCAGCGCTGCTGCCGCGTCGGGTCGGATGCTCTCGGAGAGCTTGCAGTCCCGCTGTGTTCCCGCGAACATGGATGACGGCGAGGGAACTCGCTCGGCCTGCGCAGGGGAGGCGCTGTCATGAATTCGGCGATCGGAGCGGCCTTCGGGGGCCTCGTAGCCGTGATCCTGCTGCTCCTGTTCTCGGCCTCGACCTTTTACATGGTGAGTTCGGTCATCAGCTTCTGTGCTTCGACCAACCCATGCGTTTCGCCGCCAGCCGGTCTCGTCGGCGAAGGCTTCGTCTATGTTGTCACCACGGTCGCCGGTCTCGTTTCGGCGCTGGTCATAGCCCAGCTGAGCATTACCGAGCCGGGCAAGCCTCCGACGCTGGGCTCGTTCAGGCCGGAAGGCAGCGCCGCAACGATGGTCACGAGCGTCGTTGCCCTCTATCTCCTGGCGTGGATCGCGACCGGCCTTGCGGCTCTGGTCGTCGGCGTGATGCTTTATCCCAAGGTCAATCAGACCCTTGCCGACATCGGGTCGACGTGGCTCGGACTGGCGGTGTCCGCTGCCTACGCGTATTTTGGCCTAACCCCGAAGCAGACCGACTCCGAGGCCCGCTCCGAGGCCCGGCTCGAAGCCCGATCCGAAGCCCGATCCGAAGCCGTTCCGGCGTTTCTGGCGTCGGCAGCGAACGAGCTCAGCCTCGGACAAAAGGTTCCGAACGCGTCCGAGGTCGCGACCTCCGGCGCGATCGCGCGGAAAATCAAGCGCACCGACCCGGAATTCGCGTCGCTGGTCAAAAACCAAAACCCGAAGATCGTCTTCAAGGACGAGGAAGGGACCGGGGCGGATCGGATGATGACGCAGAGGCTGAGTGACCGGCTGGACAGGCTGGCCAACCTCGTTGCGTCGGAATGGTCCGACGTAAAGCTGCGGGTCACCGAAGCCTGGGACGAAAACAACGAGCACGCCGGGAGCTCGCTCCACTATGAAGGCAGAGCGGCCGATCTCACGACTTCACCGGTTGATGGAGCGAAGCTTGGGCGCCTCGGGAGGTTGGCTGTGGATGCCGGTTGCGATTGGGTTTTTTTCGAGAATTCCCTCCACGTCCACGCGTCCGTGAAGAAGGTCTGACGCCGGCGTCCGCGCCGCTCGCCTACAGACACGTCGTTTGGCGCTCTCGAGCCTGTTTTGCCGGGAGCGACGTGAAGGAAAAGGGGCTTTATTCCGCCGCTTGCGCCAGCCCGTGCGCTTCGCCGCCATGCGCGAGCAGGATCCGGCGCCGCTCGCCGATGGCGCGGCGGGCCTGATCGAGGCCGAGCGTGAAGGCCGCGACGCCGGCGTTGTCGATGCCGCCGGAGCCGGCCTTCGCCAGCGCCATGCCGAGGATGTCGTCGGCCTCGCGGTCGAGCGCGTCGAGCGCCGCGATCGAGCCGCCCTCGTGGGCGCGCCGGACGATGGCGAGGAGCTCGCGCAGAAGCTCCATGTTGCGCGCCCGCGCCCGGTTCGCGGCCGACGACGCCATCGCGGCGATGCCGGAGCCGCCGATCGAGAGCACCATGATGATGAGGTAGAGCCAGTCGCCGTAGCGCTCGAAGAAGGTCTGGACCTCGCCTTCGTAGTAGGCCGTCGCGCCTGAATGGACCGGCAGCGCCGAGCCCTTGGCCGTGTCCGGCGCCTCGATCTTGTTCGCGAGCGCCACCTCCTGGGCGAGCGTCGGGCGGGCCGTGAAGAGGACCTTGGTCAGCTCGGAAACGATGTTGTCGTCGAGGCTCGTCTTGGCGACGAGGCGGTGGCTGACACCGAGCGTCTCGACCGTCGCCATCGGCCGCGGCGGCGTGCCGCCGAACGAGCCGCGCACCACCTCGAGGCTCTCGAACTTGGGCGAGCGCTGAGCGATCGCGTCCGCCTCGTCGATCGGGATGAACACCGGCGCCATGTTGGCGGCCTGGCTCACCGCCGCGACGGTCTCGGTCATGGTGCGCCCGGTGACGGTGCCGACGGCGAGCACCGCGTCGACGCGTTTCGTGCGCAGCGCCTCCTCGACCTCGTTCGCGCCGAGGGTGACGATGACGACGCTGTCGCGCGGGATCTCGTAGTGCGCGAGCGCGGTCTCGAGGAGGGTGCGGTTTGCCGCGATCTCGCGCACCACGCCGACGTTGCGGCCATACAGCCCCGAGACCTTCGAGATGCCGCTGTCCGGCGTCGTCATCAGCAGCGCGGCATCGCGGTGCATGATCGCGACCGTCTGGGCCTTGACCGGCATCGCGACGTCGGTGCGCACGATGGCGAGATCGGCCTTGTCGTCCTCGACCGCCTTCGCCGAGGCGTCGACGCCTTCCGTCAGCACCAGCCGCAGCCGCACCGTCGAGCGCTCGCGGGCCATGTATTGCTGCAGCGCGACGACGAGCCGCGTGTTCTCGCTGCCCATCGGCCCGACCGCGACCTTGAGGGTCGTCGGCGCCGCCGTCCATTGGTACACGACGAGGCCGCCCGCGAGCACGGCGAGGCTGATGGCGAGGGCGATGAGGAACTCGCGCCGCATGACGGGCGGAAGGTGGACCTCGGAGGCGCGCGGCGCAAGGGCGCCGGCCGCGAAGGATCGGTGGCTCGGGCGGTAGGATTCGAACCTACACGGCACTCGTGCGTCGCAGAAACCACGCTACTCGTGCGTCGCATAGACCGTGCGATGCGTCTGCCAATTCCGCCACACCCGAACGTGACCCGCCGGAGCGGGCCGGACCCGGGTGCCGTGCGAGAGCGCAGCACCCCGGGACGCGCCGACACTCCCCTCCGGCCCGCCGCCGGTCAAGGAAGTCCGCCCGTTGAGGCTACCGGGTAGGGATAATGGGGGCGGGAGCTGAGAGGCAGCTCGTTCTCTTGCGGCTTTACGGCGCGCCGTGCCTCGGCTGGAGCTAGCCCCCAAGCTTCTTCTTCCGCTGCGCCAGCGTCCGCAGCCTCAGCGCGTTGAGCTTGATGAACCCCGCCGCGTCGCGGTGGTCATAGGACGCGGCGCCTTCCTCGAAGGTGACGAGGTCCTGGTCGTAGAGCGAGTTCGGGCTGTCGCGGCCGATGACCCAGACGCCGCCCTTGTAAAGCTTGAGGCGCACCGTCCCCGAGACCATCTCCTGCGACGTGTCGATCGCCGCCTGCAGCATCTCGCGCTCGGGCGAGAACCAGAAGCCGTTGTAGACCAGCTCAGCGTATTTCGGCATGAGCTCGTCCTTGAGGTGCGCGGCGCCGCGGTCGAGCGTGATCGACTCGATGCCGCGATGCGCCTGGAGCAGGATCGTGCCGCCGGGCGTCTCGTACATGCCGCGGCTCTTCATGCCGACGAAGCGGTTTTCGACGAGGTCGAGCCGGCCGATGCCGTTCTCCCGGCCGAGCTCGTTGAGCCGCGCCAGCAGCGCGGCGGGCGAGAGCTTCCGGCCGTCGATCGCGACCGGATCGCCGCGCTCGAACGCGACGGCGATCACCGTCGCCTTGTCGGGCGCCGCTTCCGGATCGATGGTGCGCGAATAGACGTAGTCCGGCACCTCGACGCCTGGGTCCTCCAGCACCTTGCCCTCGGAGGAGGCGTGCAGGAGGTTGGCGTCGACCGAGAACGGCGCCTCGCCGCGCTTGTCCTTGGCGATCGGGATCTGGTTAAGCTCGGCAAACGCGATGAGCTGCTCGCGGGAGCGCAAATCCCATTCGCGCCAGGGCGCGATCACGGTCACGTCGGGCTTCAGCGCGTAGTAGGCGAGCTCGAAGCGGACCTGGTCGTTCCCCTTGCCCGTCGCGCCGTGGGCGACGGCGTCGGCGCCGACTTGCTCTGCGATCTCGATCTGCTTCTTGGCGATGAGCGGGCGGGCGATCGAGGTGCCGAGGAGATAGAGCCCCTCATATTGTGCGTTCGCCCGGAACATCGGGAAGACGTAGTCGCGCACGAACTCCTCGCGCAGATCCTCGATGAAGATGTTCTCGTCCTTGATGCCCAGCAGCTGCGCCTTGCGACGCGCCGGCTCGAGCTCCTCGCCCTGGCCGAGATCGGCCGTGAAGGTCACGACCTCGCAAGCGTAGGTGGTCTGCAGCCATTTGAGGATGATCGAGGTGTCGAGCCCGCCGGAATAGGCGAGCACGACCTTCTTGACGGCGCGGTCGGGCATGAGCGTCTCTGGCGTCGGGAGGGCGGCCATCGGCCAAGGTCGGCGGAGTTATAGGCGGACATAACGGTGGCGCAACCGCGCCCGCAACCGCCAAGCCATCCCGGCGCCGCTTTCGTCTGCAATGCGGACGAGAAGCCGTGGAGCATGCGCTTCGCCGCCTTGCCGCCTGCGCGCGAAGCAGGGATGATTCATCGGCTGCCCGGAGATTCTTGATGACGCGGCGNCCGGTTCTCGAGTTCTGGTACGAGTTCGCCTCGACCTACTCCTATCTGACCGCGATGCGCATCGAGCCGCTCGCCGAGGCGGCGGGCGTCGACATCCGCTGGCGGCCGTTCCTGCTCGGGCCGATCTTCGCGGCGCAGGGCTGGACCTCCTCGCCGTTCAACCTCTTCCCGGCGAAGGGCCGCTACATGTGGCGCGACATGGAGCGCCAGGCGGCGGCGCTCGGGGTGCCGTTCCGCAAGCCCGATCCGTTCCCGCAGAACGCGCTGCTTGCCGCCCGCGTCGCCCTCTACGGCGCCGACCACCCCTGGGGCGCGACCTTCTCGAAGGCGGTGTACCGGGCCGAGTTCGGCGAGGGCCGCGCCATCGCCGAGCCCGGCGCCATCCAGGCGATCGTCTCGCATCTCGGCCTCGACGTCGACCACGTCATGAAGGGCGCCCAGGGCGACGCCAACAAGACCCGGCTCAAGGCGCTGACCGAGGAAGCCCGCTCGCGCGGCATCTTCGGCGCCCCGACCTTCTTCTCCGAAGACGGCGAGATGTTCTGGGGCAACGACCGGCTGGAGCAGGCGCTCGCCTGGACGGCGGGGGAGCGGCCGGGGCGGTGACGGGCCTCCGGAACGCGCGTGCCCGGACGGCGTTCTCTCAGGCAAACGGCCGAGCTTTTGCCGCGGCCCGCTCTCCCGTCCGTGGCGTGATTGCGTTTCCCTAGATTTTTGAGGCCATGGCCATGCCGACCCGCACCTTGATCGTGGGCAATGACGGCGCGAACGTCCTGCAGGGCGGCGCCGGCGCCGAGCTGATCTACGGCTTCGACCCGAACGGACCGCAGGCGACCACCAACGCGATCGCGGCGACCCGCGTCGCCGCCGGATTGGCAGAGCCCGTCTTTGCGACCGCGCCGCCGGGCGACGTCGGGCGTCTCTTCATCGTCGAGAAAGGCGGGCGCATCGAGATCCTCGACCTCGCGACCGGCGCGACGCTCGCGGCGCCGTTCCTCGACATTACGAGCGAGGTCAATCCTGCAGGCGAGCAGGGCCTTCTCGGCCTTGCCTTCCACCCCGACTACGCCGCGAACGGGCTCTTCTACGTCTACCTCAGCACGCCCTCCGGCGACACCGAGGTCCGCCGCTACCAGGTCTCGGCCGGCGACCCGAACCACGCCGACGCAGCGACGGCGCAGCACGTCAGCGCCTTCGACTATCCGGCGACGAGCGCCAATCACCGCGCCGGGTGGATCGGCTTCGGTCCGGACGACATGCTCTACGTCGCGACCGGCGACGGCGGCATCGATCCGGGGAACGCGCAGCGCCTCGACACCCCGCTCGGCAAGATCCTGCGCCTCGATATCGACGCCGACGCGTTCCCGGCCGATCCGGACCGGAACTACGCCGTCCCGGCCGACAATCCGGCGACGATCGACGGCATCGCCGGCAGCGCCGCCGGGACCGGGTTCTACGCCGCCGGCCTGCGCAACCCGTTCCGCGACAGCTTCGACCGCGGCGTCGGCGACCTCTTCATCGGCAATGTCGGCCAGGCCTCCTTCGAGGAGATCAACCTCGGCCGCGCCGGCGCGAATTACGGCTGGCCGGCGACCGAGGGCTTCTTCGACCAGGCCGCCTTCCCGAGCTTCACGCAGCCGATCCAATGCGCACGGCAGCGGCGCCTCGGTCACCGGCGGCTACGTCTACCGCGGCGAGAGCGAGGGCCTGCACGGGCAGTACTTCTTCGCCGATTTCGTCACCGGCCAGGTGTGGACGCTGCAGTTCAATGGCAGCGCCTGGACCGCGACCGAGCGCACGGGCCAGATCAGCCCGGATTTCGGGCAGATCAACAACCCCTCCTCCTTCGGCGAGGATGCGCGCGGCAACCTCTACCTCGTCGATTTCGACGGCGACGTCTTCCGCCTGACGCCGCAGGTCGCCTCGGCCGACCAGGGCGACGACCTGCGCGGCGGCGGCGGCGACGACATGGTCTTCGGAGGCTCGGGCGCCGACCGCGTCTTCGGCGAGGCCGGCCGCGACGCGCTCGACGGCGGGCCGGGCGACGATCTCCTTGACGGCGGCGAGGGCTCGGACCAGATCTTCGGCGGCGCCGGCGCCGACACGGTCTCCTATCTCGACGCGCCGCGGGCCGTCCTGATCAACCTCTTCGGCCAAGCCGCGGCCGACGGCATCGACACCGACGTGCTGTCGTCGATCGAGAACGCCGTCGGCTCGGCCTTCAACGACACGATCATCGGCGACGCGGGAGCGAACGTCCTCGACGGCGGCCGCGAAGGCTCCGACCAGATCTTCGGCGGCGGCAACCTCGACACGGTCTCCTACGCCGCCTCGCCGCGGGCCGTCCTCATCAACCTCGCCGGCCAGGTCACGGCCGACGGCATCAACACCGACACGCTGTCCTCGATCGAGAACGCCATCGGCTC
>C688J18823_10002671_pt1 | contig 11165 bp, 4 predicted proteins | sample HopSoiMetagenom1_FD_18823 | JGI IMG/M metagenome (IMG submission 18823) | reverse complement strand
AATGGCATGGCGTTTTAAGATGTAATTAGAGCTTAAGGGGGGCGCTAATAAGAACAACATAATGGCTTACGAACACGGGATTCACCTTATTTTGTACTTAGCGTTCAACGCGGTATCTCATTTCCTAGAACACTTCAATATTTCATCAGAATAAGGTTAATTATTATGTTTCATAGTTGGTTAGTCAGGTTTAACCTGACTAACCAACTATGAAACATAAATATTGTTAATGAAATGACGGAAGGTGGCTACTATATCATCCTATTCAATAACATTCCGATCATTATGGCTGAGGGAGGCAAGTTTATAGGTTTAATTTTTTCAGTCAAATAGCCGTCAAAATAGAAGCTTTTATTCATTAACGGAATAAGAATTCATATAGTACGATACCTAAAAATTATTTTATATTCATTCTATAATTACTTTATCCAATGTACTATATAGTTCTCAATTGTTTGAAAACAAGGTTGTATAGTAACAGAATGGCTATTTAAATTTATTGGAATACAATTCTTTCATAGTAATAGCCTTCAATTTGCTATCAACCCAAATTAATGGATCAAAAAGTTCAAAGAAATTTGGATTGGTATTTTCTGAAGGGTGATTTAATATATCCTGTTTTAATTCTTTAAGAAGAAGAGGTAACTGCTTATCATCAGATAAGAAAACAGCTCTTTTTATAAATTTTAATAATAAGCATTCAATGCCATCTTTACCAATGTGATTAGTAATGAAACGGTAGGTATGTTCATATACATGCTCAATAAGATCATAATTCTTTTTTTCAAATTGAATGAACAGTGCAAGTAAATGAGAAAAGCAGGTTACATCCAGCCTTACACTCCAATCACCTAATATAATTTTATTTACCCATTTTAAAGCAGCTGAATAATCCCCAGCGATAAAATACAAAACTGAAATGCTGTCGTAAATGCCTACTCTCATGGTCTTCGACATACCTGACTCATTTTCTAGAAAGATTTTCTCCTGATCTTTTAAAAATTCAAGCCCTTTATCAATTTCTCCACTTTTAATATAATATAATAAACCGGTATTCCATTCTGACTCCATTACACGCAATTTCCACATAGGAAACCGAGGCGGTATTTTTTTCAATTTTACAAGGGTCGTTTCAAACTCGTCATATTTCTTCAATCGGACTAAATTTATCATAAAATTATTTAATGCAGCTATATAAGTTACGATCTCTTCACTAAGCAATAACGGGTCTCTTTCCACGATCCTTACATATGTTTTATTATAGTTATACGCAGCTACCTGATCGTTCAGTGGAAATGTATTCAATACACCCAATATCCAGTAGTAATTAAATCTAGCTTTGTAAGATAAAAACGTAGCATCCTTTTGTAACAATGCTGACTGAAGAATATTACTTAACTCAATATCAGCTTTTTCTGTATTGCCGTTTGCTCGCAATGTAGGAAGATACGCGATTCTTGCCAATAGCATCCGATATTGAGTAATTTCTGTATAAGCTTTCAATATTTCTAATTGCTCATTTAAATATTGATCAATAAATTTTTCGTATTCCTTTTTGTTTTTTTCTGTTAACATAATTAAACGATAAAGCTGAAGGTGAATATCAAGTAAAATAGTATGTCTTTGATATCTTCTGGCAAGAGTCAATGCTTTTTTTAAAATATTTTCAGCATCAGTATATAAAGATTTGGTATTTAGTATCTCCGCATCTTTAAGCATATCTTGAAGCTTAGACTCAATCGATAATTCATTGTGAAAAGAGCGAAGGCTTTTTAGAATTGCATGATATAAATAATTTTTGAGCACGCTTAAATCAACATTCTCTTTTAGTTTTTTAATTTTTTCTTTAACTTTTTCCTCATTGTATTCACCTTGTGCTTCAATAATATTGAAAAGTTGAACATATCTGTTTTTATCAGCTGCTGAATATTTGGAAACAAATTTTTTGAAATATCCTTTTTCGTTTCGAGTCAACGATTTAATTAATATAAATAAACTGTCTTTATTGTTCATTTTTATATATATCATTTTTGTGTAGTGATCGAATCCTACTGACGATCAATTGCCAAACTATATATGAAGGTGTTAAGGTAATTTGTTTCACAAAGCTCAATTGAAATTATTGCCTGAGAGTTAACACATCGCTAAAATCGCCAGCGTTGTAAAAACTACAAGTTTTTATATGGAAGTAAAATTAATTTGTTCTTGCACATAATTTTCAATTATTCCACTCATTTGCAATGGCGCTTTTTTTTCAACTTTAAATTGAAACTGTTTACATTTACTTGATACGTAATTGATTACAAAAGGTTTTTTGTCTGTTATCAAGCTTTTAACTCCTAGTCAACAGCTGCTTTTTTATTGTCCTGCCTTAACCCAATTCGAATATTTGAACAATTATAATTTCTAGCCATGAAAAAAATTTACAGTCAACACCTTGTTTTGATTCTGAGCCTTACATTTTTAAACATATACTCTTTTTCTCAAATTACTATCATTGATAGTATGTCATTTGGTGGTATACAGCGTACCTATCGCTTGTACATTCCAGCTAAATATAAATCAACTACCGCAGTTCCTCTGGTGCTTAACCTCCATGGATTAGGTTCCAATGCAATGCAACAAGAAGCTTATGGTGATTTCCGTTCAATCGCAGATACGGCAAATTTTATCTTGGCTCATCCCAATGGCACACAAACTATTTCTGGACAAGGATGGAACAATTTCGGGACTATTGGAAGTGGGGTAGATGATGTTGGTTTTCTTTCTGCATTAATTGATAAAATCAGCAGTAAATACAGCATTGATAAGAACAGGATATATAGTACTGGTATGAGTAACGGAGCATTTATGAGTTATGATCTAGCTTGCTTCCTGAATACACGCATTGCTGCTATTGCTTCTGTAACGGGCAGTATGATCGCTTCCCATCTGAAAGGATGCAAAGCTAAGCGACCAACTCCTGTAATGGAAATACACGGTAGCGCTGATAACATCGTATCGTATGATGGAAAAGGCGGTATCATTTCCTCAACGCATATTGATACACTCGTAAACTTTTGGGTAAGATTTAACAGTTGTTCCGCACCCATTGTTACGACCTTACCGAATATTAATACATCCGATGGAAGTACCGTTGAGCACCGGGTATACAACAATGGAAAAAACGGAAGTACAGTTGAGCTTTATAAAGTTCTTGGTGGCAGTCATTCATGGCCTGGAGCCCCTGGCAATACTGCTGGAACGAACAAAGATTTCAGTGCCAGTAAAGAAATATGGAGATTTTTTTCGCAATTCCGATTGGACCAAGCCACGTCTGTTGATCCGTTATCAATTGAAAATATAGAAGTCAATCTTTTTCCTAATCCATCCAGTAAGGGTTTTGAGATCGACATATCTCAACCAATAAATTATACCGTGCATATATTTAACAGTATTGGACAACAGGTAATGGAAACAAAATCAGAAGGAGGCTCGGCATATTTTTCAAGAGATAATTTACCAGCAGGTGTTTATTTTGTGCAGATTAATTATGCGGATCATCAAGTGTTTAAAAAAGTAGTATTGAACTAAAGTGCAATCCAATTCAGGTTTGTTTGGATTTCATTGCAAGAAAGCAGAAACAAAAAAATTAGCTCTCTGGGAGAAAGCGCTGCAATAAAATGCAGTGCTTTTTTTTTGATTTATTATGGCGTAGTGAAAAGTAAATAAGAATCATATTGAAACCTGTTCAACTTCATAGTAATTTGTTTTTCTATTTGTTGATAGCAAAGTGTTTTTAGCCGATTGTCTTTCCTTTAACTCCTAGTCAACGGCTATTTTTCTTTTGTACAACATTGGTTTGATTTGAATATTTGATCAATTAACTTCTGCAATAACACTTTTAAATAGAATATAATGAAAAAGAAGATACTGTTATTTATAATTATATGCACACAAGTTGTATCGAATTATACATTTGCACAACAACCGGAAAAGCATGCTATTTGTGGAAATACAGGGCCAGATGAAAAATGGGAACAATGGTTTCAATCCAAAATAAGCGAATTTAAAAATAGCCCAGAAAGCAGGAGCAATTCCATCATTACCATTCCTGTAGTAGTACATATTTTATACAAGACGGGGCAGGCTGTTGGTAAAACACCAAACATAACGGCAGAGCAAGTAAAATCACAAATTGATTTTTTAAATAAAATGATGGATGGAAGCGATCCTAATAAATCTAAACTACCAGCTCCATTTAAGTCAGTAGATGCTGGAAATACAAATATACAATTTTGCCTTGCTGTGAAAGGGCCTGATGGAAGCACGTTAGCGGAACCAGGAATTGATCGGATCAATCTGAACGATAAAGGTTGGGATGATCCCAGTACGTTTACTACACTGGACCAAATCATGAATTTGTATGATAATACTGTGAAACCAGCTAGTATATGGGATCCGACAAAATATTGTAACATTTGGACAGGAGATTTTACAAACAAATCTTATTACCTGGGATACGCAACGTTTCCTGTAGGAACCGGATTGACAGGTATAACAAGTAATTTAGCAACTGCTACTACCGATGGTGTGGTAATGGGTAGCAATGTTTTTGGATGTAAAGCTCTTTATGCGAATGGGTATTATTTTACAGAACCATATATTTATGGTGTTACATCAGCACATGAAATTGGTCACTGGCTTGGACTACGCCACATAGGAGGAGATCAAAGCTGCGGAGATGATTATTGTAAGGACACACCTCCTCAGAAAGGTGGTTTTAACAATGGTCCTTCTGGACAAAACTGGGGTTGTCCAACATATCCTTTCCAAGTAAATGGTTGCGGCTCAGGTGTTAGTCCCAACGGAGAAATGTTCCAAAACTATATGGATTATTCTGATGATCAGTGCCGTTCTTTATTTACTGCTGATCAAAAAATAAGAATACAAACGACCATGGCAAATGGAGCCAGAAGAAAAACCTTAGGTACACATGGTTTGTGTGATATTACTTCCCCCGCGTTAGCTGAGTTTACATCTGATAAAACGAATGGTTGTGGCACATTAACCGTTCAATTTACAGATCAGTCATCGAATGCGCCAACTTCCTGGAAATGGGATTTTGGTGATGGCTCAGTGGTTTCAACATTGCAAAATCCTTCCCATACGTATGCTTCCATTGGTAATTTCAATGTTACCCTAACAGCTGAGAACGCCTATGGTGGAACACCTGTTACAAAAAATCAGTACATCACCATTTCTGCAGGTGTGCCCTACACGGCTGTAAAAGGAGGGCCGGTCAACAACACCGACGTAGGAGCAGGAGGCAATTTTAATGGGAATGATTCACGCGGACTTCTGTTTAATGTATTAACTCCTGTTAACATAGAATCATTTAAAGTATATGCAACAGGAGCCGGTGAGCGAACAATAGAACTTTTGGATGGAGTAAATGGAACTTCGCTCCAAACAAAAACAGTAAACATTCCCGATGGTGAAAGCCGTGTTCCCCTTAATTTTTCAGTGAACACAGGTTCACAATACTTTATTAAAATAACCGGTACCAACATCAATTTATACCGCAATAATGCAGGAGCTGTGTTTCCATATAAAATTGCAGATCTGATCGAAATCACGCAAACTGATTATGCAGCTACCAATCCGAATTATTATTATTATTTCTACGATTGGGAAGTAAAAAAGCAAGGATGTGATGTCTCTACAGGAATAGTTGATTCAGATGGGGGTGCAGCAATACAGATTCATCCCAACCCTTCAAAGGGAAATGTCATTATTGAATTTCCTCCTTCAAGTATAAATCTATCTGTATGTATTTATAATGTTATAGGAGAACAAGTCTATGGAAAGGAAATAATAAGTTCTAATCAAGTATTTACAATTGATTTATCCAATCAACCCAATGGAATGTATTTTATAACGATCGGAACGGGAAACAGGTCAACAACGAAGAAATTGGTTTTAACTAAGTAAAATAAGGAGTGGTGGTTGAGTGAAGGAAGGGGTACCGTAAATAGAGCACGGTATTCTTTCCTTTTTATGAAGTATGCAAAATAAAGGATAATAAATTTAATAAAAGGATGACAATCGCAAATGAAAAACTTCGATAACTAAGAAATTGACTTAAGCTAAATAAAAATCAAAGGGATGATTTTTAGCTGATGGTTGGAAATAATACTGTACAGAGAACAGTATTATTTTCCTTCTTTTATAGGAAGTGAATTTATTTAGTAAAACGAAGTAACCATAATGTTTTACAGGAAATTAACTTACCCTCCAATCGTTTTAGTAATCTTATTCAAACTCTGAAATGAATTTCAAAACCTGGAAGTGTTTGGTTGTAACTTACTTATAATTAGCTAGTTGTGAGGTGTTGTAGTCTTAGAAAACGCGTTTAACTCCTAGTGGGGAGGGACTTAAATTTTGTAAAGCACTCTATTCATACGGATATTTATGATGAACGAATTAAATTAATAATTGTCTATAATGGTTTGCTGGATAAAAACAAGTTCCTTTAATTTTGGAGCAATAGAATTCAAATACAATTGCAGCAAAATAAAAAAAATTATTTTATCTCTTTTTTTGATAGTAACCCCACTATTCTTTTTAGGTCAGGGCAATACATGTGCAGATGCTGTTGATATTAGTGCATTTCCATATGTTGCCTCTAATCAGACAACGTGTAATAAAGGGGCAGATTTTAATACGATCTGTGAATTGAAAGCAGATTTTACAGAGGGACAGGATGGAGTTTATAAGTTTAAAATTCCTTTGGATACTTGTGTTTTGATTAAGCTTTCTGACCTTATTGCAACTCCGGTTAAATCCAATATCAGCGTCTCACTTTACGATGGATGCCCTGATGCTACCGGCTCAAATTGCCTGGAACAAAAATCTGTCAATTACCCTTTTTCTCCGGAAATTCTTTTGAAAGGTGCCCTTGTAAAGGGAAAAACTTATTACATCATTATTGATGCAGGAAAGGATAAGGATGCTTGCCTAACTTTTAATCTGAAAATAAATTATGCAGCATGCGCACCACCATTGGTCATCGGAAATGAAGGAGGAATAGATTGTGGTTTTAATCTTGGTTTTGAACAAGGAACAGCTTTCGGATGGACAGGGATGTATAATGATGATAACAGCAGGTATACAGGTCCACCTATTGCTCCCCCGATTACAGGCCTATATCCCGTTGCAGGTGCTATCAATGGAACTATAGGTGACTGCGGAAAGGACAATACAGTTCCACCTAATTCAAATGCCACAGCTACACCAAGGCATACATTAACAAGCGGTACAAGCACTGATCCGAATACGGATAACATGTTGCCCATTGTTGCACCGGGTGCTGGAAAATATTCTTTTCGACTGGGAAACCAGGAACCGAATAGAGGTTGTGAATGTGTACAAATAAAATATAAGCCCGATCCGGCAATGCCTATTTTCACTTATTTATATGCAATCATCAGCAATGATAATCCAAAGCATTCTGATAATGAGAAAGCTCGTTTTGAATTAAAAATAAAAGATGAAGCAGGAAATTTACTTCCCTGCGGTGGTGAATATACGGTAACAAGTGGATCACGTGAAGGTGATGGTTTCAGAAAAGCGAACAAAGCCTGCGGAAATGATGAAGTATGGTGGTCACCATGGAGAGCAGTAAGTATTGATTTAAGTAATTACATGAATCAGACACTCACCATACAATTCTGTACTGCTGACTGCTCTGCAGGAGGGCATTATTCGTATACTTATATTGATGCTTATTGTTATCCAAAAAAAATCAAAGGGGCTACACTTTGCTCTACAACCGGAAGTGTTACCTTAACCGCTCCCTTAGGCTTTACTAATTACACATGGTATTCGGGTCCTCCACCTGTTTCAGGAACACCAATTGGAACGGGGCAGGTTTTAGCGCTTAACAATGCGATCAATGGAACAATCTATACAGTAACGTATGAAAATTTTCAAGGTATTTGTCCGATCAAATTATATTCTACTGATACCATACGTATTTTCAATACCACCGTCAGCAAGGATACGATAATCTGCAATAATTCTGCGGGCATCATTAAATTAAAAGCCGCTTCCACAGATCCTGCAGCAAATTATTTATGGACACCTGTTACTAACCTGAGTTGTACTAATTGTGCTGAACCAGACCTAACACTTCCTTTGAATAGTTCAACAACCTATAGCGTAACAATGTCCAATCAGTTGGGTTGTAAAGAAACAAAGACTGTTACCATTACAGTTGAACCTTGTGAACCAAAAGTTATTTTGAATGCGGGAGTGATTTGCCCGGGAACCTGCACAACAATTACTGCTACTGCAACAGGAGGTTCTCCACCATATACATATAGTTGGAAACCGGATCTGGGAATTGCGGCTGGGCCTTATACAATTTGTCCAACTACCAATACTACTTATTCCGTTATGATCACCGATTCGAAAGGTAAAATGGCAAATGATACAGCTATCGTTTCTATTCATCCTGCTCCAATAATCACCGTAAATGCAGGAACAATATGCGCCGGTGATCCGTTTACATTAACTGCTAACGGAGGTACTACTTATTTTTGGTCTACCGGTGAACATACACAAAGTATCGTTGTCCATCCACTAACAACCACCTCTTACACTGTTATTGGTACATCGGCAGCTGGATGTGCAGATACTGCTACAACTGTTATTACCGTTAATCCTAAACCAATATTAAATTCAACTTCAGCAATTACTTGTGCTGGGGAATCTGCTGTGTTGACTGTAAAAAGTGACATACCGGGCACAAGCTTTTCCTGGGCTCCCGCAACGGGATTAGATATCTATTCAGGTACAACTGTTACCTGTAATGCGAACACAACGATTACGTACACTGTTACTGGAACTTGGAACGGTTGCACAGCTAGTATAACAACAACAAAAACGGTTCATCAACCACCGAAAGCCAATTTTAGTTCAACCCCTTTATGTCAGGGTAGCCCGGCACAGTTTATAGATAGTTCTTCGGTTATTGTTGGTGATGTAATTTCCTGGAAGTGGGATTTTGGAGATGGCGAAACTTCAACCTCAACTAACCCCAGTCATATTTATCATACTACTGGCACTTATACGATAACACTGATTGTAAAAAGTGATCAGGGCTGCGTAGATACAATCGTTAAGCCGTTTACGGTGTACCCTGTTCCGGTAGTTCAATTTGGCCCTTTTGCAAAAGGGTGCAGTCCGCTTTGTACAAAATTTACTGATTCTTCAACAGTAGAAAACGGATTGATAACAAAATGGCTCTGGAATTTAGGCGATAATAGCACTTCGAATGATCAACATCCAACACATTGTTATACAATTCCAGGAACCTACGATGTTATATTAACAGTAACGTCTGATAAAGGTTGTACAAATTCAAAAACAATAGACGAATTGGTTAAGGTATATCCTACTCCTAAAGCAGATTTTAGTATCTCTCCCCAACCAACAACTATTTTTAATCCAACTATTTTCTTTAAGGATCTTTCCATCAATAATCCTATATCATGGCAATGGACATTTTGGGATAATGAAAAAGTGATAACGAAATCAATGGTTCAATACCCTTCTTATATCTATTCGGATTCGGGAACGTACAAGGTACAGTTAGTGGTCAGTAACATATATGGATGCCCGGATACCATTATTAAATATGTTATAATTGGACCAGAGTGGAGTTTTTATATAGCCAATACATTTACGCCCAATGGAGACGGTATAAATGATTTTTTCATTGGAAAGGGCTGGAATATAACTGAGCATCAAATGTGGATCTTTGATCGTTGGGGCAATATGATCTATACGACTGAAAAAACCAAAGACCCTGAATCAGCTGTACCGTGGAATGGGAAAGCAAATGATGGTGCCGAAATAGCACAAATAGATACGTATGTATGGATGGTGATTTTAAGAGATATAAAGGGAATAGAGCATCGATATATCGGACATGTAAACATTGTAAAATAATACTGAACTATGAAACGACTTTTATTTTTATACTTCTTGCTTTTCTACTGTATTGTTTCGCCACATATGGCAACTGGTCAGAGTGGTGCAACGTCTTTAATGAGTATTGACCTGAATGGAAAGTTAATTTACCATCCTGATTCACATGGTAACATTGTACCCGACTTTAGCTGGGTAGGATATAAACATGGAGAAGTTCCAATACCCTCCGTTGCTGTTGTTAAAACAATCTCGGCTGTTTCAGGCGATAACCTTAATAATATTCAGTCGGCTATTAATGAATTGGAATTACGAACACCTGATGTGAATGGTTTTAGAGGTACTCTTCTTTTAAGGGCAGGTGTATACAAAGTAAGTAATACCTTAACGATAAAAAAAAATGGTATTGTATTAAAAGGAGAAGGTACAGGTACCAATGGTACCCGGGTTGTTGCTACAAAAAAATCCCAGCATACGTTGATTGAAATAACAGGAACAGCAAAAACGCTTAATATCGCTGCTTCCAGAAAAAAAATTACAGATCCTTATGTATCTATTGGGGCACGCACCATCACGGTAGAAGCAGGTCATTCTTTTAGTATCGGAGACAGAGTCTATTTAGAATGTCAACCCAATCAGGATTGGATTAATCTTTTAGGAATGAATCATCTGAATGCTACAGATCCTGCTGATTCCAATTGGACTCCAGAACAATTTATCATCAAATATAAACGCAGAGTAGTTGCAGTTAACGGTAACGCGATTACTATTGACGCACCTGTAGTAGACCCAATTGATCCTAAATATGTATCGGGTTTTTTATATCAATACACTTGGGAGGGTAGAATAGAAAATTCAGGAGTGGAAACCATGCAGCTGGAATCAGAATATGCTTCAGCCACGGATGAACAACACGGTTGGGATGCAGTTGATTTTATTAACGCGGAAAATTGCTGGATGCAACAGGTGGATGTTTATTATTTTGGTTATTCAGCTGCTAATATTACAGATGGAAGTTATCTGATTTCTGTTTTAAACTGCAAATACGTCGACCCGAAATCACTCATCAAAAGTGAGCGGCGATATTCTTTCTATTGTAATGGCGACCAGTGCCTCATAAAAGATTGTTATACAAAAAATGGACGCCATGATTATGTAACAGGTTCTAAAGTTCCTGGCCCTAATGCATT
>C688J18823_10002670_pt1 | contig 11166 bp, 12 predicted proteins | sample HopSoiMetagenom1_FD_18823 | JGI IMG/M metagenome (IMG submission 18823) | reverse complement strand
CAGATCCTCGCCGAAGCGTTGCCTTATATCCGCCGCTTCCATGGCAAGACCATCGTCATCAAGTACGGCGGTAATGCCATGACGGACGAGAAACTGAAGCACTCATTCGCCCGGGATGTAGTGCTGCTCAAGCTGGTCGGTATGGATCCGGTGATTGTCCATGGTGGCGGTCCTCAAATTGACGACATGCTGAAGCGCATCGGCAAGAAAGGGGAGTTTATCCAGGGCATGCGGGTAACTGATCGCGAGACCATGGATATTGTCGAAATGGTACTGGGCGGTCTGGTCAACAAGGACATCGTGAACCTGATCAACCATAACGGCGGCCGCGCCATCGGGCTGACGGGGAAGGATGGCAGCTTCATTCGTGCGAAAAAGATGTTGTTGCAGAGTACCGCGGACGATAACGAAAAGCTCGACATCGGCCAGGTGGGCGCTATCCAGAGCATCGATCCGGAAGTCATTTCCCTGCTGGAAAGTCGCGAATTTATTCCGGTCGTCGCTCCTATTGGAGTCGGGGAAGACGGAGAGTCATACAACATCAATGCCGACCTCGTCGCTGGCAAACTGGCTGAGATACTGCACGCGGAAAAGCTGATCGTGCTGACCAATACTCCTGGAGTACTAGACAAGGACGGCAAACTGCTAACCGGATTAACGCCCAAGCAAGTTGAAAAGCTATTTGCGGATGGCACAATTCATGGCGGCATGCTTCCCAAGATCGGCTCAGCGCTGGACGCCGCCAAGAGCGGCGTCAAAAGCGTTCATATCATCGACGGGCGCGTCGAGCACGCGCTATTGTTGGAGGTGCTCACCGACCAAGGCGTCGGAACGCTGATCCGCAATCGCTAGGCGCCCGCGTTCGCTGCCGACATGAGCACTTCAGGCGCGGCCAAGTCCAGGGTCTGGATATTCGACCTCGATAACACCCTGCACGATGCGCGGCCGCATATATTCCCGCACATCAACCGATCAATGACCGACTATGTCGCCAGATTGCTGGATCTGAGCGACGAGGAGGCTAGCGCCTTACGGGATGCCTACTGGAGGCGTTATGGCGCCACGATAATCGGCTTGATCCGCCACCACGGTGTCGATCCCATCCATTTCCTGCGCGAAACGCACCGCTTTGCCAATCTCGGCACGATGGTAGTTGTGCGCCGCGAATTGCGCCACGTCCTGCGCCGCCTGCCGGGACGCAAGATCGTATTCTCAAATGCGCCCGCCGTTTATGCGGGTGAAGTGCTACGCGCACTGGGCGTGCATGATTTATTCGACGATGTCTTCGCCATTGAGCACACCCGCTTCCGGCCCAAGCCCCAAGCACATGCATTCTTGCGTCTGATGCGTGCTCATCGTCTGGTTGCATCGCGCTGTGTCATGGTTGAGGACAGCCTGGAGAACCTGCGCACGGCGCGACGGTTAGGGATGAAAACGGTATGGGTCACCGAATCGAGTTGTGTCCCGGGATGGGTTAATGTAAGGGTGCGGCACCTGTTTCGATTGCCCGGGCTTTTGCGTCTTCTTTGACGCAAGTTGGTTCGCGCCGAACCGGTTCGTGTTAAATTCCGCGGCGTTCGAGTAACCTTTTGCTGTTCCTTTAAAAAACGCCGCCATGCCGACGAAGCCCGGAGAGCGCAAGCTGCAGATTCTGCAGACCCTTGCGAGCATGCTCGAGAATCCCAAGGTGGAGAAGATTACAACGGCGGCGCTCGCGGCCCGGCTCGATGTGTCCGAAGCAGCGCTCTACCGGCATTTCGCCAGCAAGGCGCAAATGTTCGAGGGATTGATTGAATTTATCGAGCAAACGCTATTCGGTCTGGTCAACAAAATTACCGGCGAAGAAACCAGTGGACTGAAGCAACTCGAAGCGATCATATCGACCTTGCTCGGGTTCGCAAAAAAAAATCCCGGCATGACGCGCGTTCTGATCGGCGATGCACTCGTCAATGAGGATGAACGGTTGCAAGCGCGCATCAATCAACTACAGGACCGGCTGGAAACAACATTGAAGCAGGCGCTGCGTTTCGCCGTCTCCCAGAAGGAGATTCCGGAAAATACTGATGCGGCCGCGCAGGCCAATCTAATGATCGCCTTCGTGATGGGTCGATGGCATCAATTTGCCAAGAGCGGATTCAGACGCGACCCCACCGAACATTGGGCCGCGCAATGGCCGGCACTGGTCTAGCGTTGTCACACACCGGGCATACCGTCAAAGTTTTGTTGCTCACGTGTGCTGCATTGGTGAGCGGTTGCGGCGCTTCCGACGATGACTTCGCGAAAGTGGTCGTTGGCACATGGAGCTCCCGCGAAGTCGCGCCGGATGATGTCATTGTCGAGACCCGGTTGACATTGCTTCCGGGCGGGCGTGTCAATTGGCAAGGGGAGGTGCGCATGCTTGTCCCGCCCGATTTCTACTTACCGGATCGTCCTAACTACGAAGTCCGCAATGGACGGCTGGTGTATTACTTTTCCGCCAGCGGTAAGTGGTCAGTCCGCGATGGTTACCTGCATACCAAAATAGAATCTTCAACGTTGCCGAGTTTGCTACCAGCGGGATTTGCGGCCGCATGGAAACTCAAGGAAGTGACCAGCAAGGAAATGATCTACGTGTCCGCGGCCAATGGCCACACGCGCGTGGAGTATCGGAAGGAATGATTGGCTGATTTAGTTAACTGCCATAACTAAATCACTTAACCACCCGATCACCGGCGGTATCGCCGCCCGCGCCGCACACGGCACAGTTCGGATCTTTCTTGAGCCTCACGCTGCGCCATTCCATCGCCAGTGCGTCCAGCAGCAAAAGTCGTCCGCTAAGGTCCCGGCCAATGCCCATCAACAGTTTGAGTGCTTCCGCGGCCTGAATAGATCCGATGATGCCGACCAGCGGAGCAAACACGCCCATGACTGCGCAACGCATTTCCTCGACATCGCCGCTCTGCGGAAACAGGCAGTGATAGCACGGGCTGTCTGGTTTGCGCAGATCAAATACGGTGACTTGGCCGTCGAAGCGCACACCCGCGCCCGAAACGAGCGGCTTGGCAAATTTCACGCAAGCCCGGTTGATGGCATGACGCGTGCCGAAGTTATCGCTGCAATCCACGACCACATCAGCTGCGTGAATCAGTTGCTCCAGTTTTTCGCCTGCGACACGTTCCGCAATGGTATCGACTACGGTCTGCGGATTGATTCGCGCCAGTGTGCGGCGCGCGGATTCAACCTTGCGCTCACCGATTGAATCGGTGAAATGTACGATTTGCCGCTGAAGATTGGTCAAGTCGACATCGTCATCGTCGCAGATCGTCAGCCGGCCTACGCCGCTTGCTGCAAGATAAAGTGATACCGGCGCACCCAGCCCGCCCGCGCCCACGATCAAGGCATGCCCCTCCAACAGCTTTTGCTGACCGTTGATCTCAATCTCCGGCAACAAGATGTGGCGGCTATAGCGTAGTAACTGATCGTCGTCCATGGGCCGGAAAGCAATCTACAGGGATCCTAACGAGGAAGGCCCGCATTATGCGGGCCTCCCGTTGCTTCACGCTCGAGTCGGCCGCTCTATCGCTTGCCGATGATCTGTAAGCCCTTCAGCAGATTTAACGCCTGATTCAACTGATAGTCGCTCTTCGAGACGATGTCGGGCGGCGCGCCATCTTCAGAAGGTTTGTCTTCAACTTTTGGCACCGGTTGCGGTGGAATGGCCGATTGCGGCTGAGGAGCCGGTTTGCTGACTTCAGGGGCGCCGGTCTGCGGATTGATCAGATGGCGCTCCAGGTCCGCCTCGCGCAGTCGCGTGGCGGCCTCTCCTTCAGTCAGGGTCGCTTCTTCGACCACGATATCCGGCGTGATGCCTTTTGCCTGAATTGAACGGCCATTGGGCGTGTAATAGCGCGCAGTCGTCAGTTTGATTGCGGTACCGTTACCGAGCGGCAGAATGGTCTGCACCGATCCTTTGCCGAAGGTCTGCGTTCCCATGACTACGGCCCGCTTATGATCCTGCAGTGCCCCGGCAACGATTTCCGATGCAGAAGCCGATCCGCTGTTCACCAGTACAACCATGGGCAGCGTCTTCATCTCTTTTGGCAATTTCTTGAGATAGTCATCCTTGCTGCCGCGCAGGTAATACTCGGGGCGTGCGAATAACTTCATTTTGGCGTCTTCAGTACGGCCCTCCGTGTAGACCACAAGTGATTCGGTAGACAAAAAAGCCGAGGAGATGGCGACTGCGCCATTGAGCAAGCCGCCCGGGTCGTTACGCAGATCCAGGATAATGCCTTTCATCGGGCCGGCATTATCTTTGAACATCTTTTCTGCAGCCTTGGCCAACGTCTCGCCAGTGTGCTCCTGAAATTGTGTGACGCGGAAATACGCATAACCCGGCTCGAGCAATTTGGATTTAACGCTCTGAATCTGGATTACGGCACGGGTCAGCGTGACCACTCGCGGCTTGGCGTCGCCTTTGCGCACAAACGTTAGCGTGATCGGCGTGTTGGGTTTCCCGCGCATGCGTTTGACCGCATCATTGAGGGTCATGCCTTTCACATTGGCTTCGTCCAGCTTGATGATCAGATCGCCAGACTTAAGACCCGCACGCCAAGCAGGGGTATCCTCGATCGGCGCGACGACTTTGACGAAGCCATCTTCCATGCCAACTTCAATCCCGAGGCCGCCAAATTCTCCTTGGGTGCCCACTTGCAGATCCCGGAATGCTTCTACATCCAGATAGGCGGAATGCGGATCGAGCCCGGAAAGCATTCCGTTGATTGCTTCCGAAATAAGCTTTTTATCTTCGACTGGTTCGACGTAATCGTTTTTGATACGGCCAAACACTTCGGTGAACGCCCGCAAGTCTTCGATCGGAAGCGGGCCGGTACTCTTTTGCGCCACCGCGGAGAAGTTCAGGCTGATCAGTACGCCAATGATCGCGCCAATCGCGATCAGCCCGACTTGTCGGAATTTGTTATGCATTTTCATGACTCCTCATGCGCGCACACGGACGCGCGATCATTTCAATGTTACCCAAGGAAGGGGGTCGAAAGGCTTTCCCTGAAATCGAAGTTCAAAGTATAAACCTGAATCAGGGTTCCCACCGCTGTTACCGGTTGCGGCAATCGTATCGCCGCTCCGAATTTCAGCGCCGACCTGTTTGAGCAGCGACTCGTTATTGCCGTAAAGGCTCATATAACCGTCGCCGTGGTCCATAATCAGCAGATTACCGAAACCTCGCAGCCAATCCGCGTAAACGACACGACCGCTGGCAACTGCTTTGACATCCCGCCCAGGCTTGCTTGCAATAAACAAACCTTTCCAGGACAGACCGCTGTCCTGCCTTTGTCCGCCGAACCGGTTCGTCAGTTCCCCAATGACCGGTAATCGTAGCTTGCCCCTCAACTGTCGGAATGCTCCCGAACCGGTATCAGCATTAGGCAGCGCATGATTGGTAATGCGTTTACCCGGCGTACGAGTACTCTTGCGCGCTGCGGCTTCCCTGGCGAGCCGCTCGATCAACTGTGACAACCGTTCCTCGTCTCTTTTGAGAGTCGACAATTGCTTGCGGTTATTGTCGATGTCGTCCGAAACCTTGGCGTAAATCTGCTGGCGCTGTTCTTTCTCCTTTTCCAGCCGCCGCATTTGAACGGTTTCTTCGGCTTGCAGTGCGTGCAGTTCTGTACTCTTGCGACGCGTTTCACCGGTCAATTTTTCAAGATCCGCTAGATTTCGTTTCAAGCTTGCGAGCAATTCTGCACGCGCACGCGATACGTAACTCAAATAATGAAGCTCGCGTGCTATTTCGTTGGGGTCCTCGCCATTCAGCACCAGTTTTATCGTGTCGGACTGCCCGCTGACATACTGTTGATANAGCGAGCGTCCGAGCATACCTTGTTCATCGGCNATGTCGCTNTCTATAACGCGNATACGGGCTTGCAGGCGAGACAATGCGCTATTTACTTCACGACGCTGGCCTGAAAGTTCGTAGATCTTGCGGCTGGTTTGGCTCACGGCACGTTCTGAATCTTTCAGGGCATCGGCCGCTTCGGATTTCCAGGTTTCCGATTCAGTTAATTGTTTCTGCAGCGCTTCAATACGGTCACGGATTCTCTTGAGTTCATCGGTAGGCGCGGCTTGCGCGGCGAGCGAGATTGCCACCAGATACAGCAAGACGGCAGCCGCGCGGAGCAAAGTGGAAGGGCTGTTTGCCGTTTTACTCAAGACTTGCCGCGCGCCTGGGCCGCTACGGCAGCCGCGGCTTGTCGGGCTTTTTCCTGATCGCCAAGATAATAGTGGCGCAGCGGCTTCAGGGCATCGTCCAATTCGTAAACCAATGGAATGCCGGTCGGTATATTGAGCCCCACAATATCCTTCTCCGATACGTTATCCAGATATTTCACCAGCGCCCGAATGGTATTGCCATGCGCGGCCACCAGTACTCGTTTGCCCGCCTTAACCTGGGGCGCGATAACGTCGTTCCAATATGGCAGAAAGCGAGCAACTGTGTCTTTGAGGCATTCGGTCAGGGGAATCTCTTGCGGCAGCATGTCGGCATAGCGTCGATCATTCCCGGGATAGCGCGGATCTTCTTTTTCCAAAGCCGGTGGCGGAATGTCATAGCTTCGGCGCCACACGAGGATCTGTTCCGCCCCGAAGCGCTCCGCCATATCGCTTTTATTCAGTCCCTGCAACGCCCCGTAGTGCCGTTCATTCAGGCGCCAGGAAAGTTGCTGCGGGATCCACGTCAAGTCGAGTTCTTCCAGAACGATCCACATTGTCCGAATCGCGCGCTTGAGCACCGACCCGTAAGCCAGATCAAACGTAAAGTGCTCCGCTTTGAGCAACTGGCCTGCGTCGTGCGCCTCTTGCAACCCTTGCGCAGAAAGATCGACATCCGTCCAACCCGTAAACCGGTTTTCCTTGTTCCAGACACTTTCTCCGTGTCGCAGTAATACGATTTTTTTCATGGCAAGCAATGTGCAATGGTCTCAGGGCGGAACATCGGTGAGTTGGTCCGCGAATGGTTAGAATTGTATAACTCCGCCGGGCGAGCCGTCTTCTATACAAAACCGCACAACGTCATGTGGAATTACCGATCTGGTCACCTCCTTGACTGAGGTTTCGAATGCGTCGCGCGCCAGAATTGCGCTGACGCTTACCGGATTGTCCTGGCTACTGCCTTTCCTCAGCCCCAATTTCCACGAACCGATACCTACCTTTTATGGGGAAGCGGCCGCTATTGTGCTCGGTCTGGCGGCAATAACTTTTCTATACGGCCATTCGAGCTGGCCGGTCATGCGGCTGCCGCGTGCGAGCTTGATGTTTCTTGGATTTGGCGCACTGATCCTGGCGCACATGGCGATCGGTCGTACTGTTTATCCGCAGCAAAATCTGCTGGCGATTGTCTATCTCGTCTGGGCGGTGGCAATGGCTGCACTAGGGTGGCGACTCAGGGAAATATTCGGCATCGAGCGATTGATCACTGTGTTGGCCTGGTCTGCATTGGCAGGAGCGCTGTTAAGCGCCGCTATAGGCTTGGCGCAGTGGTGGGGCATACCGACGCTGCTGCAGCCTTTTACGCTTCCGCAAGTGCACGGGCGCATCTATGGCAACACCGGACAGCCCAATCATTTGGCAGACTATATCTGTGTCGGCATGGCCTCCTTAATCTTCCTCAGCAGTTATGGGCGTCTGCGACTGCCTATTGCGGCAATGGCCGCAGTGCCACTGATTGTAGTGTTGGTCGTGTCGGGCTCCAGAAGCGTCTGGTTTTATCTTGGCTCAATGCTAGTCTTGGGCGTGTTTTACCAAGTATTGCGCCCTTCGCGCGATGCCCGGCGTGTAGTTTGGTTGAGCGCCGCCGCGCTTGGTGCATTTGTGCTCGCACAGTCACTCATCGGACTGGCGGGTGATTTGGCTCTCACCAAGATTGAATCTATCGCGGTCCGTACGCAGAGCGAGGGCTTGTTTCCTGCAATCCGTTTTCGTTTATGGACGGAAGCGTGGCTGATGTTTCGGGACGCGCCGCTACTGGGGCAAGGATTCCGGCAGTTTCCCTGGCAGCATTTTTTGCTCAACGCACAATTGCCTCCGCCACGGTTGCAGGACATTGTTTACGATAACGCACACAGCTTGCTGTTTCATGTCGGCGCGGAATTTGGATGCGCGGGTTTGCTCGTGCTCATCGCCGGCATTTGGGCATGGACCAGGGGCCTTGCTAAGCGAGAGTTTTCAGCATCGACGTGGTGGTTGCTAAGCACGGTCGCGATTCTAGCTATCCACAGTATGCTAGAGTACCCGCTGTGGTACGCGTACTTTCTGGGTATCGCCGCCGTTCTGCTAGGCGCTTCCGAATCTGCTGCAATAACGATTGGCCGTCAGACGGGAAGACTGGTGCCGGTCTTGATTTTGCTCCTTGGATGGACGGCCACGGCGAACACGTATTGGGACTACCGCACTCTACAGTCCCTGCATCGGATGCAAGCGCGCGATGCAGACGGCAAAAATACGACTGCGGTTTCGTTGGAACTGCAACAGCATTCATTATTTACGCCATTTGTGGAACTGGCGCTTGCACGGTCAATTGAATTGAACCAGGAACGCCTCGTAGACAAGCTGACCGTCAACGGCACCGCTATGCATTTCGCACCTGACGCGGATGTCGTCTATCGCCAGGCAGTGTTGCTCTCGCTGGCCGGCGAAGAGCAGGCCGCGCGCACGCAGTGGGATCGTTCAGTGATGAACTATCCTGGAAGCCGGGCAGGTGTTATCTCGGTATTGGAAGCGATGGCATCGAATGAGCCCAAGGCGGCATATCTTCTGAATTACGCAAAGGCGCATGGCGCCGGGGACTAAAAGTGAATTTCGTGTTGAACAATATTTGGTTGGTACTCGCCGCCGTCATCAGCGGCGGCATTCTGCTCTGGCCCTTGGTGAATCGTCGTTTAAGCGGTGTGCCGGAGGTCGGCGCCATGCAAGCCGTGCAGTTGCTTAATCGCAAAAATGCCGTAATGATCGATGTGCGAGAACCAGCGGAGTACGGCGCGGGACATGCGCCGAACTCCAAGAATATTCCCTTAGCCCAACTCGACAAGCGGATTGGTGAACTGGAAAAGTTCAAGAGCCGGCCGGCCGTCATCGTTTGCCAGACCGGAAACCGATCCCACGCGGCAACGTCCCAATTAAAGAAAGCAGGTTTTGCGGAGGTGGTCGTATTGGCGGGAGGCATCGGCGGCTGGCAGCAGGCCAACTTGCCGGTGGAGAAATGATGCCGCACATCATCATGTATTGCACGGCGGTATGTCCTTATTGCATCGCGGCCGAGCGTCTGTTGAAAAATAAAGGTGTATCGGACATCGAAAAGATCAGAATCGATTCGCAACCTGCAAAGCGAGTAGAGATGATGCAACGCACGGGCCGGCGGACCGTCCCGCAGATCTATATTGACGATCGGCATGTTGGGGGTTTTGACGACCTTGCGGCGATGGACGCGGCCGGGGAGTTGGATCCGCTGTTGCACACTGCTGAGCACACCCGTAGCTGAACTCATTTGTGTATCCACTGCAAACGAAGCCATGAGCGAACAACCTAATCAGCCGGTGTTTTCCATCGAAAAACTGTTCGTCAAGGATCTTTCGATTGAAGTACCGAATGCACCGAAGATCTATCTCGAACGGGACACGCCGCAAATCGAAATTCAAATGACCAGTGCCGCCAATCCGATCGATGAAGGGTATTTCGAAGTCGTTGTGAGCGTAACAGTAACTGCTAAGCTTGCCGAGAAAACTGTTTTTCTTGTGGAAGCCAGCCAAGGTGGCGTGTTTCAGATTCGCCATGTGCCACAGACCGAACTGGAACCGGTCCTGGGTATTACTTGCCCGAATATTCTTTATCCATACGTGCGCGAGGTCATATCAGACGCCGTAGTACGTGCGGGCTTTGCGCCTGTGGTACTGAACCCGGTCAACTTTGAGGCGATTTTTCAAGCACAGCGCGACGCCCGGGTCCAATCCTCTGCAGCTGGTGCGGTGACGCATTAATCTGCTGATGGACAAGCTGAGAGTTGCTGCGCTGCTCGGTTTACTGATGAGCGCAAATGTTGGAGCGCTCGAATATCGCTCTGTCAGCGAATCCGCGGCAGTCTTGTACGATGCGCCGTCCACCAAAGCACAAAAGATTTTTATTCTTTCCCGCGGCTATCCCGTCGAGGTCGTAGTCGTCTTGGAGGGGTGGACTAAGGTTCGGGACGATACCGGCGAATTTGCCTGGATCGAGAATATACGACTGTCAGACGTTCATACCGTCATGATAAAAATACCAAATGCGGAGGCGCGTCAAAGCCCTACCGATGATTCGCCGGTTATTTTCACCGTCGCAAAAGGTGTTTTTTTGGAGTTGACCGGCATGTCCGTGGGCTGGGCAAAGGTTCGTCATGCCGATGGCGCAACCGGATTTATCAAAGTAAGCCAGCTCTGGGGCGTATGAAGTTGTCCATTTTGGGTGCCGGCGCGTGGGGTACCGCGCTAGGCATCGCACTCGCCCCTTATCATGAAATTTTGTTATGGGTGCGTGATGCGTCGCAATGCGACAGTCTGGCGAGCGAACGCNTTAATGGCCTCTATTTGCCTGGCGTGGTGATTCCTCAGCANGTTCGGATCACGCCTGATATCAGTTTTGCACTCAAATCCAGCGATGTGGTGGTGGTTGCCGTTCCTGCGGCGGCTCTAAGGCAAATCCTCAAGCAAATCGCTGCAAGCGCACCTTTGGCAGGTGTGGTGTGGTTGTGCAAGGGTTTTGAGCCCGGCACCGCCAAATTCGCGCATCAGGTCGCTGACGAGGAACTTTCCCCGGCGCAGCCACGCGCGGTGCTGTCCGGGCCCAGCTTCGCAAGTGAGGTCGCGCGTGGTTTGCCTGCTGCCGTCACGCTGGCATCTCGCGATAAGAAATTTGCTGCGCTGGCATCAGAAACTATGCATACCGGTGTATTTCGTGTTTATTCGAGCGACGATGTTGTGGGTGTCGAAGTTGGGGGTGCGGTTAAAAATGTCATTGCAATTGCTGCTGGCGTAAGCGATGGACTTCAACTCGGTGCATCAGCACGCGCCGCGCTGATTACCCGCGGTTTGGCAGAAATTACCCGGTTGGGGATGCGGTTGGGGGGGCGCTCCGACACTTTCATGG
>C688J18823_10002669_pt1 | contig 11167 bp, 9 predicted proteins | sample HopSoiMetagenom1_FD_18823 | JGI IMG/M metagenome (IMG submission 18823) | reverse complement strand
CACCACCAGCACCGGCATCAACATCAACGGCAGCAGCGGCATCTACAGCTTCGCCGGCACCACCAACGCCATCAGCGGCAGCGGCGGCGGCGTCAGCATCACCGGTGAGACCGGCGGCAGCGTGACGTTCAACTCCGGCACGAGCATCAGCACCATTGCCACGCCGTCGTTCAACCTCACCACGTCGGCGGCGAACGTCACCTACAGCGGCACGATCTCCCAGATCACCGTCGGCGCCAAGGCGCTGAACATCGCCACGTACAGCGGCACGCTGCTGATGAACGGCACCTCGATCACCGCCAGCAACGCCGCTCCGGGCGGCGTCCTCGGCGCGACCCTGAGCGCCATCACCGGCACGGTGACGATCAACGCCGTGACCGTGACGGCGAACAACAACAACTTCGCCGGCAACCCCGTGGTCGGCATCAGCGGCATCAACACCGGCTCCATCACCTTCAACGGCCTCGCGATCTCCGCGAACGGCAACTCCTACGTCGGCTCGCTGCTCGATATCGCCGGCACGAACACCGGCGCGTCCTTCACCTTCAACCACCTCGTGTTGTCGGCGAACGGCACCGGCCACACCGGCAAGGGTCTCACCGCGGCGGGCGGCGGCACGCTGACCATCACCGCTACCGGCGGTGCCAGCTCCATCGACGCCGGCAGCACGGCGATCGATCTCAACGCCCAGACTCTCGGCGCCAGCGCTCTGGGAACGGTCAACTCCGCCGGCGGCGTGAACGGCATCAAGTTCACCACCGTCAACGGCGGCACGATGACCATCACCGGCGGCAGCATCGCCGGCAACAGCGGCGCCGCGCTCCTCATCGCAGGCGGCACGGGCGGTCTCTCTTACGGCGGCACGATCACGCAGAACACCGCCGGCCAGCGCGCCGTCGACATCTCCGGTAAGACCGCCGGCACGGTCACGCTGTCGGCTCTCGTCACCAGCTCCGGCGGCTCGGGTGTCTTCCTCAACAGCAACACCGGCGCGTCGATCACCCTCAGCGGCGGCATGACCCTCAGCACCGGCGCCGTGGCCGCATTCACCGCCACCGGCGGCGGTACGGTCAACGTCAGCGGCACGAACAACATCACCACCACCAGCGGCACCGGCATCAACTGGAACGGCTGCAGCGGCACGTCGGCCACGTTCAACAACGTGACCTCCTCCACCGGCGGCGCAGTCTCGGTCACCAGCGCCGGCGCGACGAACTTCACGTTCAACGACGTTACGTCGACCACCGGCAAGGCAGTCGGCGTCGACACCGTGTCCGGTGTCTACGTCTTCCATGCGATCAACGCCAACGGCGCGGTCGACGGCGTCACCGTCAACGCGGCCTCGGGTTCCTTCACCGTCAACGGCACGAGCCCGACCGCCGGTTCCGGCGGCACCATCACGGCCTGCACTCACAACGGCATGAAGTTCACCACCGCGAACAACGTCACGTTGAAGTTCATGAACCTCACCAACAACGGCTCAGCGGAGACCGTAGTGGGCGGAGGTGCAGGCTGCAGCAACAACTTCGGATCGAGCGACAACCTCAGCTGCGTGGCGAACCTCAACCTGCAGACGGTGACCGGTGCGACGCTGACCAACCTCTCCGTCACCGGCTCCGGTCAGGAAGGCATCAACGGCAACAACGTCACGACGTTCTCCCTGAAGAACTCCACCGTCACCGGCAACGGCAACACGTCCGCGGAAAACGGTCTCAACTTCCAGGGCATGTTCGGCACCTGCGACATCACCGACACGACGGTTCAGAACAACGCGCAGGTGCAGATCCGCATCGAGAACCTCGTCAACGGTGCGCTCAACCTGACGGTCAAGAAGCAGGCGCTCGCAACGATGAACATCGGCTACACCACCGCGCAGCTCGCGCTGCCATCGCAGCAGGGTCTGTTCATCAACACGCTCGGGACTGCGTCCGTGGCGCTGACGGTGGACGGCATCACGGCGCTCAACAACTTCGGTGCCGGCGTCTCGGTCAACAACCAGGGCAGCGGCGGCATGACCGGTTCGATTCAGAACAGCGTCTTCCAGACGAACAACGTCGGCATCATCATTCAGTCGGCCGGCGCGGCGGGACTCGGTACGAGCAACGCATCGCCGTTCCTCATCCAGAACAACAGCGACTTCCGGAACAACCAGGTCCAGGCCATTCTGATCAGCACGACGGTCGCCTCGACCGGTTCGATCTTCGCCAAGATCAACGCCAACCAGATCGGTACGCTCGCCAACGCCTGCAACATCGCCGGTGGATTCAACAACTGCGACGGCATCGATGTCCGCCGCTTCAGCACGAATCCGTTCAACGTCACGATCAGCGGCAACACCATTCAGCGCGTGGCCGGTACGAGCATCGCGGTCATCTCCGACAAGAGCGGCAACTCGTCGTTCAACATCGCGAGCAACAACATCTCCATTCCGTTCTTCGACGCGAACAACACCGGCGCGATCGCCATCTCCGCAGTGGGCGGCTCGTCGGCCGGCGGCAACATCTGCCTCGGCATCAACACCAACACGATCGACGCCGGCAGCGCCACGTTCGGCTGGGATCCGAACGGCGCCGCTGCGCCGGTCAACGTTCAGGTCAAGAACTCGGCCGTGATCTCGATTCCGGGACTCGGTACGACCACCGACGCGGGCGTGATCGCCTATCTGCCGACGCAGAACACGATCGCCAACAACGTCAACGGCATCAAGGCGTACGCGAAGAGCAACTTCCCGACGCCGGGATCGTGGGCTGGTGGCGCAGCGTGCTCGACACCGTAGAAAAAGAGGTGCATTCTTATAGACATCGGTCCGGGGGCAGGCCCCGCAAAAAAATCGAGAGAGCAAAGAAAGAAGGAGGGAACCCGGCATGTCTACGCCGTTTTTGGCTGAAATGCGGCTGATCAGTTTCAACTTCGCTCCCAAAGGGTGGGCGTTGTGCAACGGTCAGCAACTGCCAATCAACCAGAACCAAGCTCTGTTTTCACTCCTGGGGACTACGTATGGAGGAGATGGTCGTGTGACATTCGCGCTTCCGGACGTCCGGAGCCGTGTACCGATCGGACAGGGCCCGCAGTTCAGCACGCTCGGTGAGCGCGGTGGTGAGGAGTTCCACACCGTCATCCTCTCCGAGATGCCGTCACATCTTCACTTCGCCAACGCCACCAAGCTCACCGGCAACACGCAGTTCATTTCGCAGACCGCTCCGTCGGCCTCGAATAATCTTCCGGCCGCATCCGGCTCCCAGCTGTACGGACCGACGTCGAACCTGACCACGCTCAATCCGAGCTCGATCACCAACGTCGGCGGCAGTCAGCCGCATGAGAACCGCCAGCCGTTCCTCGTCCTCAACATGATGATCGCTCTGCAGGGCACTTTCCCCAGCCAGAACTAGGAGAAAACGAAATGAGCTCACCATACATCGGCGAAATCCGCATGTTCGGCGGGTCGTTCGCGCCTGCCGGCTGGGCCCTTTGCCAGGGCCAACTCATGCCGATCTCGCAGAACGACGCGCTGTTCACTCTCATCGGTACGACCTACGGAGGCGATGGGCAGTCGACCTTCGGCATTCCCAATCTTGCCGGCCGCGCCCCCGTTCATCAGGGACAGGGTCCCGGCATCTCGCAGACCTACGTCATCGGCGAGACGGGCGGGGTGGAGAGCGTCACGCTCACCACGAACTCGATCCCGCAGCACAATCACGCCGCGGTCATCACGCAGACGCTCGGCACGCTCGGCGATCCCACCGGCCTGCTGTTTTCGCAGAACACGCAGATTCTGATGTACACCCAGGACACGGCGTCGAAGTTCTTCAACGCGTCGATGCTGCAGCCGCAGGGCGGCAGTCAGCCGCACGAGAACATGCAGCCGTTCCTCGTCATCACCTTCATCCTCTCCCTCTTCGGCGTCTTTCCGACGCAGACTTAGAAACCGACCTGGAAAAAGGAGGACGCCAATATGTCATCACCCTTTGTCGCGGAAATCCGCTTCTGGGCCGGCAACTTCGCACCGACAGGCTATGCGCTCTGCGCCGGCCAGTTGCTGCCGATCTCCCAGAACACCGCTCTCTTCTCGCTCCTCGGCACGTTCTACGGCGGCGACGGCAAGTCGACCTTCGCGCTTCCGGACCTGCAGGACAACGTCCCCGTCAACCAGGGACAAAGCACCACGGGAACGCAGTACTTCATCGGCGAGCAGTCGGGCGTGCCGTACGTTACGCTCCTCACCACGGAGATGCCGGTCCACACCCACAACATGGGCGGCAGCTTCAACACCGGTGATCTGCCGGTCGGCGATCCGAACTCCGTGCTGACCAAGACGCAGCCCGGCTCGATCTATCAGACCACCAGCAATCAGCAGATCGTGCAGTTTGCACCGCAGATGATCGGCATCGCCGGCGGCAGCCAGCCGCACAACAACATGATGCCGTTTCTCGTACTGACCGCCATCATCGCGTTGCAGGGAATCTTCCCCCCCCGCAGCTGATCCAATCGTCCCGCTTTTGGCGGCGGCAACGTCCGACTCGTTGCCGCCGTCTGGTCACCCAGCGCGAACCCGCTCGCGCGCCGTCCCTGGTTTTCGAGAGAGGAGAAACCGCCCAATGTCCAGTGGCTCGGATTCGCGTTTTCAGATTGGCCGCCGCGACTTTCTCGTTTTGAGCTCGACCGCCGCACTCGGCGTCGCCGCTTCCGGATTCGCGTCCGAAGTGGCGAGCCGCTTCAGTGCGCCGCGCCCGTTCTCGATCGGCTTCACCGATGGCACGCATCGCCTCATCAGCGCCAGCGGCCTCCCTCACGCGCTCCGCGGCGATCTCGCCCGCGTCACCGTGAACGGCTTCTGGAGCGGCGACGGCGTATCGCGCTCTACCGCCCTCGCCGCGTACTTCCCTCACGACGGCAACGATCGGTCGTTCCTGGCGTGGAACCACATCCACCGCGCGGACGCGCCTGCGCCGCGTGCTTCGTTCCGCATGCCGCTGCAGAGCGGCGCGCTCGCTCTCGCATTCGAATCGCGCGACCCGCTCCCGCGCCCGAAAGACGAGCCGGCGCTGATCGCCGCCGCGAACGCGGACAGGCTTCTCCACGCGGCCGGCGATCGCGAAACGTCCGCACGCTGCATGCTGAACGCGCGCCGCGGCACGTACGTCGTCGCCTTCGATGCGAAGCCCGACTGGCGCTCGCTGCAGCTCGGCACCGGAGACAGGCCGCTCGGGAACGTCTCGTTCGATTACCTCGTTTTCACCGTCGATCAGGTGTGATTTCTCAGGCGGCTGCGGCGCTCGCCGCGGCCGCCCTTTTTCCGGACCCGACTTGACCCGACTCTTCCCGCTCCTCGCACTTCTCCTCGCAGTACCGGTTGTTCGCGCCGAGGATGTCGTCCTCGAGAAGGGGACGTCTGTGCATCCGGTGATTACGCTGAAAGAAGGGCAGACCCTTCGCGGCGCCGACCCGAACGTGCATCCCGTCGTCAGCGGCATCGTGCTGGCGAAGAATGTCACCGTCTCCGGCATCGACATCGTGGCGAGCGGCGGCACCGCGATCAAGGGTGGGGAAGGGACGATCGTCATCGAGAACGCGAGCATTCGCGGCGCGAGCAATCGCGGCATCGACATCGACGGCGCCACGAGCATCACCATCCGCAACGTGCAGATCGCCGAATCCGCCACGCGCGACGGCGTCAGCGCCGCCACCTGTGCCGGCGATCCGCGCGGCAATTCGATCGCGCCGTGCAATGCCGCGCTGTTTCTCCGGAATGACGGCAACGTGTTGCTGGAGAAGGTCGTGATCGATGGAAGTGCGCAGCTCGGGATCGCCGCCGAGGACATCGGCGGGCTGCGCATGAACGACGTCGAGGTGAAGAACGCAGGCAACGAATCGAGCGAAGGCGCGGTCGTCCTGCGCAACGTCGGCGGTGATGTCGCGCTGACGAACTGCCGCTTTCACGACAGCTCCGGACGCGAGCTCGTGATCGAGAACGGCAAAGGCGACGCGCGCGTGCGCATCGAGCACGGCACGTTCACCCATCCCGCCGGCGCCAAGGCGCCGGCGCAGCAGGCGATGCTCGCCGAAGTCTCCGGAAACGCGAGCCTGTCGGTCGACGTCACCGGCAGCACGTTCGACAGCGGCGGCTCGACCGGCCTGCAGGCGAACGCGGTGGAGCACGGAAAGCTGACGCTGCACCTCGCGCAATCGACTTTCGATCACAACGGCGGCGCGGTTCTCGCCGGCGCGAGCGAAAGCTCCACGCTCGACTACACGATCAGCGGCAACACCATCCGCCGCAGCTCGCTCGGCGCGATCGACGTGGCCGCGAGCGGCAGCAGCGTCGTGCATGGCGCGGTGGCGAAGAATGACATCGCCGGCGCGGAAGGCTGCGGCGGCTGCATCGGCATCCGTCTCACCGCCAACACGAGCGGACAGCTGACCTCATCGATCGACGACAACGGCATCCGCAGCGTCGAAGGCGAGGCCGTGCGCGTCGTCGCCGGCGACAACAGCGACGTCCGCATCGCCGTCACGAAGAACCGCACCGCTGCACTGATTCATGTGCAGGCCGGCACGCGCTCGAAAGACTCCGCGCGGATCTGCGCCGACGTGCGCGACAACACCGCGGGACAGATCACGGTCTGGAATCGCTTCCCCGGCACGACGGTGAAGCTCTCCGGTTTCGCCGGCGATCCGAAGAGCATCGCCGCAGTCGCTGCATACCTCGGCCGCACGAATCACGGCGCGAAAGGTGAAGCGAAGCTCACCACCGATCCCGCCGGCAATGCCTTCGCCCCCGGCGAGCACTGCGTCACTCCCTGAAGGAAGAGGAACAACACTTTGCCCGACTCGATCACCTTCCGTCCGATCACCAAAGACGACGAAAAGTTCCTTCGCCGCATCTACGAGTCCACGCGCCTGGACGAAATGGCGCGCGTGTCGTGGAGCGACGAGCAGAAGAACGCCTTTATCGATCAGCAGTTCCACGCGCAGCACGAGCATTACATGGTCGTGTTCGAAAACGCCCAGTTCCTGGTCATCGTGCGGGACGGTGTCGACGTCGGCCGCCTCTACATCGATCGGCAGCCGGACGAGATCCACATCATCGACATCGCGCTGCTCCCCGAGTTCCGCCGCAACGGTCTCGGCGGCCGCATGCTGCAGGAGATCCTCGAGGAGGGGCGATCGACGAATCGCAAGGTGACGATCTACGTCGAGCACTTCAATCCCGCGCGACATCTCTACGACCGTCTCGGCTTCCAGCACAAAGACACCAACGGCGTCTATCACTTCATGGAGTGGAGAGCAGATCAGTGAGCACGAACTACGAAATTCTCAGGAACCTCACGCACGAAGTGGCCACGCAGTACGTCGGTCAGACCTTTCAGCTGATCCGCGACGGCCAGCCCGCCGCCGCCTTCGATCTCACCGCGGTCGAGCGGCTGATGCCGAACCGTCCGCGCTCCTCGCGGATGAAGCGCGATCCCTTCTCGCTCTACTTCACCGGCCCCGCCGAGCCGCTCCTGCCGCAGGGCATGTACGACCTGAAGAGCGAGTCCGTCTCGCTCGACGGCCTCTTCCTCGTGCCGCTCGGAAGAAATGAGCAAGGCCGCTACGAGTACGAAGCCGTCTTCACCTGAGAGAGTGATAGAGGAGGCCGAGTGATAGAGGAATAGAGCCGCAAGAAGCGCGAGCCCACTCTATCTCTCTATCCACTCGACTCTCCTCTATCACTCGACTCTCCTCTATCACTCTTCTCGCGTTACGATTCCGCGCATGACCGCGGTCCCACAGCCGGCACCCCCGAAACAGGACATCAACTCCGATCTCGGATTCGGCGCTGTCGTCTCGCGCGAGGTGCGCCACCGGCTCGTCAATCGCGACGGCACCTTCAACGTGCGCCGCGAAGGTCTGCCGCTCTTCGCCTCGCTCTCCGCCTACCACTACCTGCTCAACATCTCGTGGACGAAGTTCCTCGGCTACGTCTCCGCGTGCTACATCGCCGCGAACACGTTCTTCGCGGGCGCGTATCTGCTCTGCGGCGAGGACGCGCTCTCCGGAATGCATCCCCACTCCCATCTCGCCGGCCGCTTCGCCACCGCGTTCTTCTTCAGCGTGCACACCATCGCCACCATCGGCTACGGCTCGATCACGCCGAACAACCTGAGTGCGAACGTCATCGTGGCAATCGAAGCGCTGGCCGGACTGATCGGATTCTCGTTCGTCACCGGCATCGTCTTCGCGCGGTTCGCGCGGCCGCTGGCGCGCGTCATCTTCAGCGAGCGGGCCATCATCGCGCCGTACAACGGCATCACCGCGTTCATGTTCCGCATCGTCAACCAGAAGTCGAACGAGATCGTCGATCTGAACGCGAAGCTGATGCTCGCCCGGCGCAAGAAGCACAGCCCGAACGGCGAGCGAGAATTCATCCTGCTCAAGCTCGAGCGCGAGCGCGTGGCGCTCTTTCCGCTGTCGTGGACCATCGTCCATCCCATCGATCAGGACAGTCCGCTCCACGGCATGACTCCCGACGAAGTGCGCGACTGCGACACCGAGTTCCTGATCCTCCTCACCGGCTTCGACGAGACCTTCTCGCAGAACGTCCACACCCGCTCCTCCTACCGCGGCGACGAGATCGTCTGGGGCGCAAAGTTCAAGAGCATGTTCAATCCGGCGATGGACGACGGCACGCTGAGCGTCGACGTGCGGAAACTGCACGAAATCGAGCCCGTCCCCCTCGCCCCGTGATCCTCATCACACCCTCGTGTAAACGGCGGCGCACACTGGTCAGTCAAAGCCCCGGAGGACACGCATGCGCCGCCTGTTGCTTCTCGTTGCGCCGCTGTTGCTGCTGAATGCCGGCAGTTCTTCGTTCGTCTGCCGCCTTCCGCTGAACTTTCCCACCTCGAAAGAAATCACGCACAGCGTTTCGGTGACGGCCGAGGCTGTTGCGCCGAGCGGTCGACGCCGGTCGACGACTCCGCCGGCGAATGGGACGCCCGGTCAGCAGATCCCGCTGGTCAACTTCATCGACGTCGACGTCTTCGGAAAGATGGCCACGGACGGCATCGCGCCGACGACGCTCTCCACTGACGAAGAGTTCCTCCGCCGCGTCTCGCTCGACCTCACCGGACAGATTCCCGACTCCGCCGCCGTCACCGCATTCGTCGCCGACACTACGCCCGACAAGCGCGCGAAGAAAATCGACGAGCTCCTCGCATCCGACGCCTTCGCCGATCGCTGGACGATGTGGTTCGGCGATCTCGTGCAGAACGTGCAGGTCGCATCGAACTCGCGCGAGTTCTACGAAGGCCGCAACGTCTACTACAACTGGATGAAGACGGCGTTCAAGAACGGCGAGCCGTACGACCAGATGGCGCGCGAAGCGATGGCCGGCAAGGGCGACAGCTTCGCCGTCGGCACGCCGAACTACTACGTCCGGCAGCTGCAGCCGAACGGTCCGATCCAGGACACCTTCGACAACCTCGCCACGCACTCCGGCGAGCGCTTCCTCGGCATGCCGCTGCTCTGCCTGTCGTGTCACAACGGCTTCGCGCATCTCGAGCAGGTCAACTCGTATCTCGCGGCGAAGAAGCGCGCGGATCTCTGGTCGATGTCGGCGTTCTTCGCGCACACGCGCGCCACGCCGCAGCCGGGCGATCCGAACAATCCGAACGTCCGCAAGTACATGGTCGACGACACCGCGCCGAACGGCACGTACCTGCTCAACACCGTCTCGGGCAACAAGACGCCGCGCTGCACCGTCGATGCGACCACTGGCAAATGCACCGGCACGATCACCTCCGCCAGTCCCGCGTTCATCCTCACCGGCGAGACGCCGCGCCAGGGCGAGCCGCTGCGCGATGCGTACGGCCGCATGGTCACCGCGCACGAGCAGTTCGGCCGCGCCGCCGTCAACTACATCTGGAAAGAGATGTTCGGCCTCGCCATCATCGAGCCGACGAACAACATCGATCCCGCCAAGCTCGACACGCAGGCGACGAATCCGAAGCTGCTCGAAGACCTGCGTACGTCGTTCGTCGCGAGCGGCTACAACTTCAAAGCCCTGCTGCGCAGCATCGCCATCTCGAGCACGTACCAGCTTTCGACGAAGTACACGCCGGGCGGCTGGAACGAGGCGTGGACGGCGGACTACCCGCGCCATTACCCGCATCGATTGAGCTCGGAGATGCTGCTCGATGCGATCGCGAAGTCGACGAACGTCTTTCCGTCGTTCAACGTGCAGGGCATCGGCACGGTGACGAAAGCGATGCAGCTGCCCGACACGACGGAGCAGGCGAGGAACGCGTACGGGCGGCTGCTCGATGAATTCGGCCGCGGCAATCGCGACGAAGTCATGCGCACGAACGACAGCTCGATCGCGCAGGCGCTGTCGCTGATGAACGACACCATCGTCACCACGCGCGTGAAGCGCACCACCAACGGCTCCACCGTCAACAAGATCATGGCGTCGACCACCGATCCCGGCTCCATCGCCGATCAGCTGTATCTCGCCACGCTGTCGCGCAAACCGACATCGAGCGAGCGATCGACGGCGATCAGTTACCTGCAGAGCGGCAACCTGCAGCAGAAGACCGAAGACCTGCAGTTCGCACTGCTCAACAGCTTGGAGTTTTTATTCAACTAGGAGTGCGGCAGCTTGCTGCCGCCCCCGGATTGCGGTGGCTTGCCACCGCCGTCCAAAAGTGATCGCCATGAAAAATAAAAACGAATGTCCTGATTGCGCCCGCGGCACCGGTCTCGCCCTCGGCCCCGGCTTCAGCCGCCGCCGTTTCATGCAGATCGCCGGCACCGGCCTCGTCGCCTCGTGGTTCGCCGACGTTCTCGATCCGAAGCTTCTCTTCGCCAGGAACGCCGCCTCGAACGCGTCGCTTCGTTCCACCGCAAAGAGCTGCATCTTCATCTTCCTGCCGGGCGCGCCGAGCCAGATCGACACGTGGGACCTGAAGGAAGGCTCGTGGACTCCTTCCGACTTCGCCCCGACGTCATTCCTCGGCGGCAACATCCGATTCCCGCAGGGATTGCTGCCGAAAACCGCGGAGCATCTCGATCAAATCGCCATCGTGCGCAGCGGACTGGCGTGGGCCGCGGTGCATTCGCTCGGACAGGCATGGGTGCAGATCGCGCGCAATCCGGGCGGCGCCACCGGCTCGATCGCGCCGCACAT
>C688J18823_10002668_pt1 | contig 11168 bp, 12 predicted proteins | sample HopSoiMetagenom1_FD_18823 | JGI IMG/M metagenome (IMG submission 18823) | reverse complement strand
CCCGGAACGCGGCACTGTCGCGCGCCACGGCTGCGACCGCGCCGCTCTTCTCGAAAGCATCGATCAACGCGGTCTGGACGAGTAGCGGCGCACGATCGGCCCATTCCGCGTCGGCGAAATAATCGAGTGACAGCGGCATGCGGCTCAACGCGATCCGCGCGGTGTCAAGCCCGGCCGGCGCTATAGGCACTGCGACAAGCAGCTGCACCGGAACCCGCGGCAGGCGCGGCGGCGAGGCGAGCGCCGGCTCCAGACGATAGAGCTGGCGCTTTGGGGGTTCCGGCAAAAGCCCGCCGCAACCGGTCAGAACAAAGCTGAACAGAAGGGCGAGGAAGCGGATAGCCCCGCCCGGCAGCCGGCTCATTGCGGCTTGTATCCTTCCCGGCGGTCGCCGAACAAGACACGGCTTGGATCGCGTTCGATGCCGGCGGTGAGGCGGCTCAAGCCGGAGATGAATTGGCGGGCCTCGGCGACGAGACTACCGAGATCGCCCAAAGTCTGCTGGCTGAAGGTGCGTACCCCGGGCCGCAGATCCTGCAACGCGCCCTGCAGCTGCCGGTTGGTGTCGACCAGGTTCTTGGCCAACTTGTCGAAATCGCCGACCGCCCCGGTCAGCCGGTCCGAGATTCCGTCGTGGCCGGAGTAGCTGCGGTCGAAGTTTTCGAGCAGCTTGGTTAGCGTGAGCACGGCGGTATTAGCATTGCCGGCAAGCTCGGCCAGGTCCTTGTCGCGCGAGGCAAGACTGCCGCTGAAGACACGGACATTTTCCAACGTTTCCGCAACGGCCTGGCGGTTCTTTTCGTCGAGCAAATCGTTGACGCGCTCGGCCACGCCGTTGAGCTTTTCCAGGAGCTGCGGGGCGCGCGCATAAACATTGGCTAGCCGGGAGCGGCGCGACGCTATGACGGGATAGCGCTCGTTCTCGTTGGCGACAAGCACCGGGGCGTCCTGGGTACCCCCGGCGATTTCGATGAAGGCAACCCCGCTGAGAAGATTGGTTTCGACATTCGCCTTGGCATCGACCTTGATCACGACGCTGCTTTCGACCTCGACATTGACCCGGATGCGCTCGACGTTGCCCGGATCGATGCGGACATCGACGACCTTGCCGACCGGGACACCATTGTACTCGACGATGGAACCCTGCCGCAGCCCGGTGACCGGGCCGGAGAAATAGATGTCATAGCGGGCGTATTCCGTTCTTAGCTCGCCGCGGGCCAGCCACAACACCGTCACGAAGGCGAGCGCCACCATCAGCAATACGAAAGCGCCGACCGCGACATAATGTGCCCTGATTTCCATGTCGTCGCCTGTACTGCGATGGTTTAACGAGAGGCCGCGATGCTAGCGGCAGGGGGGTACGGCGGGTGCTCGGGTCCAGGAGGCGGATGGGCCGCGCGGCCACGCGGCCCGTGGAAATAGGCCTGAATCCAGGGGTGATCGTCGGCTAGGTGCTGTTCGAGGGTGCCAACCCGGATCTGTTTATCGACCAACACGGCGACCCGATCGCAGATCGCAAACAGGGTGTCGAGATCGTGCGTCACAAGGAAGACGGTCAGCCCGAGGCTAGCCTTGAGATCCCGGATCAACTGATCGAAATCGGCGGCTGCGATCGGGTCGAGACCAGCCGTCGGCTCATCGAGAAACAGAATCTCCGGGTCGAAGGCGAGCGAGCGGGCAAGGCCCGCGCGCTTTCGCATCCCGCCGGAAAGCTGGGCCGGAAACTTGTCGGCGGCGGTCTCGGGCAGGCCGACCATTGCCACCTTGCAAGCGGCGATCTCGTCCATCAGCGCTTCGGTCATGCGATAATGCTCGCGCAACGGTACCTCGATGTTTTGCGCCACGGTGAGCGAGCTGAACAGCGCCCCATCCTGGAACAGCACGCCCCAGCACCGGTCGAGCGCCCGCCGCGCCGGCTCGTCCAGCGCGCCGATGTCCTGGCCCAACACCTCGATCCACCCCGCTTCCGGCCGCTTGAGGCCGATGATCGTGCGCAGCAGCACCGACTTGCCGGTGCCGGAGCCGCCTACCACGCCGATGACTTCTCCCCGCCGGACGTCGAGATCGATACCGTCATGGATCGTCTGCGCACCGAAGCGGGTCACGAGCCCCCGAACGCGAATAACCATCTCGTCGTCTTCGCCGGCCACGGTTTAGATCCGCAGCAGTGAAAACAGAATGGAAAAGGCGGAATCGGCCACGATCACTAGAAAGATCGCCTCGACCACGGATTGCGTGGTCAACCGGCCGACGCTATCCGCGCTGCCCGACACATTGAACCCCTCGTAACACCCCACCAGTGCAATGATCGTTGCAAAAAAAGGCGCCTTGATGATGCCGATCCACAGCGTCCATTCAGTAACGGCGCCGCGCAACTGGTCGAGAAAGGCCGGAACCGAGATGCCAAGCGTGGCCCAGCACATCAGCGCGCCACCGAGCAGTCCCATTGCATCGGCATAGAACACCAACAGGGGCAGGGTCAGCCCGAGGCCCAACAGCCGGGGCACCACCAGGACTTCGACCGGGTCGAGCCCAAGGGTGCGCATCGCGTCGATCTCTTGATTGACCTGCATCGTGCCGATCTGGGCGGTGAAAGCGCTGCCCGACCGGCCCGCGATGATGATCGCGGTCAGTAGCACGCCCAACTCGCGCAGGATGGCAATGCCGAGCAGGTTTACCGTGTAGATCTCCGCGCCGAAGCGCCGCAGCTGGTCGGCGCCCTGATAGGCGAAAACCACCCCAATCAGAAAGGAGAGCAATCCGACAATGGGCAAGGCGTTGAGCCCGGTTTGCTCCATCTGTACCGTTGTCGCCGTCGCGCGCAGTCGCCCCGGATGCCGCAGCAGCGCGCCGATCGCGGTCGAGACCAATCCGCCGAAACCAAGCATGGACAGAGCGCGCCGCGAGAGCCCGATCGAGATCTCCCCGATACGGGCGAGAAAACCGAGGAATGTGTGATGCGACGGGATCGGGTCCGGCAGCGGCGCGGTGCTGCCGCGTGCCCGCACCTGCTCAATCAGTGGAAGGAAGCTCTCCGAAATATTGGCGAGCGCGACGGCATTGCCGCGAGCGGCGAGATCGTGCTCGGTGCGGAGCAGCAGCCAGGCACCGGCAGTGTCGAGGCGCTTAATCCCGGCAAGATCCAGAGTTACCCGTTGCCCACGCGGCAGTTGCAGGGCGTGCAGGCGGCTATCGAGCTCCGCCGCCGTGGCGACCAGCCAATTTCCTTCCGCGCGCAGCGTGAGCCCGTCCGAACCGTCGGACGCGAAGATGCTTGCGGGCGACGCCATTCTGACCAACCGACGGATTGCCTGCGCACCGTGCGATGCCACGGCCCTTCCCAACTACGGCAAAAGCCGCTATCCCGCAATGGCGGCCGACCTTATTCGTAGCCGCAAGGGGGATCATGGATCTGAAGCAGCACATTCGAGCGATCCCCGATTTCCCGAAACCCGGGATCCTTTTTTACGATATCTCGACGCTGCTCGCGCACCCGCGGGCCTGGCACGCGACCGTCGAGCGTATGGCGGAAGCGGTGCGCCCGCTTAACCCGGACCTTCTCGTCGGCATCGAGTCGCGCGGCTTCCTCGTCGCCGCGCCGCTCGCCTACACGCTCGGCAGCGGCTTCGCCATGGTGCGTAAGCAAGGGAAGCTGCCGGGCCCGACGGTGCGCTACTCCTACGCGCTGGAATACGGCACCGACACGATCGAGATCCAGGAAGACGCGATCTCACCGGGGCGGCGCGTCCTCGTGCTGGACGACCTGATCGCCACTGGCGGCACCATGCAGGCCACAATCGAGCTGGTGCAACGGCAAGGCGGCACCGTCGTTGGCGCCGCCTGTATCATTGAGCTGTCGTTTTTGGAAGGGCGCAGCCGCATCGGGGTACCGCTGACCGCGATGGTCAGCTACGACAGCTGAATCTGCGCTGCCGCCGGGTATAGGCGGGGCCCCATAGCCATTCCGGTGCGAGTTGAACCGGAGAATTAAGCCAAATGTTAAGAAGTTGGTAACCCGCCAATCCTTAGCATCGATCGGTTGCAGGAAAGCAACCGATATACCGCACCCCGAGTAAGACCTTGGCCCGTTCCAGAACGACGGCACGATGGTATGACCCAATAGGCATGGCCGGCAGACCCGAACAGGATTCGGCGCACTTGGCGGCGGCAACGGCTCGGCACGAATGAGCCGAGATCTAGCGCTCGCCGAGCGTGCCGCCGTGACCGGCGAATCCTCTGTGCTGGCGGCGTTCGATAACGCCGCGCAGGGCATGGCCATTATCGACGAGCGCGGCCGCGTCGTCGCGGCGAACCGCCGGATGGCGGCGCTCGCGCGCGCCAATTCCGCGCGACTGATGCCCGGTGTCGAGTTTGCCCAGAGCGTCAATCTGGCTCAGAAGACCGCTCTGCTGGGCGGCGAGTGCCAAATCGGCGGGGCCTGGTTTCAGGTCACCCGCAGCGACAATGGCGACGGCTCCTACCTGCTCGTCTTCAACGACATCAGCACGCTCAAGGACCGCGAGCGGCACCACCGCGACGCCAAATCCCACGCCGAAGCCGCCAGTCTGTCGAAGAGCCGCTTTCTCGCCAATGTCAGCCACGAGCTGCGCACGCCATTGAACGCGATCATAGGGTTTTCCGAGATCATCGCCGGCGAGATCCTGGGCCCCGGGGTCAACCGGAAATACCGCGAATACGCGGGCAACATCGTCGAAAGCGCGCGTCATCTGCTCGACATCATCAACAGCGTGCTCGATCTCGCCAAAAACGACGCTGGCAAGTTGCGGGTGGCCGACGAGTCGGTCGAGCTCAACGACATCGTCGAAGGCTGCGTGCGCCTGGTGCATGATCAATGCGAGCGCGCCCAGCTCTCCCTCAAAGTCCAGCCTTGGCCGGAACCGCTCCGCGTCAATGCGGATTCAACGAAGCTGCGTCAGGTGTTCCTGAACCTGCTATCGAACGCGATCAAGTTCACCGAACCGGATGGCGCGATTTCGGTCGCGGTCGAGCTAGTGGATGCGGAGCGGGTCGCGGTCAATATCGGCGATACCGGGATCGGCATGGCGCCGGATGAGATCCCGGTAGCCCTTGCCCCTTTCGAGCAGATCGACAACAAGCTGGCCCGCCGTTACCAGGGCACGGGGCTCGGCCTGCCCTTGGCGAAGGCGCTTGTCGAATTGCAAGGCGGCGATCTGGCAATTAGCAGCGAGCCGGGCAAAGGTACGCTGGTGCGCGTGTCGTTGCGCCGTCATCTTCCCGGGGCGAATGACCTGGACCCCGCTCACCCGACCTGACGTTCGGTCCAAAGTATCCGGTAGAGTTATTGATTTTCTCAACTGCAAACACAAAAATGGGTCGGCTACACCGACCCATTTTCATTCGAGAATAGTTGGTAGCGGGAGAGGGACTTGAACCCCCGACCTTGGGATTATGATTCCCCTGCTCTAACCAGCTGAGCTACCCCGCCAGCGGAGGCCCCGCATATAGGAGATGGGCCCCGCAGGGTCAAGCGCGGCTCGAATGAGCGCCGGATCAAGCCGCGCCGGCGTGCCGTCGGCGGATCCAGCCGCCGCCAAGCACGCGGTCGCCACCGTAAAGCACCGCTGCCTGGCCGGGCGCAACCGCGCCGGCCGGGGCATCGAGGACCAGCTCCGCCTCATTCGTCTGGACATCGGCATAGAGCGTCGCAGGGACCGGCGGCTGCGCCGAACGCAGCTTCACCATGACGGGCAGTCCCTCTCCGCTGAGCGGCGGCCCGAGCCAGTTGAGTTCGGCGAGCAGCACCCGCGTCTGGGCAAGCGCGTCCTTAGGGCCGACCATAACCCGCCGGGTGTCGGCATCTATGCACAGCACATAAAGCGCTTCGGGCGCCGCGATCCCCAGTCCCTTGCGTTGGCCGATCGTGAAGTGAGCGATGCCCTCATGTCGGCCAAGGACACGGCCCGCGGCATCGACGATCTCACCCGGCTCACCGGCTTCGGGCCGCAGCCGGGTCACGATCTCCGCGTAAGAACCCAATGGCACGAAGCAGATGTCCTGGCTGTCCGACTTGTCGGCAACAGGCAGCTCGAGTTCTCGCGCCAGCCCGCGGGTNTCGTCCTTTCGCAAGCGTCCGAGCGGGAAGCGCAGGAAATCGAGTTCTTGGCGGGTAGTGCGGTACAGGAAATAGCTCTGGTCGCGCGCCGGATCGCGGGCGCGGTGCAGTTCCGGGCCGTCTGGGCCGGGAATGCGCCGGGCATAATGTCCGGTGGCAAGCGCGTCGGCGCCGAGGTCCTTCGCCATTGTCAGCAATTCGCGGAATTTGATGCGCTCGTTGCAGCGGATGCACGGGATCGGCGTTTCGCCACGGCGGTAGCTCTCGGCGAAATCCTCGATCACCGCGGCGTGGAACCGCACCTGGTAATCGAGCACGTAATGCGGGATGCCGAGCCGCTCGGCGACGCGCGCCGCGTCGCGCACATCCTGGCCGGCGCAGCAGGCACCCTTCCTGCCGGTCGCGGCGCCGTGGTCATAGAGCTGCAACGTGATCCCGACGACCTCAAACCCGGCTCGCACCAACAGCGCCGCGGTCACCGAGGAATCCACCCCGCCCGACATCGCCACAACGATTCGACGGTCGGCGGGATTACCGCGAAAATCGATATCGGCGAGCGGCATCATCGTGAGGCATCCAGACCCATCTGCCAGAAATCGGCTTCCAGCCGGGTCGCAGTCGCGAAGCTGGCCGCCAGAGCCGGAAAGCGCCCCTCACCGCCGCGCCGGGCGAACTGCTCGTCGAGGGCCGCCGCGCAGTCACGCGCCAAGCTCTGGTAATCCGCGCCAGCGTACATGTCGAGCCATTCGCGGTATGGATTACCATCGAGCCGGGTCGCCGGATCGGCCATGCGCTCGGCGGCGATATCGGCATAGCCGATCATGCATGGCGCCAGCGCCGCTTCGAGATCGAGCCGGTCGCCGGCGAGCCCACGGTCGAGCACGAACCGGGTATAGGCGATCGTCTGCGACGCTTCGGGCTGACCCGCCATTTCAGCTTCCGAGAGACCCCAGCCGCGGCAATATTCGGCATGCAGCCCGATCTCGACATCGAGCGTCGCGGCGACCAGCGACTGCGCCCGGCGCATCTCGGCGAGGGTGTCGGATTTGTAGACCGCAAGGCCCCAGGCTCGGGCGAAGTGCAGGAGGAAGAGGTAGTCCTGCACGAGGTAGCGACGAAACGCCGCCTCGGGCAGGTCGCCGCGCGCCAGGGCCTGCACAAACTCATGGCGAGTGTAGGCAGGCCAAGCCTCGCCCGCGGCGGCAAGCAGCCGGCGAAACAGCCCGCCCGCCACGGCTCAGCCCATCAGCAGATTGCGCGTGCTGGCCGGCAACCGCACGGTCAAACCGTCGAGCTCCTCGGTCATGATGATCTGGCAGCCGAGGCGGGACGTTGCGGTCAAACCAAAAGCGAGGTCGAGCATATCTTCCTCGTCCTCGCTGGCCTCCTTCAGGAGTTCGTACCATTCCGGATCAATGATGACATGACAGGTGGAGCAGGCGAGCGAGCCTTCGCAGGCTCCCTCGATATCTACCTTGTTGCGGTGGGCGATTTCGAGCACCGACAGCCCCAGCGGTGCGTCGACCTCGCGGCGTCCCCCGTCGCGTTCGATAAAAACCATCTTGGGCATGGCAAAATACTCGATTACGGGCTTTCGGGCCGCGGCGCCAGATCTTCGGCCAGGATCGCTGCCGCAAACGCCGGCGGCGCTTTCCCATCGCTTCGCGGCATCAAATGCAGCAGCGTGAATCCGGCCGCCTCGGCCGCGCCCCTCAGTTTTGCGTCTGCGGGCTCGGCAACATTGGTGGCGATCACCGCATGCGTGACCGGCCGCCCGAGCCCGCGTTCAGCGCGCAGCCGCGCTCCCTCGAAAAACGCTCGCCACTCCGCTTCCGCAGCGCCGACCGAGGGCACCGGCAAATCCATCGCGAAGCCTTCGCGATCCTCTAGCATTACCGCGTTGCCGCCGACCGCGAAGCCGACCTGGCCGATCGCACCAGTCGCGTCGATGCCGATAGCGGCGCCTGGCGCCTCCGAATTGGACGGGGTGCCGTCCGGTTCTTCGATCTGAAACAGCTTCACGCGACTAGAAACGATCAGACGTGGAAGGACTCGCCGCAGCCGCAGCGGCCTTTTTCATTCGGGTTGCGGAACACAAAGCCGGATTGCAGCTTCTCCTCGACGTAATCCATCTCGGTGCCGAGGATGAACATGACCGCTTTGGGGTCGACCAGGATCGTCACGCCCTTGTCTTCGACGACCTCGTCGAACTTGCCCTTCTCATCGGCGTATTCGAGCGTGTAGCTGAGTCCCGAGCATCCGCGCGCCCGAACCCCGACCCGCACGCCGACCGAGGGCTTGCCGCGGCCGGCCAGCAGCCCCTGGATCCGGTGGGCCGCCGCATCCGTCACCAACAAAGCCTGTTTCCGCGCCATCGCCATCGTTACCACTCCCCCGATGTTCTCGTATCGTCGGGTCAGAACAATTCGTCAACCAGATGTGGGGATTGGGGCCGCTTTCGTCACCTCCCCTGCAGGCGGTGCACGGCCCCGCAGCCGGTCGGCCGCGGCGGCGATCGCATCGGCAGCGAAATCGACCTCGGCCTCGGTCGTGAAACGGCCGAGGCCGAGACGGATCGAGCCGTTTGCCAGATCGTCCGGGATGCCCAACACGCGCAGCACATAGGAGGGCTCGACCGCGGCCGAGGTGCAGGCCGAGCCGGTCGACATCGCCACGCTCGGGCAGGCTTCCATCAGCTCCGGCGCGGTCAGGCCGGGGAAGGAGAGATTGAGGCTGCCCGGCAGCCGGTGCTCCGGGTCGCCATTGAGCCGCAACGCGGGTATGCGGCGCGCCAAGGTCCGATACAGACGCTCGCGCAGCCGCAACAGGCGCGGTGCTTCCTCGCCCATCTCGACAGCGGCGAGCGCCGCGGCGCGGCCGAGCCCGACGCAGAGCGGGGTCGGCAGCGTGCCCGACCGCATGCCGCGCTCCTGGCCGCCGCCATCGATCAACGGCAGCAGTCTTACCCGGGGGCGCCGGCGGGTATAGAGCGCGCCGATGCCCTTCGGCGCGTAGATCTTATGGCCGGAAATCGACATCAAATCGATTTTCATTGCCTCGACATCGAGCGGGATCTTGCCGTAGGCCTGGGCGGCGTCGGTGTGAAACAGCACGCCGCGCGAACGGCACAGCGCGCCGATTTCCGCCAAGGGCTGAATGACCCCGATCTCGTTATGCGCCGCCATGACCGAGACGAGCAACGTACGGTCATCGATCGCCTCGGCTAGGCGGTCGAGCGAGACGAGCCCATTCGGCTCGACCGGCAGGTAGGTGACCGGAAAGCCCTCCCTTTCCAGCGCGGCGGCAGCTTCGAGCACGCATTTATGCTCGGTCGCCAGCGTGACGATACGGTCGCGCAGAGGCCCGGCTGCGGGCGGATGCGCGCGGGCGAAATGCGCTGCGCCCTTCAGCGCGAGATTGTTGCTTTCGGTCGCGCCGGAGGTGAATACGATTTCGCGCGGATCGGCGTGGATGAGCCGCGCCACATCGGCGCGCGCCGCCTCGGTCGCCGCCATCGCATTCTGGCCGTAGACGTGGCTCTCGCTGTGCGGATTGCCGAAATGCTCGGTGAAATAGGGCAGCATCGCCTCGAGCACCCGCGGATCGACGGGAGTCGACGACTGATAGTCTAGATAGATCGGCAGCGCGTTCGGACACTCCGGCGGAAAAACGCTGGCGTCGTTCATGCCGCCCTCGCCGTGCTTGCGCGGCCCCGATGGCGCCGGTACAGCGCCGCCCAGGCACCGACGAAATGCGCGATATCGGCCTCCGTCGTGCTCCAGCCCAGGCTGACCCGGATCGTCGAGCCGGCGATCTCCGGCGGCGCGTTCATTGCCGCCAATACATGCGAGGGGCCGACCTTGCCCGAGGAACAGGCCGCCCCAGCGCTGACCATAACGCCGTCGAGATCGAGCGCGATCACCTGCGTCTCCGCCGAGACGCCGGGCATTGCGACCGCCGAAGTGTTTGGCAGCCGCGCCACGTCACCGCCAACAACGACAGCGTCGGGGGCGGCTCCGAGGACCGCTGCTTCGAGGTCGTCGCGCAGTCGCTGGACACCCTCGTAATCGGCAATGCCCGCGACCGCTGCTTCGGCCGCCGCCGCGAACCCGGCGATGCCCGGCAGGTTTTCACTGCCAGCGCGGCGGCCTCGCTCCTGCCCACCACCGCGAATAATCGGCTGCACGTCAATTCCATCGCGAAGCACGAGTGCACCAATTCCCGGCGGGCCGCCCAGCTTGTGCGCCGACAGGGTCAAGAGATCGGCGCCGACCGTGCCGATCGACAGCGGCACCTTGCCGGCCCCCTGCACCACATCGCAATGGAACAGCGCACCATGTGCGTGCGCTATCCGGGCGATTTCGGCGACCGGCTGCATCACTCCGGTCTCGTTATTGGCGAACATGACCGAGACCAGCGCCGGCCGCACATCGCCCGCCAGCATCTCGTCGAGCCGGGCGAGATCGACGATTCCGTCGCTGTCGACGGGGATCGCCTCGGCCGCCGGCAACGCGCGCAACACCGAATGGTGCTCGACCGCCGAGACCAGCACCCGCTCGCGTCCGCTGCCGAGCAGGGCGAGATGGTTGGCTTCCGTGCCGCCGCTGACGAACACGACCCGATCCGGCGCGGCACCGGCCAGCGCCGCAACCTGCTCGCGCGCGCGCTCGACCCGCTGCCGCGCGGCGCGGCCCCAGCGATGCACCGAGGAGGCGTTGCCGCATTCGGCGAGCGCGGCGGTCATCGCCGCCGCAGCTTCCGGCCGCAACGGCGCGGTCGCATTCCAATCCAGGTAAGTTTCCCGTCGCATGCTCAACAATTCATTTGGCCGGCTCGGCGGCCCGGTAGGTTTCGCGCTGGCAGATCCCGCTGGTGCCGAGCACCCGCCTCTCACAGACATCGCCGAGCGATACCGAACTCAGATACAGGTGGATCTGATTGCTCAGCTCCTCCCATAAATCGTGGGTCGAACATCGGCTGCGATCGCCGCGGCAGCCGATCCCCGAGCCGGGGATACATCGGACGGCCCGGATCGGCTCGTCCACCGCGGCGATGATGTCGGCGATCCGCGTGT
>C688J18823_10002667_pt1 | contig 11168 bp, 10 predicted proteins | sample HopSoiMetagenom1_FD_18823 | JGI IMG/M metagenome (IMG submission 18823) | reverse complement strand
TACGCGCTTCACGTCCAGCGCGACAGCGGTGCCGGGATCAAGTGGTAGGCCTGAGGGCATGATCAATTCGTGGGATTCGCCGGGTTCGCCGTCCCGGGGCCCTCTATCAGGCCAGCCAAGCAAAACCTGATCACGAATCACGCGAAAAAGTCACGAATGATCCTGATGAGCGGAGAACGCTCCGATGGCCTCCGTATGTGCTGCTCCTTTGGTGAACTGCACACGCACCTGGCCCTCGTCGCGGGGGAAGTTTCGTCAGAGTTTGCTTACCAGGCGCTCGATCTGCCGGCCGTGACGCGTCACGTGGATGACGTGGATGCGGAANCCGTCGCCGAGGTTCATCTTCGGCGCCCATGACGGCAGCGCCGGCGAGCCGATCCGGATTGCGCGCCAGTCGTACTGCAGCGCGTCGTCCAGTGCCTGCGCGAAGCGCATCTCGCCCGCGTGAAACGCCTCGACGACCCCATTGCGCGGCGTCGGCCCGGGTCTGAACGCGCGCGGTCCTCGCTTGAGGGGCTTCGGATTGATCAGTGAGCTCGCGATCAACCCACCGACGAATGAGCTCTTCCACTCCCGCGTTGCCGCGGCGGCGTCCTGGCGTGTTCGGCTCAGCAGCTGAGCCATCGGCATCGCGTACAGCTCGTCCGCGCGACAGAGATGCTCGAGCACCTGGCCGACGCTCCATCCGTCCGGCTCCGGATGCTCGTTCAACTTCGCGGGGTTTAGCGGGCGGACCATCGACATGATCCGCTCCCGCGACGCGAGCACTTCTTTTCGCAGCTGCTCGTAGAGATCTCGCTGAATCATCTGCATGGATACGTCATCCTCATTCGGATTGGGCAATCGTTAGGTGGTCGGCCGCCGCAGTGCTCGACCGTGAGCTGACGAGCGACAGCAGCACGGCAAGCAAGAGAAGCGCCGCCGGGACGATGAGAAACGACGGGCGGAGACCGTACGACGCGCCGAGGACGCCGGTCACGTACGGCAGCGTCATCCCGCCAAGCAGCGCCATCACCATCACGACGCTGAACGCGGTGCCCGAGAGCGCCGCGTATCGATCGGCGACGAGCCCCAGCACGAGAGGAAAGGTCGCCGAGAATCCAACGCCGACGAGGAAAATGCCGAGCGCCGCCACGGTCGTAGTGCGGGTAATGACGACGGCCAGCGCGCCGGCGACGCCAATCGTTATGCAGGCGAAGAGAATGCGCGCCGGGGCGAAGCGACGCAGCGTCATGCCGAGCGTCATGCGTCCCAGCATCATTCCGAACCAGTAAAGCGCGAGGTAGACGAGGGCCTGACGAGCCGGCGTCTGCAGCTCTTCCGTGAAGAAGGTCGTCGTCCACCCGCCGACGGTCACCTCCATTCCGCTCTCCAGAAAGAGCATGAGCCCGAAGGTGAGCAGCACCGAGTCCCGCAGGAGGTGCTTTGCCGCAGCGAGTGGAAAGCCCTGCGATTGTTTCGGGGCGGGGAAGGGCGTGAGCGCGGTCGCGGCCAAGGGCACGGCACCCGCGGCACCGATCGCCGCAAGGATCGCCGCATAAGAGAAATTGCCGAGGAGTGTGCCTAACGCGAGCGGAACACCGACGGCGCCGAAGCCGAAGTACACCGCGAGCTTGCTCAGGCCGGCCGTGCGCCCCTCCGTACTGATGTCGGCGACGAGCGCGTTGGTGCCGCCATTGATGATGCCGCCGCCGAATCCGCTGACGAGCACCGCCACGCGCATCCAGGGCAGCGATGGCGCGAACGCTATCCCCTCGAGTCCCACGATGACGATCGCCGTCCCGAAGACGAGCATCTCCTTGTAGCCCCACCGGTCGACGATCGGGCCGAAGACGAGCGATCCGATGACAATCCCGAAGGTGCTGAGGGTGAGGAGCGACCCGGCTGCCGTTTTGCCGATTCCGAAGCGCGCTGTCACCTCCGGCAACACCGCGCCGAGGGTGGTGAAGACGATGCCGAAGGTGAGGAGCCCGAGGCAGGCGATGGCGAAGAGCGTTCGTCGATTCGTCATGTGGCAGGACAGTCTGGCAAGCCCGGGCCGTTTTCGCCACTATGCCGAATCGGCGAACCAATGAGGACCTGCTGACTCCGATCCCCTTTACCTGGCCACTCGGCGCGGTGTTCTGGGTAGTGCTCGTGTGGGCCTACTGGCCCGAGTCGCGAATCCTGCGCGCCGCACGGCGGGCGGAGCGCGGCAAGGAGCGGACGCTTCGCGATCCATCGTACCGGCCACTCGTCATGGGTCAGCAGGTGGCGCTCACCCTGGCGGTGCTGCTCGCGTTCGCGGCGCCGTCGCTCGCGATGCGGGCGCATCGTGAGGCACTCTTCGTACTTGGACTGATCATCATCGTCGCGGCAAGTCTCTTTCGCCGCCACTGCTTCCGCATGCTCGGCGCCGACTTCCGCGGCGACGTCACCGTGCGCCCGGATCAGCCGGTGATCGAACGCGGCGCCTACCGCTATCTCCGACACCCGAGCTATCTCGCCGCGATGCTGCTCCACCTCGGCTTCGGCCTCTGCTTCACCAACTGGGGCACGCTCGCACTGCTCGTGCTGGCCGTTCCGCCGCTCTTCGTCTACCGCATCCACGTCGAGGAGCGCGCGCTACGTGAGCAACTCGGTGCCTCATATGTCAGCTACGCCGACCGTACGAAGCGGCTCCTTCCGGGCGTCTGGTAGCTCACGGCGCAGGTGACGCCGGTGCGCGCGTCGCCTCGAGGCGCTGGCCACGAAACTCGCGAACGAGCTTCGCCGGCGCGCCTAACGGGTTTCCCGCGGGACGCTCGAAGCTCCAGTTCACCCCCGTCGTCAGGTCGAAGAACGTGTCGGTCGCCTGCGGCAGGAGCCGCATCTCGCTCGGATCATTCGACGAGGAGAGCCACAGCTCGCTCCCGCGACGCTTGATCCAGACGCTGCTCGTGTCCCGACCACGCGTTACGAGATAGCGCCCCGGTAGTGAATCCAGCGTCGTGACGGGGACGCTCGCAATTCGCTTCTCCACACGTGGTGTCGTCGTGAGGCCGTACTCGGCGTCGAATGCCCGCTCGATCTCCTGAAGCAGGCCGCCGCTCACGCCATTGGTCATGATGACGATCCCGCGGCGCCGCGCCGGGAACATCACGAGGTCGGCGACGAATCCCTCGTCGCGTCCGCCATGCGAGAACCTGAGCGAGTCACCAGCTCCCTGCAACTCGACGCCGAGTCCCCAATAGCTCTTCGCCGAACCGGAGAACGACCCTGGCACCTCCACCTGTGGCGTGAGCATCTGCTTCACCATCCCGGGTGACAGTGGTCCACCGCTCGCGCCGTTGTACGCCCGCATGATCGACAGGCCCCACCTGCCCAGATCCGAGGCCGTTGTCCATAGCCCGGCGGCGGCCATCTCGGGATATATGTGATAGCCGCCCGAAACGACCGTGTCGCGCTTCTCGTGTCCGGAGGCCGCAAAGCGGGTGTACGGCGCCGGCGGCGGATTCTCATACGTGCTGTGAATCATCGTTGCCGGCCGTAGAACAAGCCGGCGCATCAGCTCCGGGAACGCTTCGCCCGTGACTTCAGTGGCGAGCAGCTGAGCGATGGTGATGCCGCCGCCGGAGTATCGCCACCGCGCGCCTGGCGCCGTGTCATTGCGAACGGCAGGCGTGTTCGCCGGCTTCTCGCCGTTGAGTACTTGCTGAACCGTCGGTACTGGCGCTCCGATTTCGTAGCCGGGAAAGCCCCAGACGGTGAGTCCGGCGCTGTGGCTCAACAGTCGGCGGAGCGTGACCTTCTGATCCCGGGTGAATGCACTCTCGGGGAGATGCCAGCTCTGGAGATAGCCGTTCACGTCTCTGTCGAGATCGAGCTTGCCCTCCTCGACCAGCTTCAGCAGGCCTGTGGCGAAGACGGGCTTGCTGATCGAGCCGGCGAGAAAGAGGGTCGATGTGTCCACCGCCTCGCTGCCGCCGAACGCCTTCACGCCGAATCCTTTGGCCCAGACGACGCGATCACCATCGACGACGGCGATGCTGACGCCCGGCACGTGGTAGAAGCGCATGCGCTCGAGCAGATCGAACGTCGTGTCGCCACGATTGACGAGGCGCACCGCAGGCCGCAGACCGTGCTCGATGCGGGACGGATTCTGGGCGGAGAGTGTAGCCGCGCCGAAAACGGCCAGCGACGCACAGCGTATGACGTTAGGCAGCAGGCTCACGGACAGACTCCTTGTTAGTTCCAGTAACAATAATTGAACCGCAAAGGACGCGAAGGACGCAAAGGAGTGCCAAGGCAAGAGCTCTTGCTCTGGCAGTCCTTTGCGTCCTTCGCGTCCTTTGCGGTCAAAAAATCAACAAACCGTACTATGAGCAAGTGAGAACGTTATTCCGCGCATCCGCCTCCGCCTGCGGAATCGGCAGCCGCGCGATTGGATCGTTCCCAACCTCTTTCCCAAGCTCGGTGAGAATTCCGAACATCCGGTAGTCCACCCACCGCTTGTCGCTCTCGAAGAGCATCGAATAGCGAACCTCTTTAAGAATGCCGCGCAGCACGTCGCCGTGTGTCGGAAAATCGGTGAGCGCTTTCGCCGGCAAGCCCGCGGCCTGCCTGACGAGATTGATCATCTGCAGTGCCTCTGCGTCGCGATTGAGGCCCCACAGCACCTCCGCGCGAATCAGCACCAGCTCCTCGTTGCGGAGCACCGCGATCGGATCGGTCGGCAGCGACGGCTGCTTCAGCTGGAACCGCGAGCTGTCACCCTGCACGGTCTTGAGCGCGATCGTCGATGACGTGTCCACCTTGGCCTGCACGCGCAGATCGCCCGGCTCCGCGCCCTCGAGGATCACTTTCATGTTTGCGTAATTCACGCTCTTGTCCGAGAACGGATTCACCGTCTCGCCGGCGCCGGTGGTGTACGTGTGGAAGATGCCGACGTCGAGCGCCGCGCGCGTGCCAACGGGATTGTAGAACGACGCATCGAGGGCGGTGAGGGCGGCCTGCAGATTCGCGGTCGTCGGCGCCACGGTGGGACCGCCGGAGTTGAGCGGCAGGAACCCGCGATACATCTCGACCTTCGCCTTGTACGCTTCGGCGAGCCCGAGGAGATCCGTCCTGCTGGTCGCCGCATCGGCAACCGAGAACGCTGCCCAACCCGCGGGCATCGTGAACGGCACCGACGTCGCTCCGGCGGTCGTGAGATCGGTGATCGCCGAATCGAGCAGCGCGCTGATCGCGGCATATACCGCTGGTTTGCAACGGATCGGCGCGAGGGCGTCGCCGCCCGTCGTCACGGGTATGCCATTGTTGTCGCGCAGCTCGATGAGCCGAAGATACTCGAGCGCCTTGACCGTTTGCGCCAACCCGATCGCGGCCGACTTCTCCTTGTCCGAGAGCGGCGCGGGCGTGATCGCGCCGGCGTTCTTGATGCCGGTGATGAACAGGTTCGCGCCGCGAATCGTGGCGTACGGTCCCGCCCACACGCCCGAGCCGAGGAATCCGCTCGGCGACACATCCGTCGGCGCGCCGAGGAGACCCTCGATGTAGCGCGGATCGGAATTGTCGAGCCGGAGAATGTCACGGGCAATCATCTCCGGGAAGAACACGTAGTTGAACTGCGTCTGGCGGTCGCTGTCGAGGAGACCGGTCGCGAGCGATTGGATCTGGCTCCGATCGGTGATGGCGTTGAGCTCCTCCTCGGTGGGATTGTTCAGGTTCGGGACTGTCGGCTCGCTGCAGGCGGCAATGGTCACGAGCGTGACCGCCGCGGCGAGGAAGCGGATCGTGTTCATGATGGTCCTCCTCGCTCAGAAGTTGACGTTGAGAGACAGGAAATAGCTGCGGGACGGCGGGAATGGCGCGACGTCCTGGTTGCGCGCGACGTTTTGATTTCCAAAGTTGCTCACTTCGGGGTCGAGCCCCTCGTAATTGGTCCAGGTGAGGAGATTGCGGCCGCTCAACTCGATCGACGCGTTGTCGGCGCGGCCACCGAACGCGCGTCGCGCCCACGATCTCGGCAGGGCGTAGGCGAGCGTCACCTCGCGGAGCTTGAGGAACGAAGCCGACTGCACATACGGCGCGGTTGTGCCGAGGGCACCGAGCCGCTCGCCGGACGCGGCAGGGTCCTTCCACGTGCCGCCGGCGTCGTAGATCAGCTGTGTGAGATTCACAACTTTGAAACCGTGCCGCCAGTCGAGAAGGCCATAGAGGCGGAGGCCGCCGATCGTGAGGTTGTTGGCGAGGCCGAGCGAGAAATCGGGCTCGGTGTCGCCCCACTTGCGAATGACCGCGGAACCGTCGGGCAGGGTGTCGCTGGCGACGATCTGCGTCGGCGACGCGCCCTCCTCGATGCGACCGACGCCGAACGCCGCGTCAAAGCCACCGGTCTGGAAGCCGCGCGGACACTTGTTCGTGTCCGGCTCCAGCGTCTGCCCGTTAGGCGCGACGCAGGCGATGCGGCCGATGAGGTCGGGAAGGGAGACGATCTTCCCGACGTTGCGCGAGAAGGTGAGGTTCGAGACGAGACTCACCGGGCCGCTCTGGATCGGCGTCGCGCCGGCGGTGATCTCGATGCCCGTGTTGCGCATCTTGCCGCCATTGATGTCGCGCTGAATGAAGCCCTTCGACGGCGCGTCGTTCACGCGGAGGAGCAGATCGGTGATGGTGCGGCGATAGCCGGTGAGCGAGAGCGTCGCGCGCGCATCGAGCATCGTGATGTCGACGCCACCCTCGAGCTCCGTCTGCCGCTCGGGCTTGATCTCGGAGTTGCCGCGACGGGCGCCGACGGCGAGTCCGTTCTGCCCCGAGTAGACCGTGCCCGTCAATGGCGTGAACGGCGAATCGAGGAGCGGCGGATTTCCAGCCGCGCCGTACGCGACGCGAAGCTTGAGCTCGTCCGTCTTGAAGGGAAGGGACCTGAAGCGGTATGACGCCCCTGCTTTCGGAAAGAGGTAGTAGGTGTGCGGGTCGCCGTTCACCGTGCTCCGCTGGCCGCGCACGGCCGCGGTGAGGAGCACGTTTTCGTTGAGGCCCAGCCACTCTTCCTGCACGTACATCGCCTGGTCTACCTGGAGCGCGAGCGTGTCGGAGATCTCCTTCGACGCGCCGCGCTGGGTGTTGGTCTGGCCGGCGACGACATCCTTCGTGATGATGTTCGCGACGCGCAGCGAGCGGTACTCGTGCTGGAAGCCCGCGGACGTGGTGAAGCTCATCGACGCTGGGCGATAGGTGTGGCTGAGCGCGATGCCGCCGTTCCCGAAGACGCTCGTGCCGGCGAGATACGTCAACGTGCCGGGGAGGGCGTCGTTAGGCTCGTACTGCAGCGTGCGCGGCGAGCTCAGACTGTACGTCTCGTCGAAGTGATCGAGACCGCCCGTCACGTTCGCGACGAGCTGCTGCCGCTCGGTGTTGATCAATGAGTAATCCGTGCGCACCGACGAGATCTGTCGCCAGACGTCCTCGGGCGACTTGATGAACGCGAGCGTTTGCAGCGGATTACTCGACGTGAACGGGTTCACCGGATAGAGCCCGTCGCGCGGCCGGAGGTCGAAGAAGCTCGGCGTCGAAGCGATCGCGAAGTACGGGGTGACGTTCGTGTTGTCGTTGTTGCTCAACGACCGTTCGGCGCGGCTGTGGATGACGTTCATCTTCAGCGACGCCGTCCAGCGGGGCGTGAGATTGGTGTTGACGTTCATCAGCGCCGACTGCTTGTTGTAGCCAGAATTGGGCGCGATGCCGGCGTCGCGCTTCACCAGCCCCGACGCGAAGTACTGGACCGTCGGATTGCCGCCGCGCGAGCTGAGCGCGGTCTCGTACGAGAGGTCCTTGTTGCCGTACAGCTCCTCCTCGTAGTCGCAGAAGCCGTTGCACTGCGCGTAATTCGCCGCCACCTGCGCCGCCGTCAGTCCGTTCTTCGTGCCGACCGTCGTCGCCTCGGCGAGCGTGAAATGGCGCGAGCCGATCTTGTTGGAGAGCGCGAAAGTGCCGAGCCGCTGCGTGAGCGCGAACGTCGGCGCGCCGGAGGTGCCGCGCTTGGTCGTGATGAGCACGACGCCGTTCGACGCGCGGGAGCCATAGATGCTCGCGGCCGACGCGCCCTTCAGGATCTCGATGTTCTCGATGTCATTCGGATTGAGATCGGCGAGGCGGTTGGTGCCGTTGTCCTGGTTGCTCGCCTCCGAGGTGTTGCGAATTGCCTGGAGCACCGCGTTGGTGCCCGGCTGCACGACCTGATTGCTCACGATGACACCGTCGACGACGATGAGCGGATCCGAATTACCGAGGATCGAGCTCGCGCCGCGGATGCGGAACTGCGCGCCGCCGCCGGGCGCGCCGGAGTTGGTCGTCACCGTCGCGCCGGCGATCTTCGCCTGGAGCGCATTCTCCAGCGTCGGCGTCGGCGCGCGATTGAGTTGGTCGCCGGTCACCTGCGCGACGTCGTTCGCGGCGTTCGCGCGCGCGACGCTCGTGACCGCGCCCGTAATCACCTGCGCTTCCAGCTGCAGCACGTCTCGTGCGAACGAGACGGTCACGTCAGCCTGGTCCGCGCCGACGGCGACGTCCTGCACGCGATAGCCGATGCGCCGTACGCGGAGCGTTTGCGGTCCCGATGGGAGCGTGAGGACGAAGCGGCCGTCGTCACCGGTGTGGGTGCCGATCGTGGATCCAACGACGGTTACCGTGGCCGAGACGACGGGTACACCCGTGCCGGCTTCCGTCACTACTCCCGTTAGGCGTCGTTGCGCGGACGCTGCCTGCGCGCTGCCCAGGAGCAGCAGCGCGGCGACAGCGAGGGTAAATCGTTGCACGTGTCCTCCCCGCAATGAAAATGTGGACCTGACTGCCTGTGCCGACTCAACACCACGAGCACGTATCAGGTCACAACGTGTTTTCCGGCCTGCGGCGGCCATTCGTCGTGTGCACGATGTAGACTGCGCCGTCGTCCGGCCAGTCTGTGTTGCCGAGATGGTACGGCCGCTCGGCTCGTACGCGCGAGGAGCCGGACCGTACCGCGATCGCGCCGTGTCGCCGACAGTGCGACGGTGTGAGAGCGAATTGCCGAGGCGCGGCCGGCCCAGCACATTTCGTCCCATGTTCACGATTCGTGAAGCATGTCCCGATGACGTGAGCGCGCTCGTGGAGCTCTGGCTTCGCTCCGTGCGGGCGACGCACACGTTCCTCAGCGAGGATGACGTGCAGTTCTTCCTGCCGCTCGTGCGCGAGTCGCTGGGGTCGGATCAGCTCGAGCTGTGGGTGCTCGCGATTGATGCGGAAACGCTCATCGGCTTCATGGGCCTCGCGGGCAACAGTCTGGAGGCCATGTTTCTCGATCCCGAGCATCTGCGCGCGGGCCACGGAAAGCGCTTTGTCGAGCATGCGCGCCGCCTCAAAGGCGCGCTCACGGTGGACGTCAACGAGCAGAACCCGGCGGCGCTGCGCTTCTACGAGGCGTGCGGGTTCACGGTCGTCGGCCGCTCGACGCTCGACAGCACGGGCCGGCCGTTTCCCCTGCTGCACATGCGACAGCTCACATGAGCGCCGCCTGCCCGCTCTTCGGCTTCATCCTTCAACTTCGCGGCGCGGCAGCGGACGATCGCTCGCGGCTCCTCGACGCGTTGCGACGCGAGCTCCTCGACGTGCGCGGTCTGCTCCTGACGGATGGCGACACTGCGAGCTCGTACATCGTCACCGGCGATGGCTTCCAGGCAACGGACGCGGATCGTGAAGCGGTCATCGCCTGGCTGGCCAAACAGCCGAGCGCCGGCGGTCACACCGTCGGTGCGCTCGACGACTTCGGCAGCGCTGCCTAACGAATATCCGTTCCCGCGCGGATGATGCGAATCGGGTTGTAGCGGACGCCCGCGGTGAACCGCACCGACGTCATCTCAAATCCCGATGGGACGGTTCCCGTCGTCGTGAAGTCTCGCGGGGCGAGACGCGTATCGAGCACCGCGAGCGCGGACGTCAGCGACCACCGCTGCGTGAGCGCATACTCCAACCCACCGCCGGCAACCACGCCGAGGCCCGTCGCGTAGCGCACCGCGTACCCGTTCGGCGCGTTCAGGTTGTACGCGAACGGGTCATCGTAGCCGCCGAGACCGCGGTCGTAGGTCGTGATGTACGCGACGCGCAGATCGACGAAGGGATAGAGTTTGTGCTCCGCCCATTCCGGGTGCACTCGCGTGCCGAGCTCCGCGGTGTTGGTGATCGCGGGGCCCCCGAGGAAGGACGATGTGAAGTCGAGCGTCGCCGAGAAATTCCGGTTCAGCAGGTAATCGGCGCGCTGTCCAACGCCGAAAGTCGCCCAGGATGACAGCGCCCTCACGCCGGAAAGGCCGGGCGCCTGGACGTAGCTCACCAGCGGATAGCTCTCGGTGGAAAGGCGCCAGCGCCTATACTCGGTTTCCCGCGCGATCGCCCCAGGCTGTGGCGGAAGATCCGCGGGACGCGGCGCGCGTCGTCCGATGACGGGGATTGGAATTCGCTGCGCGTTCGCGGTAGCGGGAAGGGAGAACGGGAGCAGTGCGCTAACTACGACGGCACGAATGCGCATAAGAACCTCACTGCACGATGACGCGCGCTGACTAGCGACAGCTGTAGTCTGACATCTCTGCGCGTGCAACGCAAGAATGGCAGCGGGCAGAGCATCGGGACGGTCTCGTGCGCCAATCACGAGCAGTCGATCGGGGGTGCACGGCGGCTTCATGCCAAATTTGGAATGCCAGCAATGATGCGCGGACGGCGCTCCGATGCGCTCATTCCAAATTTGGGTTCTTCCGGGAATTTCGGGATCGCGACCGTTCGGAGTGAGAATGGCCGCTGAGACCACTGACACGCCCTGCTCCTCTCCGCACGGAGAGCCCAGGGTTTGTAGGACGCGAATGCCGCGAATTCAAAAGCGAATCCAACCTACTGGCGTAACGGTCGATCGAGCGCTCCTTGCAAATGCTTGATTGAGAAGCTGATGCTCGGATGCGCGAGGTTGGATTCGCTTCCGATGCGCGGCATTCGCGATCCAACAGCCTTCCAACTGTCCACGTCGGAGCGCCCCATGGTCTCCGGACGACAGGATGCTTCCACGATCACTGGAGGCGTCGCTGCTGAGGAGAGCGTCAGTGGTATCAGTGCAGTGTCACTGGTTTCAGCGGCCTTGCTGGACCGATGGCAAGCCGACCCGAAATTCCCGGAAGAACCCAAAT
>C688J18823_10002664_pt1 | contig 11177 bp, 8 predicted proteins | sample HopSoiMetagenom1_FD_18823 | JGI IMG/M metagenome (IMG submission 18823) | reverse complement strand
CAGTACCTGATCTGGTACCGGCGTCCGGAGCTGCCCGACTGGTTGTCCGCCGTAAATCCGATCGTAGATGTCACGGCGGTCACGGCCATCATCGGTGGATACGCCGTTGCGCAGTCCGGCGTTCTCGCGCTCCGCTCGCCGATCTTTCTCATGTACTTCGTCGTGCTGGCTGGGCGGCCCGTCGCGTCCTCGGTCAGGAAAGCGGCGCTCATCTCGGTGTTGGCGGTGGCCGAATACTGCTGCCTGCTTATCTGGCTGTGGAGCACCCAGCGTGTGCCGACGGTGATCAATCCCATCGACGCAATTGTCGCCGCGCGAATCACTCCGCTCGACGAAGCAGCCAAGCTGATTCTGCTGGCAGTTTTCGGGATTGTTGCCACGTATAGCACTCAGTGGGTCGAGCATCTCGTACGCGAGGCGAGCAAGGAATCGGCCGAGCGGCAACGAGTGGTCACGCGGCTCGTGCAATCCGAGCTGGACACGCTGAAGCTGCAGCTCAATCCGCATTTCCTCTTCAACGCACTTAACGGCGCTATGGCGCTCATTGCGACAGACCCGCCGGCCGCGGAGCGAATGGTTTCCGAGCTCAGCGATTTCCTTCGACTGGTGTTATCGACATCCAGCGAGCAGGAGGTCCCACTCGAGCGCGAGCTCGGCTTGCTGGACCGTTACGTCGCCATTCAGAGAGTGCGGTTCCAGGATCGCCTCACCGTCAACTGCAACATCGAGGACGGAGTGCGGGCAGCGCTTGTCCCCAGCCTGCTCCTGCAGCCATTGGTCGAGAATGCCATACGCCACGGCATCAGTCCGCGCGCCGGCGCGGGCTACGTTCAGGTCACCGCGCGGCGGCTGGGCGACAAACTTTCGATCACCATTCTGGACGACGGAGTCGGCGTTCGAGCGCGCCGGTCTCGGGAGCGCTCTCGCGGCACCGGACTCGGCCTCACAAACACCACCACGCGTCTCATCCACCTCTACGGAGAGAACCACGAGTTCGAGAGCGGCCCGCGGGAAGAGGGTGGTTACGCCGTACGCATCACTATTCCATTCAAGCTGGGACGCCTTTCTCCAACGCGAAACGGAGCTCATTTGGATAGCAAACTCGCATCGGCGGTGAACTCGTGATCGACCAGCCCATGCGCGTCCTGGTGATAGACGACGAACCGCTCGCGCGGCAGCGGCTATGCTCATTGCTGGCGCGCGTGCCCGACATCGAAGTAGTCGGTGAATGTCAGAATGGGCTGGAAGCCGTCGCTGCGATTCGCTCGCAGCAGCCCGATCTGGTTTTTCTGGATGTCCAGATGCCCGAGCTCGACGGCTTCGACGTGATTACGGAGGTAGGCACCGACAAGATGCCGCCGGTGATCTTCGTTACGGCATTCGATGACTATGCGGTGTCTGCGTTCGAGTTCGGCGCCTTTGACTACCTGCTCAAGCCCGTCGATCATGTGCGCTTTCACCAGACCCTCGATCGCGCAAAGAAGCGCCTCAAGGATTCCCCGGCGCCGAGCGTTTCCACTCAGCTCAGCGCACTGCTCAAGTATGTCGGTCAGCTGGATGCGCCAAAGAACCGGATCGGCGTGAAGGTGAACGGAAAAATTCTTTTTCTCGATCCGGATGAGATCTTCTGGATCCAGGCGCGCGACGACCTGGCGCGAATCCACCTCGCCGAAGTCGCCTACGACGTGCGCGAGCCTTTGAGCAGGCTCGAGGCGCGGCTGCCGCACAACCGGTTTCTGCGTGTGCATCGCTCGACGATCGTAAACACGGCGCAGGTGCGAGAAGCGCAGCCGTTTGACCAGGGCGATCAGCTGCTGATACTGCGGAACGGAAAGAGAATTACAACTGGGCGCAGTTACCGCAAAGCCGTCCAGGAATTCCTCAAGCGAGCCACATGATTCTCATACTGGCCGACCCCGACAGGGGAAGTCCGCTACTGCTTTCCGGCTTGGAGGGCGCGCAGCGCAGCGCCAAGCTGCTCGAGCTCCCGCCCGTACTCCGCCCAGTTCCCCGCCCGCTGCGCGGCGATCGCGCGGTCGTAGTGGGCCTGCGCCTGCCGAGCCAGATCGCCGACCGCCCCTGAGGGCGGAGGCGGGGCCGCAGGCTGGGCGGTAGCACCGGCACCGACGACCGAAGGTGCCACACCCAGTGTGCTCAGGGAATCCTGCGTGTTGGTCCTCTGCTGCGCCGCCGCGCCTGCGCCGAACAAGGCGTTCAGACCTTCCTCGAGAGTCTCTCCCATCACGACGCGGTTTTCATGGGCGACCACGACCCGTTTGAGCTCGGGGATATTTCCGCCTTGCGCGCGCAAATAGATCGGCTGGACGTAGATCAGCGACTCCTCGATTGGAATCACCAGCAACTCACCACGAATAACCTCTGAGCCGCGCTGGTCCCACAGCGTCAACTGGCGCGAGATCTCAGTGTCCTGATTGATGCGATTTGCGATCTGGCGCGGACCATACACAAGACTCTGCTTGGGAAAGCTGTAGACCAGCAGCTTGCCGTAGTTGTCGCCGTCCATGCGCGCGACCATCCAGGCGGCGAGGTTGTCCTTTCCGCGCGGCGTGAATGGAGTCATGAAGATGAATTCCGGATTCTTCTCTCCCGGAAGCCGCATGACGATATGCCGCTGAAACGGATTCTCGTTGCTCGACTTGTCGAGCGCGCCCGGTATCTGCCACTGATCCTCCCGGTGATAAAAGGCATCGGGCTGGGTCATGTGATACGTCGCGTGCAGCGCCGTCTGCAACCGGAACAGATCGCCCGGATACCGGACGTGCCGCCGCACGTCTGCGGGCATCGCGCTGATCGGTTTGAAAATTCCGCCAAAAATCTTTGCATAGGTCTGAACTACCGGATCCGTCGGATCGGCGATGTAGGCGTCCAGAGTTCCGTCGTAGGCGTCGATCACCACTTTGACACTGTTGCGCATGTAGCTGGTGCCGTTCGATGCGCGCTGAGCGTAGGGATACGCGTCGCTCACGGTGTAGGCATCGAGAATCCATTTCAGCTCACCGGCATCTGTCACCATCAGATATGGGTCTCCGTCGAAGTCGAGAAACGGCAGTGCAGTCGTTGCGCGCTCGACGATGTTCCTCCGGTAAAGAACCTTTGCGCTGTCCCGTATGTCGTCCGAGAGCAGAATTTTCAGCGATCCGAACTGGAACGCGTAGAGCAGCTTCCGAAGGAACGATCCTATGGGAACTCCACCGCGTCCCTTATATGTGCTGTAGATGTTGGTGTCGCCGGCGGGGTAGTCGAATTCCTGTTGGCGCGTCCCAACGAAGACATAATCGCTGGCCAGCTCACCATAGTAGATCTGCGGTCGCGTGAGCTTGACGGAAATGGTGGAGACAGGCGGCAGATCCTTGATGAACAACACCGGAAGGCCTTCGCTGGTCACCTGATTTACGGGTGCCATGGTGACGCCCATTCCGTGAGTGAAGGTTAGCCGCTCGTTGATGAAAGTTCTGGTGGGCAGCGATTGCGGGTTGAGCTCGCGCGCGGAGAGATGAACCTGACGGTAGCGGCCATCGATGGTGTAGCGATCGTCGTCAACTGAAACGAAGTCGTAGTAGGTTCGGATCTCCTGGAGCTGCTTGAACGTCTGCATCAACAGGTCGCGCTCCCAGAGCCGCACGTTGTCGACGGTGGCGCCGTTTGCCTGGATGTCCGACATCTTTAGCTGAACTTCGCCGGAGAGGTCTCGCCCGACCACCTTGTCGAGTCCCCATGCCCGGCGCGTAGCATCGATGTGGTAACGGAGATACGGCGTCTCGCGCGCCAGCTCGTTCGGAGAGACAACGAGTTTCTGAAATGCCGCGGGAACAAGACCGCGCGCGAAGACACTGACGAGGACGTAGACCACCAGCGCCGAGACGGCCGACCACACCAGCTTGTCGCGCACCACGCCGAAAAGAATCCATGCGGCAGCAAGGAACGCGGCGACTGCCGTGACATAAAGTCCCGGCAGCGCTACGTGAACGTCGGTGTAGCTTGCCCCGACCAACGGGCCCGTCGTCGAGTAAAGCAGGTTGGAAGTGCCGACGATCCAATGACGTACCCCGAGGAGCACGAACCAGAAAACCAGCAGCGCACCGATGTGCCGGGAAGCCCTCGGCGCGGCGCTGGCGCGGCGTGGAGGAAGGGTGATCTCGCTGCGCAGCCAGTACATCACGGCGACCGCCACCAGAGACAGAAATGTCAGCGTGATCAGCGTATCCAGCACACCGGATATGACCGGGAGCCTGAAGAGATAGAATGAGATATCGCGCCCGAACACTGGATCGGTGCTTCCCAGCGGCACTCCGTTGAATCCCTTCAACAGCGTCATCCACGACGCCGCGAGAGATATGGCCGTCACGAACGAAAGCAAAACGGCCGCGGGGAGGAAGAGCTTGGTGATCCCGCGCGACACATCGACGTTGATTCCGTCGCCGCGATTGATGTAAAGGACCGGGAAGGTTTTGCCTGCCCCTCGGGCGAGCCGCACGTTACCGTAGAAGTAAGCAAAAGCGAATGCGGCGCCGACAAAAAAGAGCGCTATACGCCAGACGAGCGAAGTCGCAAAGACAGTCTGAAACCCGATTTCCTTGAACCAAAGCCAGTCGGTGAAAAAGCTGGCGAGCCACGGCACCCCGACCATCGCGAGGAACAGGACCGCGACGAGGGAGAGCAGTATGCGTCTGATCCCACGCGGCATCGGGGGCAGCCTGCCGGGTGCGGGGCGCTCGAATGGTGAACTCATCCGGGATCAAAATGCCATTTGGGACAAGCTCCTGCTACCCACTACTCCGCGGCAAAGGAGAACGGCGGTACGCAGCCTGCAAGTTTCTAAACCGTTACTTCAGGGAGAAACGATGCCACGCGGCGACAAATCGAAATACACGGACAAGGAAAAGAGGCAGGCCGAGCACATAGAGGAAGGCTACGAGGATCGCGGCGTTCCAGAGAAAGAAGCGGAGCGCCGAGCCTGGGCCACTGTCAACGCTGTTCACGGTGGTGGAGAAAAGCCCGGAGGCGGCGGACACGGCAAGCCAGAGAATCATGAGCCGATGCGTAAAGGCGGCAAGAATTCTCACCGCGGCAGCTCTCACGGCGGCAGCTCGAGCTAATCGCGCGAAATGCAAAGGGCCCCTTCTCAGGGGCCCTTTCTGCATTCGGCCAGGCTCTTCTAATCGGCCTGTGTAAGCGCCCCGCTGAGCTATGTACGAGGAGCGTTCTTCGTGGTGATCAGCACGACCCCATAGGAAGCGTCGGGTCCGTATTGTTTCAGCGCGGCGTGCCCCTTGATCACGCGTACTTCGGAAACCTGTTCGCTGGTCAGCGTCGGGATCTGGTCGCGCTGCAACCGCACGCCGTCAACGACGTAGAGCAGAGGTACCTGCATCATCGCCGGCGAGACGACCGAGCTGGCGATCGAGTGGGACGGCGATGCCGGCGACACAGCCCGTTCTGCGGAGCAGGCGGTTGTCGCCGAGATGATTGCGATTGCGGTTGTCAGATGAGCGAGTTTCATATCCATTCCCCGGAGGCGGCTACCTCAGCAGTAAGCATTGGCCGTGCCAACCGCCTTTACCCCTCGAATAATGGGGTCAAGCTCATCAGTTAGCTAGTGGCCGGGGTTCCAGGTGCCTTTGGCGACTGCGGGGACGAAGGTTTCCAGACCGGCTGGTGGAAACTCCAAAGTCTGGCCGGTTTCGGCACTCATGTAGGCGGCCATGAGGATCTTCACGACCTCCAGACCGTCTTCGAAAGTGAGCATAGGCTTTTCGCCTTTGAGAAACGCGCGCGCCATGTGCCGGTTCTCACCGCTATAGCCGTAAACAGACGCCTCCTCCGCGACCACCGGCATCAGTCCCATCTCGGCGTTTTGCTTCTCGACCAGGTCCTCGCCGGCTTTACCCTTCACTTCCCGGCTGAAAAACATCTTCAGGCTCGAGTCGAGGGTGTTCCAGGACATCGAGTATTCGGGGCCGAGTAGCTCCGCGGAAAGTCGAAGACCGGCGCCGATGAAGCTCCAGGAAGTGGTCACTTCTCCCATCAGCGTCTCGCCTTCTTCGCCTTCGTACTCGATGGTGGCCCGCGCAAAATCTTCCGACGGACGCTTGGTATAATCGACTTCCTTACCCATCGTCGCGGACAACTGTTTGGCGTAATGCGCGCGCGACCATTTGAGCGAAGCGATGTGCGCGCTGATGCGAACCGGCTTGATGGAGGAGCGCGGCGCGCCGGGTTTTGTGAGGAGCATTCGCACCACTTCGACGGAATGACACATCATGTCGTTGAGAACGCCGCCACCCTGCAACGAGCCTTGCCAGAACCACGGCATGTGCGGTCCGCTGTGCTCCTCGGCGGCGCGAGCGAGGTACGGACGCCCGGTCAGAGTTGCACCGCGGGCCCAGACCAGCTCGCGCCCGCGAGTGATGTCTGGAGCAAAGAGCTGGTTCTCCAGATACCCGGTGTTGAGCCCAACGCTCTTCACGAGGTCGACCACCTTTTTCGCCTCGGCGACGTTGCGGGCGAGTGGTTTTTCACAGGCAAGCCCGCGGAGCGTCCCAGCTCCGCTCTTGATGGCGTCGACGATCTCTTCGATGTTGGCAATGCGCGCATGATTCGGCCCGCACAACCAGAGCGCGTTGATCGCCGGGTCGGCGACCATGTCCCGGATCGACTTGTACGGACGCGCCTCACCCACATCGAGCTCTCTGGCCAACGCTGCCATCGACGCCGCGTTCTTTTCGTTCGGGCTCCAGACGCCCCGAACATCGATCTCGCGAACCGAGGTGAGAGACTGGACGTGAAAGCGGGCGTTGAATCCGCTCCCCACGAAGCCGATACCGAGACGATCTGTGGTCATGTTATTCGATCAGGAAAGGTTGCGGTCAGGATGCGTCAGGAGTGAGACGCAATTTATTGCGGTCGAATTTCGCGTAAGTGACGCCGAGTTTGCGCAGCGCCTCGGGCGGGCAGCCGTTCCAGTTGGGTGCGAAAACGTTGCCCATGTACTTGAGATCTTTCACTCCCATCTCGCTCGACCAGAAACCCGATGATGTTAGGTCGCGAAACCGATTGAAGAAGCTGACACCATCGGCCATGCCAGCCGGGGCGCGCGCCGGCCAGGCGATGTCATTCAGAATTCCCTGGCGCTGTGATTCGCTCGCATCCGCGAACGGTTTGCTGAAACGCGAGCGCGATTGCGCGTCGAGCCAGGCGAGACCATCGCGCATCCACTTCTGCATTCCCGGCCGGTCATTCATGGTGAAGTCCATGAACTCGGGGACGCCGGCGTCGGTCGCACTCCCGGATCTCTCATCCTTGGGAATGATCATGTCGGCGAGGATCCTCACCGTCCGATATTCGGCGGCGGTGAAAAACTTCGGAGCATAGGCGACCCCTTCGCCTGCAGCACGCAATGCGTTGGCGACGTACTGGCTGACCTTCTCGTGCTCAGCGCTCGGCCAGGACAGCATAGCCGCCACTGGAAGACTGGCAAGGAGCTGCACCGCATCGCGCCGGGACATTTCTTTGGCGGGATGTTTGTCGGCAGCGTCCTGCGCGAGTTGCTCCTGGTCGGCAAGCTGCTTCTGCTCTTCGTTCTCGAGGTTCGACATCAGAGCGTCCCTCCTTTGCGTTCATTGGCGATGAAGTCGCTTGTGCGCATCGAGAGCGCCATGATCGTCCAGGTTGGATTCTTGTCAGCCTGCGAAACGAACGGGCCACCGTCCGCGATGAAGAGATTCTTCACGTCGTGCGCGCGGGAGTTGGAGTCGACTACGGACTTCGCCGGGTCGGTTCCCATCCGTGTCGTGCCCAGCTCGTGGATGATCTCGCCGCCGCGGGCGATCCCATAGCCCTTGTCCTTCTGCGGCATCGTGCTGAAGACCTTGCCGCCCATCTCCTCGACCAGCGAGCGGAAAGTCTGTTGCATGTGGCGAACCTGGTTGTACTCGTAGTCGCTCCATTCCCAGTGGAAGCGAAGGACCGGAATACCGTACTTGTCCTTCATCGACGGGTCGAGCTCACAATAGCTCTTGTCATTGGGGATCATCTCTCCACGGCCGGCGAAGTAGACCTGCGCTCCGTAATAGCGGCGGTAGTCGTTCTTGAGATCCTTGCCGTAGCCGCCGCCGGAGGGGTAGCGCTGGATGCCACCCATGAAGCCGTACGACGGCGCCGAGCCCCAGCCGCCTCCCACTTCGATATGATAGCCGCGCGGGAAATCGAGCTTCTTGTTGTCCAGCCACCACGGCATGTAGATATGATTTCCGCCGACGCCGTCTTCATTGTGCGGAAAATGGTCGATCATCTTCGGAATGAATCCGGAGACATCGGTGCCGGTGGTGTCGGTGAGATACTTTCCGACCAGGCCGCTCGAGTTCGCAAGGCCGTTGGGGAAATTCGCGGACTTGGAGTTGAGAAGGAGACGCGCCGTCTCGCATGCGCTGGCCGCGAGAACAACAACGCGCGCGTTGACATGATTCTCTGCGCGGGTTTTTGTGTCAATGTAGCTGACGCCAGTGGCACGCCCGCTCTTATCGACAGTGACCTCGTGCGCCATGGCGTGCGTCACCAGCGTAAGGCGCCCCGTTTTCAGCGCGGGGGCGATCAGAACATTGGTCGACGAGAAGTTTGAGTTGGTGCGGCAACCGCGATTGCACTGCCCGCAGTAGTGACAGGCCATGCGGCCGTTGTGGGCCTTGGTGATGATCGACAGGCGCGCGGCGACGCAGGTGATGTTGAGCCTGTCGGCGGCGTCCTTCACCATCAGCTCATAACAGCGCGGCGGCGGCGGCGGCAGAAAATATCCGCCAGGATGGTTGGGCAGATTATCGTTGTTGCCGAAAACGCCTATCAGCTTGTCGATGCGATCGTAGTATGGCGCGACGTCGGAGTAGCCAATCGGCCAGTCGTCGCCGAGTCCATCGCGGCTCTTCGCCTTGAAGTCGTCGGGTCCGAAGCGAAGGGAGATCCGTCCCCAGTGATTGGTGCGGCCGCCAACCATCCGGGCGCGCCACCATTTGAAATCGGTGCCTTCGGCGTTGGTGAAGGGCTCGCCCTCCAGGTCCCAGCCGCCGACACAGGCGTCGAACTCTCCGAATGGCCTATCAACAGTCGACGCACCGCGACGCGGCGACTGGTAAGGCATCTTGAGCATCACAGAGTCTTTCGTGTTGTCCCATGGCCCTCCCGCTTCGAGAAGGAGGACATTGGCGCCCGCCTTAGTGAGCTGGTAGGCAGCCATTCCACCGCCCGCGCCCGAGCCGACGATACATACGTCGTACGTCTTGCGCTGCTGCAGTGGCAGAGGGAAACCAGAGAGCATGTCAGATCCGCCGTTGAGGACACGAGAAAGTACGACCGGCCTCAATCGCGCACTAGGGTCGAATAAGCATCATTTTTGTGTCTGAGCGGTACCGGACGCCCCAGTCACAAAGTTGCAATTCCCCTCGGAAAACCGTGACTTGACGGGCCAGAGAACCGTCTACTTACCGAGCGAAAGATCCACTCAACCTTCTCGCGCGTGCCGATGCAATTCACAACTGACAGCGCGAACATGTACCGCATAGAAACGACCCGCAAAGCGGTCATTCTCACCATGTTGACCGGTGAGGAGATGAAGGGACACGTTTTCATTCACCTCTCGTCGTACCGTCCGTTCGAGCTCGAGGATGTCTCCGAGCTATTCAACGCGGACACGCCGTTCTTTCCCTTCGAGCTGCCGAACTCCGAAGTGATCCTTGTCGCCAAGGAGCGCGTGGCAGAAGTCGCGGCCAACAGGCCCGATGACGGCACGTCGGATCAGAACCCGAGCGAAGGACCCATTCCAACCGCTCTCCTCCAGATCATTCTCGTCGGTGGCGAAGTTCGCCTCGGCTCGATTCGCCTGGAGATGCGGCCCGACCGCGCGCGCGTGCTCGACTACCTCAACGCCCTCAAGTCGCGGTTCCTGACTCTTTATACATCCAACGAAGCGCGCCTGATCAATCGTTCGCTGATCGATCGCGTTCGTCCACTGGACTGATATGGCCCAGCTAGATCGCTTTCTCAACCTTCTCGTAACCAATAACGGCACGGCGCTCGTTCTCACCGAAGGTGAGATCGCCACCGTAACCATCAAGGATTCCGCTCGCCCGGTGATGAAGCAGTCACTCACCAGCACGCAGATTCTGACTTTGGTTCGGGAGATTGCGCCGCAGAACCAGCCGCATGCGCTGGATGCCGCCGGCAACGTCCGCTTCGAGTACGCCTCGGCGGACGGCAACTTCGAAGTCTCGATGACCCAGAACGGGAAGATCGCCGCGCGGATCGAGCCGCGCGCGGCTGGCGCGCCCAAGCTCAACCCGACACCGGCGCAGGCCGCAGCTCCGGCGCCGCCAGCTGCCGCACCGCGCACCAGTCCCTCTCGCTCCGAGCCAACCGTGACCCAGGCGTCTACCACGAGCGCGAGCGGCAATCGCGCATTGGACCGGATGGAGAACCTTCTCCGCGCACTGGTCGGCAACAAAGCGTCCGACCTGCACCTCCGCGCCAACTCACCGCCGATGCTACGCGCCAGCGGTGAAATCGCGCCGATCCCGGGCGAGGCTGTCCTGAGCTCGGACGACATCGCAGCGATGCTGGACTCGGTGATGATGGATCACAACCGCGCCGAGTTCAAAGAGATCAACGACACCGACTTCGCTCACGAGATCGCCGGCGTCGCGCGCTTCCGCGGCAACGCACTTCGCGACCGCAAAGGAACCGGCGCGGTTTTCCGCGCGATTCCAGCGGCGGTCGTCACCGTTGAGCAAATGGGCATCACGCCCGAGGTCCAGCGCCTTTGCCACCTGACGAAGGGCCTGGTTCTCGTTACGGGGCCTACCGGTTCCGGTAAATCGACGACGCTGTGCGCATTGATCGACCTGATCAATCGCTCGCGCTCGGATCACGTCATCACCATCGAAGATCCGATCGAGTTCGTCCACGAAAGCAAGAAATGCCTGATCACCCAGCGTCACGTCGGAGTGCACACCTCTTCGTTCCGACAGGCACTGCGCGCCGCGCTGCGTGAGGATCCGGATATCGTGCTGGTTGGTGAGCTGCGCGATCTGGAGACCGTCTCAATGGCGATCGAGACGGCGGAAACGGGCCACCTGGTTTTCGGAACGGTTCATACATCGACGGCGGTCAGC
>C688J18823_10002663_pt1 | contig 11180 bp, 9 predicted proteins | sample HopSoiMetagenom1_FD_18823 | JGI IMG/M metagenome (IMG submission 18823) | reverse complement strand
GCAAGCCCAGAGGCGAAGGTAGTGCGTCGCATAGCTTTCCTTCCGATCTTTTGCAGATTCAAACCCGAACAGGGCGGCATGTCCAGTGAAGAGATATTTTGCGTACCTGTTATCGGGCTCTCGATCTTCAAGATCATCGAACGGTTTTTCGATCGCGCGGATCCCTGCGATTCACCTTGATGAGACCCGACGCTGGCGCGCAAACTGGCCGGATGAACATTAGAGAGGTCGGGCGCTTCGATCACCAGCCCGTCCATGAGATCGAACTCGCCAACTCTGCGGGTGCGAAAGTCTGCATACTCACCTGGGGCGCGGTGGTTCGCGATTTCATCGTGCCGCTGCCGTCAGGCCTAAGAAGCGTTGTGCTTGGGTTCGACAGCTTTGATCCCTACCCGATTCATTCCCGGAGCTTCGGCGCGATTATTGGCCGGTTTGCCAACCGGGTCGCGGACGGCCGCTTCTCACTTGACGGGCATACCTACCAGCTGACGCGCAACGACGGTGGTATTCATCACCTGCATGGCGGCGCCGGCGCCTTCAGCAAGCGGGTCTGGTCGCTCGTCGATGCGAGCAACAGCCACGTCTCACTGGCCTTGCTGTCGCAAGACGGTGATTCCGGTTATCCCGGCACCTTGCAGGCGACCTGCACCTACAGCCTCATCGAGGTAGCCACGTTAGCGATCAAGCTGACCGCGACGACAGAACGTGCAACAATCGTCAACCTAACACATCACAGCTATTTCAATCTGGCGGGTTCGGGACAGGCCGACACGCACAAACTTCGTGTTAATGCCGACTTCTATACGCCCGTGCGTCGCGACAGCATTCCGACAGGTGAGATTCGCCTGGTGCAACGGACGCCCCTCGATTTCACCCGACTCCACGAGATCGGTTCGACTGATATCGACATCAACTTCGTTTTGAACCGTCCGCTTTCGAGCGACGGCACTGAACCTCTTGCGCATGCGGCGACGCTGCGCTCGCCCGACGAAGCAGTCGCAATGGAGGTCTGGACCAGCGAACCGGGATTGCAGGTCTACAATGGCTTCAAGCTTGACGTGGATATTCCCGGCATCAACGGCGAACGGTATAAGGCTCGCGCGGGGCTTGCGCTGGAGACACAGCATTTTCCGAATAATCCAAATGTACCGCACTTTTCCAGAAGTACATTGCGTCCGGGTGAAATCTATGAGCAGCACACGGAATACCGATTCAGGATGCAACAGTGATGTTGACCCGACCGGACGGCCCCAATTAACTGGCGGAATATTGCGCGATTTCGCGGACGGTCACCATGCCCGATATCAAACTTCCCACGGCCGACCGGCGGATGGTGCCCTACCGGCCGCGCGCGCCGCGCGACTGGGAGAGAGCGGACAGCGGCGCGCGCAACCGCATCTTCTTTGCCGCCGCGCATGTCGTCGCCGATCCGCTGTCCGACGTGGAGCCCAGGCTTTCTGCGGCGCTCGATTGGGAGGCAACGATCGCCTACCGCCGTTATCTCTGGTCGCTCGGTCTCGGGGTCGCGGAAGCGATGGACACAGCGCAGCGCGGCATGGGGCTCGATTGGCCGACCGCGCTCCAGCTGATCCGCCGCTCCGTCGCCGCGCGCGACGTTCCGGGCGCGCTCGTATTTTCCGGCGCCGGTACCGACCATCTTGCCCTTTCGCCTGACCTGACGCTCGACGACGTCATCCGCGCCTATGAAGAGCAGATCGAAGCGATCGAGTCCGCCGGCGGCCGCATCATTTTGATGGCGAGCCGCGCGCTTGTTGTCGCCGCCAAAAGCCCGGAGGATTACGCAATTGTGTATGGCCGCATCCTGCGCGCCGTGCGAGAGCCGGTGATCATCCATTGGCTTGGCGAAATGTTCGATCCGGCGCTCGCCAGGTATTGGGGCGCGCCAGATCACGCCACGGCGATGGACATTTGTCTCGGCATTCTCGCCGATCATGCGAACAAGGTCGAGGGTATTAAAATTTCGCTCCTCGATAAAGAAAAGGAGATCGCGATGCGCCGGCGCCTCCCTGCCGGTGTTCGCATGTATACGGGCGACGATTTCAACTATCCCGAATTGATCGCCGGTGATGACGAGGGCCACTCGGACGCCCTCCTCGGCATTTTTGACGCGATCGCGCCGGCAGCATCAGCGGCGCTCGCGGCGCTGGGGCGCGGCAGCATCAATGAATATCACGATATTCTCGCGCCGACTGTCCCGCTGTCCCGGCACATTTTCAAAGCGCCGACGCAGTTTTATAAATCCGGCATCGTGTTCCTCGCGTACCTCAATGGCCACCAGCGCCATTTCAGAATGGTCGGCGGGCAGGAGAGTGCGCGCTCGCTGCTGCATCTCGCAGAGATTTTCAGGCTCGCAGACCAGGCCGGCATTCTGCTTGATCCGGATCTCGCGGCTTCGCGTATGCGAGGTGTCCTGCAAGTCGCGGGCCTCGACGCCTGATCAGATCAGCTCGGCAGAAGTTCAAAGTTGACCTCATCAGGCAAGCGCCGTACCAGCCCGCTAAACAAAATCCATAACTAGGGACGGAAGGATGAAGTTCGGCGAATACCCGAAAATTCCTTCTCTCGGCAGCGTCGCCGGGCTGCGCACGCATGTCGCGTCGCTCGGCATCGACATGCCCTGCGACGACATCGTTGCGCACGGTTCCGACTCGCCGCTCGGCTCCGCCTTCGAATTCGAAGGCATGAATATCGGCAACCGCATCGGCATCCTGCCTATGGAGGGCTGGGATGGGCAGACCGATGGGCGGCCCAGCGAGAACACGTTCCGGCGCTGGCGCCGTTTTGGCGAAAGCGGCGGCAAGCTGATCTGGGGCGGCGAGGCCGTTGCCGTACGTGGCGATGGACGCGCCAACCCGCGCCAGCTGTATCTCGCCGATCACACGCAGGCCGATATGGCGCGATTGCGCGAGGAGCTCGTCCAGGCGCACAAAGCGGCATTCGGCGACGATCGCGGCCTTGTGATCGGCCTGCAGCTCACCCATTCGGGCCGCTTCTGCAAGCCTAACGACAATCGCAAATTCGAATCACAGATCGCCTATCGCCATCCCATCCTCGATCGCAAGTTCGGCTACCCCGACGAGCGTCCGATAATGTCGGATGACGAGATCAAGCGCCTCATCGACGACTTCATCCGCGCCGCAAAGCAGGTGCAGGACTGCGGCTATGATTTTGTCGACGTCAAACATTGTCACGGCTATCTCGGTCACGAGTTCCTGAGCGCGTTCACGCGACCCGGCCCGTATGGCGGCTCGCTGGAGAATCGCACCCGCTTCATGCGCGAGATCGTTGACGGCATCCGCGCTGAGGCGCCGGGTCTACGCATTGGCGTGCGACTCAGCGCCGTCGATCTCGTGCCGTTCAAACCCGATCCGGCGCAATCGGCACCCGGCGCGCTCGGCCCGGGCATCCCGGAGGATGTCACCGAGCTTCTACCTTACAAATACGCGTTCGGCGTCGATCAGCATGATCCCGTCGAGTTCGACCTCACCGAGCCGAAAGCATTATTCCAAATCATGCGCGGCATCGGCGTGCGCTTCGTCAACGTTGTCGCTGGCAGTCCCTACTACAATCCGCATGTGAGCCGACCGGCTAGCTATCCCCCATCGGATGGCTATCACCCGCCGGAAGATCCATTGATCGGCGTGATGCGGCAGATCGCAGTCACGCGCACGTTGAAAGAGAGCTTCCCGGACTTCTGCATCATGTCTTCCGGTTTCACCTATTTGCAGGAATTCCTGCCGAACGTCGCCCAGGCCGTCATCCGTCAGGGCTGGTCCGACGTGATCGGCGTCGGCCGTATGGTGCTCGCCTACCCGGAAATGCCGCGCGACGTATTGGAAGGACGCGGCATGCAGAAGAAGCGCCTCTGCCGCACGTTCAGCGATTGCACGACGGCGCCGCGCAACGACCTCGTCTCGGGTTGCTACCCGCTCGATCCTTTCTACAAGAAATCCGAGGGGTTCAAGGCGCTCGCGGCGATCAAGAAGCCGGCGAAAATCGCCTGAACACCGCGCCACTGTTGACGTTGATGCCTTAAATTGTAGGCTCACGAAATCCGGCGCGATCAGTGACAACCAGCGTAACGCCGCAATGTTTCGGGAGGAAATATGAAGGTTTCACATCGCCTATTCGCATTCGCCGCCATATTCTGCGGGGTCACGGGCGTTGCGCAGGCGCAATGGACACCTTCGCGACCGATCAATCTCATCGTGCCGTGGGCGGCCGGCGGGTCGACGGATCAGGCGACGCGCGTCGCGGCGGCGGAACTGGAGGACGTGCTCAAACAGAAGATCGTCATCATTAATCAGCCCGGCGCATCCGGTTCGATCGGCACGCGCAGCGCGCTCGATGCGCCAAAGGATGGCTACACTTGGACGGCGGGAGCCGCGCAAGATCTCGGCACATACGCGACGCTCGGGATGTTGAACACCAATATCAAGGATTGGCATCTCTATCTGACCGTTGCCAACGTTGAAGTGCTCAGCGTCGCAGCGAGCAGTCCGTTCAAGACGGCGAAAGACATCCTCGACGCAATGAAACAGAAGCCGGGACAGATATCCGTTGCGACGGCAGGCGTGCAGTCATCGGGCCACAGCGCCATGGAGCGCATCGCGCAGGCAGCCGGCATCACTTACAAGAACGTCACCTATGATGGCGGCGCGCCTTCCGTTGTTGCGACCGTGTCGGGGGAGACGCAAGCGACGACGCAGCTCGCGGTCGAGCAGACGGAAATGATCCTCGGCAAGCGGCTGCGTCCGCTCGCGGTGATCGGCGACAAGCCGCTGCAGATCGAAGGCTACGGCACGGTCGAGCCGCTGACCAACGTGCTGCCGAACCTCAAATCGCCGGTGAATTATTTCGGCATCTTCGTGCCGCCAGGCGTTCCGGATGAAGTGATAAAGACGCTGGATAAGATTTGGGCCGAAAAGATGCCGCAGGACGCCGCCCTAAAGCAGTATGCGACAAAGCGTGGGGCCCTTTTCAGCCCGATGGCTGGCGAGGAAGCTCAGAAGGCAGTGATGCCGGCGGTGCAGGCAAATGCCTGGCAGCAATTCAATTCCGGCAAGGCGAAAGTCTCGCCCGACACGCTTGGCATCTCGAAGCCCTGAAGTTGATGCAGCAGAGCCCGCTCGCCGCACCGACAAACGCGTCTCACGGCGAGAGCGCGGGGACGAGTCCACGCGACGACGTTGTCGGCGGGCTTTCCTGGATGCTGCTCGGAATCCTGATCCTCGTCGCCTCCTGGCGCATGGACCGGCTTGAGGCGCAGGACATCAATCCCTACACGATTCCGGGTCTCGTCCCCGGCCTGCTCGGTCTCGGCATGATGTTCTTCGCCGCGCTGATGCTTGCGCGGGGGTGGCGCCATGGCGGACTTCGCACGGCGGCGCCGATGCCGGATGAACGCAAAACCGCCTATGGCCGGCTCGCTTTGGCCCTCGTCCTGTGCCTCGGCTACGCCGTCGTGCTTCTCGGGCGGGTGCCGTTCTGGCTTGCGGCATCGCTGTTTGTGTCGATCAGCATTTTCGTTTTGCGCTTCACCGAGCTGCGAGCCAAGGCCCAACTCGTCCGCGGCGCCGTCACCTCGACGGCAATCGGCATCGGCTCCGGCGCGCTGGTCACGCTCGTTTTCGAAAAACTGTTTCTCGTGCGGCTTCCTTAAAGGCATTGGCGATGGAAGGCATCGAGATGCTGGGGAAGGCGTACCTCAGCTTCTTCAATCATTGGTCGGTGGTTTTCGCGCTCGCTGGTTCGCTGACCGGCATCCTCGTCGGCTGTTTGCCGGGATTGTCGGCGACGCTATGCATCGCGCTGCTGACGACACTCACGCTCAAACTGCCGGCGAATGACGCGATCCTGATCCTGATCTCATCCTATGTCGGCACGTTGTATGGCGGCTCGCGTTCGGCGATTTTGCTCAACATTCCCGGTACCGCGGCAAACGCCGCCTCTTGCGCCGACGGGCACGCACTGGCGCTGCGCGGCGAGGCCGGGCGCGCGATCGGCATCGCAACCTCCGGCGCGTTTTGCGGGACCTTGTTTGGCGTCCTCTGCCTCGCCGCATTCACGCCGCTTCTCGCCGAAGTGGCGCTGTCCTTTGGCGCCTTCGAGTTCTTTTGGCTCGCGCTTTTCGGCGTGGTCATTTCCGGCAGCCTCGTCGGTGACGATCCGCTAAAAGGCTGGCTGGTCGGCCTGCTCGGACTTTTTGTCGCGCAGATCGGGCAGGAGGGACTCTATGCCTTCGACCGCTTCACCTTCGGCTGGTCCGAGCTTTCCGGCGGCATCGGCCTCATCCCTGCGCTGATCGGCGCGTTCGGCTTCGCGGAAGTCCTGACCAACCTTGCCGATCGGCACGAAAAGCAGTTGGTCACGCTGAAGGACTCGACGCTGCCGCGCTTTCGCGAGGTCGCGCAATACTGGCGCACGGTGCTCCGCTCCGGCGCAATCGGCGTGATCACCGGCCTTCTCCCCGGCGTCGGCGAAGATTCGGGCGCCTGGATGTCCTACGCCGCGGCGAAAGCGACGAGCAAAGAGCGCCAGCAATTCGGCAAGGGATCGATCGACGGCCTGATGGCGGCCGAGACCGGCGACATGTCGTCAATTCCCGGCCACATCATTCCGGCGCTGGCACTCGGCATCCCGGGCTCCGCGCCCTCGGCCGTGCTCATGGCCGCCATGATCATCCACGGCATCCAGCCCGGCCCGATGTTGATGATCGAGCATCCGCAATTCATCTATGACGTGGTGGCGATGACGTCGCTCGCGACGATCAGCATCCTTATCTTTGGCTTGTTTTTGGTGCGCCCGCTGCTGCTCGTTCTCAGAATCAAGCGCACCATTCTGATGCCAATCATCTTCCTCCTAGCATCGGTCGGCGCGTTCGCCAGCGCATCGCGTTTGTTCGATGTCTACGTGATGCTTGCCGTGGGCATCGGTGCGTTCTTTCTGCGCCGGCGCGGCTATCAGATGGCGCCGTTCGTGCTCGGCCTCGTTCTCGGTCACCTGCTCGACAAGAGCTTGCGGCGCGGGCTCGTCCTGTCGGATGGCAGCATCTCGCCGTTTTTTACCCGGCCGATTTGCACGGCCTTCGCGCTGGTCACTTTGGTCACGATGCTCATGTACGTTCCGAGCATCAATGCCGCCGTCAAACGCGGGATAGCTGCGGGCACGCAGCGCGCGCGGCTGCTTCTGCGTACACGCGACAAGCAGGCCTGATTTGCTGCCTGCCGTGCCAGTCGGAGGTATATCGTGAAGAAGGTCAGGGTAGGCCTTATCGGCAGCGGCTTCGTCGCCGAATTGCACATGCATGCTTATCGCCGCGTCTATGGCGTCGACGTGGAGGTGGTGAGCGTCGCTTCCCGCGGCGATCATGTCGTCGATTTTGCTCGGAAATTCGCAATCCCGCAGACGAGTCGGAACTGGCGCGACCTCATTCGCGATGCGACGATCGACGTGATCGATCTCTGCACGCCACCGGCGCTCCACGCGGAGATGGTGGTCGCCTGCATGCAAGCCGGCAAGCATGTGATCTGCGAAAAGCCGTTCACCGGATATTTCGGCCGGCCGGGCGACGCGATGCCGATCGGCCGCGACGTGCCGAAAGCCCTGATGTTCGAGCGCGTCATGGAGGAGATGGAGCGCACACGCGAAGCGATCCGCGCCAGCGGGAGGCTATTTCTCTATGCCGAAGATTGGGTCTACGCGCCCGCGGTGACGAAGACGGCGGAAATAATAAGAGAGACCCGCGACAAAATCCTGTTCATGAAAGCAGAGGAGAGCCATAGCGGCTCGCATGCGCCGCACGCTGCGGAATGGGCCATGACCGGCGGCGGCGCACTTATACGCCAGGGGTGCCATCCGCTGTCAGCTTGCCTCTACCTGAAGCAGGTTGAGGCGGCGGCGCGCGGCGACACCATCAATGTCGTCGATGTGACCTGCGACGTCGGCAATCTGACGTCGGCTCTCGGCGAGGACGAGCGCCGCTACATCCAGGCGCGCCCAAAGGATGTCGAGGACTGGGGCGTCCTCAATGTGACGTTCTCCGACGCAACCAAGGCGACGATTTTTGCCGGCGACATGATCGTCGGGGGCGTGCGCAATCTCGTCGAGACATACACGAGCGGCGGTGCTTTGTTCGCCAACATCGCCCCAAACAATCACATGCTCAGCTATCAGACCGACGAGTCGAAGCTCAAGAACATCTACTTCACCGAGAAAGTCGACCGCAAAACCGGCTGGCAGTTCATCTGTCTCGATGAAGAGTGGACCCGTGGCTACGTCCAGGAAATCCAGGACTTCATGGAGTGTGCCGCGCTCGGACGCGAGCCGCGCGCCGGCCTCGGCCTCGCCTTCGAGACCATCCGCGTTCAATATGCCGGCTATCGGGCCGCGGAAGAGGGCCGCCGCATCGCTCTGGGCTGAGCGCGATGCCCGTTTTACGGCGGAGCCCGCGCGTCTTCGCTCTCCTACGGCAGCGGCGGACCTCGCCTACCGGCAAGCTCATTGAGCCTAAGCCGACTACCGGCAATCCAGTGGGTCGATGGGTCGTCCCGCGACTTGCGTAGATGTGCCGCGATCGTAGTTTTGCGCGACCTGCATATTGCCGCCGGTGCCGCGATCATAGTTTTGCGCGGTTTGACCGCCGGTTTCCGTACCGCGATTGTAGTTCTGAGCTACCTTGCCCGGAGGACACGGGGAGCTCGGCTGGATCGCTTGCGCGGAGGCGAACTGGCTCGCAGCCAGCAAACTCAACGTGCAGATCGGCAGAATTAGACTTTTGACCATGACTTCGCACCTTCCTCACCGTAGCTCGCCGGACTGTCGCTCTCTTCTCGGACGTTGTCGAGATCAAAGATCGGCTCCTACACGGGGTGCCCGAACCTGCAAAGTGCACCGGCCTGATGCCAATGACGCGAGCGGATCAGATGTGGAAGTCGACGCCCATAAAGACCTGATGCTCGAGTGAACCCGGCGTGTAGGTCGGCGTGCCGAACCGGGCGTCGGTACCGAATTTGTTCACCCAGTATTTGTAGCCGACGAACGCGTCGAGCAGCTTCGGCTTGCCCCAGAGGGAACCGACATCAAGCGTCAGGCGATGGGACGTCAGGAACTCCGTTCGCGTGTGATTGCCGAAGCCGTCGAGGCCCTTCGGCAGCGTGACATTGGCAAAGCCGCTCACGGTCAGCGGCAAACCGGTGAAGGTCAGCGGCTGCGCATAGGCCAACTCAAACTCCGCAGTCGGGCGAAAGCTTACACGGCCGAGAACCGGATCGAAGTCGGGATTGGTGGCGGGGAAGGCCGGCACGCCAGTCTGCGCGATGCCGTTGTGGTTCCATTCCTTGTAGAAGTTGATTTGCAAGGTCAGATAACTCGGTACGTCGAACGCGATTTGCGGACCGAAGATCACTGCACGTTTTTGCGGAGCGAAGGAATTGTTGTGGGTTTCCAAATCGCCGCCGAAGCCGAGCGAGATGTCCTTGACCGGGCCGAACGCAAAGATTTTCGAGTTCGTGAAGGCGTTGCCGCTGAACGTACCGCGATAGATGCCGTAGAATTCGACCGAGCCGTCGCCGAGGAACGGTGGCGCGGCCGCCGCCGGCGGGGATGGATCCTTCGGAGTTGATTTCAGGATATCGACGCTGACGAAGTTGGTGCCGTACTGGTAAGCATCGACATGGCTGATGTTGGCGATCTGCTTCGGGAAATGCACGGCGGCACCGGGTTCCGTTGCGGCGCTTTCATAGCGATATTCCAGCACGGTGTTCGAAAAGGTGAAGAAGGGCGGCGCTGGCGGCGGCTTCGGCGGGCCCTTCCTGACGATGCCGTCCGGTTTCGCCAGCAGCGCTGCGACATTGGCGGTATTTCCCAGATGGAAATCGACGCCGAAGAAGACCTGATGTTCAAGCGAGCCCGGCGTGTAGCTCACTTGACCGAATTGGGCGTTGGTGCCGAATTTGTTCAGCCAATACTTGTACCCGACAAACGCGTCGACCAGCTTCGGCCGGCCCCAAAAGGAGCCGACATCGAGCGTCAGCCGGTGGGAGGTCAGGAGCTCCGTTCGCGTGTGGTTGCCGAAACCATCGAGCCCCTTCGGCAGGACAACATTGGCGAAGCCCGACAAAGTCAGCGGCAGGCCGGTGAAGCTCAGTGGCTGCGCGTAGGCGAGCTCGAATTCCGCCGTCGGGCGGAAGCTGACGCGGCCGTTGACGGGATCGAAATCGGGATTGGTGACCGGGAAGGCCGGCACGCCGGTCTGCGCAATGCCGTTATGGTTCCACTCTTTATAGAGGCTGATCTGGAAGGTCAGGTAGCCCGGAACATTGAACGAAATCTGCGGGCCGACAACGAGCGCCCGCTTCTGCGCGGCGAAAGCATTGTTGTGCGATTCGATATCGCCGCCGAAGCCGAGCGAAATGTCCTTGACCGGCCCGAAGGTGAACATCTTTGAATTGGTGAAAGCATTGCCGCTGAAGGTGCCGCGGTAGATTCCGTAAACCTCGGCCGAGCCATCTCCTTTGAAAGGGGCGGTCGCCGGAAACGACGGGTCGGCCGTGGTCGACTTCAAAAAATCGACGCTGACGAAGTTGGTGCCGTACTGGTAGGCGTCGACATGGCTGACGTTGGCGATGTGCTTGGGAAAATGCACCGAATTGCCGGGCTCGGTCGCGGCGGTCTCCAGGCGGTATTCCAGCACGGTGTCCTGGAAGACGAAAAATGGAGCCGGCGGCGGAGGCTCCGGCGCCTTGACGACCGGCAAATCGGCAGCCAGCGCCGCCGCAGCGATCATCGAGAAGCTTGCCGCCGTGAAAGGGGCGAAGACGACATCTTTGCGCCTATTCATCGGGGTTCTCGGCCTACCCTTTCGCCAACGGCGCAACTTGGCAGCGTCATTGGTACGCAAACGCGAGGAATTGAGAAGCCGCAAAATTACACCGGCGATGCTTACTGTGTCATCATTGTGACTCCTCGGGCGTCAAAACGGCTGTCTCAAGCTCCTTTTGCGCTTGAACGAAGCTGTTTTCTCTTAGAATTTATGTGTTCTACAGCAATATTCCGAGGTGTGACAGTTTGGTTACTGAAAAGCACGGAGCAATACGGCGCGCTCGCCGGGTTGAAGTGATCTTCCCGATGCTTGAAGAGGAGGCTGCTTGGCTGCAGCA
>C688J18823_10002662_pt1 | contig 11182 bp, 9 predicted proteins | sample HopSoiMetagenom1_FD_18823 | JGI IMG/M metagenome (IMG submission 18823) | reverse complement strand
GCGGCGGCTCGACCCAGTTCGGTATCCGGGCGCCATGGATGGCACAGCGCCGCTTCAAGCCGATCCAAGGCTCGCCGGCGCTGCTCGCGCACTACTTCGGCATGATCGATGACTTCGCCGACTCGACCCATACGGCGACGCCGCTCTTCGACCGCGCCGTCGAGCTTTACCAACGCTGCGCCGAAATGGGCCTCGCTGAGGACAATGACGTCTCAGTGATGATCGACGTTCTCAACGCCATGCCACGCGAAAAACACTGAAAAAGGAAGCCCGAATGATCGGTGTCAAGAAGATCGCCCACGCCACTTACGAGACCGCCGACCTCGCCAAGCAGATCGAGTACTACACCGACATCCTCGGCCTCAATCTGATCGCGCAAGAGAAGGACGTGGCCTATCTCGCCTCCACCATCGATCATCATTCGGTGGTGCTGCGCAAAGGCGACCATGCCAAATGCGTGCGGCTCGGCTTCCAGCTCGGGCCCGATGACGATCTCGGCGCTTTCGAGAAGCAGACCGCGGCTCACGGCATCAAGACGCAGCGCAAGACGAGCCCCGAGCCCTCAATCGGCGAAATGGTGAGCTTCGAGGACCCGAAGGGCACCGTGATGGAGGTGTTCAAGCGCGGCGAGTTCATGCACCAGAAGTTTCCGCAGAAGGGCATCGTGCCGCACAAGCTCGGCCACGTCGCCTTCTTCGTCAAAGACGTCAAGAAGACCACGGACTTCTACTGCAACGTGCTCGGTTTCCGGGTGTCGGATTGGATGGGCGATTTCTTCTCGTTTCTGCGCTGCGGCGTCGACAACACACCATCAATCTGATGACCGACCCGGAGAACCGGCACTTCCACACCGCGTTCGAGCTGCGTGACTGGGGCCACATGCTGACCGCCTGCGACCATCTCAGCCTGAACGGCTACAAGCTGTTGTGGGGACCCGGCCGTCACGGCATCGGGCACAACCTGTTCGCCTATCACCGCGCACCGAACGGGCTGATCACCGAATTGTTCGCGCAGCTCGACCAGATGAACGAGGCGCTCGGCCATTTCGAGCCACGGCCCTGGCACCGCGACCGGCCGCAGAAGCCGAAGATCTGGCAGAAGGACCCGAGCGCCGCGAATTATTGGGGTATCATGCCGACCGAAGAGATGCACAAATAGGGAAGACCAAGCACGACAAGGGCGGCGCGCATCGACGCTCCGCCCATAGGGAGGAAGCGATGGTGAAGATTTGTGGGAATGCGCTGCGCGCACTTACCGCGGCGTTCATCGTTGCACTGCTGACGCTCTCGGGAGCATCCGCGCAGAGCGGCAATCCGATCAAGATCGGGCTGAGCCTTGCGCTCACCGGCGCCGGCGCCGCCCCGAGCAAGGTGATCAACACCGCGCTCGACATCTGGCGGGATGACGTCAATGCCAAGGGTGGACTGTTGGGCCGCCCGGTCGAGCTTGTCATCTACGACGATCAGAGCACGCCAGCGAACGTTCCGGGCATCTACACCAAGCTGATCACCGTCGACAAGGTCGACCTGCTGCTCGGGCCCTACGGCACGAACTTCGTCGCTCCGGCGATGCCGACCATCATCCAGAACAAGAAATTGACGATCAGCTTCACGGCGATCGGCATCAACGACAAATTCAATTACGACAAATACTTCTCGATGGTGTCGGTCGGCCCCGAGGGGGTGAACTCGTTCTCCATCGGCTTCTTCGACATGGCCGCGGCGCAGAAGCCCAAACCGGATACTGTCGCAATTCTTGCCGCCGACGCCGAGTTCGCCCAGGGCGCGGCGCAGGGCGCCCGCGAGGAGATCAAGAAGCACGGCTTCAAGCTCGTCTATGACAAGAGCTATCCGCCGTCGACCACCGATTTCGCGCCGGTGGTGCGCGCGGTCCAGGCCACCAATCCCGACATCGTCTATATCGGGGCGTATCCGCCGGACAACGTCGGCATCATCCGTGCCGCCAACGAGATCGGACTGTCGCCCAAGATGATGGGCGGCGCGATGATCGGCATGCTGGTGACCCCGATCAAGGTGCAGCTCGGCCCGATCGCCAACGGCCTCATCACCGGCGAGAACTATGCGGCGGCAACGGGAGCGAGCATTCCCGGCGCCCCGGAATTCCTCAAGCGCTACACCGAAAAAGCTGCGGCGGCGGGCGTCGATCCGCTGGGGTTCGCCTGGGGCCCATTCGCCTACGGAGGCGGCCAGGTGCTGGCGCAAGCGGTGACCGAGACCAAAAGCCTCGATCATGACAAGCTTGCCGAATACATGCACAAGGCGAGCTTCAAGACCGTTGCGGGGAATTTCTCCTTCGCAAAGAACGGAGAATGGTCGAAGGCGCGCATGGACTGGACGCAGGTCCAGAACGCACAACCGAACAACCTCGATCAATTCCGCGACGGCAAGGCGCAGCCGATAGTGTGGCCGCCGGAGGCCAAGACCGGAACGCTGATCTATCCGTATGGGGATGCGCGAAAGAAATAATCGAGCTTCAGCTTTCAGGGAGGAGGCCATGGTGCAGCTATCTCGACGGGCGCTGGGCGCCGCTGCGGCGGTGCTGTTGCTCGCAGCGATGCCGGCGCAGGCAGCCGATCCGATAAAGGTCGGAATGTCACTCGCGCTGACCGGCGCCGGCGCGCCGGCCGGAAAGATGCTGCAGGCAGCGATCGAGATCTGGCGTGACGACGTCAACGCCAAGGGTGGACTGCTGGGCCGCCCGGTCGAGATCATCGTCTACGACGACCAGAGCAACCCGGCCAGCGTGCCGGGCCTCTACACCAAGCTCATCAGCGTCGACAAAGCCGACCTGCTGCTTGGCCCTTACGGCACCAACTTCGTCGCGCCGGTGATGCCGACCATCATCCAGAACAAGAAGATGTTGATCAGCTATACGGCGATCGGCATCAACGACCAGTACCATTACGACAAATACTTCTCGATGGTGCCGGTCGGCTCCGACGGCGTGAATGCCTTCTCCAAGGGCTTCTTCGAGATGGCGGCGAAGCAGAATCCAAAGCCGCAGACCGTCGCGATCATCGCCGCCGACGCCGAGTTCGCCCAGGCCGCCGCCCAGGGCGCGCGCGAGGAACTGAAGAAGCATGGCTTCAAGCTGATCTACGACAAGAGCTATCCGCCGAGCACGACCGACTTCACGCCTGTGATGCGCGCGGTCCAGGCCGCCAACGCGGATATCGTCTATGCCGGCGCCTATCCGCCGGACAGCGTCGGGCTCGTGCGCGCGGCGAACGAGATCGGCCTGACGCCGAAAATGTTCGGCGGCGCGCTGATTGGCCAGCTGGTGACGCCGATCAAGGTGCAGCTCGGACCGGTGCAAAACGGCCTCGTCATTCACGAGAGCTTCGTGCCCTCGCCGAAGCTTAATTTCCCGGGTCTCGACGATCTGATGAAGCGCTATCAGGCAAAGGCGCCGGAGCTGAAGACCGATTCGATCGGCTACGCTTTCGTTCCGTTCGGCTATACCAACGGGCAGATCCTGGAGCAGGCGATCACCGCCACCAAGAGTCTCGACCACGACGTGCTCGCCAAATACATCCACAGCCACAGCTTCAAGACCGTGGTCGGCGAGCTTTCCTTCGGCAAGGACGGCGAATGGTCTAAGCCCCGGATGGTGCTGACCCAGTTCCAGAACATCGCGGCGAACAATGCAGATCAGTTCAAGACCGGCGACCACCAGCCGATCCTGTGGCCGCCGGAGTACCAGACCGGCGATATGATCTATCCGTATGCGGATGCGCGGAAGAAGTAGCCGTCGATTCGAGCGCCGCTGAAAATCAAGCCGCTATCGCGAGGTGGCGGCTTTCGTTCCGGCAAATGCCCCGGTTCGTTCTCGCGGAACGAATCGTTCTCCGAATCGGAATCGATTCTCGCAGGAAAATTTTGTGTTAACGCGACCGCTGCGATCGCGCATCCGCGGTTAAGCAGCAACAGGCCGATGTTCTTGCTAATGTCTCGCTTCGTTCTGAGCGCGCGAATCGTTCCGCGAATCGAATTCGGTTTCGGCGCGAAAATTTTCCGTTAATGCGCCGCGACGGCGTCGCACTTATTTTGCCATCTCCGGCGCGCGGTTCGCCGCCGCCAGATATTGCGGCCGCATCTCGGTGGTCTTCGCCTTGTCCTGGATCGGCGGCCGCGGCAGCTTCGCGGTACCAGGCTCCATGATGAAGGTGTAGTCGAGCGAGAACCACGGGTCCTTGACGCCGGGCGCCGGCGCCTTCTCGTTCTCGTGGCGCACGTAGTCGCCGAGCAGCCGCCGGGTCACGCCGAACTGCACGTCGGTCTCGATGTTGGGATCGTCCGGCAGATAGACCTGCGAGATGTGGGTCTTGAAGCCCGGCTTGTAGATCAAAAAGTGGAGATGCGCCGGCCGCATGTTGTGGCGCCCCTGTGCCTTCAAGAGATCGCCGACCGGCCCGTCGATCGGGATCGGATAGCCGGCCGGCTTGATGCTGCGGAAGGCAATGTGGCCGTCGGCATCGGTGGTGAACTTGCCGCGCAGGTTCATGTCGGCCTGGTTCGGGTCCTGGTTCTCATAGAGGCCTTCGGTCGACGACTGCCAGACGTCGACCTCGGCGCCGACGACCGGCTTGCCGTCGCGGTCCTTGGCCCAGGCGTTGACGAACAGCTCCGGGCCGGGCGTCGGGGAACGCACGATCGAACCGCCGTTCTCGGTTCGCGGCGAGTCGAGCCGCCAGAACGGTCCGAGCAGATTCGCCGTCGTTTCGGTCGCGCCGTTCTTGCCGTTGTTGAGCAGGCACACCAGGGTCGATACCCCGAGCGAACCCGACATCAGCACCGCCTCGTTATGAAATGAATTGGAGCTCTGGCCGATCGAATTGATGATCGCGCAGGCCTGGTGGAACTCCTCCTCGGACAGCTTCACCTCGCGGACGAACGAATGCAGGTGCTTGACCAAAGCCGTCATCACCTCGCGGAAGCGCGGGTTGGGCGCACGCGCGATCTCGGCGAGCACCGCCTCGGTGACGTGGTCCGGACCCTCGATGATCATGGCATTCTCCCGCTCTATTTCTCTGTATTACTCTATATTTCTTGGCCGAATTGATATGCTTGCCGGCGCGATTGCTCAATCCCCCGAGGCGGGCGCCCTGACCCGCTAAAATGCCGAAAGTGGACGAATGGCCGGAAACCGCATCGACACCCACCATCATCCCTATCCGCCGATCTACATCGAGAAGACCGGCGATGTGCTCAAGCACACCACCCATGCCTTCTACAACCGGCTGAAGAACTGGAAGCCGAGCCAGGCCATTGAGGCGATGGACAAGGACGGCATCGCGGTGTCGGTGCTGTCGGTGTCGACGCCGAGCACGTGGCTCGGCGACACCGCGGCGTCGCGGACCTTCACCCGCGAGGTCAACGAGGCCGCGGCGAAGATGCAGCGGGATTACCGCGGCCGGTTCGGCCATTTCGCCGCGCTGGCGCTGCCGGACGTCGAGGGTAGCCTGCGCGAGATCGAATATGTATTCGATACGCTCGACGCCGACGGCATCGCGCTGACCACGAACTACATGGACAAATATCCGGGCGACGATGCGTTCACGGATGTGTTCGACGAGCTGAACCGGCGCAAAGCCGTGGTGTATTTCCATCCGACCGCGGCAAGCTTTGCGTTCAACGTCGTTCCCAACATCCCGCCGCCGTCGATCGAATTTCCATTCGATACCACCCGCGCGATCGTCAGCCTGCTGTTCGGCGGCACGTTTCATCGCTGCCCCGACATCAAGTGGATCTTCTCCCACGGCGGCGGCGCGCTCGGCATGATTGCCAACCGGCTGGTCGGCCTCGCCAAGAACCGCCCCGAGCTGAACGCCCGGGTGCCGAACGGCGTGATGCACGAATTGAGCAAGATCTACGTCGACGTGGTCGGCGTCACCACCCCCGGCGCCCTCAAGGCAGTGCTCGATATCGTGCCGATGTCGCATCTGTTGTTCGGCACCGACTTTCCGTTCTGGTCGCCGGAGACCACCATCAAAGGGCTGGCGGGGCTGAAGCTCTCCGCCGCCGACCTGCACGCGATCGAGCGCGACAATGCGTTGAAGCTGTTGCCGGGGCTGCCGCGCTAGTCTGACCGACTCACAAGAAATTCTGGCGCTTGTTCCTACGCCCTCTCCCCTTGCGGGAGAGGGCTATCGCAGCGCATCGACAGCAAAGAAGGGGTGAGGGGTCTTCATGAGCAACACCCCTCACCCAACTTTCTCTGTTGGAGATTCCGAGTTGCCCTCTCCCGCAAGGGGAGAGGGCGCAGCGACGCAAGCCGCATTGATCACATCGTCCGCTTCGGCGCCACTTGCAGCAGCTCCTGCAATTGCTGCTTCCAGAACTTCGCCATGCCGGTGGTGCCGTGGCCGCGGGTGTCTTCGCTTGCCGGTATCAGATAGAGCCTGCCGTTCTTGACGCGTTTGAGCGCCTGCACCATCAGCCCGGTTTCCGGCGGATTGCGCTCGTCGTCGGCGGAGTTGATCGCCAAGAGCGCAGCCTCGATCTTCTCCAGGCCTGGCGACGCATCGTAGTCGCGCGACGAATCCCACTGGTAGAGGAAATCGTTGGCGTCGGCGTCGAACGGCGCGGCCAAGGTGTCGTTCAACAGCTTGTCGGCCTTCTCGCGCGTCGGCGCCATCTTCTGATACGCCAAGGTGCCGCCGCTGGTGGCGATGCGGAAGAACGCGTTGGCGGTGCGGAAGGCGCGCGGCTGCGTGGTGTAGTTGCCGTCGTTCCAGTCGGGATCGTTGCGCACCGCGTCGGTGATCATCCGCCGCATCATCCAGTTGCGGCTCGACATCGCGGTCGGCTGCGCGGCCATCGGAACCAGCGCATCCATGAAGCCCGGATAGGCCGTGCCCCACATCCAGGTCTGCATGCCGCCCATCGAATTGCCGATCACCAGGCGCAGGTGCCTGGTGCCGAGCCCTTCGGTCACCAGCCGGTGTTGCGCCGCGACCATGTCGGCGTAGTTGTACAGCGGGAACTTGGCGCGCAGGCCGTCGGACGGCTTGGCCGATTTTCCGGCGCCGATCGCATCGGGCAGGATGATGAAATATCTCTTGGTGTCGAGCGGCTGGCCGTCGCCGAACAGCTCCCCGGCGAAGCTCGCATTGAGGAAGTTTGCGGCGGAGCCGCCGGTGCCGTGCAGGATCAGCACCGGCTCACCGGTCGGCGCGCCGACCGTCGTATAATGCAGCCGCAGCTCCGGGATCACCTCGCCGGTGTGAAAGCGAAAGTCCTTGGCGACCCAGTCGCCCTGCTGCGGCGGCGGATAATCCGCGGCCAGGGCGAAGTTCGCGACCAGCGACAGCGCCCCGACCAGTGCCGCGCGTCTTGAGAGCATCATGGCTTGTCCCCCTGCTCCTTGTCGCGCAGGCCTTTCAGCAAAGCGCCGCCGTTGTTGGCAGCCCATAGCGCTCCGGTTGCGGCGGCAAGCTGCATCACGGTGTGCAGTTCCTCCCAGCTCGCGCCGGCCTTCCGCGCCGCCGCCGCATGAGCCTGGGCGCCGACCGTGTTGTGCTCGGCGAGCAGCATGCCGAACAGGATGAGCTGCGTCGTCTTCATGTCGAGCACGTCGGAATAAAACGCACCCTTGCGGAGCTGCTCGGAGACCCGAAGAAACTCCGGATTGACCTCGCCGGAGAATTCGAACCGCGCCGCCGGCAGCGCCGGCAGGCTGCCGAACATCTCGACATAGCTGTCGCGGAATTTCACCAGGTCGGCGGGCAGATCCTTGTTGTCGCTCATCACTCCACCTTGATCTTTGCGTCCTGGATGATCTTGCGCCACTTCGGCTCCTCGGACTTGACGAAGCTCATCAGGTCCTCGGGCGAGCCGGCGATCGACTGGAACAGGTAACGATCGAGGAACGTCTGCTGGAATTCCGGATCGGCGAACAGTTCGCGGACTTCCTTGTTGATCTTCGCCACTGTTTCAGGCGGTATGCCGGCCGGGCCGAACAGCCCGAACCACGACACCGCCTCGAAGCCCGGAACCGTCTCGGCCACGGTCGGAATATCCGGCAATTGCGGGATGCGCTTCTTGCCGCCGACCGCGATCATCTTCAGCAGCCCGCCCTTCCATTGCTGCACGGCGGAGCCGGCGCTGACGAAACCCATCTGGATGTGCCCGGCGAGCACGTCGTTCAGCACCGGCGCCGCGCCCTTGTAATGGATTGCCTGGAGCTTCAGCCCGGCCATGGTTTCGAGCAGCACCATGTTGAGATGGCCGCTCGAGCCGATGCCGTAGGTGCCGTAGTTGATCTCGCCGGGTTTTTGCTTCGCCAGCGCGATCAGCTCGGCGACGTTGTTCGGGGCAAACCCCTTACTCAGAATTAATCCGTGGTTGATGATCATCAGGCCGCTGATCGGCGTGAAGCTCTTGTACGGATCGTAGGGCAGCTTCGGATAAAGGCTCGGATTGGCGACGAAGGTGCCGTCGGGGGCGATGAACAGCGTATGGCCGTCGGGCGCCGAATTGACGATGTATTCGGCGGCAAGCTGGTTGTTGGCGCCGGGCTTGTTCTCGACCACCGCCTGCTGGCCGAACGCTTTGCTGAAACGCTGCGCCAGTGCCCGGCCGATGATGTCGGTGACGCCGCCGGCCGGCGCCGGCGACACGATGGTGATGGTCTTGCCGGGAAAGCTCTGCGCCGACGCCGGCGTCACCACGCCGAGCATCCCGAGCACCAGCCATGCGACCTTTGTTTTTTTCATATCGGCGTCCTCCGGGTGAAGCTTCCCACGTTTCGATGTCGTGCTCTAGACGGTTCGGTGATGGCGGTTGTGCTGAGTCGTCGAGTCCGCCCGTGTAACGGAGATTGCTTCGTCGCGCTTCGCGCGCCTCGCAATGACGGTGTCTGACGTTGGCGACGACATTTCCGCCGTCATTGCGAGCGAAGCGAAGCAATCTCGCGTCCTATGCTCGCGCCCATGTTTGATCCTGCATTTCGACACCACCTTTCGCCGCGCACATGTTTGCTGACCGTGCGGGAGCGTTGCCGCGCGGCGCATCCCGGCGGACTGTCGTGCCAAATTGTCGGTTTCGAACCCTTCGCATCCCATAGCGGAGCGCCGAAAGTCGCGGGCCGGAACGCCGATCCGTCGGTCTGCCTTACGGCGGTTGGCGCCCTCTGTCGAGCAGGGATGGCCGGAATATCGTCGCGGTCGGTGACGGAAATCAAGCGGGCGGAGCGAAATCTGTGAGTCCAGAAAGAACCCGTGAAGTGGACAATTTGTGAATATCGCCACGCGCCGTTTAGAATGGGACGCTGTTTGAACGTATCCATGTGGCGGTATGAGTGCGAGCGGAACAACACACTCGAATACAAACCACATTCACCCGGAAGGAAGCCGCCCATGGCGAAACTCGACGATTTGATTGAAGACCTTGTGACCGCGAACCATGTGCTGGCCAAGTACGGCATCGTCGATTCATTCGGCCACGTCAGCATCCGCCATCCGGACCGGCCCGACCGCTTCTTCCTGTCGTGCTCGCGCGCGCCCGAGCGGGTCAAGCGCGACGACATCGTCGAGTTCAATCTCGACTGCGAGCCGATCGACGCCAAGGGCAAGCATCTCTACACCGAGCGCCCGATTCACGGCGGCGCCTATCAGGCCCGTCCCGACGTGATGTCGGTGATCCACAACCACAGCCCGGGCGTGATCCCCTATGGCATCACCGGCCATAAGATGAGACCGGTGATGCACATGTGCGCCAGCATCGGCCACGAGGTGCCGATCTGGGATCAGCACAAGAAGTTCGGCGACACCGATCTTCTGGTTCGCACCATGGCCCAAGGTCAGGACCTCGCCAAGAAGCTCGGCAAAGGCGCGACGTGCCTGATGCGCGGCCACGGCTGCGTCGTGGTCGGGCCCTACCTGCGCCGCACCGTCTACACCGCAATCTATCTGGAGCTGAACGCCAAGCTGCAGATGCAGGCCGAGGCGATGAGCAAGAAGGTGCAGTTCCTCACCAAGGGCGAGGTGAGCAAGGTCGTCGAGACGACGTCGCCGGCCAACGTCAACCGCGCCTGGGAGAACTGGTGCCGCGCGGTCGATCGGCCGTACCGGGATTAGCTTTTTTACGGCACCGATTCTGCAACCTCTCGTTCGTCATTGCCGGGCTTGACCCGGCAATCCATGATGAGATGCAGCGCGCAAAGCCGTAAGGTTTGATTCGCTGGCCTGCCTCATGGACCCCGGGTCAAGCCCGGGGGTGACGCTGCGGCGAGCGGCAGTAATTTTATCCAGCTACTGCGTCGGGATTTTCGCCGCCTTCACCAGTTCCAGGTTGTCGGCGATGTCCTTTTTGAAGAATGCACCGAACTCGGCGAGCGTCATCGGCATCGGATCGACGCCGATCGCGACCAATTTCTCCTGCACGGCCGGCACCCCTAGCGCCTTCTTCACCTCCGCGTGCAGTTTCTCGGCAATGGCGTGCGGCGTCTTAGCCGGAAGATATGCGCCCGTGTAGAACGGATAGATCGCGTCCGCTTTGAGGCCGGCCTCGACCATCGTCGGTACGTTGGGAAGCGACGAGGAGCGCGTTGAAGAGCTGATGGCGAGCGGGACGAGCTTGCCGTCGCGGATGGCGCCGATCGCGGTCGTCACCGGCGGTACGGCGAAATCAATGCGGCCCGCGATGATTTCCGTCAGCCATTCGCCGCCCTTGAAGGGGATGTGCTGCGCGGAGAAGCCCGCGCTCACCGCAAGGCGCTCGGCGCCGAAGTGCGCGGCCGATCCGACACCGACGGTGGAATAATTCAGCTCTCCGGGTTTGGCCTTTGCCGCCGCAACCAGTTCGCCGAGCGTCTTGTAGCGTCCGGCGCCCGTGATCACGACCAGCGGTGTCTGGCCGAACAGCGCCACCGGCGTGAAATCGTTGAGCGTGTCGTAGGGCAGCTTCGTATAGAGCGCGTTCGCGGCCGTGATCGAGCCGTAGACCAGGATGGTGTGACCATCGGGCGCGGCCTTGGCGACCATATTGGCGCCGATGGTTCCGCCGGCGCCCGGCCGATTCTCGATCACGAAGGTCTGTCCAACCTGTTTTCCCACTTGCTCGAAGACGACGCGCGCGATGACATCGCTGGCGACACCGGCCGGGATCGGCAGAATGACGGTGACGTTGCGCGACGGCCAATCCTGCGCCACAGCGGATGT